>Ga0187784_10004236_pt1 | contig 11597 bp, 8 predicted proteins | sample 1015_SJ02_MP15_2_FD_132964 | JGI IMG/M metagenome (GOLD analysis project Ga0187784, IMG submission 132964) | Tropical peat soil microbial communities from peatlands in Department of Meta, Colombia - 1015_SJ02_MP15_20_MG | ecosystem: Environmental > Terrestrial > Soil > Wetlands > Peat | place... | reverse complement strand
TCCAGTTAATAAAAACGCCCTCTTTCATGGCTTCGGATTTTGCGCAGATACTGATCATATCGTTCACGCTCGTCGGATTTGTACTGTTCGGGCCATGGCTGATCATTCGGATGTGGGGCTGCGAGCCGCTGCCCCAAGACCACGTAAAGGCCGAGCTGGAGAGATTTTGCAACGATCACGACTTCAGGACGGGCGGGATTTTGCTCTGGTCGGTTTTCGGAACGGAGACGATGACCGCAGGCGTGGTCGGCATCCTGCCGGGCCTCCGCTACATTCTGATGACCTCCGGTTTGCTGAGGATCCTCGACATTGGAGAACTCAAGGCCGTGGTGGCCCACGAGATGGGACACGTCCGCAAAAAACACCTGCTCCTGTTCGTGTTTCTGTTGATCCTGTTCATCATGCTGACCTATGACCTGAGCGACACATTGGCCGACATTTTAACCTGGCTCGCCCTGTCAAACAGGACCATATTCGACTGGTCGGTTGCGCACGGAGAGTTTGCCGCATCACTGTACAACTCTCTTTCCGTCCTCCCGGTAATTTTGCTCATGGTCCTCTATTTTCGCTTCATCTTCGGATATTTCCTGAGAAACTCCGAACGGCAGGCAGACCTGTATGCCATGGAACTGGTGGGAGACCCTCAACCGTTGATTTCTTCGCTTGAAAAAATCGCGTTGCGCAGCGGCAGGATAGAAGACCTTCCGAGCTGGCATCATTACGGCATCCGGCAGAGGGTGGAGTTCCTGGTAGAGGCTTTCAAAAATCGCAGCCTCATCCGCAGGCACAACCGGAAACTCTACGGATCGGTCCTCGTCTTCACGGCGGCAATATCGGGTCTTCTGTTCGTTGGCTGGAAGGCCGACGAAGCCGGGCTGGTAAAGGACCTGCGCTCTACCATGCAGCTTCGGGTACTCGAGCAGGGCATTTCTCACGAGCCCGGCAACGCTGAATTCCTTGCGGCCTACGGCGGGCTCCTTTACGAGAAAGGCAGATATTCCGAAGCCGAATCGGTCCTCAGGGCCGCCCTCATGCATGACCCGAGAAATGCCTCCGTGTTGAACAATCTGGCATGGCTCTATGCCACCGGTCCTTCTCCTTTCCGCAACCCCAAGGAGGCCCTCGATCTGGCGTTGAAGGCCGCCGCCCTCAGCCCGACGCCCGATATTCTGGATACACTGGCGGAGGCGTATTACATAAACGGCCGATACGCAGATGCGCTCTCCGCTATCGAGGAGGCGATTTCAGGAGGGGGACCGCAGCAAAGTTATTTTCTCAAGCAGAAAAAGAAATTCGAAAGTGCCCTGACCGGGAAAATGCGAAGCTCATGAGACTGCATAATCGGAATTTTTCAAGCGAAGGCGGATCGCGGCCCTGATCTGAAAAACCGCGGAGAAGCAGGAAGGCGGATGCCGTAATCAGTTTGGTGCTCGATTGTTACAAAGGCGGCGGCGAAGCATAATCATGGTGGATGGTTTGGAAAATATTGTCAACGGACGGCAAATGTTTATAATGGCGCGGCCGAAGGCGGCCTGATAGTCTTGGAATAATTACTCTTTTCAAGTATCTTGCAACTTATCGAAGGAAAACGATCATGCATCTTCGAAAAAGATGTGCAGTCACCGGCGGTGCCGGATTCCTGGGGTCTCATCTGTGCGAACGGCTTCTTAATGAGCAGCAGGACGTGCTCTGCATAGACAATCTTTACACGGGCAGCAAGAGGAACATTGTAAATCTTTTGGGCAACCCTTATTTCGAATTGCTGAGACACGACATAACCTATCCTTTGTACATCGAGGTGGACGAGATTTACAATCTCGCCTGTCCCGCCTCCCCCATCCACTATCAGAACGACCCCGTTCAGACTACCAAAGTCAACGTTCACGGGTCGATCAATATGCTGGGGCTTGCGAAACGGCTTAAGATAAGGATCATGCAGGCTTCCACGTCCGAGGTTTACGGCAACCCTTTCGAGCATCCGCAGAAGGAAACTTACTGGGGAAACGTCAATCCAATAGGGCCCCGGTCTTGCTACGACGAAGGAAAACGCTGCGCGGAGACCCTTTTCTTCGACTACCACAGGCAGCACGGGCTGGACATCAAGGTGGCCAGGATATTCAACACTTACGGCCCCAGGATGCATCCCAACGACGGACGGGTGGTGTCGAACTTTATCGTTCAGGCGCTGACGGGGCAGCCTATAACTATCTATGGAAACGGCAAGCAGACCCGCTCTTTTTGCTACGTGGACGATCTGATAGAAGGTTTCATGAGGCTGATGAACACTCCCAAAGGATTTACCGGCCCGGTCAATCTGGGAAACCCGGTCGAGTTCTCCATCATGGATCTGGCGGATATGGTGATGGAGATGACCGCATCGAAATCCGAACTGGTCCGAAAGCCTCTTCCGCAGGATGATCCGGTGATGCGAAAACCGGACATCTCCATCGCGCAGGAAAAACTCGGCTGGCAACCAAAAGTTCCGCTGAGAGAGGGATTACGGAAGACCATCGATTATTTCGACGACTTGCTTCGCACCAGCGGGGCCGCAATCGGCTTCCCAAACAACGGCTGAACCGGCCCGGGAGGTGAAGATGGCCGAACGGAAAACCGAGACAGGTATCCAAGACCTTAGAGAAAAGCTGTGGGGGGCAAAACATGTAGCGGTTTTGACCGGCGCGGGGATTTCAGCCGAATCGGGCGTTCCCACCTTTCGAGGCGAGGGCGGTCTGTGGAAACAATTCCGGGCGGTCGACCTGGCCACCCCCGAAGCTTTTTCCCGCGACCCGAAACTGGTATGGGAATTCTATAACTGGCGAAGAGAACTGATCGCCGCTCTCAGTCCCAATCCGGGGCATTTGGCTCTGGCGGAAATAGAACGGCGCGTGCCGCGCTTCACCTTGATAACGCAAAACATCGACGGGCTGCATGAGAAGGCCGGGAGCAAAAACATCATCGAACTGCACGGCAACTTGTGGCGGGTGCAGTGCACCCGGTGCGAACAGATCGTCGAGGACCGCAGGGTGCCGCTTCCCGAACTGCCGGCCTGTGAATCCTGCGGCTCTCTTCTGCGGCCTCACGTGGTCTGGTTCGGCGAGATGCTGGAACCACAGGTGCTGAACGCGGCCTACGAGGCGATCGGCAGTTGCGATGTCATGATGGTGATAGGGACCTCCGCGGTCGTCCAACCGGCGGCGTCAATGGGAGTGCAGGCAAAAAGGAACGGTGCCGCGGTCGCCGAAATCAATTTGGAACCAACCCCCTATTCGGATGTCTATAACATCTCGATCTCCGGCAAGTCGGGAGAAATCCTGCCGCAGCTGCTGTGACGGGAAAGGACCGACAGGAGAAACGCGAAGCGGGGACAAAAACTCGAAAACACCGGCGAAAAGAGCCGAAGTCCCAGGGCGATAAAAATATAAAGTCGGTAAAAAATATAGATATGTGTAAGAACATTAATAACTTATTAAAATCCGCAGCTGTTCCGGGGAATGCCGTTTATATTGCCTGGATCTTTCGCAATGGGATCGACGAGGGATTCACGGGACATATTTGCCGAGATCGTTTCGTATATAGGCCTGATATTACTCTTATCCCTGAATGTGTTTCTTCTTTGTGGAAAAGTTAACTGAGCGAAAGTTATCTTCTGAAGATCCTCGCGCGTTTGCCCCACGTCGGCGTAATCAGCTACCCCGACGACTTGGCTATTTCTTCAACAGCCTCGGCGATCTGGTCCGAAGTGCCTATTCGCTGTTTGGCTCTTTCCAGGTAGGGAATGGCTTCGGGGTTCCTGTGCCTCCCAAGGGCTTCGCAGGCCCGGGCGGCGACGTATTGGTTTTCGTGCTCCGTAAATTTTGCCAGTATTTGGAATGATTCCCTGCACGGCATATTTCCGAGAACGTACAGCAGGCCGGTTTTGAGCTCATCGAAGGCCGGGTTTTCCTCCATTACCGGGGAGATGACCTGTATTACCCGCTCGCCGGTCTCCTCCAGGCATGAGAGACATTTTTGCGAAAAATAGGGATAGCGAAACAGGGAGAACTCTGCCAGGAGGCGGATACACTCATCGGTGCCCCACGCATGCAGCAGTCCGGGGACAAAGAGACTTGCCCAGGTAAAGTTGAAGGTAATGGGCAGCAGAAAGGGGATCGCTCGCGGACCTTCCGCCTGAAGGGTTTCAAGGACCGGGGCAAGGGCCAGTCTTCTTGCTTCGAACCCTTCTTCCTGCTTTGCCGGAAAGCGCTGAAGATCGTTTGCCGCGAGAAGCTTTTGAACGGTTTTGGCTATTTCCGAGTCGGGCTGAGGCGGCGAGGCGACCGGGTACTGTTCCCGCCAGGTGCGGGCGCATCGGGCGATCCAGAATTTTTCGAGCCAGGTGGAGGGAGAGTAAAAATGAACGTGCCCATTCCGTTCCACCCCCTCACGTTTATGGTAGCCGTTTTCCTGGAAGAAGAGCTTTTCCTCCATCGCAGTCTGCCATCTGCTGCGCGCAATCTGGAACGCTGCGTCGTAGTCGCCGCGGGCAAAGCAGGCGTTCAACAGGATATCGTGAAATCTGTCGTCTTCCGGGAAAGTCTGGATCTGTTTTCTCGCATACTGGTCCGCCTGCCCGTATTCCTGCGCAAATATAAGCTCAAAGCCTTTCCGGACCTCCCTTTCAAGCTTTTCGCGGGCCTTGGCCTTCAGTTCCATTTGCTGGAGTTGTTCTGGCGGTATGAGCTTGCGGGTCTCTTCGTGCCCCGGAAGGCAGCACTTCTTGTATTTTTTCCCGGAACCGCATGGACAAGGGGCATTTCGACCGGTTTTGGACGCAGTGAAGGCGCCGGCCACGGCGGCCTCGCGCCGCGAAGCCTGGTAGGCGCTTATCATTTTTTCGAGCTCAGCTCTGCTGATGCCGTATTTCATACAAACCAAGTCGGGATCGCCCCCCTGGATGACTTCATGCACTGGCTGGAGGGGATTTAAACGGCTTTTTTCCGAAGCGGCGGGTTTGTCTTCCATTCAAGAACCCTTTCAGTTTAGCGGCGGTGGGACCGCAGCCGATTTGCCCGCTCGCAAAGTCTCCGCGGGCAATCATAACCCTTAACAGTTTGCGGCGCATAAGTCAAAAGCCCTGTCTTAAAAGGAGCGAGAGGCGAAAAGAAGGCAAGGGGCGGCAGGGAGGGTTGAAGTGTGAAGAAGCAGGGAGCAGGTTTCCGCGAAGCGACGGATTTTCTTCCGGCTTCCATATTTTCGCTGCCGGAATTTTTGCTTTCCGCTCCCGCTTCGAACCGGCTCCGGATACCAGGTTGTAGCCGGCCTTGGGGCAACTGTGCGATTTGCTTGACGCAACGCGCTGGAATGAAGTAAGCTTTCTAGAGCAAGGTTGCCGTGATTTGAAGACCTTAAATGGAGCGGAAAGGGTAAAATGCTCTGTAGCGATAACCCCGAGGGGCTGTCTGCCAGCCTGGAAGACTATCTCGAAGTGATCTTCCATCTCGAGCGGTCCAACCGTGTGGCAAGGGCAAAGGATATCGCCGATCAGATGAACGTGCAGCGCGCTTCGGTGACCGGCGCGCTCAAAGCCCTCGCAGCGCGGGGTCTTATCAATTACAGCCCATACAGTTATATTACTCTTACAACTTCCGGGCGGGACATAGCACGGGAGGTGATCCGCCGTCACAAAGTGCTTAAAGAGTTTTTCGTAAACACGCTGCAACTCGGTCCCGAAGACGCCGAAGCCAACGCGTGTCGCATCGAACACGCCATCGATCCGGCCGCCATAGAGCGCCTGGTGCGATTCCTCGAATTCATGAGCATCTGTCCTCGGACGGGTACTGACTGGTCCGACGCATTTGCCCGTTTTTGCAAACTAGGCCTACGGACATCGGACTGCCAGGCCTGTTTGAGACTTTGCGCGGAGCGTATTCAGCCCGAGAACCCCGCGGAGCCTGTAGATTAGGATGGTACTGAAGCCTAGAATTCTCATTGCCGACGACGAACCTCTTACCATGGAACTGGTAGTCGAGCGTCTCCAGAACGAAGGATACGAGGTGGAAATGGTATCCGGAGGACAGGAGGCTATCGAGGCGGCGGCCAACAACAGCTTCAAAGTGGTTCTCACCGACCTTTCGATGCCCGACATGAGCGGAATGGAAGTACTGGCTCACTTTGTCCAGCATTACTCCGATACGCCGGTGATCGTGCTTACAGGGTTTGGAACAATTGAGACCGCAGTCGAAGCGATGAAGCGCGGCGCCTATGATTACCTCTCAAAGCCTGCAAACATGGACGAGATCGTCCTGACTCTGAAAAGGGCCATCGATCATAAAGACCTCAAGGAAGAAAACACGGCCCGTCGCATTCTGGAGCAACATCGCCCGGACAAGCTGATCGGTCAAAGCGCGCCGATGCAGCACCTCTACCGCATAATAAAGCGGGTTGCCAAGACCGATTCGACGGTGCTTATAACCGGGGAAAGCGGTACGGGAAAAGAACTCATAGCAAACGCCATCCATAACCAGAGCCCTCGCAGCGACATGCCTTTCGTGCCGATCAACTGCGGCGCCATTCCGGAAGAGCTTCTGGAAAGCGAGTTGTTCGGCCACGAGAAAGGCGCGTTCACGGGCGCTTTCAAGGAAAGGCGGGGGCGATTCGAACTGGCCAACAAGGGTACGGTGTTTCTAGACGAAATAGGGGAGATGAGCCCGAAGCTCCAGGTCAAGCTCCTTCGCTTCCTCCAGGAGACCAAGTTTCAGAGAGTAGGGGGATCGAGAACGGTTGAAGTCGATGTGCGCATTTTGGCCGCGACCAACAAGGATTTGGATCGGGCGGTGACTCAGGGCGAATTCCGGGAAGACCTGTTCTACCGGCTGAACGTTATCCCTATTAGTGTGCCTGCGCTCAGAGAGCGCACCGGAGACATCGCTCTTCTGATTAACCACTTTCTCAAGCAGCATTGCCTGAAGAAGAACATTGGCCAGAAGCGGGTGTCCGAGGCCGCCGTTGGGAGCCTGGAGCAATACGACTGGCCCGGCAACGTCCGGGAACTCGAAAATGTTATCGAACGTCTGGTGATTCTTACCGACACCGATGACATTCATATTCATGATTTGCCGAAAAGAATGCAGGTCTTGGAGCAGGCCAACGATCAGCCCGAGGTGGCACGCATAGAACTGGGCGAAGATGGCATAAACCTGAAGGAAACGCTGGACACCCTGGAGAACCAGCTGATCATCGACGCACTCCAGCGGGCCGGCGGCGTGAAGAACAAAGCCGCCAAACTGCTCGGCCTGAACCGCACCACCTTGATCGAAAAAATGAAGAAGAAGCAGATAGATTTCCCGTCAAGCAGCGTTGCGTGAGCTCCGCCGCGCCATCGCCGGCACCTCGGACAAATTCACCCTCTATTCGGTCGCAAAAAAAGGCGCGTGGTTCGATGTAAAAAAAGGCGGCTCATTCGACAGAATGCGCGCGATTGCAGGATGCCTTTTGAATTCCTTGTCCAAAAACCGCCTGACCTTCGACCTGTCCCATCCCTTCGGGTGAGAGAACCCAGTGTAGAGCGACAAGTCCCCTTCGTAGTGAGGAGAAGTTGCGAACTTCCGTGCCTCGGGACTGTTGAGAGGCATATTGAAGATGGCAAGGTTGAGAAAATCGATGAAGCCCCCGTGGCGGACGGTGAATTCGAGCGTATTGCGGGCCTCATTTTCGGATTCCGAAGGGGTCCCGAATAGAAGATAGACATATGTACCTATCCCTGCCTTCTTGAGCGAGACGAGAGTCCTGGACGCAACGGCGAGATCGATCCCTTTGCCCTCGGAGTCGATAACGGACTGATCGCCGGACTCAAGACCGAGCTTCAGCATGACGCATCCGCTCAGTTTCAACTTCCTGCAGAAGTCCTCATCAGCAAGTCTTCTAGTCACTCTCACGAACCCATACCAGGGCACACCCGGCGGGTTTCCGGTCAGTTTGCGCAAGAGGGCCGGACTCATTGCGCTGTCCACAAAATGAAGAAGAGCCGGACGAGAGCCGGAGCACAATTCCCCTGCTTCGCGGGCAGCCGCTTCGGGTGAAACCGGTTCGTAGCGGATTCCTTCCGCCTTTTCCGGGCAGAAAGCGCAACGGTTCCAATAGCAGCCTCCTGATGCGCTGTAGGGCAGAATAGGGCCGGGCGCAAAGTAGTCCCGCAATGAAAAGGGGCTGTAGGAAAACCGGGAAATGCATGTGCTCCGGTCAATCCCGGCAAGATCGAGGAGCGCCTGTTCTCCGGGGCCGCTCACGATCCGGTCTATGAGCCCCGAGAAAGGATTTATCCAGCGCGGTTTGCGGACCCAAGAGGTTACCAGGCTGCCTCCCAGCACGATCCGGACCCGTCTATATCCGGCTCTGATGAAACCGACAATCGAAAATGCCGTCAGCGCCTGGCTCAAGTAGTTCAAGGAAACACCGACCGTATCGGGCGAGTGAAGTTCCAGGGCGTGAGAAATGCGCTTCGAGAAGTATTCATAGAACGGGTTGTCTTCATATCGTTCCGCTGCCCTCAACAGGTCCGTGGAGCGTACCGGGGAAAGCTCGCCATGCTGATAGTTGGAAAGGGTGAGTTGTACCGTACCGACGGTTTCCGCCGACTTTCCGATCAGCCGGTTCAAATCGGAAACGGCTCGCTTGTAGCGCTCAAGGTCGACGTAGCCATGCATACTGCGAATAAGGCCGAGATTTTTTTCACGGTTTCGAGCGGCCCGTCTTGTCCACCTGTCGGAATCAGGAGGATCTTTTCCGAGCAGATGCAGTATTCCCTCGACGTTTGCATCGATTACCGCACATTTCGCTCCGGCCGCGCTCAAGGTGCCGTAAAGCCGCGCAATGCCGGGCGGAGGCTCGGAAGGCTTGACCAGTGGAGGATTGATCAACAGAATCATTCGAAAAGTGTATCCTGAACTTTGCTGAGAGAACAAGGCAAATTGGGACAAGGCAGGTCATAGTAAATAAAAAAAAACAATGAACAGAAGGATAGGGAGGGTACAAGCCGTTTTTTCCGCTCTGCGCTAACCGCTCACGGGAAAGGGCGGGACCGCCGGTTCCTACCGGCGGCTCTTACACGTGATAGACTGATAGTACTCGTCGTAGACTGTGTCCGGGTCCCCGCAGTTTTGTGCGACAATGTTTCTCAGGTGAATAAACGAGTCCAAATCCATTTCATGGAATTCGACCGCAATCCCCGTTTCGGTCTGCCTTACTGCTCTTCCTTGCAGCCTGATTGAAAGCATGGAAGACGATCCGGACAGGTTTATCAAGATTTCAAGAGGGCTGTCTCCGGTAATGGTCTCCACGGTGGCAATAAACATCCCGTTCATGCTCAGGTTCTGGACCATTCCGTTAATGGTTACTTGGCCGGCCTGCACCGCCGCTGTGACTTCAAAAGGCACGCGCCTGCATTTGCGCCTCTCCATTTGATCCCCCGTCGATCGAGAATTCAGAATCGGCATTTGCCGTCCGCTCCATTCCATTAATCGGATCGGCATCGATTGAACGTAAGGATTCTTTTCAACTTCAAGTGTAAATTTTGAAAGAGTGCGCTGTTTTGAGGCAACTAAACGCAGGTTGAGCCGGGCGCATGCCATCACGGCTCAACAAAAAGCGGGGTTTTAATGCGTCCATTCGGCAGGTCATGAATGAAATAACCCCTGTGGCCCAGATCGATGGACAACAGGTCCCCAACCCCGCCCAAGTGGAAGCGGCACATCGGCGGTACAGGTTATCCCAATTGCTCAATTCCCCACACGAATCAATTCCCATTTTGTATTACACATCACTTTTCCGTCACGGATTCAAGAAACAGCGCGACAACACAATTTCTAATCTTTTGCCCTTCAAAACCCGATAGAAATAGTAAGGGAGAGTTTATCGTTTGCCTGCCGAAGCGGCAACCGAATTGGCCCGAGGATTGCTGACGGAAGCTGGAAGCAGGAGAACTGCTATAGCAAGAAGGAAAAAGCGAGAAGCTGGAAGAGAAATCCCTCGCTTCGCGGGACCCGACCGCTGGTTATTTACACCGTGACGCTTTCCGTGACCCTTTGCTCGCTTCTCGCTCCACGCTTTGAGCTTTTCATAGGAGAAGCGCAGGAGAACCTCTCGATGTCGGAGCTAAAACGCGAGCAGCTTTTGATGGCCGTAATTGCGGGAAGAGGACCTGCTTATCTGCGGGGGGTGAATTTGGTCGCCATGGATCTTTCGGGAGCAGGGTGGCTGGCCGAGGCCGACCTGCGGGGAGCTGACCTTTCCAGCGCCAATCTGAAGCGCGCCAATCTCAGGGGGGCGAATCTGGAAACAGCGAATATGTACTCGGCAAACCTTATGGGCGCCAATTTTGAAGGCGCAAACCTGTTCAAAGTGAGAGCCAACGTGTCCAACCTCAACATGGCCAATCTTCGCAGAGTTAACCTGAAGAAAGCCAACCTGGTTGGTGCAACCCTGGTGAGGGCCGATCTGGAGGAGGCAGACCTTGAAGGGGCCGACCTCGAGGGGGCCAATCTGGAAGGAAGCAACCTGACGAAAGCCAGAATTACAAATGTGAATCTCAAAATGACCAATTTGGATAACGTGGACTTAACTGAAACCTTGCTGGAAAGCAGCGACTGCCCCGACCAGGAGGAGGGGGGCGGGAACGGAGACTTTCACGGCTCCATTACCGCGATCAAGTTGGCAGACCTGCTTCAGATCGGGTGTCTTTCGCGTTCCAGCCTCAATATAGAGATTTATTCAGCGGACGGCCGTGGCAACATCCTTATAGGTTCCGGCCGGGTCCTTCATGCCCATGCGGGCGGCATCGAGGGCGAAGAGGCTTTCATGAAGATACTCGGATGGGAAAAGGGACGTTTTATCGCCCATCCCTTCGTTCCGTCGGGGCCGGTCTCCATCGACAAGCCGGTTGAGCATCTTGTGCTTGAGTGGCTGCGGCTCCAAGACGAAAGAAGGTTCTCAGGCTGGTGCTCCGGTTTCATCCATAAGATCAAGAAATACATGCCGGTCCAAGCGCGAGCGTCGACAGGCCTCGTCGAGTTTCTCAAAAAAGGGGGCAAAAGGATCGGTGTTTCCGAAGAAATCGAGATTACCGATGTGTTTTATACCGAAGGAGACGAGGATATTTTGTGCTCCATATCTGCGAATGGCGAGGCGATCGAGGTGCCCCTCAAGTTTGTGAATCTTGACCGGGACCATCCTCTTCAAAGCGAGCTTGCCTGGATCAGATAACTTTATCAGATTGCCGCACGGTTCTTGCATCACAAATGCGCGGCTCAACATTTGGAGAACGTCCACCAATGAACCTGGTACTTACAAAAAACGACATTGGAAGACTCGAGGAGATTATTTCGTACCAACTTCTCGATTCGGGCGCGGAACACGTGCTTTTAGCCGATCTTTCGGGCAATTTGATCATGCAGTGCGGTTCGTTGGAAATGGAGGATGTTTTCTCTCTGGCGGCAGTTTCAGCGGCCAATTTCGCGGCAACCGCCGAGATAGCCAGGTTGATCGGCGAGGAGGATTTTACTCTGTTGTACCACAAGGGAGGCAGGCGCAACGTGCACTTTAGCCGCCTGGCCAAGGATTATCTC
>Ga0187784_10004235_pt1 | contig 11598 bp, 9 predicted proteins | sample 1015_SJ02_MP15_2_FD_132964 | JGI IMG/M metagenome (GOLD analysis project Ga0187784, IMG submission 132964) | Tropical peat soil microbial communities from peatlands in Department of Meta, Colombia - 1015_SJ02_MP15_20_MG | ecosystem: Environmental > Terrestrial > Soil > Wetlands > Peat | place... | reverse complement strand
TCAACCACAATGTCCTGGGTCGAGGAGGCAAAAGCGACGACGAGCGCAAGAGCGCCAAGCTGGCCGAGCCCGGCTTTCGTGCCGGTTCCGGCCATAGCGGACAGCGCAAGCCCAACAAGAATCTGCGAGAACATCATCCATCCGCGCCGATGTCCAAGCCGCTTAAACAACGGCAAGTCGACGCGATCCATCAAAGGCGCCCACAGAAACTTCAGCGAATAGGCAATGCCCACCCAGGAAAGAAACCCGATCGCCGTCAGGGAGGTGTGTTCATCGCGCAGCCAGTAGCCGAACGTATTGCCGACCAGGAGAAACGGAAGGCCTGAAGAAAACCCGAGCAACAACATCGTAAGAGTTTTGGGCCGCAGGTAATCGGCGATGCGGTGCTTGTGCGAACTCACGCGTTCATTGTCCACCGGAGCCTTACGAAACTCAACCATGTGCTCCACAAGAAGTCCGTCTGCACATGAAAAGGTGCGCAACTTCGCCGATTGTACTCCTGACTCGCAATTGCCCTAATGTCGCGCGATAAGTGAGAGGGTGGCACAGGGATCTCTCGATCTCGCAAGGGTTCAGCGAGCGCAGCCACTCTGGTAGCGTCCCCTCAAGGCACCAAGAGGGACGAAAATCCACTGTGGGCGATTTTGTAGCTGCAGCCGCACACAGAATCCATCGATTTCAACCGAACTCAAAAGGCGAGCCCCAGCGCGTTTGTTATGATTCTATTGCGGGCCCCAGGATTCAGTAAAATTCAATAAGCCCTGGAATCGGGTTCCGGCACAGCGGCGTGCTCCAGAGCAGCAATCATCCGGCGCACAACCACACTCCGGTGCAAGCCTGGCTCGTGCGCCCAGATGGCCTCTTCAATTTGCGTGCCGATGCGCAGCACGGGATTCAGCGAAGTCATGGGTTCCTGGAAAATCATGGCGATTTCGCGCCCGCGCACTTCGCGCCACTCCCGCTCGCTCAAGTTCGCCAGAGTTTTGCGTTGACCGTCCGAGGCGCTGAGGAAAACTTCACCGCCTACGCGCGCTCCTGGCGGCAATAATCCCATCAACGCGAGGGCCAACATCGTCTTGCCGCTGCCGGATTCGCCGACAAGTCCCAGCGCTTTGCCGGGGGCGATACGCAGCGTCACGTCATTCACCGGGCGCACGCAGCCCGCGGCGGAGGGGAGTTCCACGGTGAGGGCATGAATGCGCAGCAACTCGTCCATCGCCCTATCATACGGTTTCGCCGCTGCCCCGGCGCAAGAAAGCCGGAGTTGTTGCGAGGCCCCAAAGCAGTTCTGGATAGAACAAACTCGCCGACTCTTACGCCCAACAAGCAAGAGCGGCGGCTAGAATAGAATTCATGAGCAACATCACCTGTCCCCTTTGCGGCTCGCCCATCAAGCAGCGGGCGTTTTTCGGTCAGGGCAAACCCTTCTGCGTGCAGTGTGGCTGGAATCTGGAGCGGGCGGAAAGTTCGCTAAAGGAAAAATCTCGCGCTTCGCAGTTCATACTTGTGGCCTTTGCTATCATGGCGATTGGCTTATTCTGGGTTTCCTCCAGCGCGGGCCGAGGTAGGCGCCCGATAGCTGCCCTTCCGATTCTTGCCATCTTTGCACTCGCAGGTGGATTACCTCTTTGGAGCTATCTATCTACGAAGCGGGCAATCGCTCTCGCTAAATCTACTTCCCCCACGCTGGGAGTGCAGGCCCAGCCTATCCCCGATGCATTTTTGCAGAGAATTCAATCACTGCCCCGGCCGCGCCGCGTGCGCTTTCGTTTTCCGGGAGCCTCCGCCGGCATTGTAGTGGTTGCCTTGGCCATGCTCTCCGGCATAATGTTTTTCGCTACGGCCCGTGTGAGACCGCCCGTGGGCCCGAGAGATGCCACGCCGGTGCCGCCGGTCATCTTTTTGGGCCCAATTGCCTTTGTCGCGCTGGTTGCCGGGATCGCGATCATTCCAGCGGTGTTGAAGGAGAAGCGTACTCGGCCTCTTTTCCAGGAGGGAGAGGTGGCCGCGGCGCGCGTTCTTGCGCAGCGCACTGTGGCCCAGGGGAAGAGCAGCTACAGCCAAATTGATTATGAGTTCCGCGCTGCCAATGGCCAGACGATCCGCAACTCCGAGCGGGACCTGAGCCGGAAGGTTTTCGAGGACATGCTGATCCCAGTATTCTACGATCCCGCCAATCCTTCGCGCTGCGCCGCGCTCTGCGCCAGCTACTCCAAGCTGCCTGACGCCGAGGGCTGATTCATCACTTGGCGAGTGGAAGCACGAATTTCAGAACGGTGTGCGTCTCGGAAAATCCAACAACCTTCACATCCTTCCATCCCGCCTTCCTTCCCGCAGCCAAGACATGCCATTGGGTAATGGCTTTCTTAGCCCTTCGGATAAGCAATTCAGAACGCGCCACCTGGCATCAAGATACGGCGCCTGCGATCGTAAGCTATCAAGCTCCATGGCCACGGGCGGATCTAGCCGCGTCGTTTGCAAGCTGCTGTGGGCGCAGCCCGGCTTCCGGCATTTCTTCACCGCGATGTTTGTATCGCTGTTCGGCAGCGGCATGAATTTCATCGGGGGCCGGTACATCCTGTCGGCGGCGCACTCGACGGTGGTAGTAAGCCAACATTCCACCGAACCGCATTTCTTGTGCCCCGGGATGTTCGCCACTTTCCAAGATTGCTATCAGAAACGCAAGAACTTCCTGGGCACACCCGCAGGTAAATTCTTTGCGGGTCGCGTTGCCCGGTTCTAATCTGGAGGCGGAGCCAATTCGTGGACGATGTGCGCTTTCCCAAGATCATCTATTTTCTGATGGTCGTCGCGGGCCTCTTTCAGTGGGTACGATACTATCCACTGCTGCCGGAAAGAATGGCATCGCATTTCGGCTATGACGGCACGCCGAACGGTTGGCAGCCCAAGGACGGATTTTTTCTCCTTATGCTGCTGGCGGTGGCCTTAACCTTTGGCGTCTCTTTCCTAGTGCCGCGCCTCATTGCCGCTCGCTCTGACGACCGGATCAATCTCCCCCACAAGGCCTATTGGCTGGCACCCGCGCGCCGCGAGGAAACTTTTCGTTTCATTGCCGCGCAGATGGCCTGGTTCGGCTGCGCCATCCTGTTCATAATCCTTTTTGGCACCTTTCTTGCTATTCGGGCCAATCTTTCGCCGGACAGCCATTTCGATAACGGCACCATGATCAAACTGATGGCCGCATTCCTCCTCGTGACGGTTCTCTGCATCGTTCATTTCCTCCGCCATTTCTATCGCCTGCCGGCAGATTCCTCTGTCGGCCGCTGAGGCAAGTTGGCGTTTTTGTTTCTCCCGCTATTTCATTACACGCACATCGCGCGAATCTTCGTTGACTCGCACACTGCAAGGGACTAGCGTATCGAACTAGAAGTCGGCGGTGTCATTCGCCCGTTGCGAAACGACTACAGGTTGCCGCACTATGCGGGAGTCGTCCTCGCAAGGTTCAGCGCCCGTTAACGTCCGGTTCTTCACTTTTCCGGGCAAAGCGGCAGACGAACTGGCACGCAGAACGCTTCTTTGCTATCTCCAGTTCGCAGGACGGAGGCCATGAAAAAATATCTCATCGTGATCGAAGAAACGGGAGCGGGTTATGCCGCTTATTCCCCGGATTTGCCCGGCTGCGTCTCGTCGGGCCGCACCCGCAACGAAGTGGAGCGCAACCTGCGCGCCGCGCTATCCCTGCACCTGAATGATCTGCGTCAAGAAGGCCAGGCCATTCCCGAGCCGCACACGTATTCCTCTTATTTGGAGCTTCTTCCCTGACCAGATAGAAGAACGCCCGGCTGGTACCGGGCGTTCTAAGCGAATTTCGTTTTTCGATTTTCGCGTTTCGCTTCCAGTTATAGATAATCGCGGGACGGCCCCTCAAGGAACGCCCGCAACTTGCGCGAGCGCGAGGGATGCCGCAACTTCCGCAGCGCCTTGGCTTCAATCTGGCGGATGCGCTCGCGCGTGACGGCGAAGGACTGGCCGACTTCTTCAAGCGTGTGCTCGCTGCCGTCGTCCAGGCCAAAGCGCATCTTGATGACTTTTTCTTCTCGTGGCGTCAGCGTCTTCAACACCGAAGACGTCTGCTCCTTCAAATTCAGGTTGATGACCGCATCCGAGGGCGACACCACGGCCTTGTCCTCGATGAAATCCCCAAGATGCGAATCCTCTTCCTCACCGATCGGAGTTTCCAGCGAGATGGGTTCCTGCGCGATTTTCAGGATCTTGCGCACCTTGGACACCGGGATGTCCATGCGCTTGGCAATTTCCTCGCTAGTAGGCTCGCGGCCGAGTTCCTGCACCAGTTGCCGGCTGGTGCGCACCAGTTTGTTGATCGTCTCAATCATGTGCACGGGAATACGGATGGTGCGCGCCTGGTCGGCAATGGCACGCGTGATGGCCTGGCGGATCCACCAGGTCGCGTAGGTCGAGAACTTATAGCCACGGCGCCACTCGAACTTGTCCACGGCCTTCATCAGGCCGATGTTTCCTTCCTGGATCAGGTCCAGGAACTGCAAACCGCGATTGGTGTACTTCTTGGCGATGGAAACAACGAGCCGCAGGTTGGCTTCGATCAATTCCTTCTTGGCCTGTTCCGCTTCCGCTTCGCCGCGCTGAATAACCGTCAGCGTGCGCTTCAGTTCGGTCAGACCGACCTCGCTGGCGTCCTCGATGTCCTTCAGTTCGGAGCGTCGCGTGCGCAACTCGCGGCGCGCTTCGGCAGCGTTCTCGCCCTTGGATACGTCCGCGCGGCGCTCCAGGCGTCCCGCTTCGCGCTCGAGCGACTGCAGCCGCTCGACGGTGCCGCGCATCTTGTCCACCAGGCGCTTTTTCTCGAACGGGTTGAAGTCAATGCCGCGAATTTCCAGGGAAATTTCCACGCGCGTGCGGGCCACGGCCCACTTCGCGCGCACGTACGGCCGCTTCTTTGATTTGGCCGTCTTGTCGAGTTTGACCGCCTGCTTCAGCGCCAGCTCGTAGAGCTTGGCGATCTTGTCGATGTGCTTGAGCGTCTGCTTGGTTTTGTTGGCGATCTTTTCTTCGGTCAGCTCTTCGTCGTCAAATTGCACGATTTCCTTGATGGACCGTGCGCCCTTCCGCAGGTCATCCCCGACCGCGATGAGTTCCTTGATCACGATGGGCGAGCGCGTGATGGCCTTCATAACCACCAACTGCCCCCGCTCGATGCGCTTGGCGATGGTCACTTCGCCTTCGCGTGTGAGCAACGGCACCGTGCCCATTTCCCGCAGGTACATGCGCACCGGGTCGTTCGTTTTTTCCAGTGAGCCGGGCGTCAGGTCCAGGTCGCTGCCTTCTTCCACGTGGGCATCGTCCTTGACCACGGCGTCGTGGTCGCCCGACTCGATGGACACTTCCACGGCGCGCGCCGCTTTGGCCGAGGCGGCGTCTTCATAAATCTCGATTCCATTACGTTCGAAGGTGGTGAGCAGGTCGTCGATTTCTTCCGATGAATGCACTTCCGCGGGGAGCGAGTCGTTGACCTCATCGTACAGCAGATAGCCGCGGTCCTTGCCGATGGCAATGAGCTGCTTTACCGCGTCATATTTTTCTTCCAAGCCCGTAGCCGCCACAGCACTCCTCCCGCACATCTATCCGGATACTTCATTGCAGGCATCAGGCGGGCAAGGCAGCACACTCCTCGTACCGAGCACGAACGGACGGCTCAAGATATCGAAAGGGAGGGATGCTATCCTCCGCGAAGCTCTTAATTTTTTCAGTGAAGCCCTGTATGCCGCGCCCTTTGCCTGCTGCTGCCCCACGCTTAGCCCGCCTGCCGAACCGATCCCTAAACGGTTCCTCGGCAACCCACACTAATAATGGATGCCTGGAAGAGGGAAACCGTTATCCGTATATCCTTTTTACGCTACACGTTTAAGTCCCGGCAAGTCAACCATTTCCTTGCAAGAAATCGGACCCGCCCGGCCATTTTCCCTGCCGCAAACGGCTTAGCGTTCCGCGCCCAGCCGCTTCATCAATTCCTGCTTTCGCGTCAGTAGTTCGCGCAAGTCCGGCCCCGCTGCGTTGGCCTCGATGCTGCGCTGTACTTCGGCGAGTTCCTGTTCGATCAGCCTGCGCCGCAGCGCCTCCAAGCAGCTTTCTGCTTCTTCCCACGTGCCTTCCTGGGCGGGCTCGAAGAGTATCTCGAAAAGCATGCGGCGGTCGCGATCCTCCAGGAGCGCCCCGATTTCCGTGGCCTGCATGGGCTGATCCGAGAGTGCCGCCACGATGAGCGCGGCAAAGACTTTTTCCGTTTCCAGGCCCCGGTACAGTCCTCCCTGCTGGAGCCGCTGGGCCAACTCGCGCCGGAATTCCTCTGCTTCCATGAGCATGCGAATCAACCGCCGTTCAATCGGCTTGGCGCTCTTTCCCACGAGTTCGGGCTGCGTTTTCACCTCGCTGCGCCGTTCGGCCACGGCTTTGCTCAGCGCCGCCCGCAGCACCGGCTCATCAATGCGCAACTGCTGCGAAATCCGGGTGGCCCATTCCGACCGCAGCAGCCGGTTGGGAATCTTCTGCAAATAGGGCATCAAGAAATTCAAGGCGCGTAGCTTGCCCTCGCCCGTCGTCAAATCCATTTGTCGCGCCCGCGCAATCAGGTAATCCACGTAGGGCGGCGCCTTTTTAAGCGCCTCAGCGTACGCTTCCGCACCTTTCTCTCGAATGAATAAATCGGGATCGGCCTTCTTGTCGCCAATCGCTGGGAGCGCCAGCACGCGCACCTCGAAATCCTGCTCCAGGAGCAGGGAGATGGAGCGCTCCGTGGCTGCTTGCCCCGCCGCATCGGGATCATAGTTGACGATCACGCGCTTCGTGAACCGTCCCAGCAATTTGATTTGCGGCTCGGCCAGGCTGGTGCCGCAACTTGCCACCACGTTGTTGATTCCGGCGCGCGCCACCGCGATGGCGTCCATGTAGCCTTCCACGAGCACCGCGAAATCCTGCCGCCGGATGGCCTCCTTGGCGCGGTCCATGTGATAAAGCACGTTGCTCTTCGAGTAGATGGGCGTTTCCGGCGAGTTCAGATATTTTGGCAGGTCGTCGCCCAGCGCGCGGCAACCGAACGCGACTACTTTTCCCGATTCGTTCGCGATGACGAACGTGATGCGGCGGCGAAACCTGTCAAACAGCCGTCCGTTCTGATCCCGCGAAACCAGCCCCGATTCCACCAGCAACTTCTCCGCGTACTTCTGCTTCAAAAAGCGCAACAGCGTATCCCCGCCGCTTGGCGCGTAGCCGATGCCGAATCGCGCAATGGCCTCGGCATCCAGCCCGCGATCCTCTAGATACGCGCGCGCTGCTTTCCCTTCCGCCGTGGTTTCCAGTTGCTTCACAAAGAAGGCTTGCGCTTCACGGTGGATCTCCACCAGCGCGGCCCGCTGCTGATTTTCTTTGCGTTCTTCTGGCGAGCGCTCCTTCGGGCGCGGAATCGCGATGCCGCATTTCTCCGCGACGATGCGCACCGCGTCCGGAAACTGGCACTTCTCCATCTCCATCACGAAACTGAAAACGTCCCCGCCTTTTCCGCAGCCAAAACAATGGAATATCTGTTTTACCGGATGCACAGCGAACGACGGCGTCTTCTCGCCGTGGAACGGGCACAGCCCCGTGAAATTCTGCCCGCTCTTCTTGAGGCGCACATATTCGCCCACCACGCGGACGATGTCCGCCTGCTGTTTCACGCGATCCGCGAATGATCCCGCTTCCGCCATCGTCCTTAATACTTCGTCGAGTAAGAGTCCTCAAAAATCTGACGGCGCTCTTTGTCGAACTTCGATACTTCTTTCTCAATCAGGATCAGCAAGCCCTTAACGATTTCCTGCGATTCCCGGGCAACTTGCCTAGCGAACTGGTCTGATTGAGAGCGCACACGCAACCGCGCAGGGTCAGCCGACGGTGACGTAGGTTGTGTCATAAACAGAAACTGGGCATTCTCCACGTGTTGTTTTAATCGAAATAGGAGTGAATAACACATTACAAGCCTTTCCGTTAATCTCGGCGGAAAGTATTTGAAAGATTCAGTGGAATGTAACGTCTCCCACGCCTGGGTAACAGGAGTGACCGCCGAGATCTCATCAGGCCTAGAATGCAGCAGGGCTACGCAGTAATCCAATGCACTATCCAATTCTCTTCTGATCAGACCGTATGAAACTGCGAGCAACTCGCGCTTATCCTTTTTCGACCTCGGAAGCTCGTAAATCGTCGTCACGAAAAGCCACACGAGTGCTGCGGCGCACAGCGAGCCAAAAAAATTCGCCAGGGCGTTCTGCCAGAACATATTAGCTCCTCAGATCAACTACAGTAATTGCCTTTCCCCCGTGTTCCTCGGCTTCAAACTGGGCGCGGGCAACGAGAGGATGAGTCCTCAGAAACTCGCCCAGGCCCTTGCGCAACGCGCCGGTGCCGTGACCATGAATGATGCGCACCTGCCGGCGGTTTGCCAGTGCTGCTTCATCGAGGAACTTGTCCACGCACTCGCTGGCCTGCTCCACCGTCATGCCGATTACGTTGATCTCGCCCGTTGCACTACCTTCGCTGGATTGCGCGCTCACGGTGATGTTTTCCCGTTTCGCGGGCTGCACCACGCCTTTCCCTGTCGGCGCGCTTTCGATGCCGGCGATTTCCTCCACGGCTACCTTCATCCGCAGCGGTCCGGCTTCGATTTCCGCCGACGAGCCCTCCACGCGCCGCAGGATTACCGCCTTGCTGAAGCCTCGCACGCGCACCTTCACTCCCGGCTGCAGCTTTTCGAGGCTCACCGCTTCGGGCGGCTCGGGTTTCAAGCCTAGATCCTGCTGCGACTCTGAAATTGTTTGCACCACGGCGGCGTTCAGCTCTTCCTTGGCTTCCCCGTGCACCTCTTGCATTTTCCGGCGCGCGGTTCTTTCGAGTTGCGCGCGCAGTTCCCGCTCCTTCACGGCATCCACGACCCGCGCCACATTTTCCTCGTAGCGCTTTTGCATGTCCGCAAACTTTTGCTCCAGCTCCGCGATCCTCTGCTTCTGCCGCTCCACCCATTCCGCGCGCAGCTTGCGCCGCTCCTGCTCCAGCGCATGACGTTCGTCCACCATCTGCCTTTGCAGGAGGTTCAGTTCGTCCCGGCTGCGATGCAGGTAGGCGATCAGGTCCGCAGCTTCGCGCGATTCCGGCGTTAGGAGCGAGCGCGCCTGTTCAATGATCGAATCTGCAAGCCCCAATCGCTGCGCAATCGCAATTCCGCTTGACCCGCCGGGCACTCCGACCATCAATCGGAAGGTCGGCCGCAGGTTCACGTCGTCGAACTCCACCGCGGCATTCACCACGCCCGGCGTTGTGGAAGCGTACGTTTTCAAGCGGTCGTGGTGCGTGGTCGCCAGCACAAAGCAGTCTTTCTTGCGAAATTCGTCCAGCAACGCCACCGCCAGAGCCGCTCCCTCTTCCGGCGCCGTGCCCGTTCCCATTTCATCCGCCAGCACCAGCGATTTCGGCGTGGCTTCCTCCAACATGGACTTCAGATTCAGCATGTGCGCCGAAAACGTGGAAAGGTCCGCTGCGATGGATTGCTCGTCGCCAATGTCTACCAGGACGCAGTCGAAAAGCGGCAGCACCACGCGCTGCGCCGCCACGGGAATCCCCGCTTGTGCGGACAGCGCCGCCAGCCCCGTGGTTTTTAATGCCACAGTCTTCCCGCCGGTGTTCGGTCCGCTGATCACCAGCAACCGCTCTTCCCCGCTCAGCGCGAGTGAAATCGGCACAATCGCGCGGTCTTCTTTGCGCAGCTTGTCTTCCAGGACCGGGTGCCGCGCGGCGTCCAGCCGCAATTCGGCGGCGGCCGAAAACTCCGGCACGCACGCATCGAAGTCCCGCGCAAAGCGCGCGCGCGCGAACACGCTGTCGAGATTTGCAATCGTTTCCGCCGCAGCCTGTAGCGGCCCCTGCATGCTACGCAGGCGATCCGTGAGTTCTTTCAAAATGCGGAAAATCTCCGCCGCCTCGTCCTCAGCGAGCTGCACCAGTTGGTTGTTTGACTCCACCGTTTCAAAGGGCTCGACAAACACAGTTTGTCCCGTGCCGCTCGCGCCGTGAACCACGCCTTGCACGCTGCGCCGGTGCTCCGCGCGCACGGGAATCACAAAGCGGTCGTTCCGCAACGTGACGTAGTCTTCTCCCGCCTCCGCCTGTCTGTCCCGCAGAATCTGTTTCAAGGTCCGCTGGATGGACTCGCGCGCCTGCACAAAGTTGGCGCGAATCCGTCGCAAGGCGCTCGAAGCATCGTCGCTGATCTCCTCATTCGGCAGCACGCATCGTTTGATCGCGGCCTGCAAATCCCGGAAATCCACCAGCGTCGCGCAACGTTCTGCCAACAGCGGGAATTTGGCCTCCTCTTCGCGGAACTGCTGCCGCAGCCACGCCGACGTTTCCAGCAATGAACCGGCGTCCAGAAATTCCGCCGGCTCCAGCACCACTCCCGGCGCATCCAGCTTCTCCAACCACGGCGCGGGATCGGCCAGCGCTCCGAATCCCAATTCGCGTTCCGCGCGCAGCCACTTCCGCCCCTCACGAATCAAGGCGAAGGCAGTTTCCAGCACGGCGCGACTCGTTCCCGGCTCGAGTTCACCGACATGACGCCTGCCCGGCGCGCACGTTGTCCTCAGCCGCAACAATTCCCGCAACTGGTCGAATTCGAGCACTGCTTGCGCCGATCGCGACATTCTCTCTACTTGCCTCTCTTCATTTCCTCAGCCAAATATTTGGCCGCCTCTTCCGGCGTGCCCACAGTGCGCACTAGCTTCCCGTTGGCCTCGCCCCACGCCCGCGATGTACCGGATGCCTGCGGCCCCTGCTCCACTTCCCGCACCCGTTCCAGAATCGGTCGCCAGAAATTTCCCAGGACGGCAACTGGTTTCCTCGCCATCACCGATTTGTTCAGCATCTCCCAAACCACCGCGAGTTCCACCAGCGTGCCCGTGCCTCCCTTGCAAGCCACGAACCCATCCGCCAACCGAATCAACTCAAACAGCCGCTCTTCCCAGGTTTTCTTTCTTACTTCCACGTCTACCCACCCGTTCACCTTACGCCCGAAAAATTCCGCGGTCACACCGTAAGTTTTTCCGCCGGCTTCTTTCGCCCCGCGCGACGCCGCCTCCATCACGCCGCCATAGCCGCCGCTGCACACCGCGAAGCCCCGCTGCGCCAGCCGGCGCCCCAACTCGCGCGCTTCCGCGTAGTCCGCGTCGCCTTCGCTCGGGCGCGAACTGCCAAATATCGTCACGATCCGTTCGCCGTTCATGCTTTCGTTGTCCGCTTTCTGAGCAAAGTTCTCCAGTTCTTTACCTTTTTCCTTCTTTGCTTCCTTACTTCTTTACGTCTTTACCTCTTCTCGTCAAATTCTTCCACCATGGCCATGCACAATCCGTCCAGCGCGTCGTGCACCTCATGACCCTGCACGCTCTCGTTGTTGCTCAAGAACGAAAATATCAGGCGCCTCCCGCCCGGCGTATCGGCAAAGCCAGAAAGCGTTTGCACATGCGTGACCGACCCGGTCTTCGCGTGAATCCTTCCCATCATCCCGGCCTTCTTCAAGCGATCGCT
>Ga0187784_10004234_pt1 | contig 11599 bp, 7 predicted proteins | sample 1015_SJ02_MP15_2_FD_132964 | JGI IMG/M metagenome (GOLD analysis project Ga0187784, IMG submission 132964) | Tropical peat soil microbial communities from peatlands in Department of Meta, Colombia - 1015_SJ02_MP15_20_MG | ecosystem: Environmental > Terrestrial > Soil > Wetlands > Peat | place... | reverse complement strand
GTCTGGTAGAGCCAGGCGCCCGTCACGTCGGAGATGTAGCTGCGCAGCGAATTCCCGATCTGGCTCGCAGGCTTGCTGGAATTGACCGCTGGATCGTCGGCGGCGTCGAAGGAGAGCGCCATGAGCGCGAGATTGCGCGAGTGGGCGATGAAGTAGTTGTTGGCCGCCCAGCGCAGCTGCAACTGCGCCGCTTCCTGGTCGCTCGCGCTTTGCGAGGGGCTGCTGCCGAGGAGCTGCAAATCGTTGACGACGCCGACAGGCTGCGGATGCTCCTCGCCCGCCGTCGACGCGACCAGAATCTCGCTCGCCCAGCGCAGGAACACTTTGCGGATCGTCGCCTTGTCCGACGCCGAAAGATAGGGGTAGATCCAGTCCACGGTGAGCCCGAAGGCCTCGCCCCAGTAGCTAGCGCGGTTGTAGGTGGCGAAAGCCGGATCGCGGAAAGGCTTGTTCGCAGCGGCGCCAAGCGCGGCGTTGTTCATGATGTGCATGAGCATGACGCGCGCCCGCATCGCCCATTGCGGGCGCATGCTCTGATCACTGTCCACGAGCGACATGAAGGCGAACAATTCGGCGTAGGCCTCGGTCGCGTCCGCCTCCCAATTGGTGCTGCCGTCGTCCCGCCAGCTTGTCTTCGGCTTGCCCGTGGTCCAGTTCCAGTTCGCGTCGGCGTAGGCCTTTCCCGCCGTCGCCGCAGCGTAAAGCCCCTGCGCATACATGGGGTTCGACGCGTTCGCCCAGCCGCCGAGCCGCGGCAGGTCGGCGCCGCCGATCCAGAGACGCGGATGGGTCGTCACCGGGGCGGCGGTCACGGCGCAGGGCGCGCAGGCGATCGCCGTCGCCGCCAAGACCGTCAGCCGCATCTTCCGTAAGAGTGAGGTCGCTTTGCTCATGGTGTTCTCCACAATTTTTACGGGTCTCGGCTCGGTCAATCGCGGCGCCCCTCTCAGACCTTGGTTCTGGTCGTTCGGGACACACTGATTCAAAGTCTCTTCCTTTCCGCCAGCTCTTGCTGAGCTTGCGGATCGGCTCGAGGAGGCTTGCGACGCCGCAGCGACAGGGGGGAGAAGCTGCGACGGGCCGGAGCATGAGGGCGCGTCGGCATTCGGTCAACGGCGGCCGAAATGAAAAAAATCTTTGGCGTAAACGAGTTATGACACTATTTGCGTCGATTGCGCTCGTCTGCCGGGCCCGTGGAGACGGCCGCGGCGCGAGAATCAGCGCGTGGCGGCGGCCCAACTGTTCACGAGGTTCGCCGCGTTCACCGTGCCGATGCCGGTGGCGAGGTCGTAGCCGACGCCCGCGCGATAGGTCGGCGCGTAAGCGACGCTGGAACTCGACTCGACGCCTATCGCGCCGGAAGGCGCATAGCAGTCGACGGCGTCGGCGCAGTCCATGACATTGTCCCCGGCCACGACGTCGTAGAAAACGCAATGAGACGACGCCCGATCGCCGAGGCTGGAAGCGCAGGCCATGACGCCGCCAGGGCCATATTCCCAGGCGGCCAACGGGTAATAGACGTAGTTCGGATTGCCTTGTCGGGCGCCGTCCATCTTCTGGTTGACGAGCGCCTGAAGGCCCGCGGCGATCGGCGCGGCGAAAGAGGTGCCCCCGTTCCCCGGCCCGGCCCATGTCCCTGGATCGCCCACGCAAGGCGTTCCGTATGTCTTGGGGTTGGAGTAGCAGAGCGCATAGGATTGCCGCCAAACCGAGCCATCGGAGGCAAAGAACGAAATGTCCGGCAGGTCGCGGACCCCGTCGGCTGGAAGGCCCGGAACGCTGCGCTGCCAGCTCGGCTTGGGATAGCCTTTGCAGGTGCCAAGCGCGAGATCTCCGGTTGCGCAGGCGCTCGGCCCGCCGTTGGTTCCGGTCAGCGGCTGCAGCACGGGCGTCGCGCTTTGCGTCAACTGCGCGGCGAGACTGCTGTTGCAGAAACCGGCGGCGCCGTAGGAGACCGAGAAATCGTAATAGGCCGCGGTGAGCGCGCTGGCGCAGGTGTCGTTCCAAGGGATTTCAGGGATGTAGGATTTGGCCGAGCCCCACGGCTTCGCGGAAGAGCCCTCCCAATAGAGCGGCAGCTGGTCGAGATAGGCGTCGCCGAAGTCGGTTCCGCCAACGGCGACGTCGTAAGGCGTCGACACCCACCCGTCGACGCCGTTTCCCGTCGCCTGCGCGGGCGAATATCCGGTGGGCGACGGAATAATGTCCTCGACGCAACTCTCGGGCCCCGTGTCGCCCGTCGCGACGAATATGGAGATCCCCTCCGCCACCGCCTGCTGATAGAGCATCTTGAAGGCGACCCGCAGCGTCTCGGGCATGTCGGCCTCGCACTGGCCGTAGCTGATGCTGACGATCGGCGGCGGATCGGCGCCGTTGACGAGATTCTCGATCGCTTCGCGCACGCCGTCGGTTGTCTTCGTGCTCTGGCAGGTCGCGACGCGAATCGTCGCATCGGGCGCAGCGGCGCTCGCCCATTCGGCGTCGAGCGTCGCCTCGTCGTCATCGAAAAGCTGGACGCCATCGGGAAGGGTGACGAGCGGGTCTCCGGGATCGGCGCAGGCCGGGCCGCCGATGGGCGCCGGATGCACGACCTCCAGCGCGCCATACGGATATTTCGACAGGCCGAAGGCCTGACGGAAATCCGTCCAATCATTGTTGTCGTAAAGGTTCGAGTCCTCCACCACGGCGATGGTCTGGCCGCGCCCCGTGATCGGCGGCGACCCTTCGAAGAGCGGATTGAAATTATAGATCGTCGCCAGATCGCTCGGGGTGACGATGTAGCAAGGTCCGTTGCAGCCCTGCGACTTGGTGTAGAGCGAGCGCTTCTTGTGCTTGGCGTGCGCCCTGAAATCCGTGAGCGAGACGACCCCAGCCACGACCGGCTGCAACGCGGCGGGGATGAAGGGATTGCCGATGTTGGCGATATGCGCGGCGCCGTTGACGTCGATCTGGTGGATCTCGGTGCGGAAAGCCGTCCGGACCATGCCCGCGGTTCCGGAAAAGACGATGAGCATATTGCTCGGATGCACGAAGTCGACCGTGAAACCGTGCGATTGCAGCCAGCTGCGAATGGCGTCGATATCGGCCGCCGCAACGCCGAAACGGGCGCCGAAGTCGCTGGGTGAAAGAAAATTGTGAAATAGCGGCGAGCGCGGATTGTGCAGGGCCTCGATGAAGGCCTCGACCGCGGCTTCCTGTTCCGGCGAACGCTGCAGCTGCAGCTCCAGACGCGCGAGCGAAAAGTCATCGGCGACAGCGCCAAGATCCCTGGCGCCTGAGACCTGCCTCGCCACATTGTTCTTGATCTCGACGAGAGCCGCGTCGTCGATCGGCGCCGCAATGCGCGCCTGACCAAACAGCGCCCCGGCGGAGGCGCCGTGCGAGAAGCCGAGCGGCTGCGACGACGCGAGCAGCGCGACCGCGAGCCCCATCGACGCGACACGAGACGCCATTGCGCTTCCCCCCTTAACCGTCAGCCTTGAAAGAGCGCGTCGCCTGCCGGAACAATGTGCCTAGCGGGCGTTTTTGGCAATGGCGTGGCGTACAAAATCAAGAAGGGTCGCCGCGTCCATCCTGCTGGCGCTTCGCATTTCGATCGACGCCCAGCCGATCGAGTATGGCGATGACCTCCGCGTCGTCGATCTGACGAAAATCTCTATAGAAATAGCCGATCGCGCCAAAGCTCGGCGGCGTTTCGAGGCAGATCGTCTCATCCGCCTCGGCGCGCAGCGATTCGAGCGAATCGGGCGACGCGACAGGGACAGCGAGCACGAGCCTCCTTGGGTGACGTGCGCGCACGGCGCGCAACGCCGCTCGTGTCGTCGCGCCCGTGGCCACGCCGTCGTCGACGACGATCGCGACGCGCCCTTCCGCCTCGGCCCGGGGACGCGCGCCGAGATAGCGGCGTCGACGCCGCTCGATCTCCGCGAGCTCGCGCGCACGAATAGACTCGAAGGCGTCTTCGTCGACCCCCGCCGCCGCGATGACATCGTCGTTGCGAACGGTGACCGGCCTGCCGCCGTCGGCGACCGCGCCCATGGCGAGCTCCGGCTGGAACGGAACGCCGATCTTGCGCACGAGGACGAGGTCGATCGGCGCATTCAGGGCCTCGGCGATCGGAGCGGCGACCGGGGCGCCCCCGCGCGGCAGCGCGAACAGGACGACGTCCTGATCGCGATAGCTGAGCAGACGCGCCGCAAGGCGCCGCCCGGCGTCGGTTCGATCGCGAAAGAGCATGATCGTCGTCGTCCCGCCGATGTCCCGCTGGCGCCACTCGCGCCGAATTAGGAGCTATTTTCAGTTCCGAAAAAAACAATCGCGGCGCGGCGATTGGTCCCACGCCCGGGCGGGAGGATCTCCGGCCCAAGGACGGGCTCGAGCTTTCCGAAGGCGGCGAAGCCGATTGCGAAGCCGCAAGAAATGACTAAATTGCGCCGCTCCGTTCCCGCCCGCGAGGTTATCAGCCGCTCATGACGAGTTCCGTCCGACATTCCCGCGTCATCGTGCTCGGCTCGGGACCCGCAGGCTATACGGCCGCCATCTACACGGCGCGCGCCATGCTGGAGCCCGTGCTGATCTCCGGCTTCGAGCCGGGCGGCCAGCTCATGATCACGACCGATGTCGAGAACTATCCGGGCTTCGCCGAGCCGATCCAGGGCCCTTGGCTCATGGAGCAGATGCGCCTGCAAGCCGAGCATGTCGGCGCGAAGCTCGTGTCCGACCACATCGTCGAAGCGCGCCTAGGCGAGCGCCCCTTCGCGCTTTTGGGGGACTCGGGCTCAACCTACACGTGCGACGCGCTCATCATCGCGACGGGCGCCAAGGCGCGCTGGCTCGGCCTGCCAAGCGAAGAGAAGTTCAAGGGCTTCGGCGTCTCCGCCTGCGCCACCTGCGACGGCTTCTTCTTCCGCAGCAAGCGGGTCGTCGTCGTCGGCGGCGGCAACACCGCGGTCGAGGAGGCGCTTTATCTTTCGAACATCGCCGCGCATGTGACGATCCTGCATCGGCGCTCCGCCTTCCGCGCCGAGCGCGTGCTGCAAGAGCGGCTCCGCCGGCAGGCTAACGTCGAGATCCTCTTCGATCACGTCGTGGACGAGATCATCGGGACGGAGGGCCCGCCAGCGGTGACGGGGCTGCGTGCGAAACATTTCGCGACGGGCGCGACGCGCGAGATTTCGACCGACGGCGTTTTCATCGCCATCGGCCACAGCCCGGCGTCGGAGATTTTCCGCGGCCAGCTTGCGCTCAAGCCCTCTGGCTACGTCGTCGTCGAGGCGGGAACGACGCGCACGAACATTCCGGGCGTCTTCGCCGCCGGCGACGTAGCGGACGAGGTCTATCGCCAGGCGGTGACGGCGGCGGGGCTTGGCTGCATGGCGGCGCTCGAAGCCGAGCATTATCTTGTGGATGCGCCCGCAGGCGCCTGAGGGTTTAAGGAAAAAGGCAAATGGCCGAACGCGTCGTGGTCCAAAAGAAATCCATGCCTGTCGAGGTCGAGGCGGGGAAGGTCTATTACTGGTGCGCCTGCGGACGCAGCGCCAACCAGCCCTTCTGCGACGGCGCCCACAAGGGCACGGAGATCGCCCCCGTGCCTTACACGCCGACTGAAAGCGGCAAGGCGTTCTTCTGCGGCTGCAAGGCGACGAAGAACGAGCCCTTGTGCGACGGAGCGCACAAGCACCTTTGAGGAGCGGCATGACCGACGCCGAAGCCCGCAGCTTCTCGCGCCCGCTGCTCGTCACGCAAGTCCCGCCGGAGGGACTCGAGACGACGCTTCGCGCGAGCGACGCCGAATGCGCGGCGCTCGCCCGCGAGAACGGGATCGTCTCCCTGAGCGGGCTCGAGGCGCGCTTGCGCGCGACCCGCAGGGGCGCGGACGGTCTCAGCGTCTCGGGGGTCCTGCGCGCGAAAGTGCGTCAGACCTGCGTCGTCACGCTGGAGACGTTCGACGCCGAGGTCGAGGAACCCATCGAGGTCAGCTTCGCGCCGCCCGCCGAAGCGCCGCGCTCCCACCCCAAGGCGAAGCGCGCGGACGAGGATGACATGCGCTTCGACGACCTGGCCGAGGATGCTCCGGATCCGCTGATCGACGGCAAGATCGACCTCGGCGCAATCGTCGCGGAGTTCTTGACGCTCGGGCTCGATCCCTATCCGCGCCGGCCGGGCGCCATCTTCGTCGAGCCCGCGCCAGAGGGCGAGAAAGAGGGACCGTTCGCGGGATTGGCCGCCAAGCTCGACCACCGAGATACATGAGAGCAGAGCGCTCGAGATGCTGCGGGCCTCGCAGCTCGCAATGCGCCAATTTCTGCGCGCGCCGCAGCGCTCTCGCCCCCGCCGGCGACTGATTTTCACATCGACGGCGGGCGCCTGACCAATTTGAGGGAAGCGAACCCAGAAGCTGTCCGGTCCGAACGACGCCGAGGGCTGAACGCGCGCTGACGCGTTCCTGCGAAACGATCGACGCGGAACATCTGCGGCGGCTTCTCGACGGTGTCAGGACCATTGACTTGAGCGCAACGGAATCTGTAACGTAGGTCACATCAGGGCAGTTTTGACGTTCGAAGTGTTCCGCGAGAGGTGATGGTCGTGACGTGGGATCTACGCAGTTTGCGTTTCCAGAAAGCCTATGACCGGCGACTTGAAGATTTGGTTTCGCAGCGGCCTCGCTGGGTGCTGGCAACCCTCACGCTCGCGACCTTCTTCGTCGTCACGGTTGGCGATTTCGACGATACGGACACCAGAGCCAGACTGCAGGTTACGCACTGGTTATGGTCGGACCAGCCGCAGGTTGACGACTTTGACGCGGCGCACTCGATTCCAAAAAATCCGACCGATTGGACGATCGCGTGGTCGCCTGGATATTGCAGCCTGACGGGCAAGGATAAGCAAATATACGCCCAATTTTCGTTGGGCCAGTCACTATTGATGCTTCCGGCAGATATCGCTGCGGTGTCAGCAATAGGGAATTTCGAGGAGTACTTCGACTTTGAGGGCACCGATCACACTCTTTTTAAGCAAGAAATCGTGGTAAATCTTCTGACTTTTTCCGTGATGAACACGCTGGCAGTGATTTTTTCATTTGATTTGCTATTGCTGCTCGGATTCACTCAGCAACAGTCCATCGTGGCATGCTTGCTTCTGGTGTTCGGGACCCCATTTATTGTATACATGCAAGACTCGGCTGAAACGAATCAGATATACTTGCTATATGTTGGCGCGCTTTTATTCGTGCTGAAAGCCAGACAGGGGAAAATTAGTTCTAATTGCCTGATCGCCGGCGCGTTCGCAGGGTTTAATATACTTATGAAGCTTCCAAACGTCGTTTTTGTGCCAGCGGCAATGTCTGTCTTTCTTTTTTCTCAAGCACGGGGCCTTGCGTCTTGGCAGATGCCGAGACGCGGCGCGCTGAAAAGGGATGACGTCCGCTGGCTGCTTTGGTTTCTTGTCCCGGTGGGCGTTTGTATATTCATCGACAGATGGTATCAGTTTTATCGTTTCGGAGACTGGTTCAGCACCTACATGACGCAGTGCGTCGAGTCCTACGCCGCCGCGGGCGGCTATCCCGAAAGATTTCCTTTCGGCTACGATAGGCTGGCGGGATTTCTCGGTCCTTTCTGGTCGCCGGATCGATCCCTCTTCCTATACTCGCCTTTTCTTATTTTCACCGTTATTTTCCTTACGAAGAATTGGACGCGCGTGTCGACTCCCCAGCGGGCGGTCGTGATGGCCTCTTTCGGCGCCCTCGTCGGGCTCGCTTTGATCTACGGGGGCACGTATCACTGGAACGGGGGTTGCGGATCTTGGGGGCCGCGGCACCACCTGCCTCCGACGGAGGTCCTCTGCCTCTTGGGCTTTGCCTTTACAGCGCGAGCTTTCCCCTCCTATCGACCGCTCAAGAAGACTCTTGTCGCGCTGAACCTCGCCGCGGCCTTGGGTTGTCAAGCGATTGCCTTGCCCTACCCGCCGCCACTCGACAATCAAGAGAGCTTTTACAACGATCCATTGCGCGCCGTGCCGCTCTTGAGAGCAAGAAACATATACTATCTGCTGACCGACGACATTTTGGAGTCCGCGGAAAGTTTCGACGACCCTTCCGTCAAATGGGCCGCCGAAAATAACCGGAAAAATGCGCCATACAGCTTTTGGTGGTGGATCGCGCGCGCAAATTCCAAGCAGTGGCCGCCGCTTGCTTGGGCGATTGTGACGGCGTGGCTCATGCTCGCGATGGGCGTGGCCGTAACGGCGGCGCAGCTATGCATCGCAGGCTTTCGTTCGTCGGGCGCGAAAGAGCCGGGCATCGACGCGGCGCGCGCGTTCACTTCCAATCGGTAGAAGGTCTCCGTCCCTCACGGCCCGACGCCTTTGGCGACGCCGCTTTCCGGCGAAGATTGACTTTTGCGGCGCGCCGCGGCTTAGGCTCGCGCCGGACATCGAACGGAGCGGCGGTCCGCGTGATTCTCGGATTGGGTCACTTCTGGCGCCTTGCCCGGGCCGCCTACATCCTTGCGCGCGAGGGCGTCTTCGCGGGGCTCGATCCCGTGCTGCTGCCGCCTCCGGCCGGTTCGCTCGTGCGCCTCGCCAATCTCTTTGCGCGCAAGGACACCGGCGGCGGCGGCAAGGCGCTCGTGCGCGCCTTCGCGCAGATCGGCCCGTCCTACGTCAAGCTCGGCCAGTTCCTTGCGACGCGCCCCGATATCGTGGGGGGCGAGATCGCCGACGCGCTGACCGCCTTGCAGGATCGCATGGAGCCGTTCGGGCGCGCGACTGCGGTGGCCATCATCGAGAAGGCCTTCGACAAGCCGCTCGACGAGATTTTCCTTGCCCTCGGCGAACCGGTCGCGGCGGCCTCCGTGGCGCAGGTGCATGTCGCAAGCGCCCGTTACAAGGACGGCGCTCGCAAGGTCGCTGTCAAGGTGCTGCGTCCGGGGGTCGAGCGGCAGTTCGCGCGCGATCTCTCCGACATGTATGAGGTCGCGCGCTTGGCCGAGCGCTTCTTCGCCGAGGGGCGACGGTTGCGCGCCGTCGAGGTCGTCGACACGCTCGCGCGCGCTGTGAAGCTCGAGACCGACTTTCGCCTTGAGGCGGCCGCCGCCTCGGAGTTTCGCGAGAATGTGCAGAACGACCCCGACTTCCACGCGCCAGAGGTCGATTGGGACCGCACGACGAAGGATGTGCTCACGCTCGAATGGATCGAGGGCATTCCGCTCTCCGATATCGCGCGCGTCGCCGCCGAAGGGCACGATCTCAAGTCGATCGGCCGCAATGTGCTGCAGTCGTTCCTGCGCCACGCCATGCGCGACGGCTTTTTCCACGCCGACATGCACCAGGGGAACCTCTTCGTCGATAAGACGGGGCGCATCGTCGCGATCGACTTCGGCATCATGGGGCGGCTCGGACACAAGGAGCGGCGCTTCCTTGCGGAGATCCTCTACGGCTTCATCACGCGCGACTATCGCCGCGTCGCCGAGGTCCATTTCGAGGCGGGCTATGTGCCGCCGATCCACTCGATCGAGGAGTTCTCGCAGGCGCTACGCGCGATCGGTGAACCGCTGCACACCGTGAACGCCGCCGACATCTCCATGGCGCGGCTGCTCACGCTGCTCTTCGAAGTCACGGCGCTCTTCGACATGCGCACGCGCACGGAACTCGTGCTGCTGCAAAAGACCATGGTCGTCGCGGAAGGGGTCGCGCGCAAGCTCGACCCAAAGCTCGACATATGGAAGACCTCGGACCCCGTGGTGCGGGGCTGGATCGAAGGCAATCTCGGCCCCAAGGCGAAGATCGAGGACGCTGGGCGGAGCCTCGCCGACCTGGCGCGACTCGCCACTCATCTGCCGAAGGCGCTCGCCGACGCGGAGACGGCCGTGTCCGGCCTCGGCCGGCTGACGGCTCAGGGCTTGGCGCTCTCGCCGGAGAGTCTCGACGCCCTCTCGGACATGCGCCGCCGCTCGGACCGGCGGCTGTTGCTGGGACTGGCGATGATCGCCGCCGCGACGCTCTGGCTGATGCGACGCTGAAGCTCCTCGTCAGCCGTGGGCCTCGGCCTTGCCGGCGTGGGCGGCGACTTCCTTGGCCAGACGCCCGGTCAGCTCGGCCAGATGGTTGAAGCGCGCCTCGTAGAATCCCGCGCCTGCCGTCGCCGAGCGCAGCTCGACGATGAGATTGTCCATGTCCGCTTCCGGAATCAGCGCCTCGATCCGATCCCAGCCATCCCAACCCTCGCGCGGGCCGAAACCCAATATCTGACCTCGCCGCCCGGAGACGATCGCCGTCGCCCGCGACGTGCCCTCGTTGGGGCAAAAGATTGAGACCGCAAGAACGGGCTCGAGCAGCACCGAGTCGGCCTTCGACAGCGCTTCGCTCATGCCGATGCGCGCCGCGGTGCGAAAGGCCATGTCGGAGGAGTCGACCGTATGATAGGAGCCGTCGACCAGCACCGCCTCGACGTCGACGACGGGGAAGCCCAACGGCCCGTGCGCCAGCGCGTCCTGGCAGCCGGCTTCGACGGAGGCGAAATATTGCCTCGGCACGGCGCCGCCGTGCACTTGCTCAGAAAAGGTGAAGCCTTCGCCCCGCCCGCGCGGCGCGATCTGTAGCGCGACGTCGCCGAACTGGCCGTGGCCGCCGGACTGCTTCTTGTGGCGTCCGCGCGCGGCGGCGGGCTTGCGAATCGTCTCCTTGTAGGCGACGGCGGGCTTGTGCGACTCCACCGTAACGCCGAAGCGCGACGCGAGCCGCTCGAGCGTCACGCGCAGATGCATCTCGCCCTGGCCCATGAGCTTGATCTCGGAGAGCTCCTGATCATGCAGGTAGACGAGGGAGGGATCCTCGTCGATGAGCTTCGCCATCGCGCCGGCGAGCTTCATTTCGTCCTTGCGATCCTTGACCTTCAGGGCGATGGCATGCACGGGGGGCGGCGCGCCGTTGGCGGTCCTGGTCGCTTCCTTGGCCCCGTTGCGCGGATCACCGGAAATCATGTCGCCGGTCGCGGCGAGCTCGAGGCGACCGAACGCCAACGTGTCGCCTTCAAGGGCTTCGCTGCGCTTCGAGGGCGCGCCCGCAAGCAGGCGCGAGAGGCCCGAAATCTTCTCCTCTCCACCGGGCGTGAGCACGGCCTGGCCGTCTGCGAAGCTTCCGCGCAACACGCGCACGAGCGAGAGCTTGCCGCCATGAGCCGTATGTATCGTGCGGATGACGCGCGCGAGCGGCGCGCCCTTCTCCGCGATTCCGAGGCGCGTCCGGGCCTCGGAGACGCCCGGCGCCTCGTGGCGCAACGCCTTCAGCAGCCGGGTCACTCCGGCGCCGCGCGAAGCCGAGCCAAAGAAGAGCGGCGCGATGACGCCCGCCCGCAGCTCCTTCGAAAGATCGTCGAAGACCTGGTCGCGCGGCGGCTCGATGTCGCTGATGAGTTCCTCCATGAGCGCGTCGTCATAATCGGCGAGGCGCTCAAGCATCGAGTAACGCTCTGCTTTCTCCTCCTCGGCGTCGCGCGAAGGAATCTCCACGACCTCCGAGGGCGCATGCTCGCGATAGACATAGGCGCGCTCGAGCGCGAGGTCGATGAAGCCGACGGCGAGGCCGTTCTTCCAGATCGGCATCT
>Ga0187784_10004233_pt1 | contig 11599 bp, 12 predicted proteins | sample 1015_SJ02_MP15_2_FD_132964 | JGI IMG/M metagenome (GOLD analysis project Ga0187784, IMG submission 132964) | Tropical peat soil microbial communities from peatlands in Department of Meta, Colombia - 1015_SJ02_MP15_20_MG | ecosystem: Environmental > Terrestrial > Soil > Wetlands > Peat | place... | reverse complement strand
GTGCACGATCGTCGCCTGCCCGGCGCGATAGAGGCGGTGCAGCTCCGGCATCGCCGGATTGAGCGCGAAGAAGCCGTCGAGCTTGAGCGCCGGGTTCGCTCCGTCGAGGAGCAACGCCTTGTCGCCGCGCAGCCCCACCCAGTCGGGATCGCCGACCGGCGCCACGGCGGCAAGCCCGTCGAGCGCGCCGCGCAAGACGATCGCGAGGAAGCGCGGGTCGCGTCCTTCCGCCCGCGCGATTTTCGGCAGATAGGCCCAGGCGAACAGCGCGCCCGAGGCGAGCAGCAGTTCGCGGCGCGAGGGCGCATGCAATCGACATGTCATAGCTTCACCGCTCCATTCGCTTCGATCCCCGCTCGCGCGGCTAGGCGCCGCTTGGCCGGGATGACACCTGTTTTTTGCGCCACGGCGTGTCAGCTCCTCTGAAACTCGGGCGCCATCAGCAGCAGCGCGAGCGCCTGCGGCCGGCTTGCCGCGCGCGCGATCGTCTGGCGGGTTTCCGCCGAGGCGAGCGGGCCGAGCGCCGTGTCGATCGCCGCCTCCGGATCGACCAGCGCCGCGACGCGGCCGGCCAGCTGATTGGCGACGTCGACGCGTTCGGAAATGCCGTCCATCCAGGCGGCGCTGTCGTCGGAGAAGCCCTTGGGCGCGGGCGGCCGCCACAACGGCTCGCCGAGCAGGTTCTGCGCCTGGACCACCGGGCGGATGTCCGGCGGCGTGATGCCGATCGCGCGCAACGCGGCGACGAACCACGTACCGGGCGGCTTGAGCTTGGCGCGCGGGGCCGCCCAGGCTTCCGGCGCGGACACGAGGGTACGGGCGACTTCCTTCAGGTTGCCGTCGGTGTCGAGAAAGCGTTTGGCAAGCCGGTCGACCAGCGCCGGCGGCGGCGCGTCGGCGACGAAGGCGCGCGCCAGCTTGCCCGCGATGTGGCGCGCGGTCGCGGGATGGCGCGCGAGATCGGCGAGCACCGTTCGTCCCTGTTCGATCCCGCCCTCCGGATAGGCGCGGCCGATCACCGTTTGCGCGCCGGGCTCGTGCATGCGCTCATTGAAGGTGAACTCCCCGCCCCGCTCCGCATCCCGGCGCGGCGGAATGATCGACCAGCCGGTGATGACCTTGGCGAAATTGGTCACGTCGGTCTGGGTGTAGACCGTGCGCACGCCGAGCGTATGCAGCTCGAGGATTTCGCGCGCGAGGTTCTCGTTGAGCCCCTTGTGCTGGTTGTGCCCGGCGATCGAGTCGGGGCCGATCGAGCGCGCATTGTCGAGATAGATGAGCATCGCCGGGTGGCTCTCGACCGCGCCGAGCATGTCGGCAAAACGGCCGAGCACGTGCGCGCGGATCGCCTCGCGTTCGTAGGCGCCGCAAAGCGCGCGCACCGGGCCCTTGTCGGCGGAAACGCAGAAATGGTTCGACCAGAACCACACCAGCCGCTCGACGAAACCGAGATCGGCGCCGAGCGCGGCGTCGATACGCGCCTTCGCCTCCTCGAGGTAAAGCTGCTGCGGGACCCCGGGTTGCGGGTTGGGCTTGGCCGGTGCCGCCGTTGCGCCTTGGGCCATGGCCTCGGCCGGCGCGGGCGCGCCCGACTTGCCTGCGTCCGCCGGGGGCGCGTTCTTCGCCGCTTCACGCTCCGCCCGCTCGGCCAACCGCCGCGCCTTGCGCTCCTGACGGAAGTTGAACGCGGCGCGCGCGGCTTCCCCGCTCGTGAGCAAATCGGGATCGTTGATCCGGCCGGCGCCCGGCCGATCGAGTTCGCCGATCAGCGCGCCGCGCGGATCGGACGCGATCGCGGCGATCGAGCCTGCCCGGGGGCCGAATCCGAAGCGATGCAGCGCAAGCGCCGCCTCGGCCTTGGGATCGCGCGCCATGAGACCTCCGTGCCGTGCTTTAAGAAGCTTGAAATTGCAACACTTCGCTTAACGGAATCCGGCGAGGAAGTAGCCGATCCCGATGGCGACAGTGCGGCGCGCCGCCTTTCCACTTCATGGCGGCAATATAAAAAATGGGAAAGATTTGGTGTGCCGGCGCGTAGCGCCCCGGAACTGCAAAAAAGGCCCCGCCGGAGCGGGGCCAAGTCGTGGGAGGAAGATACCCATTTACGGGCGGCGCGATGGTAACCGAGTCGGGCGGTCGCGGGAAGTCGCGGCGGACCGCCATGCACAGCCGGTGCGGCTATTCCCCTAGAGCGTGATGACTTTTCTTCGCATCGTCATCACGCTCTAACTTCTTCTTGGAGCATGATCTTTTCCGAAAACCGGTACCCACTTTTCGGGATCATGCTCAATCGATACAGCGAAAATGAACCGCGAGCCACACCGTCGCGTGCTCGGCGTCGGTCCACGCCACCCGGTGGCGGCGGTGTGCCGGGATGAGGAGATGGTCGCCTGTGCGCAGAACGCGCGGCTCCCCGTCGCCTTCGAATAGAACGCCGGCCGACCCGGCCAGAACGAGCACCCATTCGGGCCAGTCCTGGTCGTACCAGAACCCAGGCGCGCTCGCCTGCCCGGTGGAAACGATGCGTTCGATGCGCAGGTTGTCCGAGGTTACCAGTTCGACGGTTTGTTCCTCGGCAACGCTGCGCGGCAGGTCGGCGAGCAGATTTCCCGGCCCACCGGCCATCGCTTGCTCCCGTCGGAATCTGCGCTCAGGCGAGGATGTTGACGGAGCTGCCCGAACTGCCCGAGCTGCCGGTGCCGCCGGCGCTATTGGCTTCATTGAGGAGCGTCTGGAGCGCAGCGGTTTGGGTCTGCGCCGCGGCCTGTTCCCGCTTGAGCACCGCCTGGGCCGTCAGGGTCGCCGAATTTTGGAAGTAATTCGTTTGCGCCGTCGCGAAGGCCGAGTTCGCCGCGTTGTTGAGGGACGTGTCCTGCTGGGCCGCCGCACCCTGGTAATTCAGCCACTTGTCCAAATTGAACGCCGACCGCCATGCGCCAACCGACCGAACCGACATGGAGTCGCCCTCCTCGCTTGGCGAAACTTGCAGCCGAGCTGGTTAACGTTTCATCAACATTCGCCCCATGAGCGCTGCTCGCGCGGCAGGCGCCCGGTCGGATCGAACACGGTGACCTGGCGGGGCGGCCGATTGCTCCAGTCCCACAGCACCAGGTTTTCGTCGCGATGCGTAGCTCCCGGCGCGAAACTCGGAACCAGGATGCCGGCGATCCCGCGCGCGATCAGGCGCCGAGCCAATTGCCAGCTTGCCGGCTCGCCCCTTTCGAAGACCTTCGTGAACCACGCGGCAGAGAGTTCCGCGCGAGCAATGCCGTGCTCGGCTCGCCCAGCGTCGGTGCGCAGGTCAGCTATGTCCCCGCAATCCACGTCGTAACAACACAGAACACAGGGATCGATCCGAAACGCCAAGCCTTGGCTTACTTCCTTGAGGGCCGTCTCGATTGTGAGCGCAAGATAGAGCGCCGGAACGCCCTTCGGATTGAACCGGGCGCCGTAAACAGCCGCGCCGTCGCCGGATAGAGGCCTAAACGACCATTTGGGATGGTGCGCCCGGTAGCAGGTCGCCTGAAGCCTCAAGCGAAGCCGCCCATGGCCAAATGATCGATGTAGTCCCGGACGGCGGACGCATGCCCCGCTTTGACCAGCGATTCCGCCGTGCGACCGCCGAACGCGGGAATGGCCTGCGCCCGGTACCAGGCCATCGCTTGCAGCTTGCCCCCGGCCCAGTCTTCGACGAGGCCGATGATTTCCAGCATTTCGCGCATGCGTGCCTGGGTCTTGGGAGCGTGGGCGCGGCTCGATTTATAAAGCGTCTCGCGCGACAGTCCGAGGATATCGGCAAGCTGGAATTTCGTCAGTTTGAACGCATCGGCGACGCGATCGACGGCAAGAACGCCAGCCGGGTCGAGCAAGGTCGCAACGAACGGCGTCGTCTCCTCGCGAAAGCCTGACGGGGCGGGCGAGCCGCGCATGGGTGCCGCGTCCGGCCGCTCTGCCTTGCGCTGCCGTGTCTTGGGCATTGCCATCTCCTGTGCCATATTTATATGGCATGGAAGAGGACATTGGGCAACCTTTTTTCGCGCCGGCACAGGACCAAAAGTCATGCCTGCGGCAGGACGGCGATCGCGTTGATTTCGATGAGATATTCGGGCGAGGTCATCTTCGTCACCTCGACCATGGTGGAGGCCGGCGCGGGCGGCCGGAAATACTCGCGTCTGACTTTATGAATCAGGTCGAAGTGCTCCATATTGCGCACATACACGTCGACCCGGCAGATGTCGTCGAGGGTGCCGCCCGCCTCTTCGACCGCGGCTTTGAGGTTTTCGCACACCTGGCGCGTTTGCGCCTCGACGTCGCCGATGCCGGCGATGGTGCCGTCGGCGCGGCGCGCGGTCATGCCGGAGATGAACACGAGCCTGCCGGCGGCGACGCCGATCGCGTGGGAGAAATGGCCGCTCGGCTGGCGCAGCTCTTTGGAGACGATCTGTTGTTTGGCCATGGAGGTTCAGGGGCGAATGGTGAGTGGTTTGTAGCCTAGATGAGCGGCGAAGCCGCGAAATCCGGGAGTCTTCCCCCGCATTTCGCTACGCTCATGCGGGCTACGATTATTTGTTCACTCCGCCGCTTCGCGTAGCGGGCGCGGATAGAACGTGTCGTAAAGTTCCGGGCGCTGCCATTGCGGGCCGAGCACGCCCTGCTTGGCGCCGAACTCGCTCGACGCCCCGACCGAGTCGCGGCCGGCGCGCATCGCGCGCACGCGGTCGAGGCTCACGTCCACGACGGTCAGCCCCGCCACCGTGCTTTCGAACAGAATCTCCTCGGGTGCCGCCACCATGGCGAGGCCGCGCTCGCTGTGGGCGAGCAGATTCTGCGTGGTGACCACGATCGCGAGGTTCTCGATCGCGCGCGCCCAGATCAGGGTGCGCCAGGTCGCCCACAGGCGCCGCTTGTCGGTGCCGGCGGGCATGAAGATCAGCTCGGCCCCGCGCAGCGCCAGCGCCCGCGCCACTTCCGGCATGTACACCTCGCTGCACATGGCGAGCCCGACCTTGCCGTGGCGGGTGTCGAACACCGGAAACGCGTCGGCCGCCACGTATTGGAATTCCCACGCCGGACCGCCGGTGTAGATCCACGGACCGTTGGGATGGGTGCGGCGGTAGCGCGCCGGCGCGCGCCCATCCGGGTAAGCCATCACGATGAGGTTGTGGGCGGTTGCCGCCGCGGCGTCGAGCGGCTCGATCGTGCCGAACACCGCATGCACGCCGTGCTTGACCGCGGCTTCCGCCAACGCCGGCGTCGGATCGAAGGTCGCGGGCATGCGCCATGGGCCCGGATAGGTCTCCGGGAAGCAGACAAAGTCGGCGCCCTCGTCCGCCGCGCGCTCGATGAAGCTTGCCGCGTCGGCGACGTTGGCTTCGGCCGCCGCCGGGGCGTGGGCGATCGGCTGGACGACGGCAATACGGAAGGTCATGACGGCACCTTGCGCTAGGATTTCCGCAGGCGAGATTGGGGCGACGACCGGGCCCGGTCAAGCCGACGGCCGGGCCGAAGCGGGACCGCACGGATTCGGCCGCGGCAGCATCGCCGGTCGTGAACAAGGTCATCGTCCGATCAAGACCCGCATCGAAACCGCCGGCGACGATTTGTTTGCTAATTTTTGGTTAACGCCAAGTCTCGCGTCGAAATAGATTCAAGTATTGCGCCAGTCTTTGCGCACGATTTTACCGATCGTTCACCAACGCATACTTGACAAACGGCACGATATCGTACCGCTTGGGCCTCATTCGTGACATAGTCCCGTTGCATGAAGCCGTGTCTGTACGACGCGCGACAATCAATCTCCATCGAGGTGAATCCAGTCCGACGAGGACGAAGACAGGTGAGCCGGTTGCGCAAGTGTGTGTGGCGGCGTCAACGACCGGCGCGGTTGAGGGGGAGTGATGGTAAGTCGGCGGCGACCCGCCCGCACGGGCAGGCGTTCGAGTAACGTTGCTGCGGCTTTCATGACCGGTAATGCCAGCGCCCTCGTTTGCGGGCCGGCGGCAATCGCACGACAGCGCGTCATCCATCCAACGACATCGGTGCGAAGCGGGGCTCCGCGCGCGCGATTGCGCGTGCTGCGGAAGGCCTCCGGCCGCGCCGCCCAGCGATCTTGAGCCGTCCCGCGGCGCGCGTTTGTCTCGCGCGTCGATCAGTAGCGTTCGTGTTCCGAGGAGGCGATCCATGAGCAGCCCGACGGATCGGATCTATCAGCCCGGCGATCCCTCGCCTTACGCGCCGCGCTGGGTGCGCAACGCCCCGCAGCAACGACGCGCGCCGCTGGGCAGTCCACTCGTGCCCGACGAGGACGAAGGCGACGAGGCAAACGCGCTGCGCCGCGAAGATATCGGCAGCGGACAGGCGCCTTCGCTCGCGGCCGCCGCGCCGCTCGCCCACGAGGAAGATTTCATGGTCGACGAGTTCCGCGTGCCGCGCTCGCTCGATCCGGGCATCGTTCCGGATCCGTGGGCGGAGCGCGGCGTGCGCCTGCGCCGCTATCGCCTGCTGGGCATGCTCGGCCGTCTGGCGCTCGCCGGTTCGGCGGCCGCGATCGTGGCGTTACTGGCGGTCGGCAAGCTTTCCGTGCCCGCCTCGACCGGCGCGACCGAGCAGGCCGATGCGCCTTCGTCCGGCGCGCACGCTTCCGCGCCCGCGAGCAAACCGCAGGACCCGCCGATTGTCGCCGAAGGGCCTAATGAGCCCCCCCAGCAGGTGGCCCTCGCCGAGCCGTCCGCGCCCGTCCCCGCGCCGCGGCCCGCTCAAGCGCTCGCGCCCGCCGCGGTTCCGCCGGCCGCGGCCGCGGCGCCGGCGGCCCTGCCCCCCGCCGAGCCCGTGGCCAGCGCACCGGCGTCCGAACTTAGTCCCGAGGACTTGGCGGCGCTGCTCAAGCGCGGGCAGCAGCTTGCCGCGAGCGGCGATATCGCCGCCGCGCGCCTGACCTTGCGGCCGGCGGCGGAAGCCCACAACGCGCAGGCGGCGCTCGCGCTGGGCGCGACCTACGATCCGATCGTGCTGCACTCGCTTGGCATCTTTGGGGTCACGCCCGACGTCGCGCAGGCGCGCAGCTGGTACGAGAAAGCCAAGGCTTACGGCTCCGCCGAGGCGCCGCGCCGGATCGAGCTTCTGGCGACGCGTGGAGGATGAGCGCGGGATGGGCCGAGCGCCAACAAATCAATCCCGCATGTGGCGCAGTATCGCGCCGATGATGTTGGAATAATCGTCGGTCCAGATGCGCTGCCCGGGCGGCGCGGTCGCCACCGGCCACGCGAAGTCGTCCGACCCGCCAAGCACGCCGAAATCTTCGTCGGCGCGCGCCGCGATGACGATGGTGGAAGTGAACTTGTAGGCGGCGTCGTCCTCGTGCTCGTCGTCGGCGGTGCCCGGATTGGTACGGGCCTTGAGTCCATTCGCCTGCGCGATTCCGGCCACCACCGACGAAAGCTCGAGGTGCCGGTTCGACACGTGCATCGCGACCACGCCGTGCGGCGCGAGCTTTGAAAGGTAGATTGCCATCGCCTCACGGGTGAGGAGGTGGATCGGGATGGTGTCGGAGGAAAACGCGTCGACCATGATGAAGTCGTAGGCGCCGTCCGGCGCCTCGGCGAGCTTGAGACGCGCGTCGCCCATGATGATCGGGGTTTGCGGCGCGCAGCTCGCAAGGAAGGTGAAGCGCTTCTGCTCGGCCGTGATCCGCACCACCGCCGGGTCGATCTCGTAGATCGCCCATGCGTCCCCGGGCTGCGCCCAGCACACGAAGGTGGCGGTGCCGAGCCCGACCACCGCGACCCGCATCGGTTCGCCTTTGCGCGCCCGCGCGGCCTCGAGCGCGCGGGTGAGCGCGGAGTTGGCGTGGTAATAGGTGATCGGCTCGGGGGTCCCCTCTCCCGGGCCGGCGGCGATGTCGACCATGCGCTCGGCGCCGTGAATCGTGGTCCCGTGCATCAGCACGCGGAACTTGTCGTCCACAGTCTGCATGACCTTGAGCACGCCGAAGAAGCTGCGCACCGTCTGCTGCCGGCCGACGTCGGGCTCGTAGATGCGCCCGAGCATGAAGACGATGGCAATGAGCCCGGCGAAGGCGAGCGGCGCCTGCCAGGCGAACAACTCGACCAGCAGGGCGAGCAGCAGCAGCCCGCCGACGACGATCTGGAACGTGCGCTCGTCGACGTCGAAGCCGAAGCCGAGCGCGGGAGCGGCGAGGTAGAGCGCGAGCGCCGCCGCGCAGGCGATCAGCGTCCATTCGCGCCGGCCGAGCGGGAATGAAAGCCCGGGCCGGCACAGCGCCGCCAGCACGATCAGCAACGGATATTCGGCGACCCAATTGAAGACGAGCGGCGCGAGCAGCGCCGCACACAGCCCGCCGATCATGCCGCCCGCCGACATCCACAGGTAAAACGCGGTGAGATGTTCGGCCGCGGGGCGGCGCTTCGCCAACTCGCCGTGGCAGGTCAGCGCGATCACGAAGAAGGCCACGAGGTTGATCGCGATCTGCACCAGGATGTCGCGCGCGACCGGCAGCACCAGCGTGGCGACGAGGGCGACGAGGAAGAACGGTTGCGCCAGCAGCGCCAGGCGATGAGGAATGATCGGGCGCGTCTGGAACACGATCACGAAGGTCGCGAGGTAGAGCGCGAGCGGGACGACCCACAGCAGCGGCACCGCGCCGATGTCGGTGGAAATATGCGCGGTGACCGCGACCAGCAGGCCGGCCGGCACGGCGGCAAGCCCGATCCATGCCAAGGCGTCGCGGAGCGTCGGGGGCGCTGCGGCCTCATGCGGCGCGGCCGTCGGGCGGTTGCGGGCGGCGCCCACGAATACGACGCCGGAGGCGACGATCAGAAGGATGAGGGCGTAAAAGCCGACCGACCAAGCGCGGGTCTGGTCGGTCAACCTCGTCAACGGCTCGACCGCGAACGGATAGGAAATCAGGGCGAGGAAGCTGCCGACGTTGCTCGCCGCATAGAGAAAATACGGATTGGCCGCGCGCGGATGATCGGTGCGGGCGAACCACGCCTGCAGCAGCGGTCCGTTGGCAGAGAGCGCGAAGAACGGCAGGCCGATCGAGACGGCGAACAGGCCGAGCAGCCAGAACGCCTCGCCCCGCTGCGGGGCCGCCCCCCACCCGTGCGCGATCGCGAGCGGCAGCACGAACACCGCGCCGACCATGACCGCGACGTGAATCGCAAGCCCCGTTTGCGGACGGGTGAGCCGGATGAGCCCATGCGCGTAGGCGTAGCCGGCCAACAGCGTCGCCTGGAAGAACACCATGGCGACCGACCACACCGCCGGCGCGCCGCCCAGGCGCGGCAGCACCATCTTGGTGAACATCGGCTGGACCGCGAACAGGAGAGCCGCGCTCACGAACACGGTCGCGATGTAGAGCGCGCGTATCAGCGCGTGCCGCCGTTGCGCCTGCATGGTTTTAAGGAAGCGTCCCTGCGAGGATCAAAACACCGGTGCCCGGATTGCTCCGGGCACGGCTCTATTTAGCGTTCTGTTTTGCCGCGGCATTGCACGGGCGCACGCCGGTATCAGTGGCCCATCTTGTCCATCTTCATGTCCTTGCCATGGCCCATGGCCGGCCCGCCCGCGCCCACGGCTTCGACCGGATACTTCACCTCGATCGTACCGGCCTTGGCGAACGTGAGGGTGACGGTCACGTCCTCGCCCTGCGCGAGCGGCGTCTTGAGGTCGACGAACATTACGTGATAGCCGCCCGGCTTGAGCTCCACCGTTTCGCCCGGCTTGATTTCGAGGCCGTCCTTGAGCTCGCGCATTTTCATCACGCCCTGCTCCATGGTCATGGAGTGGACCTCGAACCGTCCGGCAAAGGCGGCCGAACCGCCCACGAGCCGATCCGGCTCGGTCCCGGTGTTGGTGATCTTCATGTAGCCGGCACCGGTCGTGGCGCCTTTCGGGGTCGCGCGCGCCCACGGCTGTTCGATTGCGATCGAGCCGACTTTGTAGGTTTGCGCGACGCCGGGCCCGGCGATCAGCACGAGGGCGGCGGCAAGGGCAAGAACTCCAGTCTTCATCGTCATACTCCCGAACGCCCCATGCGCATGAACTTAGCCGGCGCGCGGACCTGGCGTCCATGGCACGGATCGACGCGAGGTACCGCCGGCGCGGCTCCGCGGGCAATAATGCCGCAGTCCGCCCGAAACTCCGGTCGTAAAACCGGCGGCGAAAGTGCTATGCTTTGTTTATGGGCTCCCTGCACGAGCTGACGCAAAGTGGAGACCTGCGCGCCCGGCCGTCGCCGGACGAGGAGACCGGGCGCGTCGTGCAGCTGCGGCCCCACCTTGGGCGCCACGCCGCGCAGCGCACCTGCGCCCCCGGCCGACCAACGATCGAGGACATCGGCAAATACGAGCGCGGCGGCGGCGAGGATGATTACCGTCACCGCATGCTCATGAACGTGCTGGGCTTTATCACCTGCGCGGTTCTCGTCGCCGTGGGCGTGTGGATCGCCAATTCCATCGCCGAGTTGCGCCGCAATCAGGACTGCGTCTTCTCCGGCCGGCACGACTGCGCCCACATCGACGTACCCAGCCGCTTGCGGCCCTAACCGCGCTTCGATGCGGAACGAGGCAGCGACGCGAAGTCGCTGCCTCGTCGTTATGGGCCGCTCGGCCGTGCGGCCGATCGTCAGCTGTGGCTATGGCTGTGGCCGACCACCGCAAGGGTCACCGGCGCCAACCCGGAAACGCCGATGGCATGGGCGGCAGCGGGGGTAAGGTCGATCACGCGGCCGCGCACGAACGGGCCGCGGTCGTTGACCCGAACGATTACCGAGCGTTGCGAGCGGCGGTTGGTGACCTTCACCAGGGTCCCGAACGGCAGCGAGCGATGGGCGGCGGTCAGCCCGCCGGCCGAGGCGTGCTCGCCGTTGGCCGTAAGGCCGCCCGCGTATACCGATGCAATTCCCGACATTGCTCCAGTACTGTTGGAAGCTTGTGCGGCGCCGGCCAAGCCGGCCATGAGAATAAGCGCCGCACCTGAGTTGATCAGCACTCGTCTTTTCATTGTGAACTCCTTCAGTCGTTTTCAGAAGGGGCGGCGCATTGCTGGGAAAAGCGTACATTTTTGCGTCTATAATCGAGCAATACGGTGGAAATGCTTACAATAATACCTTACGTGCCAACGTGCCGCAGTGCAACATGACGCCGAGTGAAATGTCGTGGCCACAATCGCGGGTCCACGGGTCGCAGTGCAGTCGCCGGTGCCGTTGTCCTCGCCGCGATGCTATCGTCCGGCGCTCGCGACATACGGGGACGAGGTGACGGCTTCCGAGGCGACGGAAAAGCTGCCCGCAAGAAGCCGGGCGCGGCGGATTGGGCGCGAAGTGCTCCTGCATCTCGCGACCATCGCGGCCGTGCTGTGCGTTGCCGAATTGATTCTGCGCGCGGTCGACCTGCGCGAGCTGCGCGACAGCTACGAGGCCGGGCGAACCAATCTGTTTCGCTATGACGCCGAATTGGGCTGGGCGGGGATTCCGAACGCTTCCTCGCAGTTCACCGGCTCGCGCACCGTCAACGTGCGCAACAACAGCCTCGGACTGCGCGACATCGAGCCGGCCGGCGCGGGAAAGCCGACGGTGATG
>Ga0187784_10004232_pt1 | contig 11600 bp, 9 predicted proteins | sample 1015_SJ02_MP15_2_FD_132964 | JGI IMG/M metagenome (GOLD analysis project Ga0187784, IMG submission 132964) | Tropical peat soil microbial communities from peatlands in Department of Meta, Colombia - 1015_SJ02_MP15_20_MG | ecosystem: Environmental > Terrestrial > Soil > Wetlands > Peat | place... | reverse complement strand
CTAGCTTACTGGGTTCTGGCCTCTTCCAATTGGCTTCCCTATGCCCTTTCCGTCCTGGGTTCGCAAGCTCCAAGGTGGGGAATCCTGATGGCTGGCTGTGGACTGGTGACTTGGTTCACCATGCTTGTCTTGTTCGTGCGCTTCATCCCGCGTGGTATCGGCCCGACTTTCTTCCGCCTCGTTAACACTACCCTGGGGCTTATCCTCGTGGGCTTCGCCACGTACTGTGCAATAGCCCTGCTTCGCCGTCATAGCGTCTTGTAGTGGACGCAGGCTGGCGCATCTCACCCTGAGTTGCGCGCTGGGGCCGGGGAACAGACGCCTCAGTCTATCCGGGCTGGCGCAGGGCGAAGCCCTCCGATCGGTGGAGTCGCAATGCACGGAGACCGCAGAGCCCCGTTCTGCGCCAGCCACGAATGTGATTTGCGCCCATCGCTCCGACGCATGAAAAAAGCCGCACATTAGGGTGATTCCGCAATAGTTAATATGCTATCTGAGCAATTTCACGCATTCTGTATCCTATTGTGAAGATGAATAAACCACTGAGTTGAGTTGATTCCTGACCGTCGCCAATTTGTCAATCTATACGACCTCAACAAATTGCCGCTTTTCCCAAGGCGCTTTGCAGCCTTGCCGAACTGGCCATGTTCTCCGCCCTGAGGATTGGCACTACATTTGCTAGCGCACTGGCAACAGTCAAAGGTAAGCGGAGCGCCGCCGACTCCAAAACCGGACTTTTCGGCTGGGCGCGAGGTCACTCAGGGTCGCTGTTCGTATCACCAGTTTTCTTGATGTTTGGAAATGGAGATGTCTATCGGAAACGTAGCGGAGTGTCCTCGTTGTGGTAGCATGAACGTGGCTCCGTCGCGGCGACGGGGCTTGTTGGAAAGATGGCTTTTTTCCTGGCTCGGCTTCCGACCGCTTCGGTGCCTCGCGTGTGGCACTCGCTTTTACTCATTCCGCACTCCGGCATATTAGTCCCGCCACGTCAGATTCTGCACACAATCATGGAGGCGGGGGCAACTCACCTTACCTCGGCGGTGGGGCCGGGGAGCAGGCGCTTCAGAGTTTCGGCCATTTCTGCCGGCTTGAAACCGTACGGCCCAGGGCCACTTTTATAGGCAATGTTCCCTTCCCGGTCCAGGACGTAGAGGCGGTCAGGCCAGGCGGTGTAGGCGGCTTCGGTGGAGTTCGATAGGTCGTCGACCAAGGGCGGGATCTTGAGCGTCAGCTTGGTGAGGCAGGTTTCCGCCAGCGAGCAGCGCTCCTCAAGAGTCTTGGGGCTGCCGACGCTGATCTTTGCTTTGAGGTTATCTTCGTCCTGCCAAGCATCGACGGGATGGGCTTCCATGATGTAAACGACAAAGAAGGCGGCCTTGCTCTGGTATTGCTCGTAGAGTTTGTTGAGCTCGGGAACCTCCCGGCGAAAGGGCGGTCAAGTGTAGCTGCCGAAAATCAGCACCACCGGTTTGTACCCGCGGAAAGCCGACAGGCGAACCCGCGCCTTCCGGTCTACGGTGGGAAGACTGAATTCCGGTGCCGGATCGCCCACTTGCAAGTGTCCGGCGCGGGCAAGAAGCCACAGCGGCTTGAAGGGGATGATCATGAAAAGCGGCCTCGGCACCTTCGACATCACTTGTCCGAAGAGAGTCGGTTGGCGCATGACACCCAGCAACACTACCAGCGTCACTACATAGATCAAAGCGACATACCATGCCACGGTCTTGAGTGTTTTCACGTCCGGACCCCGGGGAAAAAAGTAGGCAGCGGGGAGTGTGAATAACGAATGAGGCTGCCATAAATCGGCGATTCCAAAACCGAATGCCGGATAGTCCCGCCCACCCTACTACCGTTAGTGTCCTGAGTCAGAAGTTCGCTCGAAAAATCAGCCCCGACAGGTCGGGGCGGCAGCTTGTAGCCCACGGCGCAAGCCGTGGGTCCGCAGCCCGCACCCTCATCCCCATCCCCTCTTCCGCCCCGGCGGGAGAGGGGTGCCGAGGGCGGGTTGAGGGCCGTCCAACCCAGGGCTCCGGCCCTGGGCTGCTGTATGTCGCCCCTCACGGGGTTCCGAAAGAAGCGTGCGTGCGAGAGACTTTCCTAACGAACTCATTACTCCGGACTCTAACAGCTGACTGCTGACTAACGACTGTCTGCTATCCTAACCGACATCTCATACACTACACCAAATCCAACGCGGCAAGCAGTTCCTCCACGTTGCTGTCGTCCACGACCAGACTCAGGCTCTCGGCGCGGAGATCTTCCCGCTCATCGCAGGCTTGGAAAAGCCTCATCTTGGCGAGGGCATATTGCTCGCTGGGATCGAGGTCCCTGCCATGGGCCGCACGGCAGGCGGCTATCGCCCTCTCGGAGACGAAAACGCGCAATTCAAAGGGTGGCCTCTGGTCCGCGGTCAGCACAAAGATATAGTCGCTGCCAGGACCGATTCCGGCGGGCCGCACCTGCCTGCGTCGCGACTCAAAAAAGTAGCGGTAGACGATCCCGGTCTCAGCAGCGTAGGTTTTGCAGCGTCGAGCCATGGCGTAGGTGTCAGGGGCCGGGTGTCAGGTTTCAGGTGTCGGAACGCTTACGATTTCAACGACCGACGGACCTTAGGCTACTGATTTCTGACTCCTGACTCCTGAATCCTGACTCCAGAATCCTGAGTCCTTTTCGTTGGCGCCAGCTTATCCAGCGGTCCGGAAAAATCGAGTTCGGGAAGTGAGGACTGCGGGTCAACATCATCGGAGCGATTCACCCACCGGCGTCGAACGTGGGCCAGGTCGGCAGCCACGCGCACGCTAACCGGGCCGTCGAAGGGGCGGATGCCGGCCAGGCTAAGCCGGGCCCCGGAGCATTCCAAATTGGTTTGCTTTAGAACCACGGCGCGGTCGTGAATCTGAAGATCCAGGCTCACGGAATGGAATGTCACCGGCCCACGAACCGGCTCCAAGGCACCCTGCCCTGCCAGGCGCGCAAACGCGTCCAGTGGGTCGAACCCCGCCAAGGTGAGGGACCTGGCAACAACCGCCGCATGTCCCTCCAGGTTCTGGCTCATTTCTTCCCGGCTCAGTCCCGCAGTCTCGAAGTGCCCGTTCAGAGTCATCGACCCCCGCGCGCCACGCAACGCGGGAGGCAGACGCGGCGCAAGCGATTGCACCGAAATGCCGGACAAAGAGACATCGGCAGCCAGATGAGCCAGCCTCCCCGAAAGGTCCAGCCAACCGCTGAGGCGGCCCTGCCCTCCACCCGCCTGGAAGGTCGCCTCGGGGAGCCGGATCACCCGCCCTATGACCTCCGCGTTGGTCTGGAACTTGTCCACACCCATGTTCCGGTAGGTAACCTTAGAGGCTGAGAAACGGCCTCGAGCATTCAATGACGAAAACAGGTTCGAGGCCGCCTCGCGTTGTCGAGCAAAGGAAGCAAGGCCGGGAAAGCGCTGGACGAGCGGTCCGGGATTGCGGTGGGGAAGGGCCACAAACCAAGAGGCTCCCTGCCCGAGGTCGAGACTGTCGGTATGAAGGTCGAAGAGCCATGCCTCATGGCGGTCGCCATGGTGTTCCAGGCGCCCGGAAAAGACGCTGGTCCCCAGCACGGCCAGCAGAGGGTCAGCGATGATTTCAGTGCCGGAGACCTGGAGGCTGGCGCGAGGGACGTTGATCGGCTCAGTAAAACCGGGAATCACCAAGCGGGCATCGCGCAGCTCGGCCCGGCCCTTCAGGGTAGGCCGAGCAGGCGAACTCAATGCGCCCGCAAAACGAAACGACGCGGTCCCATAACCCAGAGCGTTCCACCCCTCGAGCGTCCGCATTCCGAGTGCGCGGCCGAAGTCGAGGACATCTCGAAGGGGCAAGGCTTTGCAGGAAAAGCTAAACTCGTAAGGGTACGTCCTGGTGCTTCGATCGAGTGAGCCCTCGGCTTCCAGGACCACGCGCGGCGCCAGCGTGATCCGTGCCGGTGCGAGCTGCGCCCCCCCGTTGGCGATGCGTATCGAGAGGTCGGAAACCGGGAAGGTTGCGCTGTGCGCGCTGAGCACCACATTACGCGCGCCCACGTTGCCGCTGAAGCGCGGTTCGTCCCATGGTCCCTGGATGGCCAGGCTCCCGTCCACTCGACCTCTCAATCCGAAGCCCCCTTGCACCGTCCAAAGCCGTCCCGCCAGGGCCATCAGATCCTCCAGGCGGGAACGCTCGACCGCTAACGCCAAATCCAGTTCCGGCGACCTAGGGAAGTAATCAATGGTCCCGGAAAGGCGAAGATGGGAATCTGCAAATGAGGCGTTGGCGCTCTCGAGGAGAACCCGGCCCCGATCCCGATCCAGTTGCCCTCGGGTGGTGATCGTCCAGGGCATGGAATCAGAGGGCGGGATCCGCTCCCACTGGTGCAGTTCACTGAGCCTGCCCCGGCCTTCGAAGTTAAACCTTCGAACCGACCCGGAGGCGCGCAGTTCGGCATCCAGGACGCCGTACATTCCGGTGTCGCGACCGGTCACCAGCGGCGCCCAATCATAAACCAGCGCCTCGCGCGCCCTAACCACGATGTTCAGCGGTCCCAGCAAATCCCCGCCGGGAGTCCAGTCGCCGGTAAGCTCGACGGCCCCAGGCGTGGGCAGAGCAAGGTCGGTGCGTACCGGGTAGCCCAACACCCGGAATCGCAAATGACGGGGAGGCGAATCAAAGCTCAACAGAGCGCTCAACCCGGTGATGGCGAGCGGCTTCTTGTTTTCACCCAACTTGAAATTCACGCGACCGTCTTCCACTTCCCAATCCGGCGGGACGGCCGGAGCGCTCAAGTGCGGCTCTCCGTTCTTCAAGTTCGCGGCGGTCAGGAGGTTGCGCGGAACTCCGCTCGTGAGCTCGCCGCCGGTTGCAGCGAGAAGCAGACGCTCGATGTTCCAGCCCCCTCCCGCCTTACGCACCAAGTTGATATTGGGATTTTGAAGTCGCAAGTGTGAGAAACTCAAGCGCGCGCCCAACAAGGTCTGCCAGCGGATGTCGCATTCGATGCGATCCACGCGGACGAACGGTTCGGAGCCGAAACTCGGATCCTCGTGAATGACGGCATTCTCGATCACGAAGCCCGGCCGCGGAAGCACTCGCAGCGACACTCGAGCGAAGGTAACGTGCCGGTGAAGGATCCGCTCCAGGCTGGCCTGAAGGCCGCGGCGGTAGCGACCCGCGCTGACATAAGAGGGAATCAGCCATGCTGCGATGCCGCTGAGGAGAAGAGCCAGGGAAGCGAGTCGAGCGCGTCGGTGGACCCGAGGGCTCATCAGCGCACCATCTTCAAGGCAGTCGCGTATGCCCATCTGCTAGCGGGCACCCAGAAACCATGAAAGCGATTGCCCTCCTTTGCTAAGGAGGAGGGCAAGGGATAGTTAGTCCCGCCGTGACGCTGGCATCCACCACCCCTGCCCCTCCTCCCACAAAGGAGGGGAGTCATTTCCAGAACGGATCGAGCAATGGCAAAGACCGGAAAACTCATCAACGCACCACCTTCAAAGTGCGTCGCCAACGCGTCCTGGTGGGGAAATGAATGATCATGCTAAAGAACTGAGAGAGCCAGTCGCGAAACGAAGTGTGCGTGTACTCGTCTCGAGGTGTCTCGTACGACCAATAGATCAGCACAGGACGGCCCGAAATCAGTTCCCGCGGGACGAAGCCCCAGAAACGGCTATCCCAGCTCTGCTCGCGGTTGTCTCCCATGACGAAGTAGTGCCCCGCGGGAACGACGAGTTCTCCCTCGTTGTCGACATGGTTCGGCATATCCGCCGTCCAGAGCGCCGTTGAGCCCTGGAGATACTCCGAGTCGGGAAGCGGGAAATCGTCACCCGAGCGCTCCACATCCGGCCAGGCGTGGTAGACGTAGTGCTCCGTAAGGGGTTGGCCATTTACAAAAACTTGCCGGTGGAAAACGCGAACTCGATCACCCGGCACGCCGATCACGCGCTTGACGAAGTGCTCGCCAGGCTCCGATTGCTCTTCTGCCGGTCCCGGGAATTTGAAGACAAGGACGTCGCCATGGTGGACATCTCGGTAAGGAAGAAAACGAGCCAGCCTCCCGCTATGGTAAGCGAAGGCAAACTTATTCACCAGCAGGTGGTCGCCGATTAACAGGGTGTTTTCCATCGAGCCAGTGGGGATCTTGAAAGCCTGAACCACGAAGGTGGTCCCAAAGATCGCCAGGATAACCGTGACGATCAAAGACTCGAAGGTGTCCCGCAGAGAAGACTTCTTGTAGACCTCAGCCATTACCTACCGTTTTCTCGCGTAAGCGTTCGAGCACCACGCGGGCCGCTTCTTGCTCGGCGGCCTTCTTGCTCGTGCCTCGCCCTCGCGCCACCACCTTGTCATTCGCCAGCACTTCCACGGTGAAGGTCTTTTGGTGCTCGGGCCCCGTCTCCTCCACCACCTGGTACTCGGCCGGAGACTTGCGAAACGCCTGAAGATACTCCTGCAGCGCCGACTTATAGTCGACCGAGAAAAGTTCCTCCCCCGAGGCGGCTAAGTCCGCCGGAAGAATAAAGGTAGCAACGAACCCTCTTGCGGCCTCCAGTCCCCCATCCCGGAAGAGTGCCGCCACAATGGCCTCCAAAGCGTTCACGAAGAGCGCAGACTTATTCCTCCCACCGGTCTTCTCCTCTCCACGTCCCAGACGCAGATAGGTTCCGAGTTCCAGTCGCGCCCCCACCGTGCTGAGATGCGGGGCCGCCACCAGGCGAGCCCTGGCTCGAGTGAGTTGTCCTTCCTCCCACTCAGGAAAGGCACCCACCAAGGCAACACTCACAAGAAAATTCAGCACCGCATCGCCCAGAAACTCAAGCTGCTCGTTGTCTCGACAGCTCCCAGGAGTCTCCCGGGCATAGGAAGAGTGGGTAAGCGCTTCCAACAGAAGTTGGGGGTTCTGGAAGCGATAGCCGATTGAGTCTTCTAACAGATGAACAGGATTCTCAGTCATGCCGCCACACCGTTGAAAGGGGAAGCTGCCGAAATCTCCCCGGGATTTGGGCGCGGCCAATCAATGGGCGGCTTTCTGCTTCTTCAGATCAGCAATTTGCTGGTCGGAATAAGTCTTGATCAGTGTGCCTTGCCCAAGCTCTCCGGCTCTCGTAAATGCCTGAATGGCATCGTCAACTTTGCCGTCCATCCGGTAAGTCTCGCCCAGGCGATAGTAATCCCGCGGATCCGGATGGGCGGTACTGGTCACGGCAGTGTTGAATTCCTGTTCAGCTTTCCCCAACTCAGTCTTGTCCGGACCCGACAAACCCTGGTTCGCCAGTTCAAGATGGACCATGCCGAGAGGTCCGTGGACCTGACCGGCGATTTCCGCCAGCCGCTTCTGATAATCCGCATCCGATTCATTAGCTTGCTTGGGAAGCTTCGCAATAAGTTCCAGCGCATGGTTGGCCCGCGTCTCTGTTTCCTCCAGGATCCTCTCTTGTTCTGCCTTGTGGTTGTTCAGGTATTGCGGCTGGGGCGTCACCCCAATGCTTAGTACCAGGCTCATCAAGTTATCGCCGTTCAACTTCAGACTTTTGTCGCAGTAATCGACGACTTTGTCTGTATCCCCCTTTTGTTGATAGGCGTTCGCCTCGAAGGAATAAATATAAGTGAGGGCGGGACTGTCGGGATACTTTTTGGCAAAGTCCTCACACAGGGCGATTGCCTTATCCGGATCCAACTCGGTCTTAATGGCATCGTAAGCCGCGGCTTGCTCTTTAGGAATATTCTGACTCCCGCCCTGCGCTCCCACGGCCAGTTTCGCCGACTGCGCGCGCGCCTTCGGACCCGCTTCCTTCACTGCCTGGATCACTTCATCGGTGGCTTTGGCCTTGCGCAACTTCTTCTCGATGTCCGGGGTCATGTCAAAATCCACGCCGCGCTGCTTCACGTCCTTAATCACGGTTTCCGGCGGAGAGCTCTTGATCTCCTTGGTCACATCCTTCTCCGACAGCGGCATAGTCCCTTGGGACTTCTTCGCCTTTTGGTTGGTGGTCACCTGGCTCCCCGTCTGCGGCTGGGCTTCCTCCCCTTGCTCCACCTGCTGCCGGGCACTGGGCTGTTGCTGCTGGCCCGCTGGGTTCGACGGTTGCGCCCCTCTTTGTGCGAACAGACCGCTGGCAAATCCAAGTACCGCTAGTATCGCAATCATTCCTTTGGTTCTCATGATGCCTCTCGACTTTCTGAGTTCATTTTGCGCCATTCCATATAGCTTTCAATGCGTTGAGAGTACAAGAACGCTGCACTTATGACAATCTGCGGTCTTTCCACAGGCGCCCTCATACACGGCGTAGCGCCGGGCTTTACAGGCTGCGGAGAAACCCTTAAATTCTGTCGTTCTGAGCGGAGCGAAGTCCGATATCTGAACCCCAGCGGGGAATCTCGGCAGTCGTATTTTCAGCGAACTACAGGATCCTTCGTCGCCCCGATCAGATCTGGGCTCTCCTGAAAATCACGCCACCCGGCCATCGCAGGGCACGCCGTGGCGTGCCCCTACGTGAGGATGACAAGGGGAATTTCGTCCCCTCGGGTGGGCCAAAGGCTCATGGAAACTCCTCAGGATGACAATCAAATGCGTTTTTCTGCAGCGTGTTCATGCCGATACCTGCCGACCTGAAGGTCGGCACCGCGTTCAGAGTCAGGACACTGCCAGACGCTGGTGTTACTGCTGCTTGGCACCGAATTGCTGCGCCTCGCCGGCTTGCACCGCCCGCAACGCCATGGGGTAGGCGGCGGCGGTTAAGGCCGCGGCCCGGTATTGAGCCAGCGCCTCATCACGCTTCCCCCGCAGGTCGTCCAGCCTCCCGAGATAGATGTGAGACCAGGTCACCAGGCGCAGATCTCGCGCCGTGTCCAGAGTCTTGTGAAAATACTCCTCCGCAAGATCCGGCTTACGCATGTTGCTCGCCACGATGGCCAACCCGAAGAGCCCGCGCGCGCTCTTGGGATTCTTTTCGAGCACCGCCTGGTAAGCAAGCTTCGCATCGCTGTATTTCCCCTGGAAAAACAGGTTGTCGGCGTCATCGAGCTTCAGTTCTTCCTCGGTCTTGGCGGGGGGGACGGGGGTCGTCGTGCGAACGGCAGGCGGCGCGAACGTCACCTTTGCCAGCCTTCGCTCCTCTTGCAGCGGGTCGATCTTGTCGATCATGGGCTTGTAGTACACTTTCATCGACGCATCTTGCTTCTCAAAATCCAGGAGCGACTCGTAGAAATAGCGGATCAGGATCAATCCTGACGCCGTCATCTCCGTGAGCTTCTTCTCGGCTTCCGCCGGCGGCAGCTTATCCAGGCGCAATTCAGCCGCCCGAATCAGGCATTCGGTGACCAACAGGGGGTAGTCTGCCTTAAAGGAAGAATCGAGAGCCGGAGCCTTATAGGCAATTCCCCGCAGCCTGTTCTTCGCGTTGATATCGTCGGCATATTGGGCGGCGAGCGGATCCAGCAGAAAGTGCAAGTATTGGTGGCGGATTTCGTCAATCGCCGGCTGCTGCAAGGCCGTAATCACAAGGTAGTAATCCATCCCGTAAATCCGCGCTTGCGCCGCGCCCGGAGCCCCCAGCAGGTCCAAGTCGATGCGGTAAGTCCTTCCCAGGTACCCACCAACCGGAAAGCGGAAGTACGTGTCTGTCATCAGGATGGCTTGACGAACCAAGGGAGAGTAGCGAGCTTGCGCGGCATGATAACGAGGCTGCATGCCGGTCCAAAGATCATGGAGCTTTGCTTCCACGTAAAAGGTCCTAAGGATCGGAACCAGTGCGGAGACGGACTTGGCGTCCGGAGGAAGGTCCGCTTGCGGAACCGTCGGCTTAAAGTCTGGAGGCGGACCAAGCAGAAGAGCCAACGAAATGTACTGGCCAAGGTCCGCCCCGGGGTCGCCCTCCACACGGTGCTCGGAGAAGAAACCTCCCAGGCGTTTTGTGACCGGCGCGGCCGTCTGGTCCAGATACCTCCTGACCTCCTGGCGAGCGTCATCTGCAACCGACAGCCCTAGCCCGGTGTCATAACCGCCCGCGTTGAGAGCCGCCATTACGCAAAACACTTGCTCGCTCGGCTCAAGAACTACTTTGCCCTCCTGCTGCTGAGCCTGCACCGTCGGCCCAGCCAGAAGGAAGACCAGTACAACAGTCGTGACTGCGCTTGACCCTAACCCGGATTTCTCACCAACGCGGGGCGCTTGGCCCGGAGCACCGGAAGGGCGGGGCTTTAGCCCCGCCGCCATCGCGGGGGCCCTTCCTCGTTTCGCCTCGCCTCCCGCACAGCTTGCGGCCGCAAGCTGCGCGGGAGGCGAGGCAGGGTGACAATGAGTGGGCCTTGTAACGACGGGGCTGAAGCCCCGCCCTTCCCCGCCGTGCGCAGAAATCCGGGCTAGGAATGGAGACAGGCAGGAGTGAAGGCGGCTCCGCCACGTGCCTCGAATTGGCAGAGTCGGGTCGCAGCGGCCGGCTGGGCCGTCACGAAAGGATCGGGGACACGCCAAGATGGAAGGGAAAGCCTCCAAGATAAATGCAACCCAAAGGACTAGCCCCGGACAGTGATCCTGTTGAGGGACAACACAAATTGTCCATCCGTCGGCCGGCCATACCATGTCGCGGGCTGGAAATTACTGAAGTAGATTAGCCGGTCCAGTTGCCGCAGCAGCTCCGGCGAGGTGGCGCCCGACAGCACACGATACCGCAACGGCCGGCCGCCCGCATCCACCGGCACCACCACGATTACCGGCGCGTCGGGAGTGTTGAAGTCAATCGGCGCCAGCTCGAGAACCGCGGGAGGTGTGGGAGAGCCGATGGGCACATCGGGAGTCTTGCTGACCGGCACCACCATCGAACCTATAATCAGGCAGAAGCAAACCACCGCCGCCAGCACGCCGCCCGAGGCCGGCAACAGCACCGGCTGAAGGACGTTATCCAGCCACACCCGCAGCCATCCGAGCCACTTTCGATGCGCTTCCCTCGACACTTCAACCCGCAGTCGCAAGGCCAGCTCAGGAGGCACTTGCAGGCGCCGCATGCCGCGCAGGTCTGCCTGCATTGTCTCCCATGCTTCGAGCTCCTGCCGGCAGGACCCGCAGTAGCTCAGATGAAAGCGAATCGACTTCATCGCCTGAGGATCACAAGAACCATCCAGGTAATCCGAGTAGTGATTCCGAATTTCAACGCATCCTTCAAACATCGGCTTTACCTAAACAACCCATGAGTTTCCTGCGGAGCAATTCCCGGCCCCGCATCAAACGTGATTTCACCGTTCCCTCCGCCATCCCCGTTACTTGCGCAATTTCGTCGTAAGCCAACCCCTCAATTTCACGCAAAACCACTACGGTGCGATAAGGCTGGGCAAGGCTGGCAAGGGCGCGCTTCAGAATTTCCTGGCGCTCCGCCTGCTCGAGGAGCCGATAGGGGGTATCACCACCAGCCTTGGCCTCGGCCGCCCATATAGCCCCTTCGGCGCCCGTGTCGTCAATGGACAGCGGCTCGTGCCAGTGCCGCCGCATCCATCCCCGCCGATGATTCGAAGCCTCATGAATCGCGATCCGGTAAATCCAGGTCTTCAAAGTGCTGTCACCGTGAAATTGCTTTATTCCTTTGAAGACCTTGATGAACACGTCCT
>Ga0187784_10004231_pt1 | contig 11600 bp, 10 predicted proteins | sample 1015_SJ02_MP15_2_FD_132964 | JGI IMG/M metagenome (GOLD analysis project Ga0187784, IMG submission 132964) | Tropical peat soil microbial communities from peatlands in Department of Meta, Colombia - 1015_SJ02_MP15_20_MG | ecosystem: Environmental > Terrestrial > Soil > Wetlands > Peat | place... | reverse complement strand
GCCTTCTCGATTTCGTCGAAAAGCAGCACGGAGTAAGGCCGCCGGCGCACCTGTTCGGTGAGTTGCCCGCCCTCTTCGTAACCCACATAGCCCGGCGGAGCGCCGATCAGTCGGGCCACCGCGTGCTTCTCCATGTATTCCGACATGTCGATGCGCAGCATGGCGCGCTCATCGTCGAAGAGAAATTCCGCCAGGGCTCGCGCCAGCTCGGTTTTCCCCACACCCGTGGGGCCGAGGAACAGGAACGAGCCGATCGGCCGTTTGGGGTCGGAGAGCCCCGCCCGGTTGCGACGCACCGCATTCGAGACCAGCAACAGCGCCTCATCCTGCCCAACCACCCGCAGCCGCAAACGGTCCTCCATCTGAACCAGCTTGGCCACTTCACCTTCCAGCATCTTCGACACGGGGATGCCTGTCCATTTCGAGACCACCCGGGCCACGTCCTCCTCGTCAACTTCTTCCTTGAGCATGCGGCCTGTTTTCTGCATCCCTTCGAGCTTCTTATTCACGGCGGCCAACTGCTTCTCCAGCGACACCAGTTTGCCGTATCGAATTTCTGCCGCCTTGTTCAGGTCCCCTTCGCGCGTGGCCCGCTGTTCATCGACCTTGGCCTGCTCGATCTCTTCCTTGACCTGCCGGATTTGGGTGATCACTTCTTTTTCCGACTTCCAGCGCAGCTTGAGCTTGGAGGATTCCTCTTTCAGTTCGGCCAACTCCTTCTCGATCGCTTGCAGGCGCTCGCGCGAAGCCGGATCGTCTTCCTTGCGCAGCGCCTGGCGCTCGATTTCGAGCTGGGTAATGTGGCGCTCGATCTTGTCGATCTCCGCCGGCATGGAGTCGATTTCAATGCGCAGGCTGGAGGCGGCTTCGTCAATCAGGTCGATGGCCTTGTCGGGCAGGAATCGGTCGGAGATGTAGCGGTTGGAGAGAACCGCGGCAGCGACGATGGCGGAATCCTTGATGCGTACGCCGTGATGAACCTCGTAGCGCTCCTTGAGTCCGCGAAGAATGGCGATAGTGTCTTCGACGCTGGGCTGGCCGACGTAAACGGGCTGGAAGCGGCGCTCCAGCGCGGCATCCTTTTCAATGTACTTCTTATACTCATTGAGTGTGGTGGCGCCAATGCAGCGCAACTCACCCCGTGCCAGGGCGGGCTTGAGCATGTTGGAAGCGTCAATCGACCCTTCTGCGGCTCCCGCGCCCACCAGGGTGTGGAGTTCGTCGATAAAAAGGATCACCTGCCCGCTCGACTCCTCAATCTCCTTGAGCACCGCCTTGAGGCGGTCCTCAAATTCTCCCCGGTACTTCGAGCCGGCCACCAGCGCCCCCAGGTCAAGTTGCACCAGACGCTTGGACTTCAGCGACTCCGGCACGTCGCCGGCCACCATGCGCTGCGCAATGCCCTCCACGATGGCCGTCTTGCCCACCCCCGGCTCGCCGATCAACACGGGATTGTTCTTGGTGCGCCGCGAAAGCACCTGGATAACCCGGCGCACCTCGTCGTCACGCCCGATGACGGGGTCGAGCTTGCCGCGCCGCGCGAGTTCCGTGAGATCGCGCGCGTAGCGCTCGAGAGCCTGGTATTTGTCCTCGGGGTTCTGGTCGGTCACGCGTTGTGTGCCTCGAACCGAAACCAGGGCCTTCAGAATCGCCTCGTGGGTAATTCCGTGTCGCGCCAGGGTGCGGCCTGCCGCCTCTTTCGATTTCCGCGACAGCGCCAGCAGAAGATGTTCGGTGGAGACGAACTCGTCCTTGAATGGCTCGGTCTCCTTCGCGGCCTGGTCCAGGACTTCTTTAAGTGCCGGCGAGAGATAATGGTCCGTCGTCCCGCCAACCTTGGGGAGAGCCTCGATGGCCTGCTCGGTTTCTGCCGCGACCGTCGCCGGTGATACTCCCAACCGGCCCAGCAGACTGGGAACAATTCCCTCTTTCTGCTCAGCCAAAGTCAACAGCAGATGCAGAGGTTCCAGTTGCTGGTTGCCGAAACGCCCCGCAACGTCCTGCGTTCCTTGCAGGGCTTCCTGGGCCTTCACTGTGAATTTGTCGAAACGTGTCGCCATGTTGGTGTCTCGATAGTGAAAATTAGAAATCGGAAATTCGAAACTCGAAGATCAAACCTTACCACTTTCGAGTGCAGATTTTCGAGCTTCGAATTTTGATTTTTCATGTTCTTGCCGGCCGGACAAAAATAAACCGCGCGGGGCCGTGAGACGACCCCTGCGCGGTTCAGGAATCCCCGATGGAAAAGACATTGCCGGGGCCCCGGGCAGAACCTTAACGGACCGAGAAGGAGCACCTTAGCTCTTGGCGGCTGCGGTCTTGGCGGGCTCGGTCTGGGCGGGCACGCTCTTGGCGGCCTCGCTCTTGGTGACGTCGATCTTGATGGTCTTCGGCTTTGCCTCTTCCCGCTTCGGCATCGTCACGATCAACAGGCCATCCTTGAACTCGGCGGTTACCTTGTCCGCGCTGATCGAGTTGGGAAGCGCGAAACTCCGAGCAAAGGAGCCATAGGAGCGCTCAACACGGTGGTAATTTTGCTCGTTGACCTCTTTTGCGAATTTGCGCTCGCCTTTCAAATAAAGGGTGTTGTCCTCGACCCGAACTTCCACATCCTTCGGATCAACTCCGGGCAGATCCGCCTTCAGAACAATGGCGTCCGGTGTCTCGTAAATGTCGACCGGAGGAGCCCAAGACCGAGTTGAGAGTTCCGTTTCACCGAGTTGCGATCCGAAGGCTTCTCTGAACAAGCGGCCAAAATCCCTTTGGGCCGCGACTAGATCCCTGAGTGGTTCCCATCGAACAATTGCCATAGCTGTTTACCTCCTTGAGATTTCCATCTACTAAGCTTGTTGCATTCATCCTTAGTAGATGCATATCATATAATATGAGTTACATAATGTCAAGATTTATTTTTTGCCGTTTTTCAATAACTTACAAAGCATCGTGGACGCCCTTCCGGTATTAACAGGCTACCTCCGCACGGTTTCCACAGACGGTAAGGGGACTTGCCCTTGCCGGCTTAGCCAAAGGCTCAAGCCACTGAGTGAGTTCTTTTGCTAACGCGCGTGTACAGGCTATTAGATTCCAGCCTCTATAGGGATGGTTGCGGTCTAAGGCGCAAATTTCATTCTGAGCCGACATGGGGGTAGTGGCCGCCCGGCGGGTCCTGTCGCAAAGTAGCGCTGACCTTCAGGTCGACGCCACACAGACTTAAGATGAATCGGAAAAGTAAACCGATTTTTCGCACGCAACACTAGGGCGCCAGCCGTCGGCGACGATAATCTCTTATGTTGTCCCGATGGTGCTATAATCTGATTCGGGCATTGTGTCATTGCCCTAAGTCGCGAAGTAGTGGGGGCACACGACAGAGGTTCGCCAATTTTGAGGGGGATAATGATCCGAGGGCTTCTGGTGGCTATTTTACCCGTCGTTCTTTGCCTATTGTTCCCGTTAACTTCCAAGGCGCAGTTGAAGGTGGGCGACCGCGCCCCGGACTTTGCGCTGCCCGATCAAAAGGGACAGCCGGTAAAGCTCAGCGACTTCCTGGGGAAGAAGACCGTCGTCCTGGCCTTCTACATCAAGGCCAGCACGCCGGGTTGAACCAAAGAGCTTACGGCGTATCAGGCTGATATCGCCAAGTTCGAGGCGGCCGACGCGCAGGTGCTGGGCATCAGCGTCGATGACCCTGAGGCCAACCGAAAGTTCGCGCAGAGCTTCGGCGCTACATTTCCGATCCTGAGCGACCCTGGGAAGACGACCGCCAAGGCCTACGGCGTCCTCAATTTCACTCGCTTATTTGCCAACCGGGTGACTTTCGTGATCGACAAAGATGGAGTGATCCAGCACATCGACCAAGGCTCAGGCGCCATCGACCCGAGCGGGGCTTGTGGCGCCTGCAGCGGTCTGCAACACAAGAAGTAGTGCAGGGCTATCCGTTCCCCACTTCTATTCAAAATCTATTTCCTTGATGCGAAGGAGGGGCAAGGAGAAGTCGAAGACTTGCTCGCTGGCTGGATCGTATTGGTCGGAGATGCCCAGAAATCTCACCTCCGCGGGCGAATTCGTAGGCATGAGATACTTGCCCTCTTCAACCTTGCCGTCGCGGAGGATCAGTCTCAGGAGGTCGCCCTGAATTTGGACGCTCTTGATTTTGGAAATATCGACGTCGTCGGCGCTGCCGTTATCCATGAGAACGCTGAAGCTGGTAGTAGCGGGGATCGACTCGAGCAAGGAGCCGCGCCCACCGGGGGGATAAAAATCCAGGTACACGTCAAAGACCTGAGTGGCTTTGCCGGCCAGATCGGTCACCGTAGCTTTGAAGCCGAAGCGCTTCCAGACTTCCACGATCTGGCGTCGTTGCTCGGGGCTGGCTGTTTGAACGCTGTAAGGCAGGCTTCCCTTGTTGAGGCGGACGACTTCCACCCTGCGGTCCCTCAACTCGAAGTGTTTGTAGACCACGAAGGAGGAATCTTCCCTGGTCACGATGGCGTCACGCTGCACCACAAGCTGCTTGCCCTGGCCGGTCATCTGGTAGATGGTGTCCGCTCCCAAAGGCAAAGCCGCGCTCAGCAGTAAACAGAGCAAGCGCAACTCGATTCTCACTCCAGGACTCCCGCAAATGAACAGGCCCCGCCGCGATACGTGAACGATTGCTCTGCGGGGCCCAAGCAAAAAGTGCCGTGACTAGCCCTTCTTCTTCGGCGCCTTCTTATACTCCGTTGGCACGGTGGTTCTGAGCTGATCGATGCTGGCTTGTGCGGCTTGCGCCCACTGCCCATTGGGTTCTAGTTTCAGGTAAGTCTGGAACGCTTCAATCGTCCCCGGAACGGGAACGACCGAGCCGTCGGGCTTTGTCTCAGCCTTGCCGAGGAGGGCCATTCCATACCAGTAGAATGCATTGGCATTGGTCGGATCGATGTCCGTGGCTTTCTTTAGAGCCACCGAGGCGTCATCCATCTTCCCCTGGTTGACCATGACCACTCCCAGATTATAGTAATAATTGCCTGCGTGAGTTGGGTCGAGATCAGCGGCCTTCTGGAATTCCGCCTTGGCGTCATCAACCTTCCCCATGTTGGCGTAAACGCTGCCAAGGTTATTGTGCAGCCCGGGGTCGGTGGGAGATAACGCTATAGCTTTCTGGTAGGTGTCGATGGCTTTCTGCTGGTCCTGCAATCTTTGGTCCCGGTTCTGCTCAACATCTGCTGCCTTTGAATACGCCTGTGCCATCTGGGAAAGCACAATGGGGACGTTCTTATCCTTGGCCATGGGCAGCGCCTTCTCAAACATGGCAGCGGACTCGGCATACTGTTTCTGCTGGAAAAGGGCTGTAGCCTCATCAAATGTTGCTTTCAGGCCCGTGAACTGTTTTTGGTCCTTTTGCGCCTCTTCCACTTTCTTGGCTGCTTCGGGGTTTTCCTTGATGGTATTGGCTCTTTCTTTGGCCATGTCAAAATTCACTTCGGTGGGGTCCCCAATCCCCACGTGCTGGCTTTGGAAAAAGACCTGTTTGCCGCTCGGGTCCAGAAGCGTGATCTTGTAGGTGGCGGGCGAAAGACCGATATAGACGTACTCACCTTTCTTATTGGTCTTCGTATGCTGACTCCACTTCATTTCCTGTCGTTCCACCAGGATTGTATAGCCTGCCAACGGTCGCCCGTCCTCGCCTGTGCACTTACCGGTTAACCCACCGGTTTGTGCGAATGCGGAAACCGCTATCGCCATAGCCGCCCAGGTACCCGCCACCGCGAACAGTCTCCGCCTCCATGAACTAAGCATAAATTCCTCCTTCAGTCATATTCAAAGCCACATTCTAGCGCCACTTGCGCTTCCACTCAACCCCATTCGGCTGCTTATGATAACCCAAGAAACCCGAAAATCAAGTGGCCCAGTACGGGCGCGTCCGATTTTGCGCGCCACACCGAGCTCCGGCGAATGGAAATCAGCGCGTTGCGAGCCCTTTCCGGGTGTACTGAGGGCGGCGGGCATAAGGTATGGGGTCTTCGAGCCCAGCTTCTGCGAAAGCCCGAAGGCGCAGCGCGCAACTATCGCAGACCCCGCAAGCCGCATCCTCCGCCTGGTAGCATGACCAGGTGCTTGCGAAGGGCGCGCCCAGTTCGATTCCCCGCCGGACTATTTCGCTTTTGCGCATTCTGATCACCGGTGTAACGATTTCCAGTTGTGTCTCCGGCTTGGTGCCGGCCGCGATGACACGATTGAACGCCTCATAATAAGCGGGGCGGCAATCGGGATAACCGGAGCTATCTTCCTCCACTGCCCCGATGAAGATTTTGCGGGCTTCGAGGACTTCGCCCCAGGAGACGGCGATCGAAAGAAAGTGTGCATTGCGAAAAGGCACGTAGCTGGAAGGAATATCCTTGCGATCCAGATCAGCCAACTCGACTGCCAAGGCAGAGTCGGTCAGGCAGGAGCCGCCGATCTGCTGCAAGTGCTCCAGGCGGCAGACCAGGCGATAATCCGCCTGGTAGAAGTCTGCAAGGGCGTTGAAGGACTGAAGTTCGCGTGCTTCGGTCCGCTGGCCGTAGGCAACGTGCAGCATGGCCAGGCGGTATTCGAGGTTTGCAATCGCGGTGGTAACGCAACTGTCCATGCCGCCACTGGCGAGAATGACGGCGAGAGGTTTGTGCGTGGTGCGTGGTCCGTGGTCCGTCGTCATTGGCCTGCTGTAGCACAAATGGCAACCGCGGCGTTTAGTTCTTTCCGCCTGGTGCCGGCTGCTTTCTGCCTGCTGCCTACTGCCTACTGCCTACTGCCTACTGCTTCTACACTCCCCGCGCCTCCGGCCCCCAGATGAACTTGTGGATTTGCAGGCCCAGCCGCACCTCCAGGCCGTCGTGCAGGATCCATTCCGCCAAGGTGCGCGGCGATAACTGGTCGAATACCGGAGAGAAAATCACCTCATCGACATAGCGGTGCAAGTCGTGCCGGGCGAGAAAGCCTCGGGCGTAGCAATAGTCATGCGCGTTCAGTATCACGAACTTGATCTGGTCTTTTCGTTCCAGCAAGGTCAGGTTGTCAAAATAGAATTTGCCTTCCTCACCGCTTTCCGGGCATTTCACGTCAATCACTTTGACGACCTGGCGGGGCAATTGGGCGACGTTGCGCTCTCCGCTGGTTTCAATCAAGACGCGGAACCCCTGGGCAAGTAGTTGGTCTGTCAGGGGATAGATTTCCTGCTGCAAAAGCGGCTCGCCGCCGGTTAATTCCACTAGCTTGCCACCCAGTTGCTGAAGCTTGGCAAGCACCTCTGCAACCGACATCTTCTGCCCCCCGTAGAAGGCATAGGCGGTGTCGCACCAGTGGCAGCGTAGATTGCAGCCCGTGAGCCGGACGAAAAGGCAAGGCAGGCCGACATAGGTGGATTCACCCTGGATCGACTTGAAAATCTCGGTAATTACCATTCTTCCTCAATCGAATCCATTTTACATGATTCTCAAGGAGGAGTCAGAAGCCGGGAGTCAGGAGCGAGAAGACCGATCATCCGACCCTGGGCCAAGCACGCCAGGAGAGGGGGCGGTCCAGACAGCGGGTGGCATGGATTTATTCTCACTCCCAGCTTCTGACTCCTGACTTCTGCTTTATGAGCGAGTAATCCCGCAATCACCAGATGATCATTTGCGAGAAACGTGGCATAATGGTTTGGGGCGATTCTCAGTCTAATTCATTGACGAGGCAACGATTGAAGCCGTGGGGCAATTTTTATTTTCGCATGAGTGTACGCGTTGGCAAGTTGATTGCATCTAAATAGGCAGGCGCGCGAGGAGCGGATTATGTTGACGCAAGATGAGCTGGGAAAGATCCGCGAACAGAATGAAGCTGAAGACACCTGGCGGAAGTACTCGCGGCATATTGTTGCGGACCTGTTGGAAGGTTGCGCCATCTGCGGCACCATCCGTGAGCGGGAGCATTTAGCCCGCTGCCGGTGGTGCGAGGACGTTTACTTCTGCAAGCAGGGGGTTTGCGCGCAGCAGCATCAGGCCGAGATACACCCCGCCGTGGCCTTCTGGACGTGGTGAAAAGCAGGGGTTAGCAGTCGGGAATCAGGACAAACCCGCATCACGCCCACAAAACCGCAGCCAGGTTCTCAGTCTACTGACTCCTGAATCCTGGCTCCTGCTTTTCCGGCCGGTACGTGGCCGAAGTCGTGTCGGTTTCCCAAACCGTAACGCCCTGCACTTGCAAACCCTGATGAGCAGCCCGGGGCTCGATCTCGCCGCAAATATACTTGGCCAAATTCTCGGCGGAAGGATTCAACTTGTCGAAGGGTGGAATATCATTGAGGAAATGGTGGTCGAGTTTTTCGACCAGCCCCTTAATCTCTGCCCGTAGTTCGACGAAGTCCATGAGCAATCCCTCCGCATTGAGCTTATCGCCGGCGAGTGTTACGCGAACCTTGTAGTTGTGTCCGTGGACGTTCTCGCACTTCCCTTTATAGTTGCGCAAAGCGTGGCCCGCCGCGAAGGTGTAATCAACAGATATCTCGTACATTCTCAGCTTCCTTCCTCGAGAGGGAACAGGGAATAGGGAACAGAGAACGGAGCCGAAACCTCCAAGCCCTTCTCTTTCCACAGCGCTTTCCTGCACTGAATTCCTCGTCGCAAGCCATATGACTAGGTCCTGGTAAATCTAGCCCTGTTCCCTAATCCCTGTTCCCTATCCTTGCATGAAACCCTTCACTTCATCCAGCCGATTCGTCATGCGGTAGCGCGGCAGGCTTTCCAGGAAAGTCCTGCCGTATTGTTTGCGCATCATCCGATTGTCCAGGATGGCAAGGACTCCGCGATCTGTCTGGCTGCGGATCAGCCGCCCAAATCCTTGCTTCAATGCGAGGACAGCTTGCGGGACCTGGTAATCCATGAAAGCATTGCCTCCCTCTTCATTAATCTGCCGGATTCTCGCCGCGATGACGGGGTCCGTGGGGACGGCGAAGGGGAGGCGGTCAATCACCACGGCGCTCAGTTGCTCACCTGGCACATCCACGCCTTGCCAGAAGGAGCTGGTTCCAAAAAGCACAGCGTGAGGCGTCTTCCGGAAGCGCTCGAGCATTTCAGTGCGGGGCATCGAGCCTTGAATCAGCGTGGGGTAGCGCAAGTGGGGGTGAACGCGCTCGTAGACGTCGCGCATCTGCTGGTGCGAGGTGAAGAGGACGAACGCCCGCCCGCGCGTGGCCTTCAAGAGTTGGATAACCTCTTCGGCCGCTTGGCGCGTAAAAGTCGGCTCGCGCGGATCGGGCAGATGCAGAGGGGTGTAGAGCAAGGCCTGGCGGGGGAAATCGAAATGCGAATCCAGGATTCGTTCCTTGGCATTCTCAATCCCTAGGCGGCGCTTAAGGAAATCGAAATTGCCGCCCACGGACAGCGTGGCGGAGGTCAAGATGACGGTGTCGACGCTCTCGAATAGGCGCTGCCGTAGCACGGGCGCCACATCAATCGGCGTGGCCTCCAGGAACACGCCTCGCCCCCGCCGCTCCCACCAATAGACCATATTCCGTTCTTTACCTTCCATCACCGTCTGCAACCCCTGGCGCACCTCGCTTGCGCGCCTCATCAGGTTGTTGACTTCCTCGGGGCGGTCTTTCAAGCGGCCGAGTTCGGTCTCCAGCCGCACCAGGGCGTTGAGCAAGCTGGCGTAAACGGTGCCGTGAACTTGCAGGAAGGATTCCCGGTTATCGAAACTCGAGCGAGTCTCCTGGTTTGGGAAAAGCCCGAAAAAGACCTCGGCGCGGCGCCGCAACTCCGCGACCGCCGGAAGCACTTCATCACTCTTCAATCCCTTCATCTTCAGGGTCGCTTCCGTGTCCCGCGCCAACTCTTCCAGGCGATAGTTGCTCACCTGCAACCCGAAGTACTGTGTGGCCACGTCCTCGATGTCGTGCGCCTCGTCGAATACCAGGGCATCGTAATCCGGGAGCAGGCTCGCGACCTCCGATCCTCGTATGGCCAGGTCGGCGAAGAAGAGGTGGTGGTTGACAATGATCAGGTCGGAGGCGGCGGCGCGCTGGTGCATCAAGGTGATGAAGCAGCGGTCGAACTGGGCGCACTTCTGCCCCGTGCAAGTCTCGCGGCGGGCGTCAACTTTTGCCCAGAGTTCGCTCGAGTCCGGCAGCCAGCCCAGTTCGGCGCGGTCTCCCGTCTCCGTCTTTGCTTCCCAATCCTTGAGCTTCGGATACTGCGCCACTTCCTCCAGGCCGTTCAGCACCGGCTGCTTTTCAATGTCGTAGAGCTTCTGCCGGCAGAGATAATTCTGACGCCCTTTCATCAGGGCGACGCGGACGTCGGGGAAAAGCTTTTTCAAGAAAGGGATGTCTTTGAAGAAGAGCTGCTCCTGGAGATTCTTGGTGCCGGTGGAGATGACTACGCGCCGACCGCTGCGCATCATGGGAACCAGGTAAGCCAGCGTTTTGCCGGTGCCCGTGCCCGCTTCCACAATCAGGTGCCGGCGGTTTTCGCTCGCCGCTTCGACGCTCTCCGCCATCTCGAGCTGGCCCGGCCGGTACTCGTAATTCGGATGACGGCGCGCCAGCCATCCCCCGGGGCCAAAAACCCGCTCCAGGGGAACTTTTTCCGTGTTCGCATTCTTGCTGACCGGCATCGTGTTAGGAAGTCGATAAATTAGAGGATAACACACGGACGACGAGTGGAAGCGTGCGGAAAAGGGGGTCGCCAGGGCGTAATGCTCCTCTCATCCTGAGCCCTTCGCTTGTCATTCTGAGCGAAGCGAAGAATCTGCGTTTCCAGCCGAAGCGAACCAATGCAGATTCTTCCCCTCCGCTCCGCTCAGGGTCAGAATGCCAGGCTTTCGAGAGGGTGCAGCGAAGGATCTCCGCAGTTCGCTGGAAAAGCAACATCCGGGACTCTTCGCTCCGCCCGGCATGACCTCGCTCAGGCATTTTCCCGGAGGTTATGTAGCCGCCTTTTTGTCACTTTGCAGCCCAAGCCTTCAACTCAGTAGTCTTGCCTTCGTTTTGCTTAATCGCGCTGTTTTTGCTCCTTCTTGTGCTTGAATTGTGCTAAAACCGAGTTCGTTTTGAGTTCGTTTTAGCGTTGTTCTTCGACTCTCTTTCTTTGTTTCCAAGTACTTCCCCGAGTTCGTTCCCACTATTTTTCATTTTTTGTATTTCCCTGATTTGCCGCCTGACCGGGGCCATCCGACGTCGGCCTGCCGGCGGCGCGTGGCGAAGGCCGCCAGCGGCAAATTGTCCATCTCACTGGCAACTTCTATAGGCTATCACAGGTCGACAACGTTGTCAAGCGAAAAATAGGCACCCAAGGTCGAATGATCGGCTACCGTGTCAGCACACACCCCGCCACCCGCGCGGGATGGCCGATGACAGGCTGTTGGCGCCTGACTCAAGGCGCTTCCGTAGCAACGCCCTCAAAGTGGCCGATGGGACGCTCCTCGGCATTAGTAAGCAGTCGAGGAGAAGGCAAGAGTAATCCGTGAAGGGGTGGGCCCGACTACCGTGTGACCGACATAACCGGCCAATCTCTGCCCATTCTCAGGCGGTGCGGAGTTTACGGGTTTCTGCGACGATCTTTGTGAGGCGGTTGGAGAGCCGGTCGAGGCAACTGCGTGCAGCGCCT
>Ga0187784_10004230_pt1 | contig 11602 bp, 9 predicted proteins | sample 1015_SJ02_MP15_2_FD_132964 | JGI IMG/M metagenome (GOLD analysis project Ga0187784, IMG submission 132964) | Tropical peat soil microbial communities from peatlands in Department of Meta, Colombia - 1015_SJ02_MP15_20_MG | ecosystem: Environmental > Terrestrial > Soil > Wetlands > Peat | place... | reverse complement strand
GCAGGCCTCGGGGTCGTCGCCGTTCCCGTGGAAGATTGGCGACTGCACCATCTTGGCCACGTCGGTGGGGTACACCGACGTGCGGGCGGACGTGGGCGCGGTGGTGAACCCGAGCTGGTTGTTGATGACCACGTGCACGGTGCCGCCCGTCCGGTACCCCGAGAGACCGGAGAGGTTCAGGGTCTCGGCCACCACGCCCTGGCCGGCGAAGGCGGCGTCGCCGTGCACCAGCACCGACATGCAGGGGAAGCCGCCCGGGCGGGCCACCGCGGCGGGCGTGCCGTCGGTGGGCGGGGCGATCCGGTCCTGCTTGGCCCGGGTCATGCCCTCGACCACGGGGTCCACCGCCTCGAGGTGCGACGGGTTCGAGGCGAGAGTCACCGGCAGCTGCTCGCCGGCGCTCCCGGTGAACACCCCCCGGGCTCCCTTGTGGTACTTGACGTCGCCCGACCCCTGGACCGACTCGGGGTCGAGGTTGCCCTCGAACTCCTCGAAGATCTCGCGGTACGACTTGCCCACGATGTTGGCCAGCACGTTGAGCCGGCCGCGGTGGGCCATCCCCATGACGACCTCGTGCACCCCCGAGCCCGCGGCGGCATCGAGCAGGGCGTCGAGCAGCACGATGGTCGACTCGGCGCCCTCGAGGCCGAAGCGCTTCTGCCCCACGTAGCGGGTGTGCAAGAAGCGCTCGAACACCTCGGCCGCGTTGAGCCGGTCCAAGATGTGGCGCTGCTCCTCGAGCTTGAGGGTGGTGGGCTGGCCCTCGACGTGCTGCTGGATCCAGTGCTTCTGCTCGGGATCTTGGATGTGCATGTACTCGATCCCCAAGGTCCGGCAGTAGGCGTCGCGCAGGATGTGGAGGATCTCGTCGAGCGTGGCGGTGTCGCGCCCGGCCAGCCCGTCGGCGACGAAGGCCCGGGGCAGGTCCCAGATGGTCAGGCCGTAGGTCAGCGGGTCCAGCTCGGGGTGGATGTGCGGGGGCTCGGCGTCGAGTGGGTCGAGGTGGGCGATCAGGTGGCCCCGCACCCGGTACATGTTGATCAGGGCCTGGACGCGCACCTGCTTGAGCAGCCGCTGGTGCTCCCCCGCCTCGGTGCCGTCGGCCACGTTGGTGTCCACCTGCCAGCGGACCGGCTCGTAGGGCACGCCCATCGACTCGAAGAGGGCGTCGTAGAACCCGTCGCCCCCGGTCAGAAGCTCGGCCACCCGGGCCAAGAAGAGCCCCGACTCGGCCCCCTGGATGATGCGGTGGTCGTAGGTCGAGGTCAGGGTGACCACCTTGCCCAGCCCCAGCTCGGCCAGCACGCGCGGGTCGGCCGCCTCGAACCCGGCCGGGTAGCCGAGCGCCCCCACGCCGATGATGGCGCCCTGGCCCGGCATGAGCCGGGGCACCGACTGCACCGTGCCCAGAGTGCCCGGGTTGGTCAGCGAGACGGTGGTGCCGGCGAAGTCGTCGGGGGCGATGCGGCCCGAGTGGATCTTGCGGATGAGGTCCTCGTAGGCCAGCACGAACGACCGGAAGTCCAGCGTGTCCGCTTCCTTGATGCAGGGCACGAGCAGCGTGCGGCTCCCGTCGCTCTTCTCCTGGTCCACCGCCAGGCCGAGCCCGACGTGCTTGTGGTGGACCACGCCCGGCTTGCCGGACCCCCCGACGTCGGCCACGAACGCCGAGTTCAGCGCCGGCACCTCGTGCATCGCCCGGACGACGGCGTACCCGATGATGTGCGTGAAGCTGACCTTGGCCCCGGTCGTGCGGGCCAGCTGGTTGTTGAGGATCAGACGGTTCACCTCGAGCAGCCGCGCCGGCACGGTGCGGACGCTCGTGGCGGTGGGAACGGCGAGGCTGGCCTCCATGTTCGCCACGATGCGCGAGGCGGCGCCGCGCAGCGGGACGGCCTCCTCCGCCTCGGGGACCGGGGTCGGCGTGGGGACAGCCACGGGGACCGGCACGGGCGCGGGGGGCGGGGAGGGAGCCGGCGCCGCCGCGGGAGGGACGGGCGGTGCCAGACGGGCCGCAACCGCGGTGACACCAACCGGGACGGCCCCTTCGGGGGCAGGCGCGGCGGCCTGGGGCTGGGGCGCGGGCACCGGAGCAGGCCGGTAGTCGGCGAAGAACTCGCGCCAGCTCTCGCTGACCGATTCGGGGTCGGCCAGATAGCGGTCGTACATGTCGTCGACCAGCCATGCGTTGGGCCCGAAGGAGCCTCCCGCGCTGATCTGGGTCATGCGCCAACCCTACCGGTGCCCGTCGGGCGCGGGGGGCGCTCCGGGTAGCGTCTGGCCTGCCCATGACTCCGGCTGCACTCCACGTCACCCGGCGGCCGGCGGAGGCGTCCGACGCCCCGACGGTCGTGTTCGTGCACGGCTCGCTCGACCGTGGCGAGAGCTTCCGGCGCGTGGTGCGCCGTCTGCCCGACTTCGCGGCCATCTGCTACGACCGCCGCGGCTACCAACGGTCGCGCGAAGCCGGCACGACCGGCCTCAGCGGCCACGTGGACGACCTCCTCGGCCTGGCCGAGCGGGCGCGCGCCGACTCAGGCGGACCGGTGGTCGCCGTCGGCCACAGCTTCGGGGGCGACGTGGTCGTGGCCGCGGCGCTGGCCGACCCGCGGGCCTTCGGCGCCGTCGCCGCGTACGAACCGCCCATGCCCTGGCTGGGCTTCCGCCGCCAGCCCGCGCCTCGGGGCCGGACCAGCGGCTGGCTCCCCCTGGCCGACGATCCGGGGGACGAAGCCGAGGCCTTCTACAGCCGGATGATGGGCCCCACCGCTTGGGGCCGCTTGAACCCCGACACCCAGGCCTCGCGGCGTGCCGACGGCCCGGCGCTGGTGGCCGACCTGAACAGCTTCCGGGTGGACGGTCCACCCTTCGACGTCCTGGCGCTGGACGTTCCCGCGGTCTTCGCCATGGGCGGTCCAGAGTCGGCGCCCCACCACCGGCGCACGGTGGAGTGGCTGGCCGCCCACGTCCACGGCGCGTCCGGTTGCGAGATCACGGCGGCGCGCCACGGCGCGCACCTCTCGCACCCGGACCACTTCGCCGCCCTGGCCCGCGAGGTGGTGCTGCGGGCGACCGGGGCCCCGACCGCGCCCGGCGACAGCGGGGACGAGCCCGATGGCGAGGGCGAGGGCGACTAGGCAGAGGAGAGGCGACTAGGCAGAGGAGAAAGGGGGCACGGCGCCGGCGTCCCGCGGGTGCTTGAGGCGCCGGGCCAGGAGCTCGTCGTACTCGACGCCCTTTCCCTCTCCCTTCATGCCCGTGATCAGCGGCGAGTTGGAGAGGAAGATGGCGCCCAGGAACATCACCAGCAGGGAGAACGCCTCGAGCGGGCCGTAGGCGCCCGAGGTCCGAAGGCTGTCCCCGAAGAGGGCGATGCCCAGGCAGATGCTCACCAGCGGGTCGACCAGGACCAAGGTCGACTGCGAGGCCGCCAGGGGCCCGGCATGGAACGCGTTCTGGGTGAGGAAGAGCCCGAGCAGCCCGAAGACCGCCACGCCGTAGGTCTGCCAGTGCTCGAACATGGTCACCCAGTCGGTGGTGGCGTAGTTGCTGACCACCTTGATGAGGGCCGCCGTGAAGGCGAAGCTGATGGCTCCGGCGGTGCCGAACATGGCGGCCTTCCACCAGCGGGCTCCCCAGCGGGTGGCCACGACGGCCAGGAGGATCAGGCCGACGGTGCAGCTGCCCACCACGATCCAATCGAGGTTGGTGGGTGTCGCGGTTCCCCCACCGGGTGCGGAGAAGTAGAGGAACCCTCCCAGACCGAAGGCGATGGCGCCGGCCCCGATCCATTCGCGCACCGAGATGGAGAAGCGGAAGTACGTCCCGAGGATGGCCACCAGGAACAGCAGCTCCATGGTCAGGATCGGCTGGACGACCGAGAGCGTGCCGAGGTGCAGCGCAACAGATTGCAATAAGAAGGACAGGACCATGAAGCCGAAGCCCATGAGCCACACGCCACGCCGAATGGCGTGCGCCATCAGGCTCAGGCGCATGGTGGCGTCCTCGGGGGCGTCCTCGACGCCCATCCGCTGGAACACGCTCGTCAGCGCGTTGGAGAGTGCGGCCGTTACCGAGAGGACATAGACCATTGTCTTACGCACAATTTAACGGCGCGCCGTCACGGATCACGCAGCGTGCTCTCAGCACGGTCTCAGATTGCGTTTCTCTGCACCGAAGCCGCTATCAGCGCACGAATCCCGTGCAAGCAATGGACTCTGGCGATCCCAAACGACCAACTGGCGGCCAAAAATTGCCGAATTCCCAGGGGATGACCGGACCAATTGTGGCAATTACGTTACGGTGACGCCCGGCTCCCGCCCGTCTCGAAGTCGACACGTTGTGCAGAACCTGGCAATCGGTGCCGATAACTGACATCAGGACACGGGTGCCAGGGCCAGCGGTCGTCACCGGGGCGGCCGGCACACAGGGACGAGCAAGGGAGTGCAATGGGACGCAAGGGGTATGTGACGCGATGGTCACTCGCCGCTCTGGCGGTGGCCACGCTCGGAGTGTCCGTCGTCGCCACCATGCCGGCGACCAGCGGGGCGGCGACCAGGTCGTCGTCGTCCTCGGGCGGCACGGCCACGATGGCGCTGGACGAGAACCTGGCCGGGTTCAACATCAACACCTCGGCCGCCAACGAGTTCGTCCTGCAGGAGATCATGAACATGGTCTGGCCGCAGGCCTTCATCGTGAACAACAAACTCCAGCCGGTCATGAACAGCCAGCTGCTCGAGAGCGCCACCGTGGCGAGCCAGGACCCCCAGACGATCGTCTACAAGATCAACCCCAAGGCGGTGTGGCAGGACGGCACGCCGATCACCGCGGACGACTTCATCTACAACTGGCAGGCCCAGAGCGGGAACCCGGCCTACACCGACGTGGGCGGCAAGCCCTACGACGACGCCTCGACCACCGGCTACAGCCAGATCCAGTCCGTGGTCGGCTCGGACCCGGCCAACGGCGCCGCCTGCTCGCCGGGCAGCGCGGCCGACGGCAACGCCGGGCTCTGCCCGAACGGCGACACGGTCACGGTGACCTTCAAGCCCGCGTTCGCCGACTGGCGCAGCCTCTTCACCGACATCGTGCCGGCCCACATCGCCCGCACGGTCGGCTGGAACACCGGTTTCAGCGGCCCGGCCCAGACCATCTCGGGCAGCTGGTTCGAGATCCAAAGCTACAACCCGAACCAGTCGGTCGTGCTGGTGCGCAACCCGAAGTACTGGGGCACCCCGGCCAAGCTGGACAAGCTGGTCTTCCAGTTCTTCTCGGACGACAGCCAGCTGGTTCCGGCCCTCCAGAACAAGGAGATCAACATCTTCAACCCGTCGACGGTGAACCTCTCCATCGTCCAGACGGCCAACCAGGTGCCCAGCACCACCAAGGTGATCGCACCCGGCCTCGAGTTCGAGCACTTCGACTTCAACCAGGCTGACCCCTACCTGGCCAAGGTCCAGGTACGCGAGGCCATCGCACACGGCGTGAACCGCCAGGCCATCATCACCCGGACCGTCGGTGAGATCTCCACGGGCATCACTCCGCTGGGCAGCCGCATGCTCATGCCGACGCAGCCGGGCTACCAGAGCACCGACTACGCCTACGACCCTAGCGAGTCCGTCAACCTGCTCAAGGAACTCGGCTTCAAGAAGGGCTCGGATGGCTACTTCCACCCCAACTACGGGCCGCAACAGGGCCAGGACCTCACCTTCACCATCCAGTCCACCTCGGGCAACACGATCCGCGCCCAGACCGAGGAGCTGTTCCAGGCCCAGATGAAGGCCATCGGCATCAAGATCAACATCCAGAACTACGACGCCAACACCTTCTTCGGGACCAACCTGCCGAACGGCACGTACCAGATCGCCGAGTTCGCCTGGGTGTCCACGCCGTTCGTGTCGGGCAACGAGTCCATCTACTGCTCGTACACCAACACCAACAACTGCGGGCAGAACTGGACGCACTCGGCCAACTCGCAGGTGGACCAGCTGATGGCGAGCGGGTCGTCGGCGCCGAGCACCTCGCAGGAGACCTCGGACTTCAACAAGGCCGACGCCATCTTGTGGCAGGACATGGTGACGCTCCCGCTGTACCAGAAGCCCCAATTCTGGGCCTGGTCCAACAATCTCAACGGTGTCCTCCCGAACACCTCCGAAGTCGGCGTGACCTGGAATGCCCAGGACTGGTCGATCAGCTCGTGACGGGCTGATGCTGACGGGTGAGGGCCGGCCCCCGCGCCGGCCCTCACCCGGTTCGCCCTCCCTCGTTGCTCAGTGACCGAATCGTAAACTCCGGCCATGCTCGCCTACATCGTGAGGCGCCTCCTCATCAGCATCGTCATCCTCTTCTTCGCGACGATCCTGGTCTTCCTCCTGGTCACCAGCTCCGGTGACCCCCTGGCACTCCTCCGAGCCAACCCCCACATCCCCCACTCCACGATCGTGGCCCGGGAGAAGCTGCTGCATCTGAACGACCCGCTGTGGCAGCGCTACTGGATCTGGCTCTCTGGCGCGCTCCACGGCAACCTGGGCACGACCATCGACGGCCAGGACGTGGCCTCCCAGATGATGTCCCACCTGTTCGTGACCCTGCGCATGGTGATCATCGCCACGGTCATCGCCATCTTCGTCGCCGTGTTCCTCGGCTGCTGGGCCGCCGTGCGCCAGAACCGGTTCGCCGACCACTCGATCACCGTCGTGAACTTCATCTTGCTGGCGACCCCGGTGTTCGTCATCGGGCTGGCCCTCAAGGAGTTCGTGGCCATCCCGGTCAACCAGCACCTCGGGGTGACGATCTTCTACACCGACGGCGAGCAGAGCCCGACGCTGAGCGGGTCCTTCCTCAGCCGACTGCCCGACTACGCCGCACACACCGCCCTGCCCGTCATCACGCTGATCCTGGTCTCGTACGCCTCCTGGGCCATCTACCAGCGGTCTTCGGTGATCGAGATGCTCGACGCCGACCACGTGCGCCTCGCTCGGGCCAAGGGCCTCAGCCGGCGCCGCGTGCTGATCCGCCACGTCCTGCGCAACGCGCTCATCCCGGTGACGACCGTGATCGCCCTGGACTTCGCCGCCGTGCTCGGCGGCGCCATCATCACCGAGATCATCTTCGGCTGGCAGGGGCTGGGTCAGTGGTACCTGACCGGGGTCACCAACCTCGACGTGAACGTGATGCTGGCCTACCTCCTCATCACCGCCACCTTCGTGATCCTCTTCAACCTGGTGGCCGACATCCTCTACGGCATCTTGGACCCGAGGATCCGCTATGGCTGAGCGGACCGCGACTGAGAACTTCGTCATCGAGACCCCCGAGCGGATCGCCAAGGTCGAGGCCGGCTCGCACACCCTGGCCAGCGTCGGAGCCGGCATCGAGCTGGCCGCCGAGGACGTCCACGGGCTGACCGGGGAGTCCAAGAGCCAGTTGCGGATCGTGCTCGGCCGCTTCTTCCACCAGCGGCTGGCCATGATCGGGCTGTGCGCCTTCGCGCTGCTCGGCGTGACCTCGATCCTCGTCGGCCACCTCTGGCAGTTCAGCGCCACCGACATCACCAACAATCTCAACGACCCGCCCTCGTGGACCAACCCCTTCGGCACCAACTCGATCGGCAACGACATGTTCGCCCAGGTCATGGCGGGCGTAGAGAAGGACATCCAGATCGCCCTCACGGTCGCGGCGATGGCGACCATCATCGGGGTCACCATCGGCGCCATCGCCGGCTTCTACCGAGGTTGGGTCGACTCGCTCCTCATGCGCTTCGTGGACCTGGTCCTGGTCCTGCCGGTGCTGGCCGTCCTCATCGTGCTGGCCAACAAGCTGTCGAAGGAGTCGGACAACTGGCTGGGCCTGGCCGTCATCATCGGGCTGCTCTCGTGGACCTACGTGGCCCGGTTGGTCCGGGCCGACTTCCTGTCCTTGCGCGAGCGAGACTTCGTCGAGGCGTCCCGTGCGCTCGGAGCCACCAACCGCCGCATCATCGTCAAGCACATGCTGCCCAACGCGGTCGGGCCGATCATCGTCAACGCCACCCTCACGGTGGCCCTGAGCATCATCTTCGAGTCGACCCTGTCCTTCCTCGGGCTCGGCGTGCAACCTCCCGCTGTCTCGCTGGGGCTGCTCGTCGACCAGGGTCAGGACTCGGCCACGACTGAGTGGTGGCTCTTCGTGTTCCCCGTGGTGTTCCTCATCATCTTGATCCTCTCGATCTTCCTGATCGGTGACGGCCTGCGCGAGGCCTTCGACCCCAAGAAGAGCCGGGTGAGGGCCTGAGTGGACACGCCGGTGCTGCAGGTCGACGGCCTCGAGGTCGACTTCCGGACCAAGGAGGGTCTCGTCCATGCCGTGCGCGGCGTCGACTTCTCGCTGGCGTCCGGGGAGGTCCTGGGCATCGTGGGCGAATCGGGCTCGGGGAAGTCGGTGACTGCGTTGGCCACCATGGGGCTGCTCCCCAGGAGCGCGGTCGTCCGCGGCTCGATCCGCTTCCGCGGCGAAGAGCTGCTCGGCCGCAAGGAGAAGGACCTGGCGTCGGTGCGCGGCACGGGCATCGCCATGATCTTCCAGGACCCGATGACCTCGTTGAACCCCGTCTACACCATCGGTTGGCAGATTGCGGAGGCGATCCAGGCCCATCAGGACGTCTCCAAGAAGGAGGCCCTGGCGCGGGCCGTGCAACTCTTGTCCAAAGTCGGCATCCCCAACCCCTTCGAGCGGGTCGACAACTACCCGCACGAGTTCTCCGGCGGCATGCGCCAGCGCGCCGTGATCGCCATGGCCATGGCGAACGACCCCACGGTGATCCTGGCCGACGAGCCCACGACGGCCCTCGACGTCACGGTGCAGGCCCAGGTGCTCGACTCGCTCAAGACAGCGCTGACGGAGACGGGTGCTGCGCTGCTCCTCATCACCCACGACCTCGGCGTCATCGCCGGGCTCGCCGACCGCGTCCTGGTGATGTACGCCGGACGCCCGGTCGAGGTGGGGTCGGCGGAGGACGTGTTCTACATGCCCTCCATGCCCTACACGCTCGGCCTCCTGGGCTCGCTCCCCCGTCTCGACAGCGAGGGCAACGAGCGCTTGCGCCAGATCCCCGGCTCGCCCCCGTCCATGCTGGGGGACGTCGTCGGCTGTCCGTTCGCTCCCCGCTGCCCGCTGTCCGCCGACATCTGCAAGACCGCCGAGCCCGGCCTCGAGGAGGTGCCTTCGGTCTCCTCGGCGCCGGGCGGACACCGGGCGGCGTGCCACTTCGCCCAGGCCGTGGGCCGCGGCGATCACGGCGGCGTCTTCTCCGACGGTGTGGTGGACAGCGTGATCGCAGGACCGCAGTGACCGCATGACCCTGCCTGCACCGCACACCGCGACGTCCGCTCCCGGCGCCGGTCCCGCGCTGCTCGAGGTGACCGATCTCGTCAAGCACTTCCCCGTGCGCGGGGGCGGCCTCCTGCGGCGCGAGGTGGGTGAGGTCCACGCCGTCTGCGGGGTGTCCTTCTCCTTGGCCCCGGGGGAGACCCTGGGCCTGGTGGGCGAATCGGGCTGCGGCAAGTCGACCACCGGACGCTCCGTGCTGCAGCTCATCAAGCCGACGTCGGGATCGGTCAAGTTCGAGGGCACAGAGCTGACCGAGCTGGGCGGCAACCAGCTGCGCCAGATGCGGCGCAACGTCCAGGTGGTGTTCCAGGACCCGTTCGCCTCACTCGACCCGCGGTTGCCCGTCGGGGAGGCCATCGCCGAACCGCTCCAGATCCACGGCATGCGCGATCGCGGCACCACGGGGAGCCGGGTGGCCGCCATGCTCAAGCTGGTCGGCCTCGAGCCCTATCACGCCAACCGCTACCCCAACGAGTTCTCGGGTGGGCAGCGCCAGCGCATCGGCATCGCCCGCGCGCTCATCCTCCAGCCCAAGCTGCTCGTGCTCGACGAGCCGGTTTCCGCCCTGGACGTCTCCATCCAGGCCGGCGTGGTGAACCTGCTCGACGACCTCCAGCAGAAGCTGGGGGTGGCGTACCTCTTCATCGCCCACGACCTTTCGGTCGTGCGACATATCTCCGACCGCGTCGCCGTCATGTACCTGGGCAAGATCATCGAGATCGGCGAACGCCGGCAGGTCTACGAGCAGCCGGCGCACCCCTACACCCAGGCCCTCCTCTCGGCCGTCCCGATCCCCGACCCGCGAGCCGAAAGGGCCCGCAGGCACATCGTGCTCCAAGGCGACGTGCCGAGCCCGCAGTCACCCCCCTCGGGCTGCCGATTCCGCACGCGCTGCTGGAAGGCGCAGGATGTCTGCGCCGCCGAAGAGCCGACCCTGGTCGACCGGGGCCAGGGACACCCCGTGGCCTGCCACTTCGCCGAGGTCACGTCCGTCCTCTGAGGCCGCCCGAGTGCGGGCCGGCGGGTCCTGCCCGCACCAAGGCAGGTCGCGCACGAAGGCCCAGCTGCGGCGGTGGATGGCCGACGGCCCGTACCCACGCAGCGCCAGCTGATGGGCCGGTGAGGGGTAGCCCTTGTTGCGGTCGAACTCGTAGGCCGGGAAGTGCTCCGCCTCGGCCCGCATGAGGCGGTCCCGAACCACCTTGGCCAGCACGGAGGCGGCCGCCACCGAGGCGCACTTGGCGTCCCCGTCGACCACGGGACGCACCAGGCCCGCGAACTGGTCCTCGGGGTGTGCCAGCAGGTCGACCGGGCCGTCGACCAAGAGTGCTTCGGGCGCGGGCTCCAGCCCGTCGAGGGCACGGTGGGCCGCCACCCGCAGGGCCTCAGTCATCCCCCAAGCGTCGCACTCGGCCGACGTGGCGTGGCCCACCGACCAGGCCTCGCACCAGGCGCCGACGGCCTCGAAGATCTCCTCGCGGCGGGCCTCACTGAGCATCTTGGAGTCACGCAGCCATCTCGGCATCGATCGCAACTGGACCCGGGGCCGCACTACCGCAACCCCCACCGTGACCGGGCCCGCCCACGCGCCGCGCCCCACCTCGTCGAGCCCGGCCACGCAAGAGTGACCCTGGGACCGCAGGCGGCGTTCCTCGGTGAGATCGGGCGAGCGCACCCTCACCGGATCACCACGCGACCACCGCCGGCCGACTACCGGCCCACCGGCGGGCGCGCCTCGTAGATTGGAGGACGTGACGGACGAAGGGGGGGACACGACCGAGGCGCACGTTCGGTCCCCGCTGGCCCCGGGGACCAAGGTCGACGTACGCAACCGCTATCAGGGCACCTGGGTGCGCGGCTTCGAGATTGCCGAGGTCACCGAGGAGGGGTACCGCATCCGCCGCCTGTCCGACGGCACCATCCTCGTCGACCTGTTCCCCCGCGACGACGTCCGCCGGGAGCGGAGGCGCCAGGGCTTCTGGTGGCACTGAGGCGTCAGCTCTTTCCGGTCTTGCCCGCCTTCAGGACGCTGTCGATGTAGTCGTCGATGGGGATGGCCGACAGCGTGAGCGTCTTGAGCGTCCCGCGGGAGCCCAGCACGAGCGCCACCCGCGCCATCGTCGTCTCGTCAGGAGCGTCCAGGACGGTGCAGAAGTCGTACTGGCCGAGCAAGGCCCATTGGGCCACCACGCGCACCCCCATGGCCTCGACCTCGGCGTTGACCGCCTTGAGTCGGTCG
>Ga0187784_10004229_pt1 | contig 11602 bp, 5 predicted proteins | sample 1015_SJ02_MP15_2_FD_132964 | JGI IMG/M metagenome (GOLD analysis project Ga0187784, IMG submission 132964) | Tropical peat soil microbial communities from peatlands in Department of Meta, Colombia - 1015_SJ02_MP15_20_MG | ecosystem: Environmental > Terrestrial > Soil > Wetlands > Peat | place... | reverse complement strand
CGGTCTGCTGAATGCGCTGCAGAAGCTGCGGACTGAATTCTTGCCCGCAAACCTGCATGGGGGCAGCTTAGAGCAGGTGCACCCCCGGTGTCCAGCAAAAAGTGTGGGACATGCTCAGCCCCAGGGGAGAGGGCTGTCCTTCCGATTTCGGCGCCCCTCACCCGTCCCGCTCCGGCTGGCGAGAACGCCGGCAGCGGGACACCCTCTCCCCAGGGGAGAGGGCAGTCTTTCCCATTTCGGCACCCCTCACCCGTCCGGCGACGGCTGGAGAAAGCGCCGTCGTGGGCCACCCTCTCCCCAGGGGAGAGGAGGTGTGAAAGAATTCGAATCTGTCATGCTGAGCGGAGCGAAGCATCTCCGCAGTTCTTCGCAAGTACTTGAACCAAAAGCAACTGCGGGGACCCTTCGCTACGCTCAGGGTGACAGCCGGGTGATTCTTTCACACCCTCAGAGGGCAGCCCTTCCGATTTCGGCGCTCCTGGTGTGTGGCCTAAGATAGGGTGAAGGATTAGGCCCAGCGGCGAGGCGGGCAGGCCGTCCGTCGTTGCGGCGTCGGGAGGTTCACGGTGACTGACGAAAGCGCCCTCACCGAATTCGTGGCGAAGCATGCGAAGCCGTACGACCCAACGACGGATTCGTACGATCGGCCACCATTCGCCTCTGACATCAAGGAGGGGAAGAACGACCCCATCTACAACGCCCACTCTTACCACACGAAGGTGCCGCCGAGAGGCATCATCCCGTACATCCTTCACTACACCGAGCCTGGCGATCTAATCCTCGACCCTTTCTGCGGGTCAGGGATGACCGGCGTGGCTGCGCAGATGTGCGCGACCCCCCCCGCCGACATACTCGAGCAGTTTCCCGAATCGAAGGAGCGCGTTGGCCCGCGCGCCTGTATCCTTAACGACCTCTCGCCCGCCGCCTGCCACATCGCTTACAACTACAACACGCCCGTGGACGTGGAGGCGCTCAAGCGCGAGTTCGAGCGCATTAAGGCGGCCGTCAAGGAAGAATTCGACTGGCTGTACGGCACCGAGCACTACGAACCGGCGGTGGGGCTTTACGATCCATCCATGCCCGAAGTCGCCAGCCGCCTGAAGAATCCGCCCAGCGGCACCTCGCCCCGGACGCTGCTGGGTGACGCTGAGCGCGCATGGGAGTTGCTTACAAAGGCGGAAGTTGAGATGCGGCTTGGCTATTCGGTAACTCAGCTACCGCGTGATGAAGACTGGCGCGACCTCGACGTTTCGAAAGTTGAGAGGTGGCTGTGTATCCCCGCCACAATCCAATATACCATTTGGTCAAGTGTCTTCCGGTGCGAAGGGTTTGTTACTATCGAGGAGACTGTGGGGAAGTTTAGTAGACGGGGCAAGAACTTCGGAAAGCCAATTGTCAGACGGCATAAAGCCCAACGGGGCTGTGGGCTGGAGTTTCGGCTGTGGGATGTAGGGGTTGATAAACATTCAAATGAGGTACTCGACATCTTCAGCTGCCCCCACTGCGGTCAAGACTGGACAACCGAAAACGCTACTTACTTACGAGCAGAGCCGAACAGCATCATCTACGGCTTCACGGGTCTTAAGTTGAAATCGCAGGTGAAACCTTCAACAATCCGCCGTCAGCGGAAGCTCGGGCGTTGGGACCAGGAAAGGTTGGCTGAGATTGAGCCGTCCAAATGTGATCACTGGTATCCCACGACCAAGTTAGTGGCAGGTGAGCAAGGCAACCCCTTTCTCGGCCGCGGGATCGCAACGGTTGACAGGTTTTGGACTCCACGCAACCTGACCGCGTTGGCACGCCTCTGGGGTGAGTTCAACCTAGTGCTTTCGCCAAGGGTTAGAAGCGCTCTCAAATTCCTTTTCACGTCCGTTTCTGTCGGTATTTGCAGCCGGATGACACGCTTCAACTTCGGCAAGCGTGGAAACGGTGCGATGCCCTTGCGGCTATTCTTTCCCCATTTTCAGGCTGAGGCCAACGTCCTCAGGGTGTTGGAAGGAAAACTCGACGATGTTGCCAAATATTACTCGGCAAACCGTCTATTGAGTGATTCTATCGAGGTGATGATCAGCCCAGCTCAACAGTTGACGGCACTGCCCGACGAGTCGGTTGACTTTATTTTCGCCGACCCACCTTTCGGGAGAAACATCGCATACTCGGAGCTGAACATCCTTTGGGAAGGCTGGCTGGGTGATACAACGGACGTTTCTAAAGAGGCAATCACGTCAAATGGAAGGAAATGGGGTGTCGAGAGTTATGCTGGGAAGATGCGTGGGGCGTTCCAAGAGATGTTTCGAATCTTGAAACCCCACCGATATGCCCTAGTGGAGTTCAACAACAGCGACCCAGAGCTACAGCTGTTTGAACAGATTAAACAGGCAGTCTTGAGTGCGGGATTCGCGATAAGTAATATGGCCATCCTGGACAAAAAGCACAAGAGCTACAACCAAGTGGTTGGCTCGATTCGGGGTGAGGAGACGGTAGACAAAGACGTGATCTTCAATCTTCTAAAACCAGCTGCGGTGCGCCACGCGGAAAGAGTCGAAGTGGATGACTTGGAGCAGCAGGTGGCTGACACGGTCCGCCAGCACCTCCAGACCCTGCCGGAGCGCATCAAGGACGACCCGGCGAAATATAGCGAAGAGCACCGTACCACCGCCACGATCAACAGCATGTTGATGAACACGCTGATCCCTCGCGGCGTGAGTGTGGAGCGGCTTAACCTGCCGTTCATCGAGCGTGTCTGCGCCCGCTACTTCCGCAAGATCGGGCAACGCTGGTATTTGCGTGGAGAGGCCGTGGGAGGTAATGGCGACCAGGGGCTGTTCGAGGGAGAGGTTAGCATCGTTGACGAGGTGAGCGCGATCGTGTGGCTGAGGCAGAAACTGCGTGTGCGGGCAATGCTTATCGGCGAACTCAAGCCGCTCTGGATGCGGGCCACCGGCCTGCTTCCCACTGAGGTCTCGCAAAACCTCATCCTGGAGAACCTCCTGGCCGAGAATTTCTGGCGCGACCCCGATACGAACCGCTGGCGGGAGCCAACGGATGAAGAGCGGGAGCGCATGAACGATGACCGGTCGCTCCGCGTGCTACACGACGCGGAGCGCTTCATCGGTGGGAGCTTGCGGCGCGGAACAACGGATAGCGAACGGTGCGAATGGATCGATGTTCTTTTCAAGGCGTGCAAAGCGGTAGAGGAAAAAGAGCCCGGAGCGTTGCCCTTGCTGCGAGGATTCGATGAACAAAAAGGATACGTTTTGATCAGCCGACTTTTCCAGAGCGTATTGAAGGAAAATGTTGAACCCAGGGTTTTTCAAAACGCGGAGAAGCAGGCCCGCGTCGCCTCGCAACGGCTAAACAAAGCACCAGAACGTAAGCAAGAAAAAGTCGAGACTAGTGAAGGAAAAGATCGCGGCCCCATGCTATTCGATGGGATTAAAAACGAATGACTTCAACCCCAGCCGACGTGCTAACTGACTGGCTTGCGGCGCGACCCACTGACGCGCGGGTCGGGATTGCGATCGATGCAGACCGCCTGCTCAGTGACAGCGGAATTCTGGGCAAGGACAAGATCATTGACAAGAACGGCCGGCAATGGCAGTTGGTTGTGTTTCGCGGAGATGATCTTGCCTTCCGGCTGCGATTTCGAAAGGCTTCTGCGCTTCCGCCCATATTGATTGTCCTGACTCGAGGCGCAGGGACGGCCGGCAGCATCGATGTCTCGCACATCACGGACATCCTGGCCAGGAACGAAAGCGGCCCCCCGCTCGACCTTTCATTGCCCGCTTTCTTCAGGCGATTTTGCCCACAGATTAATCTCCCGCCCCTTGAATTGCGCCGCTACAAGGATCTCCTTCTTTCGCGGCTTGACGGTGTGCCCAATGCCGCAGACAAGATCATCAAGAGATGGGGAAGACCCGATGACTGGGGTCGAGGGCAGATCGCTGCAATGGTCGTCTTAGCTGGGCACGCGGAGATGACGCTGTCCGACCTTTGGCCAGATGAAACAGGCGCCGTGGAGTTTCTAGCGCACGCCCTGAGACTCACCCTTGCCTCTCCACAATTGACGGATGACCGGGAGGTTCTTCTGGAAATGATACGGGAGGCGGCGCGCCCTCAAGTCCGACAATACTTGAACTGGTTGACGCTTCCTCCTGAAGAGGTGGCTGCGTTTCTTGTTCTGCGAAGGTTTGCCGCAGACAACAAACTACAGAACCCCGCCAACCAGCTTTCGGGGCTGCACATTTTCTCCCCGGAAACTCCCCTCGCCGAGATGGAACCGTTAGCGATGCAGGTAGACGCAGCCCTCCGCGAGGACAATAGGGTGTGGGCGGGAGTCAGTCTCCTGGCAGAGAGATTTCTTACCCTTCGACGCATGCAGAGGGTAATGGCTTTGCTCCCCGAAAGCGAGCGCCAACCAGAAACTCTGGCTCGCGCCGTACTCAACCCTGAAACTGCACCCGTCATCCTCAAGCAACACCTGAAGGAAATTCTGCTGAAGATCTTTAAGAATCCGGCCAAGAATCTGGTCGGATGGTTAAGTGAACTCACGAATCATCCCCTGGCTGTTGACCCGTTCGAAACCCTCTCCCCTTGCGCGAGCGAGTGCCGGGCAGGGTTGCTGTTTCTGCTTGCTGCCCATAATATTGAGACGCGGCTTGGAAAAGCTCTTCCGTCTTTTCGCGATTCCGGTTCCCTTCTCGACTGGTATCTCGAACAGGGTCATCATCGTTTAGAGCTCGATCTCTCCCAGGCGCTCCATAATCTTGAAGCATTCGCCGATGAAGAAGTCGTTGAGGCCGGTTTCCAGTATCTTCTCGGTGGAACCAACGACCTTGATCCGTCACCCGGCTCCCTGAAGGGCAGGGTGCGGGAGAGGTTGGATGCTCTTGATCGTGCGCTTGGTGATTTCGTTTCCAAGGACCCTGTCGCATTCATTCAAGCCCCGAGAAGCGCGCTTCGGCTCCTAAAGGACCAACTTGGGGAGGAAGTGCGGGGAGTCATTGAAGGCGTTTCGGAGGGGCGGGCCTGGATCCTGGTGTTCGACGGCATGCGGTACGACACCTGGGATACCATCGTTCAGCCGATCCTCGGAGAGTTCTTTTCAATTCGAGGCAGGCCCTTTTATTGCGTGGTACCCAGCTTCACCCAAATCTCGAGAACCAGCTTTCTTGCCGGCAGCCTTGCCCAGGAGTGGCGCGGCTACAAGGGGGCACCAACGAAGGAGGAAGCGATCCTTGTTGCGCGCACCCTGGGCTTGACACAGGAAGAGCAGAAAACCAAACTGCGGTTTGTTACTGAAGCAGATACAGTGAAGGCTCGTGCCGCGATGGGCTTTGCCGATTCAGGAGCAAGGGAAGTCAACGTTCTGATTTATCCCATCTCGGACGAATGCCATGATTTCCGGGGAGATCTCGCGGCATTCAACAACAAGATACGCACTGAAGTCATCGGAGACAAATCCCAAGGGATGCGCGGCATTCTCGATGACCTGCTGCGACGGATTCGGCCGGAAGACAAAGTTCTCCTCACTTCGGATCACGGCTTTGTCGAGCTTTTGTCGTCGGATGCTTTGACCATCAGTCTTGCCGAAGCGGAGAGCGCGGGGAGAAACCCTCAAGAAGATGTCCGATATCGATTCTTAAAGGGCTTTCGCCCCAAAGATACCGGCAAGGTGGTGGAAATCCCCGGCAGCTCGGAAACCTATTATGTTGCTGTAGGGCGTCAATGGTTCCGGCGCGAGGGAGTAACGAATACGCCTCGCTATGACCACGGGGGCGTTTCGCTCGCCGAGATGGTTGTGCCAGGATTCTTGCTGCGAAGAGTGACGGAAAAGGAAGCGAGGGTCGAAATTGCGGAGCTCAGCACGGCGGTTCTGGTTGTGGAAGAAGATGGGCGGGCTGAGTTGCGCTTCAATGTAGAGAATGCCGGCAACGTTTTGGTGGAGTTTGACATCCGGGCTCAGGATAATTTGGGAGGTGAGCTTTACCACCACCGTGCCAAGCTGACGCCGCGGGCAAACCATCCAGTCAAGATCGACGTCCTGGGGAAATATCGGGAGACGCCATCCCGAGAGATGGATCCTAACGGTACGGTCACAGCGATAAATGTAAAGCTGCGCCACACTGACATTAAAGGAGTCTGGCGGGATGCCGTCGACGGAAGCATGACAGTGCCTGTGAAGGTAAAGCCCAAAAGGACCCGGCTCGTCACGGATGCTTTGAGCGGATTGGACGAAGTTTAGCCGGACCGCAGGGCTTGCGAAGGGAACTGACCCCTCACCCGGCCCGCGCCGGCTGGTGAAAGCGCCGTCGTGGGCCACCCTCTCCCCAAGGGAGAGGGCAGTTTTTCCGATTTCGGCGCCCCCTCACCCGGCCCGCGACGGCTGGTGAAAGCGCCGTCGTGGGCCACCCTCTCCCCAGGGGAGAGGGCAGTTTTTCCGATTTCGGCGCCCCCTCACCTGGCCCGCGCCGGCTGGTGAAAGCGCCGTCGCGGGCCACCATCTCCCCAAGGGAGAGGGCAGTTTTTCCGATTTCGGCGCCCCCTCACCTGGCCCGCGCCGGCTGGTGAAAGCGCCGTCGCGGGCCACCATCTCCCCAAGGGAGAGGGCTGCCTTTCCGACTTCGGTGCCCTCCGCCTCCAGCGGAAGATATGGATAACGATCAGCCCCCAAGGGGAGAGGGGCCGGGGAGGGCGGTATGTTGGTTGTCACCAATCACGTGTTACACAACGCTGGGGAGCATTTTGATGCACAACGTGAATGAGTACATAAATCAGTTACAGGAGCAGGGCCGGGACGCTGCGCCCACTATTGCGCCCTTGCCGGACGATCCATTCAACCACAAGATCGCCACTCATCTCGGGGACCGGGTCATTTTGAAGCCACTGACGCGATGGAATGAGGCTTATAAAGAATTCCCGCGCTACGTTATGGAATACCTCGTTAGCCGCTACGTTGACGCGTCGGAGCCCGTCGCCGGACAGCGGAAGATCGACCGCATTCTATCGGAGCATTACACGGAGAGCGCCAAGAAGGAACTCATCAAGAGCAGGATTAAAGAGAACGGAGAATACACGCTGCTCGGACAGCTTAGCGTAAGGCTGGACCAGGCAAAAGATCACTATTGGGCCAATGTACCGGCCCTCGGTGATGATACTGTGCGTATCGGCCCAAAAGTTCTGGAGCAATATCGCGATGTGTTGATGACCAGTGGCGCCTGGGGCACGATGGTCATCGAGTATGACGCCACGTACGAAATCAAGTCGCGCAAGTACCCTTTTTACGTGCGGGAGTTTACCCCCCTCCAATTCACCCGCTTGGACCTGGAAGACTACATTGAAAAACGGCCGCAATTCTCGACGGGTGAATGGCTCGACCTGCTGGTCCAGTCTATCGGATTCAATCCGGCCAGGTTCGACGAACGAGTGAAGATGCTCATTCTCGTTCGGTTGATTCCATTTGTCGAGTCAAACTACAACCTGATCGAGCTTGGCCCCAGAGAAACGGGGAAGACGTATACGTTCCGCAATACTTCCAGCCGGTCGTTCGTTGTCTCAGGCGGCAAAGCGACCCCCGCCACTCTGTTCTACAACAAAGCTACTCGAAAACTCGGAGTGATCGGGCTGAAGCATGTCGTCTTCTTCGATGAAATCGCGAGCACGCGCTTCGAAGATGCAGAGGCAAGTGTGAGCGTCCTGAAAGATTACATGCAGACGGGAAAATTCACTCGCGGCGACCAGGAGTTTTCAGCCCAATGCTCCGTTGTTCTAGGAGGGAACATAGAAACCGACCTGGTGCACCGGCGGCCGGACTCCCGCTACCGCCAACTGTTTGAGGTCCTTCCTGAAGAACTCCAGGATCCCGCATTCCTTGATAGGATCCATGGCTACCTGCCTGGATGGGAGATGCCCAAAATCCGACCCGAGAACTACGCGACGGGGTATGGGTTGCTCACAGATTACATGGCCGAAATTTTCTCGGAATTACGGAGGCGGAATTTCCAGACGCATGTAGCTGCATGGGTTGACCTGAGCAGCATGACAGGACGCAACCAAGACGCAATCAAGAAGACAAGCGCCGGGCTCCTGAAGCTCCTCCACCCTCACAGGACTCCAGAGACTCTGACCCGCGAGGAGATCGAACCCCTAATCGGTGTCGCGCTCGAAATGCGCAAGCGCGTCACGGATCAACTCGCCATCATTTTGCCTGCCGAATTTGGGTTTGTTGACTACAGGTTCGAAATAATCAGGCGATAATAAACTCTTCCGGTGATTGGTCTTACCTCAATCCATCCGGAAGGCAACGTACGTCAGGATTCCATCCCGCTCGACGTGGAGAACGACAGGGCTGTTAGACTTAATCGCGTCTAGTGCCGAGCGGAGAAAATCCAGGTCGATGACGGTCGTTCCATTGATCGCATGGATCACATCGCCGACCGCTAAGGAGTTTTCCTCGCCGCTAAATCCGGCTACTTTGGCGGCTACGATCACTCCTGACGCTTCTCTGAGGCTGGGCAGCATCTGGGCGATTTTCTTATCGATTTCAATGCCGAGTACGCCCAGCTTGCTGATCAGGTTTTTCTGGGGATCGACGAGTCCGGCCAGGAGGTCGACGCTGTGTTCATGTTCCGTTACAGCCGCCTCCATTTCCATTTTCTCTCCGCCGCGGAGGACCTCGATTTTCATGCGGTCACCGGCGCGCGACATGAGCATATACAGGCCGAACACGGGGAGGCTTCCGACCGGTTTGTCGTCGAGGCTCAAGATGATGTCCTGGGCCTTAAGCCCGGCTGCTTCTGCTGGACCGCCAGGCAAAACATCCGAAACGATGACCCCTTGGTCCAGAGGAAGCCCTAATCCTGCCGCCAAACTGGGAGTGATGCTTTGGGCATGAATGCCAATTTCGCCCCGATGCAAGTGGCCGAATTTGCGCAGTTGGGGGTAAGCGACGGCGACCACGCCGCTGGGAATCGCGAAACCCAAGCCTTCGTTTCCGCCCGACTGGGTCAGGATGAAGGTGTCGACGCCCACCAGATTCCCGTCCACGTCGACGAGCGGCCCTCCGCTATTGCCGGGATTGATGGGAGCATCGGTCTGGATATAAATCATCGGACTATCAGGATCGGGTTGACGAGCGACGGCGCTCACCACACCCATGGTTACGGAATTCTGTAGGCCGCCGGGGCTGCCAAAGGCCAGCACTACCTCGCCCTGGCGAAGATTGGTGTACAAGCCAATCGGCAAGGCGGGGAAATCTTTTCCTCTGATCTTGAGTACCGCGAGGTCGATTTCCGCCGATTGTCCGACAATGCGGGCGTCCACGGTACGACCTCGGGCGCTGATATTAGAAAGGTTAGGGGATAGACTGGCAATTGGAGAAGGCAAGACGACCTGCACGCGTTGGGCACCCCGGAGCACGTGGGCGTTGGTCAGGATGTAACCCTCAGGGTCGATGATGACGCCGGAACCGAGGCTGCGAAGCCGCCCGATCACGAGAGCAGCTTCGCTGCTGGGGCCTTCTTCGGTCGGACCCAACCCCGTCACAACCACCTGGACAACGCTGGGAGAGACTCGTTTAACTAGTTCCTCAAGCGAACGGCTGAGCTGGTGCAAAGCGTCAGGAGGCTGATTTCTCTGGCCAGACTGCGCCCTGGAGTCCTTGGCGGAGCAACAGCACAACGCTAACAGACAGCACAACGCCGCGACTCGAGTCCGCAGTTGCAACCAATCGCAGTTAGTTTGATTTGGCATGTTGAACCTCCCTTTCAAATGGCGCGTGCTTCGATTGGTTGCACGTCGTGCGCGATCCGTTCCCCCAGCTCGTCTTGGGCGACTTCGAGGTCATAGCGAACCTGGAGGTTCATCCAGAAAACCGTCGTAGTGTTGAAATAGCGCCCCAGGCGCAGGGCCGTATCGGTGCTGATGGCACGGCGCTCGTGCACAATCTCAGCGATGCGGGTGACAGGCACGCGTAGGTCCAAGGCAAGCCTGTTCATGTTAAGACCGAGCGGCTTCATGAATTCCTCGCGCAGAATCTCGCCCGGATGAACCGGCTTCAGTTTTTTGGCCATCCTCCCCTCTCAATCTCTATAACGTGTGCCGTTAAATGTCAACAAGCATAGAACAATTCTACGACAGCGCGGGGGTGAGAACGAGGGCGATATTCCTCTTGTCGTGCGAGGCTCAGTCCGTGTCCCCCCAGCGTAGCAGCACCGCGTATGGCGTTGAATCGGCCCTGCCCCGCATCAAAAACGGGCATACCGTGGGGGCGTTACGGGCATCTAACAGATCGCCTGCTTAAAAGGTTGGCGTTTGGAGGAGAGGGAGTTGCCCTGTTCCATGCTGACGTCCACCTCCTGGGGAAGCCGGAGGGCTGTGCGGCCACCTTCAAGCTCGATCCCTGCAAAAAGCACCACCGTCGTCATGCGCCTGAGTGCCGCGCGCGGCTGGGGTGCGAGGAGGTCTGTCCGCATGCGGAGGATCTGGTAATCGCTGGAATGAATCCAGGCCACGATTTGGGGCTACAATATTCCATGGGAGATGCAATAAGCGGGTAAATGCCCCAGACCTCATAACGGAGGTTCGTGCTGCCTTTTGAACCCCACCGTGGGGAGGAAGCGATGAGCGGAACCGACGCACGCGGCTCAGATCGACTCCTGTTGAGCACTCGGTTTGCTCTGGGGGCCGGGTTTGGCGGCCTGCTGGCAATCATGGCTCTGGCGGGAATCTCCGGCATCCGAGTGCTGCAACGAATCCAAAGGAACGAAAACCAGATTCGAAAGCAGTTCCTTTTGAAGAATCATGCACTCAATGAGATTCGATCCCTGCTTTATCTTTCCGGGACCTACGTTCGTGACTATTTACAAGAGCCCGAACCCGGCCGAGCGGAGACACACCGAGCAAACCTGCAAGAGGTACACCGTCAAATGGATTCCGCCCTGGAATCGTTCGGGGGCGCACTCGAGGCTGACCAAACTAAGGACTACACCGAATTATCAGCGGAGCTTTCCAATTACTGGCAGATCCTCGGCCCCATCTTTCAATGGGACGCCAGCCAGCGGCGGCGTGACGGCAGCGCTTTCCTCCGGGATGAGGTCTTACCTCGCCGCGCCGCGATGCTGGCGCTCGCAGACCGCATCGTGAACATCAACGAACAGCAATTAAATGCCGGCAACCGCCGGGTGGACCGCCTCCTATCGGAGTTCAAGGAGCGGCTGGCGATGATTCTTGTGGCAACACTTCTCCTGGGGTCGGGCATGGCCGCCTTCAGCACTTGGAAGATTTTGAAATTGGAAGCGCGAGCGCACGCTCAGTATCAGGAGGTGGTCGAAGCGCGCAGGCAGCTCGCGGAGCTCTCCGCCCGGTTGGTGCAGGCGCAAGAGAACGAGCGGCGTGCACTTTCGCGCGAGCTGCACGATGAAGTAGGCCAAGCGTTGTCCGCAGTTCTGGTGGAACTGCGTAATTTGTCGGCAGAATCTGCGATACAAACCGACGAGCAGTCGCGCGGTCACGTCGAAACGGTCAAGAGCCTGGTGGAAAACTCGGTGCGCGTGGTGCGCAATATGGCTTTGCTCCTTCGACCCTCCATGCTGGATGATCTTGG
>Ga0187784_10004228_pt1 | contig 11602 bp, 7 predicted proteins | sample 1015_SJ02_MP15_2_FD_132964 | JGI IMG/M metagenome (GOLD analysis project Ga0187784, IMG submission 132964) | Tropical peat soil microbial communities from peatlands in Department of Meta, Colombia - 1015_SJ02_MP15_20_MG | ecosystem: Environmental > Terrestrial > Soil > Wetlands > Peat | place... | reverse complement strand
GACTCGAAGTTTGCAGCCAGCAGCAGAAAGATGACTAACACCGCAAGCCCCACGCCAATAGCAAGGTTCGTGAGCGTATCGCGCATGGGTGCAATCTGGCCTCGCACTTGAACGGCGGTGCCGCGCGGTGGAGTGCCTACGCGCCGGATGGCTGCGTCTAAGCTTTTCGACACCCTTCCCAAATTTTGCCCGGCAATGTTCGCCGAAAGGGTCAACATGCGAAAGCCATTGCGGCGGTCATATTCACCCATGACTGTGCCGTCATCGACTCTGGCAAGATCCCCGAGCAAGGGATGCTGCAACTGTCCGGGCATCACCGGGATATTCTGAACGTCTTCGAGCGAGGTAATCCGCGGCGCGGGGTATTGCACCTGCACTTGATAGGCGATGCCGGTCCTCGGATCTGCCCAGTAATTAGGCGTGGTGAAACGGCTGGAGAAGGTCGCCTCCGAGAGCGAGCGGGCCACTTGGGCTGCCGTCACGCCGAGCTGCCCCGCCATTTTGCGGTCCAGCTTGACATTCACACTCGGATAATCGAGCGGCAGTTCGTATTTCAGGTCGCGCAGGGCGGCGATTTTTGTCATTTCATTTCGCAACCGCTCGCTGTAGGCGCGGCTGGCGGACAAGTCCGGCCCAACCACCGCCACCTCGACCGGGGTGGGGGCGCCGAAGTTCATGATCTGATTCACCAGGTCCCCGGGCTCGAAGGAAAAAGTGGAGCCAGGAAATTCCGACGGCAGGATGTGGCGCAGCCTTTCCTCGAGGGCGCTAACATCGAGGTGAGCTTCGGGTCGAAGAGCGACGTTAATGACCGCTTCATGGGGCCCGCTGGTCCACAGAAACACCGTATTGATCGGGTAGCTTGCCCCTTGCGTACCCACATAGCCCAGCGTGATCAGCACGTTTTGCGAGCCGGCGGCTTGGCGGATTTGATCGAGAACGCCCGTCACCAGGCGCTCGGTATCCTCCGCTCGGGTTCCGGTGGGAGCATCAAAACGCAGACGGAATTGAGTGGCGCCGATGCTCGGAAACAGCTCCTTCCCGAGACGCGGCCCGAGAAGGAGGGCGATCACGAGTATGCCGGCGACGTAAGCTCCAACCAGCGGCCAGCGAATCCCCCCAAGACGTGCCAGGAACGCCCCCCAGCGGTCGCGAAACTTGTCAAAGTCCCATCGCCCGGCGATCAGAGCTTTGCGGCCGCGAGCGATCTGCCGATGCACCCACAGGAATAACACGGGCAACAAAGAACTCGAGAGTAGGAACGAGGCGATCATCGCGAAAGCGACCGCGAGCGAAAGCGGCACGAACAGGTTTTGCGCTACCCCCGTCATCAGGAATGAGGGAACGAAAACCGCCACCACAGAAAGCATGGACAGAAAACGGGCCAAAACTGTCCTCTGCGTAGCGCGGAGAACGCCGCGGGCAGGTTGCAGGCCAGGCTCTTGCTGAAGCGTACTGTCGATGTTCTCGATTTCGACCACACCTTCGTCCACCAGGATGCCGACCGCCAATGCCAATCCTCCCAGCGTCATGACGTTGATGGTTTGGCCGGTAAGCCACAAAGCGACCACCGAGGTGAGCAGCGCAAACGGAATCGTCGTCATGACGATGAAGGAACTTTTCCAGTCAGCAAGAAACAGCAGAACCACGAGGCCGGTCAGCAAGGCTCCGAGCAGCCCTTCGCGGACGACTGCGGCGAGCGCGCGCGTGACATACGGCGACTGGTCCAGCTCGTAGGCAACCTTGATGTCTTGCGGAACCAAAGACTGGAAATACGGCAGGTTCTTCTTAACCTCATTCACCACCGTCACCGTGGAGGCATCCGGGCGCTTGGTCACGGGGATATAAACCGCCCGGCGGCCGTTCACCAGCGCGTATCCTGTGGGGATGTCACTGCTGTCCTGGATTATCCCAATATCGTGAAGAAAGACGGTGGGGCCGGCGCCGGTCCGGATGGGCAAGTCCGCGAGCGTTTGGATATTGGGTGTAACGGAATCGCTTTGCGCAATGCGAAGCAGGCTGCCGGTGCGCACATTTCCAGCAGGTTGAAGAATGTTTCCGTTATTGATGGCCTGAACGACTTCATCGGGCGACATGCTGTAGGCGCGCAGGCGATCGGGATTCACCGTAACCACTATGGTGCGTTGATTGCCGCCGAAGGGTGGGGGCGAGGTAACACCCGGCAACGTGGCGAACGCCGGCCGCACCCGGTTGAGGGCCAGGTCTTGGATTTGGTCGACAGTGCGAGTATCGCTGGAAAACACGATAAACCCCACCGGCACAGTGCCAGCATCGAAGCGAATCACGAAGGGGGAAACTGTTCCCGGCGGCATGAAGGCGCGGGCGCGATTTACGTAGGCGATAGTCTGCGCCAAGGCTTGGCTCATGTCCGTGCCCGGATAAAAGGTTAATTTCAACAGGCCACTGCCCTGAATGGACTTGTCCTCGACGCTCTGAATTCCATTGATGTAAAGGAAATGGTATTCGTAGTAGTAGACGAGATAGCCTTCCATTTGCGCCGGACTCATGCCGCCGTAAGGCTGCGCGACGTAGATCACCGGGAAATTCAGATTGGGGAAGATGTCGATGCGCATACGCGTTACAGCCAGAACGGAGCAAAGCGCTATCCCGATCACCACCACTAAGGTGGCAATTGGCCGTCTCAACGCCGCGCGAATCAGCCACATGCTTTAGTACCTCTATGCTTCATGAAACTCGAAAATCGAAAGTCGAAAATCGCGCCGAGTTTCGGTTTTCGGGTCTCGAATTCTCTTCCGACTTCCCAATCTCGCGATCGTGCTATGGGCTCGGTGTTCGCAGAATACCGAGGAACGGTTGCAAGTCGCCCTGCGCGTAAGCCACATTAAAGAGGCTGTGCCACACATTCAGCCGGGCCACCGCATCGTCCATTTCCGCCTGAGCCAGAAGGCCTTCGGCGTCGGCCACTTCCACAAGGGTCGCCAGGCTCGCCGCGTAGCGTGCGCGCGACTGAGTCTCTGAGGCGCGTGCCGCGGCCAGTTCGATGGGCGTTTGTTGCGCCACCAGTTGCGCGCTCTTGAGCTGAGCCAGAGCGGCTTGCACTTGCCCCGTTAGATCCTGAATTGTCTTGTCGTAAAGGGCCTGCTGCGAGCGCTCATTCGCTTTCGCCATCTGTTTCTCAGCGCCACGCGCCTTGAAATCGAAGACGTTGGGAAAGGTGATGGTCAGCCCCGCCACCCAATTCCCCCGCCCCGGGGCCAAACCGTTCCAATTGCCGATGATTGAGCCATTACTCGGAACCTCGCTGCCTCGTCCGAAGGCCTCGGCTCCGAGAAAAACCTTCGGATAGTCAGTCCGGTTCAGCACCTTTTCCTGCGCCTGCACTTGCCGCACGGCGGCCATTTGATCGCGCGCCAGCGGATTATCAGCGGGCGCTACGCTCGGCAACGATTCAACCGGCGGCAGGTGAAGGAGCTCTCCGGCCTCCAGTCGGACCTCATTGCCCGCCATTCCCATGAGCGCCGCAAGCGTGGCCAAGGCCGCCTGTTCTGCGGCTTGTGCCTGAAACAACTGAGTCTTCGCGAGGGCAAGGTGAGCGTCGGCGCGCGAGGCATCGGCGCCAGGCCTCAATGCGTTGTCGACGAGGGTGTGAACCGACCGATGGAAAACTTGCCAGCGGTCCACGTTGGCCTGCGCTGCTACCACCGCCTGGTGGGCCGCCAGCGCGGTTAGAAAGTAGTTGCCTACCGCTTTCGCCACCTCGTGCCGAGTCAGTGCCAAGTCTGCGGTTGACTTGTCCACGGCCGATTTCGCACCTCCCACCGTGGCCGAGCGCAGGCCGAAGTCAAAGGGCTCCCAGGAAAAGAGCATGGCGGCTTGGCTGCCCCAATAGCTTCGCGCCCTCGATGGTCCAACCGATCCCTCAACCGTCGGCGTGATAGCAGTGGGCAGCCAAATGCCCGGTACTTGGTTCAGCGTCGCGCGGCTGTCCTGATAGATCCCGTTCAAGAAGGGAAGAAACTGGGCTCGTGCCAGGGTGGTGCCCGCACGCGCCGCAGACACTTGTTCGAGCGACGCGCGCACAGCGGGATAGTGCTGAAAGGCGTACTCCAGCGCGTCTTCGAGCGTCAGGACCTTTGGCGTAGGATCGCTCGCTTGGGCGGCCGAGAGGCAGGGGAGGACAACAACAGCCAACAACACGGCGGGACAAGTCCGAAGGCGCTTCTCAAGATTCCTCGTCACGATTCTCATTCCTCCGTTTCAGTCATCCTCCAGAAGCTCGCCGACAAGCTCTTTCACCTTTTCTTTCGCCAGGGCCAGCGCTTTGCGTCCCGCCGCTGTGGCGCGGTAGACGCGGCGAAACGATCTTCCTGACTTTACCTCGCGCGAACGAAGGTAGCCTTTGGTCTCAAGACCGTGCAGCAGCGGGTATAGCGTCCCGGCGCTCAACCTGTAACCATGCCTCGCTAGTTCTTCGATCATGCCGAGACCGAAGATAGGTCCTTGGCAGGCATGGTAGAGGATGTGAATGCGAACCAATCCTGAATAGATCTCCTGGCTATTCGCCGGGTAGACTTCGGCAGATTTCATCACTCACCTTATCCAATTTGGATATCGAAGCCCGAGTATTTACTTTAGCACGACCTTCTCGGACTATCAAGAGCCAAAGGCCTGAGCATTCTCATTCATGTTCTCGCGCGCTTTGGCTCTTGACACCAGGCTGGAAAAAGAGTAGCCCATCTGGGTTGACTCATGTTGGGCGCAGTGACCGAGGCAAGGAAACTGGAACACGGCCCGCAAGGGACGGAAAAACGCAAGGGAATGCAAGATGCTAAGATGGAAGAGAGAATCAGAGCGAGATCCCCCGATGCTTTGAAAATGCCTGTGCCATTGGCGCCTTGGATTGCGGCAGCAGCCGCTACCGCCTTTGCACCAACGATTCCACGGTGGCAACTTTGCTGCCGCACACATTGGCGCTCGCGCATTTTCATGCCCTTTGCGCTTTCGTTTTCTCAGTTTCCAGTTTCTAATTTCCAGTTTCTGATTTCGAGTTTCTGATTTCCACTTTCAGGTTTGTCTTCATGGATCCCAAGGTTGAACGGCACGAGTTGGGGGACAGTTTCTCCCGTGAAGTACTGGAATTTCCTGCCGTACTGGAATTATTGCGCTGCTACCTTTCCGGGCCCCTCAGCGCGCCGCTCGTTGATTCTGTCGAGCCTCACACGCGTCTCGATCTGATTCGTCGTCAACTGGAAGAGGTAAAGGAAGCACGCGAGTATTTGCGGGAGAGTCCGAGGCCGAGTCTAGCGAGCCTGCGCGACCCGCGGCCACTGCTCGAGAAACTGCGCGTCGAGGGTGCAAGCCTAGAGGCACTTGAAATCTTCGCTCTCACGGGGCTGGCGCGCGCGGCGCTGTAGATCAGCCGCCTGTTTGCCAAATCCCCCTTGCCTCGGCTGGAGGAGTTGGCGCGCAGTCTGGCGGACTTCCGCGGCCTGGTCACGGAACTGGATGGCAAGATCCACCCGGACGGCTCGGTGGATTCCTCTGCCAGTCCGGAACTAGCGCGGATTCGGCGGGCCATCGAGCGGCTGCGGGTGGAAGTGCAGGCGCTGCTCGAGCGTCTGCTCCGCCGCTTCAGCCAGGAGGGCGTACTCCAGGATGCCGTGGTTACCCTTCGCAATGACCGGTTCGTGATTCCCGTACGGGCGGAGGAGAAGCGGCGGGTGCAGGGTGTGATCCACGGCACAAGCTCTTCCGGGGCAACCGTGTATCTCGAGCCGATGGATACCCTGCCCTTAAACAACGAACTGGTCGAACTCCAGGACAGGGAGCTCGCGGAAACACAACGCATCCTGGGAGAATTCAGCCGCAAACTTCGAGAGCGGCGCCAGGACCTCATTCGTGCCACCGAAATTCTAAGCGAGTTGGATCTCGCTTTCGCTAAAGCTGAATTCGCGCGCCAGTACGACGCCTGCATTCCGGAGTTCACCTCGGACCGCACGCTCGCCCTGAAGGATGCCCGCCATCCGTTGCTCGAGAAGGTCTTGCGCGCGCAGGGAAAAAGTCCCGTCCCGCTTAGCCTCGACCTTAAGCCGCCTAAGATCATGATGATCGTGAGCGGGCCAAACGCCGGCGGGAAGACCGTAGCCCTCAAAACCCTCGGAAGTGCCGTGCTCATGGCGCAAGCCGGCATCCCCGTGCCGGCGAGCGAGTTCAAACTACCGTTGTTCCTGCGCGTGCTGGCGGATATCGGCGATCAGCAGTCCATCGAGGCGAACCTGAGCACTTTTTCAGCCCACGTCACCAACATTCAGAGGATGGCAGAAGTGGCGGGAGGGAAAGATATGGTGCTGCTGGACGAGCTCGGCACCAGCACGGAGCCGAATGAAGGCGCCGCGCTCGCGGTCGCCATCCTGGAGCATTTCCGTCAGCGCGGCGCCCTGACTCTGGTCACCACGCACCACTCGCGTTTGAAGGCCTATGCCGCAGAGACTCCCGAGGCCCTCAACGCAGCCATGGAGTTCGACGAATTGACCCTCGAGCCCACTTTCCGCTTATTGGTCGGGCTGCCGGGAAAATCTTCTGCGCTGGACATCGCGCAACGCTTGGGCCTTGAGCTAAGTATCGTGGAAAAGGCGCGCACCATGCTGCACCCCGCAGAGGCGGAGGCAGCAGCGCTGATTGCCGGCCTGCACCAGCAGAAAGCCGAGTTCGAACAGCAAGTCGAGCGGCTCGCTCAGCAGGGAAAGGAACAAGAAGCCCGGCAGCTCGAACAGGAAACCAGGTTCGAACAGCAGCGCCGCGCCAAGCTCAAGGCGCTGGACGCGCGGCTGGAACAGACTCTGCGCGAAAACGAGAAGCGTTGGGAGAACGTGATCGAGCAGCTTCGGGCGCAACTGGAAGCTGCCAAAGCTCCCAAACCCCTCAAGGGCCTTGAACGCAAAATGGGCGCTCTCAAACGCGAGGCGCGGGAAGAGTGGGATACGCAGGTTCTGGAAGCCCTCGGCGCCCCTGAAACGTCCCCGGCGGGACCTTCGCCTGCCATGCCACTTGCGGTCGGCGACCAGGTTCAGGTGGCCAACCTATCATCCCCTGGCACGGTTATAGCTTTGCCCGAGGATGACCAGGTTGACATCGCCGTAGGCCACTTGCACTTGCGCCTCTCCAGGAGCGAGGTGCGGCGGATCGTTTCTGGGGGGACGAGCGCTCCACAGGCAGCGTTGGCCGTCAGGGGCGCGGATGCGTCCCCGGCGGAGCTCAACGTTATTGGCGACACCGCCGAACTTGCCCGCGAGCGTGTAGACAAGTTCCTCGACCAAGCTTACATGGCCGGACGCTTTCGGCTGCGCGTCATCCACGGGCACGGCAAAGGCATTCTTCGGAAGAGTCTGCACGAGATGTTTGCTTCGCACCCGCACGTGGAGAAGTTCTACCTCGCCCCGCCACGCGAAGGCGGCACCGGCGCGACGATTGTAGAGTTGAAGGCGTAGAAGAGCAGGTGCCAGGTGCCCGGTGTCAGATGCTGGGACTGGGGATGGGGAAGAGGAGCAGGTCCCGAGTCAGTTCTGGATTCTGGATCTTGGATAAGGCCAGTTCGGGTTCCCAAGCCCTGGTCCCAAGCCCCTGAGACCCGGCACCTGTTTTAGGAGGTGGTGTTGCGGCGGCGGGCTTGCGAGCGCAGACAGGAGCGGACGGCTTTCAATAGTTCATTTGAGTGGATAGGCTTGTTCAGATACTCGGTGGCCCCTGCGTTCATGGCTGCCAAATAGGTGTCAACCTCGCCGTATGCCGTGAGGATGATGACGGGGACATTGTTTCCACTCTGACGGAGCGACTCAAGGAAGCCCAGGCCGTCGCACTCGGGCATCCGGAGGTCGGAGATGACCAAGTCGAACTGCGTGCTTTTTAGTAGTTCCAATGCGTCGCATGCCCCTGCCGCTGAGGTGACAAGGAAATTTTCGCCCGAAAGGATGCGCGCCAGCACCCGCAAAAAGTGCGGGTCGTCATCCACGATTAGTATTCGGCCAGTGGATTTCATGCTGACAGCATCCTGTCCGTCCCGGATAACCTGGTTCCGTTCCTGGCCGTTTATCTGTTCCAACATCTTAGACTGGACCCCAAAGACGCTCCGAGCCAACGACATGGACGCACTCTCGACTCGTAATTGATGTGAGCACGTAGCGCGCCAATCTCTGCATGGTTCGCAGCCAGATGAAAACTAAGTCCTGGAATGACAGCCTGTCGCTAACTTGGCTGCATTATCGCTGGGACGTGGAACACCCTTTACAACTTAGGAGGTACGCGAGACACGGTCTTTCGCTGGCTTAGAAAATCACCTGCCAGCCACCGGAAGCCTGTTAGGCGGCCCGCGTCACGGAGTCGGCAGCTTCCTTCTTGCCCAGACGACGACGGATTGTTCGTGGATTGATTTGGAGGAGTTGAGCCGCACGTAGCCTGTTACCGCGCGTATGTTGCAGGACCGTTCGAATGATTGTATCGTGCAATTCACGCATACGAGTGCCAAGTGTGAAGGTGAGTGTAAAGGTGGGTTGCATTTCTACAGGCATCACCTCTCTCGCGACCGGAATAGGCTTAGCCGGAGGGGTGGTTTCCTTCACACCCACTTCGTTTGAATTGCGAGCACTAGAAAAGTTCTTCATTACAGCCTCCTCGGAAGTTGAATCCAGCAAGGTAGCTGTCGTTTTGTCTGCATTTTTGATTCCCTGAAGACGAATTCTCAAGTTGTTGAAGAATTTGGTCTTGCGTCATTCAGCTTCTCCCAAAAAGCGACAAATTGAGTTTGTTCGCGCATTGCCATGCGACTTTTGCCCCAAGTTCCCCATGCAATAGTTGACGCATGCTTCATAAATCGTACCCGTGCAAAGGTGGTCCGTTTGTGTTTTCAAGAGGTTAGGGATTTAGGACATTTTTGTCCCCTACTGGCACAGCAGATGCGCATCTTTTTGACGTCAGGGCCGGGGATCCAAGGGTTTTTCGAGCCTGTAGTGGGAGCGGACGGTGGCCAAGCAACATAGTAATTTGGACAGGATTTTGAGGTTTCTTAGCTCGTTGGAATGCGGTTTGATTCTCCTGGGCTTACTAGGGACTGCGGTACTCATCGGCACGGTGATTCTTCAGCGGCCCATGGCGCGGGAAGGACAAATCGAGCAGATTTACGCTCCTCAAACTGCCCAACTCCTGAACGCCTTAGGCTTATTTGATGTGTTCCATACCTGGTGGTTCATTCTCCTCTTAGGTTTGCTGGGAGCCAACATTACGCTCGCATCCCTGGAGCGTTTTCCTCAAGCTTGGCGGCTGTTCACCCGGCCACACATGACGGCAGATGAGTGGTTTGTGCGCCAACTACCCTTCCAGAAGGAGATACCGCTGGGATTCCATACCTCTGCTGAGGCGCTCTCCCTAGCCCGCCAGAAACTCAGCGCCCTGGGCTATCCGCCAAAGGCGAAGGTCTTGGAAAGAGGGACGCTTTATGTGGAGAAGCACCGGACAGCGCGCTTGGCGCCTTACGTCGTCCACGCCAGTCTGCTGATCATTTTCGCCGGTGCCATAGTTGATGGCCTCTGGGGTTTCAAGGGATTCGTTAGCTTGACCCGCGGGGCGCGAACTCAATCGATGGAACCCATGGCGGCCCCGGGCATCCCGCACCAGCTGGGTTTTACATTGCGGTGCGATGGCGTGGGCATGGAAAGGTACCCCGACGGCTCGCCTAAGCAGTACTGGAGCCAATTGGCGATCGAAGAAAACGGGCGCGAGGTCAAGCGAAAGAAAATCTTCGTGAACGAGCCCCTCACGTACAAGGGGGTGCGTTTCTTCCAAGCAAGTTACGGTCCCTCCGGGGCACCCCGCAAGTTGGTCTTCGAGGCCAGTTGGACCGGCAGCGGCGGAAATCAGCATCCTGCGCAGACATTTACCTTACAGCCTGGAGAACGGACCCGCCTCGACGCTCAGGGCACGCAGGTGGAGTTGGCTGATTTCATCCCGGATTTCGTCTTGGAAGGAAACCAGATCAGTTCCCGTTCGGATGAGCCTCGCAACCCGGCAATCCAATTGGTGGTGACGTTTCCGGGGGGGAAACAGGCGCGAGCGTGGGTCTTTCCCAAGGCTCCGGACATGGCGGCGCCTAATGAATCAGGGATCAACTTTCAACTTCGTGACCTCGAAATGGAGTACATGACCGGACTGCAAGTGGCGCGCGAACCTGGCCAGAATATGATCTGGATCGGGTGCCTACTGCTTACCGCAGGTCTGATGATGGCTCTCTATATGTCGCATGTGCGCATGTGGGGCGTGGTCGGACACGACCGCAAGGGGCGCCCGGCGCTCTTGCTGGGTGGACAACCAAGCAAATACCGTGAGCGCTTCGAAAGGGATTTCAACGAACTGGCAGGCGCGTTGGAGGTAGCCCTCAAAACTTCGCAGCCTGATGTTACGCAAGCAGTCCCGGCGTAGGAGATGAAGTATGGCGAGAGTCCTTACTACACAGGTCGATGAACAGCGGACCAGCAGCGTGGGAACCTGGATCCTTTTGACCGTGAGCGTGGCGATGCTGGTTGTGATGGCAGTTTCCATCCCGCACCTGATTGGGGCTTCCGGGTGGGCAAGCGGTGAGAAGTTTCTTTACCTGGCGCTTCTTGGGTATTTGGGGGCCTCGGTCCTCTATGTTCTCTCACTGGCGGTCCGGCACTCCAACTTGGTGGCGGGCGCCGAAGCGCTGGCGCGCGGCAGTCTCCTATTGCACACTGCGGCCATCGTAACGCGCTGGGCTACTTCAGGGCATGCTCCGCTTTCCAGCATCTACGAGATGGTTCTCGTCTTCTCCTGGGCAGTGGTCGTCCTTCAGGAGGTGGCGGAGTGGAGACTCGACATCCCCTTCCTGGGCGCCATAACTTTGCCCATTGCCGCCCTGGCGCTGACTTTATTGCAGGTGCTACCGGGCGAGATAAGGCCGCTCGTTCCAGCGCTCCAGAGCACTTGGCTTCAGATCCACGTCACGCTGGCCATGCTGAGCTACGCGGGCTTTACAATTTCCTTCGCCCTGGCCTTGTTGTACCTCATAAAGGACGGCGTGAGCGCGCAGACCTTCCTGAGTTGGACTTCAGGATTGGTAGCGGCGATTTACGCCGCCATTGTCCTCACCTCGGTGGACGGTAACTTGGCCTTCCTGCTCCCGGCCTGGGATGCGGAGGCGCAAGAGAAGGTGATGCTGGCTCCCAAAGAGGCGCTGATGGTTCCCATACAGGCCTTGGGGTGGCCGTTTGTAATCGTACTGGGGTTGGCGGCCGCGACCCTGGTTATCAATGTCCTCGGTTCGTTTGATGGGAAGGCCGGCCATTGGGCAAGCTGGGGCGAGCGAGTTTTCTTGGCTTCCGTCTTTGCTCAGGCCCTGGCTCTTGTCCTGCTTCTGCTGAAGGTCCACTCCGGGCCGTATTTTGTTCCGCAGGTGGGCCGGACCTTTGGCGTTCATTTGGCTGCAAGTCCATTCCTGTTGGCGGGTGTTGTCTGCGCGCTCTTTGCCTCGCTCGCATGGGAAGTCCTGAGCAGGAAGTCCGACATGATCGCCAGTTTCCTGCCGCAACGGGACACTCTCGACGCGTTGATCTAT
>Ga0187784_10004226_pt1 | contig 11604 bp, 14 predicted proteins | sample 1015_SJ02_MP15_2_FD_132964 | JGI IMG/M metagenome (GOLD analysis project Ga0187784, IMG submission 132964) | Tropical peat soil microbial communities from peatlands in Department of Meta, Colombia - 1015_SJ02_MP15_20_MG | ecosystem: Environmental > Terrestrial > Soil > Wetlands > Peat | place... | reverse complement strand
TGCTTCGACGCAGATCGTCGGCGTGCCGGCCGGGCAGAACATGCTCGGCGTCACCAATATCCTGACCTATCCGGATATCCTGGGCTCGGCGTCGACCGCCTATGTCGATGGCTGGATCGAGATTAGCGTGTCGCAGGACGGCGGCACGACCTGGAGCGCTTGGCAGAAATTCGTGCCCGGCGTCTATCCAGGCAACACCTGGAATTTTCGGCTGGTGCTGGAAAGCGAGGCTGCAAACATCATTCCGTTTGCAACTGCGTTCAATTTTCAAGTGCAGTTGCCGTCGCGGATCGATCACTATCAGAACCAGTCGGTGCCGAGCAGCGGACTGACCATCAACTTCACGCCGGACGGTTCGACGACGCCGCAAACGTTCAACGGCGGTCCCGGATCGAACGACCTGCCCTATGTGAGCGTGTCGTGGCAGGCGACTGCCGGCGACACCTACGTCATCTCGGGCCTGTCGCTCAGCCAGATGACCATCACGTTCTACAACACCGGCGTCGCCGTCGCGCGCACCGGAGTAAACATCGATGTGGAAGGATATTGAGATCATGATGAAACGCGTCCTTGAATCCGCCCTCAATGCGACGATCGCCGTCGTGCGCGCGGCGCTGGTCGTGTCGTTGATCTCGCTGCCGATCCTCGCCAGTCAGAATAACCTTTATAACTCGACAACCGGGACGCTGTCCGGCCTGACGATGGTGCAGGGCTTCAACAACGCGCTCGACAGCGTCAATACCTGCAACTCCGGCGCTTCGGCGCCGGCGAACCAGCTCTCGGGGTCACCCTCGGCGGGCAACTGCTGGTACAACACCGCAACCGGCGCGTTGAGCTTTTTCGACGGCGCCGATTGGCTCACCGTCGGCTATATCGACGCCGCCAATCATGTGTTCACGCCGATCGTCGGCAGCGGCGCGCAAAACTCCGTGGCGAGCGCGTCCACGACCAATCTGTGCGGCGCATCCGGTGCGGCGCCGACGCAATCGTTCCTCACGATCACCGGCACGACGACGATCACCGGCTTCGGCTCGAATTGCCAGATCGGCCAGGAGATCACGCTCTCCTTCGCCGGCGCATTGACGTTGACGCAGGGGACCGGGTCCGGCGGCACGCCGCTGAACCTTCCCAACAACGGCAACAATATCACCACGGCCGCCGGCGATATCGCGGTCGCGCGTTACCTCGGCTCCGGCAACTGGCAGGTCGTACTCTACCAGCGCGCCACCGGCGCGGCGCTGACCGCAGTCGGGCTCAGCATCTCGGCCGCTTCGCTCGCGGCATCGGCGCTGGCAAGCTACGGGCAGCCGGTGAATTTCATGCTGGGGGCGTCGATCGCTTCCAACCAGCTCACGCTCTCCGTGCTCGGTGTTAACGGCTCGGCGCCCTCCTCAAGCAATCCGGTGCTGGTGGGCTATCGGTCGCAGACCTTGGCCAACGTCACCAACGGCATCGTGCTCGGCACGATCAGCGCCTCGCTGAGCTTCACTATCGGTGCGACGGAGTCGATGAGTTGCACCACCGGCGTCGCCTGCCCCCTGTGGGTCGAATTGATCTGCCAGACGGAATCCTCGGGCGCATGCAGCTCGAACCTGATCGGCGCGAGCGTGCAGTCTGCGTCCGGTGCTTGCTATCCGCTCAATGAGGATGTGCTGCAATCGACCGGATCCGGCACGTCCGGCGGCACGACCGCCGGCACCATCCAGACCTCGGTCGCGAGCCTGTCGGGCAAGGCGATCCGTATTGTCGGTTATGTGGTCGCAACTTGGACCTCGGGCACCGGCTGGGGATCGCTGTCACAGGTGCAAGCGATCAGTCCGGGGATGAAGAAGCCGTGCGATACGGTGCAGGAAGTCTTTGCTTCTTCAACGAGTGCATCAATTACGCCGACAAGAACGGTTAATTTGGTACGGATAAACAACAATACACTGTCTCAATGCGGCTTAGGCGGTACGGCGAGTTACGCCAGTGCGACCATCCAACTGCTGCGGGGAGCAACGTTAATTGCTAGCAATCAAATCGCAGTATTGGTGGGGAGCAGTAACTACGTTTTCTCGACCACGACTTTCCCTATTTTGGATTCACCTAAAACAACTTCAAGCACGACTTATTCGGTGTCTTTCGTGAACAATACCTGTGGCGGCGGTTCCGGGATTGTCGGCAATACATATTTCTTGCTTGACGAGATCATGGGCGCGCTTGAACCGGCGAACGACAATAGAGTGCCGCTTAGTCTTGTTGGCTGAATAGCAACCCTCCTCAATTCGCAATCGCAAAGGTGCCTCATGCGAGCACTTCTCGCCACGATGATCTTTTGTCTTGCGCTCTGTACGCAGAACGCCCCGGCCGAAGCCAGTTGGATCATCGGGGAGCCCGGCACGCCGCCGACGCCGGTCAAGGCGCTCATCAAGACGCCCGTCCGCGTCCTCCGCGATATCACCGCGATCTACGAGCGCGTCACGCAAGCGGCGCTCGCCGCCGGCGTGCCGCTTCCCATCGCGCACGCCGTGGTGCGCATGGAGAGCGGCTACAATCCGCATGCCCGTTCCTCGGCCGGCGCCATCGGCGTCATGCAGGTGTTGCCGCGCACGGCGCGAGCGATGGGCGAGAATGCCTACGACGTCGACGGCAATCTGCGCGCCGGCATGAAATATCTGCGGCTTGCGCTCGCCTCGTCGTCGGACCTTTGTGCGGCAATCTCCGCCTATGAGCACGGCATTTACGTCCGGCGGCCGTTCTGCACGGCCTACGGCCGCAAAGTGCTGGCGATGGCGCGATGATCATGCGGCCCCTGCTCTTCATCCTCGCCGTTCTGGCGGCGGCGTGTCCGGCGCTCGCGCACGATCCGAGCGGTTATTGGGCGCGCGAGGCGCAAGCGGGTCGCGCCCCGCCGGCGGAATGGTGGAAGTCGCTGCATGCGCCGAACGGCGGCATTCCCTGTTGCGACATCGCCGACGGGCAGCGCGTCGAGGATGTCGATTGGGACACGCAGCGCGGCGAAGACGGCAAGCCGCGCTATCGCGTGCGGCTCATCGGCAAATGGATCGACGTTCCCGATGACGCCGTGATCGACGAGCCGAACCGCTACGGGCCGGCGGTGGTGTGGCCGGTCTTCGCCGACGACGGCGAGGGGCATCACGTCGCGGTGGCGTTCATCCGCTGTTTCTTGCCCGGAGCCGGCGCATGACGCTCGCGCAAGCCGTCGTCGTTTTCGTCATCGTGCTCGCGATCCTCTACGCGCTGCGCGCGCTGTGCCGCCCGCGGGGAGCGCGATCATGAACGGCTTTTCACCAGGCTCGCGATCGCTGGTGGGACAGGCGAGCGGGTTGCAAGAGGGCGGTGACGCCCGTGAACGGGCTATTGTCGGCGCGAGCCTGTCCCCGCAAAAATGGCCTTTGCAGTCGCAGGCCATCGCTTTTTACGGCGATCCGCGTTCGGCGAATTGGCTGCATGCGAACACGATCGACGTGCCGTGCCCTTGGCCGCTGCATATGGGCAATCACGCGATCCCGCACATTCTCATCCATAAGAAATGCGCAGAAAGCCTGACGCGCGTGCTCAACACCATCTGGAACGCGACCGGTCGCAGCTTGAGCACGATAGAGAAGCTTCGTTATGATCAATACGACGGCAGCTACAACTTGCGCCTGATCCGCGGCAGCGCTTCCGCGCTGTCGATGCACGCCTTCGCCGCCGCGATCGACTGGGACGCTGCCGACAATCCGCAGCACGCGCAAAAGCATCTGTTCGCCGACGACAGCCTGCTGGTCGTGAAATTCAAAGAGGAGGGCTGGGTGTGGGGTGGCGACTGGTCGCCGGGCTCGATCGACGCCATGCACGTGCAGGCGGCGCGGGTGCACGCATGACCAGAGGAGGCTGAGATATGGCAACCCAAGGCGACTATGTCGTCGGTGCGCAAGCGTTGGCGAAACTACTCGATGCGGATATCGCCGCAGAAGTTCCGTCGTTCTTCCAGGGCGAGATCACCGCGAAGGTGCCGGAACTGAGTGCCGCGGGCGCAAAAGCCGTGATCGACGCTGTTGATGCCTATCGCGCCAAGCAACCTTCACCCTCACCAAAGGAGCCCACTACATGAACCAAGACCAGATCGGCGGCATCGTGCGCGCCGTCGTTCCTCCGCTCGTCGCCTGGATTGCGGCGAAAGGAATCATCCCGGCAAGCTCGGTGACCGGCGTGGACGACGCTCTCGTCGCGGTCATCGTCACCGGCGCCGTCGCCGCGTGGAGCTACATCACCAACAAGACCGGCAAAGTGATCGGCGGCAAATAAGCGTTACGGCCGGCAAAGCCCTCGCTAACGCTCCCTCCGTTCCATGGTGGAACGGAAAGCAAAAAACTTCCCTCACAACCAGGAGAACTATTGCATGCGCAAGTTCATGCTCGGCGCCGCTTTGGCGTCATCGATCGCGCTCGCCGGCTGCACGGCGGCGCAGATCGAAGCCGCGGCCACCACCGTCGAGAACGATATTCAGGCCGGCACCGCCGCGCTGTGCGGCATCGTGCCGACCTTGCCGGCCATCACGTCGGTCGCCGGCGTACTTTTCCCCGGCATCTCGAGCATCACCGAAGTCGCCATCGCCGGCGAGACGGCAATCGAAAAGGAAATCTGCTCGGCGGCCCCTCCGCCGGCGTCGGCGAGGTTCAAGGCCTTGCCGCTTAAGTCAGCCCCGCCGGCGGTCATCGGGCGAACCGCGCACGGCGTCGTCGTTACCGGCTGGCGCCAGTAAAGTGAATTTCAAGCTCGGCAAAAAACCGGCGCGACCCGGTGCGGTGCAGCTCAAATTTGGGAGCTACACCAACGCGGCCGCGCTGCAGCCGCCGCCGGCGGTTTTCGGCCATGACGCCCTGATCGGCGCTCGCGATTGGGGCATGCTGGCCAACGACCGCTATGGCGATTGCGTGTGGGCCGGCGCGGCGCATGAAACGATGCTGCTCGCGCACGAAGCCGGTGCGGTCGTCACGTTCACCGATGCCGACGTACTCGGCGATTATGCGGCGGTAACCGGCTTCGATCCCAAAATACCCGAAAGCGACCAGGGAACGGACCTACAGCAGGCGGCCGGCTATCGCCGCGTCACCGGTATCGTCGACGCGCGCGGCATCCGGCACAAGATCGCCGCCTATCTCGCGCTCGAGCCGGGTAACATCGAGCATCTCTATCAGGCGGCGTATCTGTTCGGCGCCGTCGGCATCGGCCTGCAGTTGCCGTCGTCGGCGCTGACACAGAGCGAGCATGGCCAGGCCTGGACCGTTGTCGCCGGCGCGCCGATCGAAGGCGGCCATTACGTGCCGCTGGTCGGCCGGCAGGCGGACGGCCTCCACGTCGTCAGTTGGGGCGCGATTCAGGTCATGAGCGGGGCGTTCTTGCAGGAATATTGCGACGAAGCCGTCGCCTACGTGTCGCAGGAGTGCCTGGTCGACCGCAAATCCCCCGAGGGTTTTTCCTACGACGATCTGATCAACGATCTGGCGGTGCTTGGGTGAATAGACGCGTCAACGAATGAGCGCAGGCGATGTCCGGTAAGCTCGATGAAATCAGTCGTGCCATCGGCGCGATCGAAACGAGCGTGCGCGAGCTGCGGCGTCGCGCCGACGAAGATCGCGAGATGCGCGATCGCTGGCATGCCGAAAGCCGCGCGGCGATCGCGGCGCTCACGCAAAAGCTCGATCAGCATGCGGTTGCCGTCGAGATGTTGCGGCCCGCGGTGGCGGCTCTGGAACTTTCGCGCTCGCGGCTTGCCGCCTGGGCCTCGATCGGCTTTGCCGGCGTGGTGATTCTGGGCTGGATCGTTGAAGCCATCGTCAAGTCCGCGGCGGCCTGGGCCTGGTCGCACCTTCATTGAGTAAGGGGGGCACGCCCGGTGGCCGCAGATACACGCTCCTGCGTACGCGACGCGCTTTCGCGGGCGGCTGCCTAACATTTCAACGGCATCTGCCGCAATGCACGGCAGCCGGCGCAGGGCAGGAGCCGAATCGGCAGTTTTATCAATCGGATGCCTAATGGCACGCCACTTGCTGCTACGCAGCGAGACAGGAGAGCCCTGGTCGGCCGATGGCATTGCGAAGGCGTCTCGGCGGCCAACAAGCCAAAGGGAGCCGAAGCATGGATTATGTGAAGCCGGCAGACGTCGCCTCTGCCATGGTGAATGCCGGGCGGACGAAGCTCGCGTTATCACCTCTCGATCTCGTCATTCGCGGCGGTCTTGCCGGCGGCATCCTCGCCGCCGCCACCAGCCTTGCCATCACCGGCGCGGTGCAGACCGGGCAACCGCTAGTCGGCGCGCTGATTTTCCCCGTCGGCCTCATTCTCATCGTGCTGCTCGGCCTCGATCTCGTGACCGGCAGTTTCGGCTTGCTGCCGCTGCCATGGATCGAAGCCGATGCCGATGCCAAGACCATGCTCGCCAATTGGGGCTGGGTTTTCGTCGGCAACTTGATCGGCAGCGTCATCTACGGCGGGCTGTTGGCGATCGCGCTGACCAATTTCGGCGCAACGGCGCCGGCCGGCGTCGCGGCCAAAATCATCGCCATCGCGGAAGCCAAGACCACGGGCTACGAGGCGCTCGGCTTCGCCGGGCTCGTCACGGTTTTCGTCAAGGCGATGCTCTGCAACTGGATGGTCTGCCTCGCCATCGTTGCCGCCATGACTACTTCCTCGACCATCGGCAAGATCGCCTGCGCCTATATGCCGGTCTTCATCTTCTTCGCGCAGGGCTTCGAGCACTCGGTGGTGAACATGTTCATCATACCGACCGGTATGATGATGGGCGCCAAGATCACGGTCGCTCAATGGTGGTTGTGGAATCAAATTCCGGTCACGCTGGGCAATCTGATCGGCGGCTTCGTGTTTACCGGATTGGCGCTGTACATCACCCATAAGCCTCGTACGACAGCGCCCGCACCTCTGAGCGCGCCGACGCAGGTGCCGGCTGAATGAGCGAGGCCGACCTTAAAAACCTCGCGGCGAATGAGACCGGCGACTTCGAACCTGAACAGAAACGTTACCTGGAAGGGTTCGTCGCCGGCGTGCAGATCGCCAAGGCGGCAAAGAGCGTGGCTGGCGCTACGGCGGCCGGCGGCGCCGTTGCGGCTCCGCCTGAGCCGACCGGGCCGGATGCCGCCGGGTTGAAAGCGCAGAACCGCGCGCTCGCCGCCGGCGGCAAGCTTTCCGATCCGGAAAAATTCAAGCGCGAGCAGCATCCCTTCGACACCTACGAGCGGCTGAAGGAGCACGCCGCCAAAAACGAATATCCCAAGCCGCCGGACAATTTCCGCTGGCGTTTTTTTGGTTTGTTCTACGTCGCGCCGAACCAGAACTCCTACATGTGTCGGCTGCGCATCCCGAACGGCATCCTCAAGGCCGCGCAATTCGCCGGCCTTGCCGATCTCGCCGAGCGCTACGGCGGCGGCTATGCACATGTGACGACGCGCGCCAACGTCCAAATCCGTGAAATCGAAGCCCGCAACGCCGTCGCCATGATCGAGGCGATCCAGGATTTGGGGCTGTGCTCGCGCGGCTCGGGCGCCGATAATATCCGCAACGTCACCGGAACGCCGACTGCCGGCATCGATCCGCAGGAACTCATCGACACGCGGCCCTTTGCGCGCGAATGGCATTTCCATATCCTCAACGACCGCGGGCTCTACGGCCTGCCGCGCAAGTTCAACGTCGCCTTCGACGGCGCCGGCGCCATTGCGGTGCTGGAGGATACCAACGATATCGGTTTCCAAGCGGTACGAGTGAACGATGGCTTTGGTCTAGAGCCGGGAATTTGGTTCAAGCTCTGCCTCGGCGGCATCACCGGCCATCACGACTTCGCCCGCGATACCGGCGTGCTGGTGCGCCCGGGCGACGCCACCAGGGTTGCCGACGCGGTGGTGCGCGTCTTCATCGATCACGGCAACCGCGCCGACCGTACCAAGGCGCGCTTGAAGTATGTGCTTGATGCGATGGGCTTCGAGAAATTTCTCGGCTTGGTCGAGGAAAAGCTCGGCCGCAAGCTCGATCGCGCGGCGCCGGGGATGCTGGCGCCACGGCCCGCGTTCAGCCGCACGGCCCATATCGGCGTTCACGCGCAGAAGCAGGAAGGCCTGCACTGGATCGGTGTTGTCGTGCCGGTCGGGCGCATGTCGGTTAAGCAGATGCGCGGCCTCGCCGAAATAGCGCGTGAACTCGGCGACGGCGATTTGCGGCTCACCGTCTGGCAGAATCTTCTGATTTCTGGGGTGCCGACGGAAAAGCTCGCCGATGCCACGCGCCGCATCGAAGCGCTCGGTCTTACGATCAGCACCAATGCGATCCGCTCCGGCCTCGTCGCCTGCACCGGCAATACCGGTTGCAAGTTCGCAGCCTCCGATACCAAACGCCACGCCGAGGAGATCGCACGCTGGTGCGAGACGCGCGTGCCGCTCGACACGCCGATCAACATCCATTTGACCGGCTGCCATCACTCCTGCGCGCAGCATTTCGTGTCCGAGATAGGGCTCCTCGCCTGCAAAGTTCAGGCGAACGAAGACGACGACCCCGTCGAGGGCTATCACATTCTCGTCGGCGGCGGTTTTGGGCCGAACGCAACGCTCGGTCGCGAGCTTTATCGCGACGTCGTCGCCCAGGAAGCGCCGCGAACCATCGAACGCATCCTCAAGACCTATCTCGCGCACCGGGCCGCGCCGGAAGAGACCTTCCTCGCCTTTGCCCGCCGGCACGAGATCGATGCGCTCAAGGCCATGACCGAACGCGAGGCTGCCGAATGAGCATGACGCCGCGGCCGCCGATCCCCTCGTTCATTCCCGAGTCGGCTCCGTTTACGCCGGAGCAGCGCACTTGGCTGAACGGCCTCTTCGCCGGCCTGTTCGGATTGACGGAAGACATCACGCCGGTGCCGCCCGCCGACGCCGCCAAGCTGTTGGCCGGATTGATCGACGGCACTGCCGGATCGGCGCCCGCCGCGGCCGAAATCGACGACGGCGCGCCCTGGCACGATCCGGCCATGCCGCTTGCCGACCGCATGCAGCTTGCCGAAGGCAGGCCGCTGCCGCGGCGGCTGATGGCGGCCATGGCGCAGCAGGATTGCGGCCAGTGCGGCTATAACTGCAAAGATTATGCGGATGCGCTGTTCGCCAAATCCGAAAAACGGCTGAACCTGTGCGTGCCGGGCGGCAAAGAAACCTCCCGTATGCTCAAGCAGCTCTATCAGGAGTTGGAAGGCGCGTCGGTCGTAGAACAGGTCGCGCCGCAAACGAAACCCGTGCTCGCCACCGCGCCCGGCCGTTCGCGCGACAATCCGGTTTACGCCACCTTCCTCTCGCGCCGCCGCTTGAACAAGCCCGGCTCCGAGAAGGAGACCTGGCATATCGAGATCGATCTCGACGGCACCGGTCTCGATTACATCGTCGGCGATTCCTTCGGCATTTTTCCGGCCAACGACCCCGACCTGGTGAAGGCGGTGCTCGCCGCGCTTGCGGCGCCGCCCGATTTTCCCATTGGCGGCCGCACGCTGCACGAGGTACTCACGGACGGCGTGTCGCTGTCGCCGGCGCCCGACATGCTGTTCGAGCTTATCTCCTACCTGACCGGCGGCGAGCGCAGGCAGAAGGCGAAACAGCTCGCCGCTGGCGGCGACCCGGACGGCGACGCCGCAACGCTCGATGTGCTCGGTGCCTTGTACAAGTTCTCCGGCATAAGGCCGGATCCGGAAGCGTTCATTGAAGCGCTCGACCCGCTGCAGCCGCGCGTTTATTCGATCTCTTCGTCGCACACGTGTAATCCCGCTCGCGTGTCGCTCACGGTGGATGCGGTGCGCTATGAGGTCGACGAGCGCACGCGGCTCGGCGTCTGCTCGACCTTCCTCGGCGGCCGTGTCGCGCCCGGCGACCGGATCAGGGTCTATGTGCAGAAGGCGCAGCATTTCGCGCTGCCGGACGACCCGGCGAAGCCGATCATCATGATCGGACCCGGGACCGGCATCGCGCCGTTTCGCGCATTCCTGCAGGAGCGGCAAGCAAGCAAAGCGCCGGGGCGCAACTGGCTGTTCTTCGGCCATCAGCGCCGCGATTATGATTTCTTCTATGAGGACGAGCTGGTCGCCATGCGTTCGGCGGGGCTGCTGACGCGGTTGACGCTCGCCTGGTCGCGCGACGCCAACGAGAAAATCTACGTGCAGCATCGCATGCGCGAGGTCGGCCGCGATCTGTGGTCCTGGCTCAACGACGGTGCGCACATCTATATCTGCGGCGATGCGCAGCGCATGGCGAAAGACGTCGAGTCTGTGCTCACCGAAATCATCGCCCAGCACGGCGGCTGCCCGCTGGCCGAAGCGGTGCAGTTCCTCGCCGAGCTGAAAGCCAAGAACCGCTATCAGACCGACGTCTATTAGCGAGAGGAGCGTTCGTACGTGACCGTTCATTCCGTGCCCATCGCAACATCCTCCGGCCGCATGAAGCCGCTTGCGCGTCTGCCAATCTTTGTCGCGCTCGATGCGCGGCGCGCCGTGCTTGCCGGCGGCGGCGCCGCGGCGGCCTGGAAGGCGGAATTGCTGTCGGCCGCCGGCGCACGTGTCGAGGTCTATGCCGAGGACGTCTCCGATGAGCTGCGGGCGATTGCGGCCGATCCGTCGCGCGGCTCCATCAGCCTGCATGCGCGCGCCTGGACGGCGCAGGATATGAAGGGCGCCGCCGTCGCCGTCGGCGCGTTCGAGGAAGATGCGGATGCCGCGGCGTTCGCCCAAGCCGCGCGTGCCGCCGGTGTTCCGGTGAACGTCATCGACAAACCGGCCTTCTGCGATTTCGCCTTCGGCGCCGTCGTTAACCGTTCGCCGCTGGTGATCGGAATTTCGACTGACGGTGCCGCGCCGGTGTTCGCGCAGGCCATCCGCGCCAAGCTCGAGACGTTGCTGCCGAAAGGGTTTGCGGTTTGGGCTGCGGCGGCGCAAAGCTGGCGTTCCGCGGTCGGGGCCTCGGGATTGACTTTCGCCGCCCGGCGAAGGTTCTGGCAGCTTTTCGCCCGACATGCCGTGGTCCATGCCGAGCGCGAACCGGTCCAAGCGGATTTCGATCGGCTGCTGGCCGAAGTTCGAGGCGGTTGGCCGGCGGCGGAGGAGGGGGCAGTCACGATCGTCGACGTCGGCCCCGGCGATCCCGATTTGCTCACGCTGCGCGCGGTACGCACATTGCACGCCGCCGACATCATCCTGTTCGACGATCGCGTCTCGCGCGCGGCGCTCGATTTCGCCCGCCGCGAAGCGCGCAAGCTTCTGGTAGGGAAAGCAGGCTTTGGTCCCGAATGCAGCGAAGACGATATCGACGCGTTGATGGCGGGGCTCGCCCGTCAGGGCAAACGCGTGGTGCGTCTCAAGGGCGGCGATGCGGCTGCAGCGGCTGTCGAGGGTGACGGCCTCCTCAATTCGACCGGCGCTCCAAGATCATCCGCAGACCATAGCGAGGCCGCAGCGTAATCAAGCCTTGCGGTTCGACGGGATGGCCGGGCTTGAGCCGCAGCCGATAGCGCTGCGCGATCGTCGCAAGGATCAGCGTTGCCTCCGTCAAGGCAAACGCTGCCCCGATGCAGATGCGCGGGCCGCCGCCG
>Ga0187784_10004225_pt1 | contig 11607 bp, 6 predicted proteins | sample 1015_SJ02_MP15_2_FD_132964 | JGI IMG/M metagenome (GOLD analysis project Ga0187784, IMG submission 132964) | Tropical peat soil microbial communities from peatlands in Department of Meta, Colombia - 1015_SJ02_MP15_20_MG | ecosystem: Environmental > Terrestrial > Soil > Wetlands > Peat | place... | reverse complement strand
TCGTTGATCTTGGCCAGCGACTGCGAGATGGAGCGCAGTGCGAAGAGCTCGCGGTCGGTGTTCAGGTCGTTGTACTCGCTTTCGTCGGGTGTGTAGCCGGCCGTGTCCTCCACCTGGTTGGTGCTGGCGTTGGCGCCTTGGGCGAATCCCTGGCCCTCGGTGCCGTTGTAAACTCCGACCTCGTTCACCAGCGCGTTTTTATCGGCGGTAAAGTCCTGGTCGACGGTGAGCGTGTCGCCCAGCGAAACCAGCGCCACCAGATCGGCGGGCTGCATCTTGTTGCGCAGAAAATCCTGCGCCGCGCTCACCGCCCGGTCGAGATCCTCGGGCTGCATCGACGTGAGGTCGAAGAACATCACAATCAGCCGGTGGTTGCGCAGCTCTTCCGGCTTGGCAACCACGACGGCTTTGCTACCGGTGGGGCCGGCGGCCAGTCCGCTCACCGTCGTTTCGTTCAGCGGCGCAGCCATGTCGACGCTCTCGAAGTCGAAGGTGTCGATGGTCTGCTGCTTGCCGTTCTCGTAAATCTTGAAGTCGCTCTGCGTGAGGCCCTTGACCACCTCGCCGGTTTTGGCGTCGCGCGCTACGACATTGGTAAGGACAAGATCGGCATTGGCCTTGAACACGAAGCCGCCCTGCGGCGTATTGGAAACCTGATTTGCCTGCGGCGCGGGCTGCGCGTCCTGCGCGGTGGCGGACGTCGCGCCCGGCACAAGAAACGCGCAAATTGCGACGGCGGCGAATTGTTGGACCGAATTCGTCATATTTCTCCCGGGGGCCGCTGACACCTGCAAAAAAATGTATCGACAACCTTCATCGTCCCTACGGGACTGGAGGCGGCCATTCGTTTCCCTCCCCACGTTGAAACGCGGGGCTAACCACCGTTGCGTCTACGGCGCGACCTAACTCCGCTAACACCGCTAACACCGCTAACACCGCTAACTCCGCTGTTTCTCAAAACCTGAACCTTGCCATGAACTGAAACGACCGCATCGGCGCAACGGAGGCGACTTTGCCAAAGTCCGGCTGGTCCACGGTCGTTCCCACGCCCGAATACTGCACAGTATTAAAGACGTTGTCGATGGTTGCGCGCATCTCCAGGCTGCGCGTTTCGCCCATGCTGACGGTTTTCGATAGCGCCATGTTGTTCTGCACCGTGCCCGGACCTTCAATGGAGTTGCGCGGTGCGTCGCCGAAAGCGCCGCACGGATATGGATTGGTAGGATCGTTGGCTCCGGGCGGCAGCTCATAAGCCGCGGGATTGAACCATTGATGCAGCGAGCCTCCGCCGGCCGTGGGCGAGACTAACGGATTGAGATTCGGCCGGAAGACGCCGCCCGTGCCGCACGTAGTGCCAGTGATCGACGAAGCATAACTTGGACTCAACCAGCCACCGCTAGCGAACGTAAAGGTGCCGGAGACTGAGAATTCTTCGAGAATGTGCGACGCAACGCCCGTCGTCGCCCAGGTCTTGCCGGAGCCGAAGGGCAGTTCATAGAGATAATTGCCGCTCACCTTGTGGCGGACGTCGAGGCTGGAGTTGCCCAGCTCGCCCAGAACGTTTTGCCAATCCTGCACGCCCACTCCGCCCACGCTGCCAAGGGCGCCGGCATCGTCGATGGAGTGCGAATACTGGTAGTTGGCGCCCATAGAGATTCCCTTCGTGAGCCGCTTGTTCACCCTCACCGTGCCGGCGTGGAACTTGGAGAACGACTCGCCTTCTTCGTAGCGGAAACTCAGCGGATAGCAGGCCGGATTTCCGGGACAAACAATCGAGGGATTCGGAGAAACGACTGCCGGATCGGTCGCCGCTGTACTGCCGTCGAGCGCGCGTGGCGCAAGAACCGTGTCCTGATGGTTGCTGCGCGTGCCGTTGTAGCCGACGTTCAACACGATGCCCCAGGGCAGCGTCTTCTGAATGTCGAGGTTCCACGCCATCACGTAGGGCAGGCCAAAGTGCGGATCGAGAGCGTAGTTGCCCAGCGTCTGCGCGCCCGGGAATCCGTTGGCCAGCGTGAAGCAGGTTCCTGCTGCGGCGCAGGCCGAAGAAGCTGTCTTGCCCACCTGCTCCTGGTTGGTCTGCTCGTTGGTGAAGGGCGGCTGATGCGCCATGGCGGTGGCGAAGGTGGCGTATTGGCCCACGCTGTAGTTCATGCCGAAGCCGGCGCGCACCACCGTCTGCTTGATCTTGGGCACGCGCCAGGCAAACCCGGCGCTCGGCCGGAAAGCCGTGTGCACTGGAAATACCAGCGCATCGGGCAGACTGCTGGTTTCCGCGGTCACTTCCGACAGGCTGGTAAATCCTCCGCCGGGATTGGTGAAAACATCGGCCAGGCGGCCGTACTTCTCCGTGTACGGCGCGAAGAATTCGTAGCGCACTCCGTAATTCAGCGTGAGCGACGGCAAAACGCGCCAGTCGTCCAGCGCGTAGGCATCGTAGACGTTGTCGCGCAGGTAGCTCTTTTGGAGCGAAGAGTTCAGGCTTGTCGATTGCGGCAGGCCGAGCAGAAAATCGGCCAGCGCCGAGCCCGTCGTTGGGTCCTGCGCTGCGTCTTCGGTGAACAATCCGGTAAATGTAAAGCTCCCGGTCGCGTTCGAACCAGCCAGGAAATCGCGGTGCACGCGCCGGTAGTCGCCGCCGTAGCGCATGTTGTGCTTGCCGTGAATCCAGCTCAGCACCTCGGAGGCCGAGATGGTCTGCGCAATTGAGAAACTCGGCTGCTGCTCCGAAAGTCCCTGGAACTCACTCAACTGGATCGACGGAATGCCGTGGTTGAGAGGAACGTCGTTGGGCACAGCGATGCCGTCGATAGCGGCGATGTCGTTCGCCGTGTTGGTAAAGAAATTCGTCGCGTTGCTGTTGCTTCGGTTCCAGTTGGAGTTGAAGATGCTCGTGATGCGGTGATAGCCCACGGTGTAGCCGGCCTGGAGCGAGTAGGAGTTCGAGGCGGTTTTGCCGCCCAGCTCAGGAAAGATGTTGACGTTGTCCGAGGCCGCGTGGCTTTGGTTGTAGTTAATGTTGATGCTTTGCCGCAGGCCCTGATTGGCGCTTGGCCCGCCGCGCCGGCCGCTCCCTCCGCCGAAGCCGCCGCGGCCCGCGGGCTGCGTTGCGTTCGCACCCAGGCTGCGGTTGTAACGAATGCCGCCGTTCGTCGAGTTGGTTTGCGCGGTGGTGAGCAGGTGGTAGTCATACGGCAGGCCAAGCGTGGGAACCAGGTTCGGTTGCGGATAGAGCGCGAGCAGCGCCGCGGCCTGCGGGGAGACCGACTGCCCAATTGCGCCTGTGGGCGGAATCACGTTGTTGGGCGCGCCCGTGCTGCTGTTGTAAGAAAACTGCTGGCCGGTCACGGGATTGTAGATCGCCGGCAGGCCCGCGGCCGAAAAATCGCCCGTGCGCTCCGCGTCGGTGGGGATTGTTCCGTAGAAGTCGTCCGGATTGGACGAACGCTGCCCGGCAATCGTGAGGAACACCGTATCTTTCCCACTGGGCTTGGTCAGGTGTGGAATGTAGGGCGCGCTCATGAACGAAAGCGTGAAGCGATTCGATCCGTTCACCGGCTGCGACTGCGGCTGGCCCTGCAGCGCAAACGGCTGCGCGTTGAAGTACGAAGTGGTCCCGTTCCACGCGATGGCTCCGTGCGGCTGGCCGGGATTGAAGCCGCGGAAATTGCCGCGCCCGCCGCCAGCGCCGCCACGTCCGCCTCCGCCGCCAAAGCCGCCCCCGCCTCCAAATCCTCCTCCGCCAAACGCTCCGCCAAAGCCTCCACCGCCGCCGAAGCCGCCGAATAGCCCGCCTTGGCCATCCTGTCCGCCCGGCCCTCCTTGCGCCTGGACCGACAGCGCCAAATCGCGCAGGCGGTCGGGATCGATGCCCGCCAGCGCGCTCACCTGCCCGGTTGCGCCATTCACGGCAACCGATTGATCGCTGAAGTCGGAGTTATTTGCAATGGAAGGCAACGCAGCGCCAGCCGATCCAACCGCGCCGGCCTGCGTGTCGATTTCGGCTGTGAGCGCGTTTTCGAGGTTCAGGCTCTGCGGCCCGTTCCCCGCCATCTGACGAGCGCCCGAATCAGGTCCGTCCCAACGAGCGCCCGTTCCGGCTCCGGCTTGCCGCGCCTCCTGCGCCTGCTTCTGCTGGGCCGCCTGGCGCGAAGCCAGAATTAACTGAAAGTTCACAAGCTGGTCGTGGCTGCTGGTGCCGAGAACGGCTTCCTGCGAGCCTTCGGCAAATGCCGCGAACTGAGTGCGGATTTTATACCGGCCGTCGAGCGGAATGTTCAGGGTCCACGCACCGATTATGTCGGTGGTGGTGGCGTAGCGCTTGCCGGTAAGCGTGTTCTGCGCCGTGACGGTGACGCCGGGCAGCGGAATGTTGCCGCTCTTCACCGTGCCGTGCAGTTTGCCGCCCGTGGCTGTCCCGGCAGAAGCTTGTGCAGCCGCGGCTGGTTGATTGGCCGGCGATGGAAGCGCTCCGCCTGCCGGCGCCGGAGGCTGCGGGCCTTGCGCCCGCGCCGCCAGACAGCCCGCGGCGACGATTCCCGCGGCGCACACCCCGAACCATCTCGCCTGGCTCAACCTCACCGCCCCGCCTCTCTAGCTCGTATTCAGTCTGACGAGCCACGCTCCTGCAAGGTTTACGATCCGTGGGATTCGCAATCGCCCACCGTTGAATCCATCCTGGTTCGGGAGAGTCATTTTGCGCTTGCATTCCCGAGCAACGCATGTTAACTCTTATGTTAATAGTTTCCTGACTGCTACCAGGTTAGTAAACTACGGCGTCGAGCCCGGCGCCCATCGGAGAGGATGACTGCGGTGATGAAGATCGGCACGACGATTCGCGCTTACCGGCTGCAGAAGGGACTTTCGCAGGGAGACATCGAGAAGAAAACCGGCCTGCTGCGCTGCTATCTCTCGCGCGTGGAGAACGGCCACACCGTCCCTTCGCTGGACACGCTCGCCAAGATCGCGCACGCGCTCGACCTGCCCATTGCGCAATTTTTCGCCAGCGATACGCTCGCCCGGCAACTGAATGCGCAGAATCTCACCGACGACGAGCTGCGCTTTCTCACCCAGATTCGCCGCTACTCGACGAACCTGAACGATAGCGACCGCAAACTGCTGCTGGCGATGGTCAAAAAATTTGCCGCGACCGCTGTGCGCTAGCGTTTCCCGCCTCGATGGATGAAACGAGCCTGTTCGCATCAACCGGCTGACGCCGCGAACGCGGCGCCAACTCGCCGATTCCTCAAATCATGGCGCTTGGTTGGATTTCCGCCTTGTCAACTCCGCCGACCCCGCTACTCTTTCAGCGTCACCGTGATCTTGCGCGCATCGCCGCCCTCCGAGGAAATCACGATCTCGCCGGTGGCGCGCTTGCGAATGCTCTTGAACTTCTCGCCCCACTCCACCAAAACCAGCGCATCGGGAGCGAGCAGATCGTCGATTCCCAGCGTTTCCAGTTGCCGCTCGCTCTCCAGGCGATACACGTCGAGGTGATACAACTTGACCGGCTTGCCGTTTCGCGCGCCATGGTACTCATGAATCAAAGTGAAGGTCGGGCTGGTCACCTCGTCGGGCTCGGCAGCGTCGAGCGCCTGCGCAATGCCCTTGACCAGCGTCGTCTTGCCGGTGCCCAGTTCGCCGCTCAGCAACAAGAGTTGCGGCGGCTTGAGCAGCTGCACAAGCTTGCGGCCCACGGCAATGGTGTCGGCGCCGCTTTGCGTGGTGAACTCGTGAATCTTACCCTCCGCGACGGATGCCGCACTCGTCATAGCCCAGCCCTCTTTCGACCCATAAACCGATTTGATGCGCTCCACGCGATCTCAGACTGGCTCATCCGCCCCTAATCTGTTGCACGCTTTGTTCGTCCGCTGGATGCGCTATCCGTCCCCTGCACGCGCTTTTGGTCCGCTGCTTGCGCCTTTCGTTCGCTGCACGCGCTCTTCGTCTGCTGCATGCAATGCCCTTGCAACCAAACATAACCGTTCTCGCCGCCGATGGGAAGTTCCTCCAGCTGCAACCGGAATGCCTGGGCCAGATACGCAAGGCAATCGGTGGCCAGCAGCGTGCGCTCATCGCCTACGCTTACCGCCAGATCCGCAGTCAATCCGTGCAGCGCTACAGCCGCTTCTACGGCGCGCTGCGGCTCGGCGGGATATTGCGCCAGCAAACCCGCGATCAACCCGGTGAGCAGATCGCCGCTGCCCCCTTTTGCCATGCCGGGGTTCCCGCTGGTGTTCACGGCTGCGCGCCCGCCGGGATGCGCGATGACCGTCCGCGCGCCCTTGAGCACGAGCGTCGTCCCTGTGCGCCGGGCGAAACTCCGCGCGGTTTCCAGCCGGCCGGCCTGAACCCGCGCGACCGTCATCCCCGCCAGCCGCGCCATCTCGCCGGGATGCGGTGTCAGCACCATTGTTCGTTTCCCGTTCTTCGACAACTTGGCCAGCAGCGCTGCCTTGCCAGCCAGAATATTCAACGCATCGGCATCGACAACCACCGGAATCTGCGTCTTCTCGAGCAGCCCCGTGACAAGCTTGGCGGTCTCCGAGCTTTGGCCCAATCCGGGGCCGATCGCCAGCACGGTCTTGCCATCGAGCAGAGCTTTCAGGCGCGCTGGCGCAAGGCCGCGCGAGGAGACTGCGCCCGATGGCGTTGCCTCCAGCGGCCAAGTCATCAGCTCCGCCGCAAAAGATGCCACCACAGGCAGCGCGGGCGAAGGTACGGCCGCCGTCACTAGGCCCGCTCCGGAGCGCAACGCCGCCAAAGCGGCCATTGCCGGCGCGCCGGCTTTGCCGCCGGCGGCTCCGAACGTGCCCCCAACCACCAGCACATGCCCAAAGTTGCCCTTGTTGGCTGCAAAGGCGCGCGGGGTCTGAGCCAACGAAAGCGCCGATCCCGCCCAATCCATTCCGAGCGTCGATTCGATCGCCGCCTCGGGCGAGCCGATGGGCGCCACCACGATGGGCTGATCCCACCGGCGCGTCAATTGCCCAAAGACATGGGCCGGTTTGGGCGCAGTGAAGGTCACCACGGCATCGGCGGGAAATACGGGCAGGCTCAGCGTCGCGCTGGTTTCGTCGGCCGGCCACCCGGACGGCAGGTCCACTGCTAGAACCGGCGCGCCCGAGTCCTTGATCCACTCCAGCGCGGCCAGCGCCAGGCCTTTGAGCGGCGGCTTGAATCCCGTGCCCAGCACCGCGTCGACGATGAGATCGGTTTCGAGCGCGTTCTTGTGCCGCGCCAGATCGGCCGGCGCAGCCACAATGTGCACCCGGCCGTGTAGGGGATTTATCAGCTCGCGCCAAGCCTCCGCGGCGTCGCCCTGGAGCTCTTCGGGCGCGCCCAGCAGCAGCGTCGTCGCCTCCACGCCGGCCTCCGCCAGCAGACGCGCCGCCATCATGCCGTCGCCGCCGTTGTTACCCCGGCCGCAGAGCACGGTGGCTCGGCGTACCTCGGGGAACTGCCGCCGCGCGAAGGCCGCCACGGCCGCCGCCGCGGCCCGCATCAACAGAATCGAAGGAACGCCGAACCGCTCCGTGGTGGCGCGGTCGCAGGCCTGCATCTCGGCGGCGGAGAGAACGTGCATCGCAACCATGGTACGACAGGAACCGGGCGCAATCGTGTGGCTGCGGGCACGGGGCTCAACGTCCGGACTCGGGCGCGCCGCAGCGGACCGCGCCTACTTCATCAGGTGCGCATGCACCGCGCTGCGCGAATCGAGGCGCGTCAGCACGCACATCCCGCTCTTATCGCAACGGTAGTGAATTTCGGCGGGAAAAACCTGCCAGTCCAGGGCGGGATTCACCAGCACGCTCCTGCCAACCAGAAAGGAACGCCCGCTGCCCGTCGACACGATCCCCTTCGAAGGGTTATCGCCCACGATCACGTCGTCCGCTTCGATTGGCGAAGGCAGCGACTTGACAAAGAGATAGCCGCCGATGGACTGCGGCGACCTGCTCGCGCCCGATTTCGCTCGATCCGCTTTTGCTTGCACATCGTCTTCGTGCTTCTTCCAGTCTTTCTGCGTGATGAGCGGCGGAAAGTCCGTTGAAAAGTCCCATCCAACGATCTTTTTGTAGGCCTCGAGATCGCATGGCAACGGGCCAGTCAGGACTGCTTCGCCGATCTGGCCGTTGCTGCCGGCAACGTTCTGTATTGTGCCTCCGGTCGGAATGCTGCGTGGCGCCATCGCCTGCGTTTTGTCGAAGGCTTCGGTCCCTTGCGGCACGCCCGGGATCACGATGTCTTTTTCGCACGCCACGCGATCCGCTGCATCCTTCAGCAGCAGCTTGAAGGTGATGGCGTGCGGCGGATTGGCCAGCGTCGCCTGAAAGCCGGGGATTTGCGCCGGGTCGAGCGGATCGATCGTGAATTTATACGCCCCGCTTCCCGTCCATTGCGCAATTAGCCGCCCGCCAACGCCTGCCGGATCGTACCGTTTCGTTCCCAGGTCGACGTAAAGATTCGGCGGCGTCTTCGATTTGAATAGAGCCGCACCGCCGATCGCGAGCAGGCCCGCAACCGCCATGGCGACCATCAAGAGCGCAACGAAGAGCAGCGGGCTCCCTCTGGCGATCTTCTGCTCTGGAGCTTCTTCCTCGGCCGGCTCGGCCAATGCTGCCCGGAATCCGTACAGTTCCTCGTCCGGTAGACGCTCCGCCCCGGTGACGAACTTCTGTTCCAATGACGTCGGCAGGGCCGATAACGACGAGCTATCTGCCGTTACTGGCTCATTCGGCTCGGCTTGAACTTCCTCGCTCACCAATGGGAACTCCCCGTTCTCCGGCCTGTGCGGTTGTACTCGAACGAATTGAATCATGGCCGAAAGTGGACAGCAATCACCAGTCCGGGGGATCGGTCCGCGGGCCACGCAAGCGGGTTGAAATCAAATCGGGATCGACTCCATTACTCACTTTAGTAATATCCATATCCCCCCGTAAACTCAACACCTTGGTAGACTGACCCTGAAACCGGCCCAGCGACATATTGGAGGCTTCCTAGTGAGATGTAGATGGAAGGACCTCGCTCTTCTTCTTTCCTGCACTTTTGTAGCAGCCGTATGCCACGCCCAGCCGTGGTCCGGAATAATTAATTCGAGCCGTGCCACGAACTGGGCCAACACGGGCTTACCTGGAGACGCGCAGCCGGATTCCTCGTGGACGCAGTGCGGATCGACGATTGCGGCCTACGGCTCCAGCAGTTCCTACGCATCGCCTTCCACGATTCAGACCGCCATTAACAACTGCGGCGCGAATCAATTTGTCCTGCTCGGCGCCGGAGATTTCTATCTCACCGGCGGCGTGTTTCTGAAATCCAATATGGTTTTGCGGGGATCGGGCGCCAACCAGACCCGCATTCACGTAAACAACCCCGCAGATTGCAACGGCCCGAGCGGCCTTGTCTGTGTAGTGGGCAGCAATACGTGGGGCGGCATCTGCGAGCCCACCATTGGAGGCGCCACCTACAACATGTGGTCCTGCCCAAGCGGCGACTATGAAGTTGGCTATCAAAACACCGCGAACTGGACGGGGAGCTATAACCAGGGATCCTCGACCATCGTTCTCGACAACGTGACCGGGATCGTTCCCAATCTCACACCAATCGTACTCGACCAATGCGATGGGGGATTTGCTGGCTCGCCGGGAGTGGAGAACTGCATGGGCGTGGATGGCGCCATCACCTCGGCGACGGTGTGGTCAGGCGGGGGCGGGTCTGGTTATGCCGTGGGAGACACCGGAAAGATCATCGCGTCTTGTAACTGGGGGCGCTGTTACGGCGGCTATAACGCCACTTACGAAGTGGCCAGCGTCTCAAGCGGAGCAGTCACTGGGTTCACCATCACGAATGGCGGATCGGGTTACACGTACTCCAGCACCAACTCCTACTTCGGCTCGGGAGCGCCGACGGTGGCGACATCCGGCTCGGGAACCGGCTTTCTGGTGCAGATCACGGGCATCACCGGCTACGACAACGGCTCAATCTTTCCCTGCGGCATCACCATGATCTGCAATATCGAATCGGACGCTGGAACCATGCGGCCGGCGCGCAGCCAGGAAGAAGTCGTCGTCGCCACTGCGATCAGCGGTTCGGGGCCTTATACGGTCACGATCAGTCACCCTCTGATGCATCCCAATTGGTCCTCCGCGCAGTCTCCGCAAGCGTATTGGGGGACTTCGACAATCACCAGCGCCGGCGTTGAGAACCTGATGATGGATGTCAGCGCCGTGTCCGCCTCTTGCGTGGTGATGCAGACTGCCTATCGCGTCTGGGCGACGGGCGTAGCCTGCTCGACCGCGAACTTTTTCCATATCCTTGAGTACATCGTTTCGAACACCCTCGTCGGCAACAGTTACTTCTATTGGACGAAGAACGCGGGAACCGAGAGTTATGGTGTCGGTTCGGCCGGCGCAGTCGCCAATTCGCTCTACGAAAACAACATCGTCCAAGGCGTCGTCGATCCACTGAACGTCGACGGCTCTTGCGCCGGGTGTGTCTTTGCCTACAATTTTTCGGTAAATGACTACGACAACGCCATCGACTATCTGTTTGCTTCGTCCCCGATGCACGGCGGGAGCACAGACTACATTCTGGAAGAGGGCAACATCGGCGCCGCGATGTACCAGGACATGACCCATGGACCGCACTTCTTGGACACGTTGTTCCGGAATTACTGGACGGGTTACGAATCCAATAACGGCACCATGCCGCTCTATTCGACGATTCCCGTGGGTGTGGGAGCATTTTCGCGATACAACAACTATCTCGGAAACGTGCTGGGAACCGCCGGCTACCATACGGTCTACGAGTGCGTTCCCTCCTCTGCAACGGAGCACTATTGCTCAACTGACGCCGGGTCCTATCCGGGTTCCGTTCACATTTGGGACGTCGGGTTTTCCAACTTAGCGCAAATCGATTACGACAATGCGCCGGCGACGCCCAACGACTTATTGACTGTATCGTCGCTTTTCCGCTATGGAAACTACGATGTGGTTCATAGAACTGTGCAATGGAACAGTGCCGAAGTTCCGGCCAGCGATCCGAACTTTCCTAATGCGGTGCCGGCCAGCAATTCGTTTCCATCCTCTTTCTATAACGGAGTGACAGGAGCCTTTCCAAACTGCGGCTCGGGACTGTCGTTTTGGAAAAACCCCACTACGGAAAGCTGCCCGCCTTATCCGCCGATCGGCCCCGACGTGACCAATGGCGATATCGGCATGTGCACCGGCGGCACATACGAATGGTCGCGCGCGCTCACGAGCGCCCAGTGCGCGGGCGGCAGCTTCGCCGCTTCGGTCAACGGCGGATATGGAAATTCGAACCCTGCCATGCGCTGCTATCTGAACCAAATGGCCGGGCCGCCGGATGGGACGGGCAGTATGCTCGCCTTCGATCCTGCATCCTGTTATGCCGCTGATTCCGCCGCCAGCCCGGCCGCCACGCCGACGTTCTCGCCTACGGCCGGCACTTACACCGCGGCGCAATCGGTAACCATCTCCGACACCACGCCGAACGCAACGATCTACTACACCACCAACGGCACAACTCCGACGACGAACTCAGCCGTGTACACTGCGCCGGTCGCCCTCGCGGCGTCTGAGACGATCGAGG
>Ga0187784_10004224_pt1 | contig 11607 bp, 11 predicted proteins | sample 1015_SJ02_MP15_2_FD_132964 | JGI IMG/M metagenome (GOLD analysis project Ga0187784, IMG submission 132964) | Tropical peat soil microbial communities from peatlands in Department of Meta, Colombia - 1015_SJ02_MP15_20_MG | ecosystem: Environmental > Terrestrial > Soil > Wetlands > Peat | place... | reverse complement strand
TCGATTATTGAATTATCGACCAGCCAAAAACTCGACATTAATGACCGGTCGTTGTTGTAGCGCTCCTCAAGCAGGTCGGCGAGACTTACTTCGCGCAAGTACCCACCTAGCATCTCAAGGTCCTGCGCGGAAAGACAGTGCGGCGGCGTCACCATAACTGAGACAGACTTTCGATTGAAAAGATCTCTGAACCTCGATGCTAAATATGCATTTACGAGCAGAGCGGATCCGATGTCATCACGAGTGATGAGCACAGGGAAAACCTTCCTGACTTCCTTGGTGTCCACGCCCTCTATGGCACGGCGTTTCTTCTTGCAAAACGCTTCCTGGATCCTGGTCGCAAGCTGACCAATCCCCTTTCTTGCGCTCTGCGTCTGGACGAACTTCTCTTCAAGCTCCTCGCGCAGACTGCGGGGTCGGTGCCATACTTCGACCGCGCGCTAAACGTTGTTCCCTTTGATTCCACGAACAGCATCGAGTCTCCGCACACGAGGAGCGCATCACACACCTCGCTCCCCGTGTCCGAGAACGTCGGATTGGGGTAAATACGGTTTACGCTCGTTTCGCAGGACGCCCCAATTATCCAGTTCACATATCTCTCGAATGCCGCGCCCCAGTCACGGTGGAACTGCAAACGCGATCCCTGCGGCAATCCCTGGTTCACACGCCAGAAAATCCCGCTCTCGCTTTTTTCCGCGAGGCATAAAGAGTCGATCAAGTAGCGACCCTCCTCGTGTAGGAAGATGGGCTTACTCCTAAAGCACGTAAAGTCAGTCGACCCAGGTTCTTGCCCTTGAAGCTGGCATCTAAAGTCGTCTAACGACGCGGAAATCTCCGCAAGGAATCTGGCTAATACAGTCGAAGAGACCGGAATGGTCTTGTACCATTGTTCAAGAAGAGCATAAGTCGATGTATCTGATTGATACTTCTTCAGGTCAAGGTCGTAATATCGACACAGTGTGGCGAAGCACAACGCGAAGTATTGGTCGAGGGGAACCCCCGTTTCCCTTTCAAAAATATTCTTGACCTCTGTGCCGTCTGAGGGCAGGAACCGGTCTAGCATTATGCGGCTCCTGACGATCTTATTGATCGCCCTAAAATGCCCGCTTGCCTCCCCAATGGGGATGAGTTCCGACATTACATTGATCAGCTGTGCCGCGGTTTGAGTCCTGGAACCACCCCGCGTGAGCCCCTTCGGCAGTAGATCGTTAGCCATCAACAGCACTCGGCCCATCGCGCCACTGTGCGGTGGCACCAACGGATTTTTTCCGCCTCCCTTTGGACAGCAGAGGATCGCCTCCTTAGCTACGAACAAAAGCTGTCGACGGTGATACACACTGCGCGGAATCCCGGGATTTCGCCCTTCCGCGATGATCCGGGCAGCGAATTCCGGGGCAAAGGAGTTCCTAACAAGTTCTTCGTGGGCGTCCCGACGGTAGTGCCCTTGCCAATCTGTTATGACCGAGTTCATAACGCTACAGAGATAAACAACCTCGGGGGCACTGAACTGCGAGAGCTCCGCTCGGAATTCGTCAAGGCTTGCAGGCCTTCCGCCGTTGAACTCAGAAAATGAGAAATACGTATTGAAACTCGGCGCCATGTAAATACCCGAGATCAGATGGTATCGAAGATAGGACTTGATTGGGTTAAGTATCCTCGACGCCGGGAGGCGACTTAAGGGGAGAAACTACGCAATCCGTATCCTATAGGATACCATGGGATTTGATTCTGCGAAACCGGCTATGACGAAAACGAAAAAGACCCGCACCCGCCCTTTCGACGTTACCCGTTATCTGTCCTCGGACGAAGACATCGCGGCCTATCTTGACGCCGTGCTCGAAGACGGCGACCCGCGAGTCATCAGCCGGGCGCTGGGAGAAATCGCGCGTGCCAAAGGCATGACCAATATCGCCCGCGCCACCGGCATGAGCCGTGAATCCCTGTACAAGGCCCTCTCTCCTGATGGCAATCCCGAGATGGCGACTTTTCTTAAAGTCATCCGCGCCTTCGGCCTGCAATTGCACACATCCGGAGCGTAAGCGGAGAACGCCGGCGGGGGTGCCCCAGGTTCGCGCCCCTCTTTTGGGCGCTAACCTGGGCATTCTTCAACCATAATACATGGTATTATTCCGTATTATGGCTGAAAAAACTATCTCCTTCCGCGCGGACGCCGCCAAAATCGACACTCTCGATTCCATCGCCGCCGCCCAGGACCGTCCCCGCAGCTACCTCATCAACGAAGCCATTACCAACTATATCGAGCTGCACGCCTACCAGGACGCGCTCGTCGAAAACGGCCTCAAACAGATGCGCCAGAGCCGCGTCATCAGCCATGATAGCGTCGTAAAACGGCTCAAGAATATGGCCCACGCTCGCGGGTCGAACCGGCGGCCAGATGGCCGACGAACACGGGTCTGAATCAGTCGTCGAAACATCGGTCCTCGATACAATGACCCGAAAAAGCGCCGGAATACCAATCGAGTGGACGGAACAGGCTGTCCATCAACTCGATCAGGCTTACGACTACATCGCGCTCTCCAATAGCGAGGAAGTCGCCGTGCGAGTCACGGCGAGAATCGTCGCGGCCATTCAACAACTTGCCACATTCCCCATGTCCGGACGAACGGGAAGAGTTTCGGGCACACGCGAGCTGGTTATCGCAACTACCCCTTTCCTCGCAGCCTACGCCATTGACGTTGATCGCATCGTGATTCTGGCCATTTACCACGGCGCCCAGAAATGGCCGGACGCGTTCTAGAGCAGAAGATTTGGATCGAGTGGGCAAGTTCGATCGCCGTCGAGAAGCGGGTCACGCTCAAGTGATACAGTTATGTCGTTATGCCAAATCATGCGGAATTATTGAAAGAATTCGAAGCCTTCGCGGTTTCCGCCGCCGGCGTAAAGCCGCTTATGGATCACATCGCTCAGCGACTCCATGAAGAGCAGGCCCGCTACAACTGGGTTGGCTTCTACCTGATGGAGACTCCCAAGCGCGACGTGCTGGTGGTCGGCCCCTACGCGGGAAGCTTCTCCCCGACCTTGCGCATCGCGCTCGATCAAGGTTTGTGCGGGGCCGCAGCCACCACCGCGAAAACGGTAGTCGTCAACGATGTGCCGGCCGATCCTCGTTACCTCGGCTCCGACATGGTGAAGTCCAACATGGTCGTGCCCATCCTGGTGAACCGGCGCGTCATGGCCGAACTCTGCATCGAAAGCTATTTCGCCAATACTTTCGATCCGCTCGAGCAACGATTCCTCGAAGCCTGCGCTGGTATCGTCGGCGCGGCAATGGAGAAAGAAGCGCGGGGAGCGGAAAAGGCCAAAGCGGCGCATTAGTGGCTTGCCCGCTCTTTGGGATTTCCTCAAAAACCTGCCGCCCTTGCCGCGTTCTTTGCACACCGTTCAGGCAGAGTCGCCCCCGATGATCGCGTCTGACTATCAGTGATACTGCTGGAGAACCTGGGCGCAGCGATTCAGCGCGGCGGCGAGCGCCGCAATCTGCTGCTCGGTTCGCTTAACATCCCCGGAATCAATAGCTTCGTTGATTCCAGGGATGACGACGGCGGCATAGCCTGTGTACTGGCCGGGCGCGTAAATCGCGTGGTGATACCAGGGCCGGTTGGGCAGACCGTCGGGAATCAAAAGAGAGCGCTCGGCCTGGCGCAGCGTCGCATTCAGCCGCTCCGTCTCCGAGGGAATTTTCCGCTGCTTCTGCAGAATTTTCGCGCCCGCTTCCTGGAGATGATGCGCGCCCGCAATCGCCGCCGAAAAATCGGGCGGCTTGCCGCCAAATTTTCCTTCGGCTTTGGTTTTGGCGCCATCCAGATAAACCAGAACTTCTTTGCCGTAATCTTCGTAGTTGTACGGCAGAACGTCGGCATCGGCCATGCGCAACGCTTCCAGGCCATAGACGCGCGCCATTTCCTGCTCGTAAACAAAGTCGGGATCGCCGAATTTTGTGAACCACGCGAAGTCATCAAATGCGGAGTGGTACACGCCATAAGAACCGCTCGACCCCATATCGGTTGAAGGAATGCCGAGATGCTGCAAGAACACGGCATAATCCGATCCGCCGCCCAGATCGCCAACCGGCACATCGCCGGAAATTTCGGCCGCCGGAGAATGCGAATTTTCCTGCGGACGGCTTTCATCTTTCGGTCTGCTCGATTTTTTCCACGCCTCGTAAACCGTTCCGCCTTCCGGCGACGGCACGGCCTTCGTGATCTCGCGGATAAAGGCTTTCAGGCTGGGCACGCCGGAAGCTCCAAATCTCTTTCCTGATACGGCGGAATCCACATTGAAATAAGCAGCGGCATTTTCCAGGTCGTGGGCGTGCTCTTCGCCCCATTCGGTCGATCCCATCAGTCCTTCTTCTTCCGCGTCCCAACTGGCAAACACCATCGTGCGCTTCGGTTTCCAGCCGGATTTCAGCAGCCCGCCGATGCCATGCACCGCTTCGAGCATTGCGGCGGTGCCGCTGTTGGGATCCACGGCGCCATAAACCCACGCATCCCGGTGATTGCCCGCGACCACCCATTCCCCGGGCGAAGATGTTCCCGGCACTTTGCCGATCACGTCCCAGATGGTGCGGAACTGGTAATCCTGCTTCAGGTGCATCCTGACTTTCGCCGGGCCTGGACCGACGTGATAAGTAAAGGGCAGCGCTCCCTGCCACTCGCGCGGCGAAGGCGGACCGTCAAGGTTCTCGAGGATCGGTTGCGCATCGGCATAGGAGAGAGGAGTCACAGGAATTTTGGGCATTTGCGCCGATTCGGTGGGGGAAATGCGCCTGGAATCTGGCAGAGAAGGAGTCGAACCCACTCCGGGGGTGGTTGGATCGCCCGCATATTGGAATACAAATCCGATGGACCCGCGCTGCACTCCGCTGGCTGGCCGCCACGGTCCTTTCGGATAGGGATCGCCGCGATAGTAACCGTCGTCTTTGGGATCGGAATAAATGATGACGCCGGCGGCGCCGCGTTCCTGCGCAACCAGGACTTTCACGCCGCGAAAATTCTGGCCGTAACGCACGATCACGATCTTTCCGCGTACATCCATATTCATGGCCTTCAGCCGGTCAAAATCGTCGGGTGTACCGTAGTTGGCATAGATCACGTCGGCTTCCACATCTCCAGACGGAGACATGCAGTTGTAGGGAGTCACAATGCGCGGGTCATCCTGAAAGGGATCGTCGTCGACATGCTCGCGCCGCGGCCCATGCATCTCAGCGCCAGCGGGAGCTGTCATATCGACGCGGATCTCCGCCGGATAGTTGAACCACACTTTGTATTCGACAATCTCCGTGTCCAGCCCAGCCTCACGAAACTTGCCGGCGACGTATTCGGCTGTAGCCTTGTCTTCGGGCGAACCGGCGATGTGCGGCGCTTGGGTCAGGATGCGCAGATGTTCGCGCGCGAGCTTCGCGTCAGGCACAGCCATGAACTTCCGCTCGATTGCCTGCTCGGCAGCAACATCGCGAAAGCCGGTAATAGGCCAGTTCGTCGGCTGAGCTTCGGTGGCAGGACCGGATTGGGCGTCGGATCGTGTGTCAAAGGCATTGACGCTGGCACAAATCAGCAACAAGAGAATCGCGCCACACCAGAGAACTTTCATGTGACTCCTTAGCGAGATAGATTCCACTCGGGTTCCGGTTTCTATGGGTTGCCGTTTCTGCGCTCCCATTCAGGTCCTTTCCAGCGCGGCGAGGGCTTCATCGAGCGGCGCTATCTCTTCCGGCGCGTATGTCTTCCGGAAGGCAATCATGCCACGGTCATCGATGGCGAAGACCGCACGTTGACTCGCACCCGCGCGTTCCCCGTGTTCTTCCAGCACGCCATAGCGGCGGCTGACGTCGCCGTGGGGCCAGAAGTCGCTACAGATGGGGAATTCGAATGGGCCGATGGCGCGCTCCCATGCCGTCGTGTTCATGATGGAATCCACGGTCACGGCAACGGTGTCGGCGCGGCTTGCCAGTACGCTCGCACGCTGTGCCTGATAGGTCCCCAGTTGCCGGGCGCTCGCCTGTTCCCAATTAAACGGATAGAAGGCCAGCACGATGCGTTTCGATCCGCGATAGCGACTGAGGCGCAGCGTTTTCCGGACGCCCTCAATCAGAGCCGGCAACTCAAAATCGGGGGCCGGATCGCCAACGCCGGGAGCGTGGTTGTCGCGTACACCGCGCAGACGGTTTTTCTCCTGTTCCTCCGGCGCTGCCTGCTCTTTCGGCATAAGAAAACGATTGTATCGCGTGAGCCGGAAGTTCGATCGAACCGGTACACTGGAACGACATGAGCAAGACGCCAACGGCGCGTTTTTCCGATCGGGTGGAGAACTACGTCCGCTACCGGCCGGGATACCCACACGATGTGCTTGACCTTTTGCGCGACGAGTGCGGATTGCGTCCGGATCATGTGATTGCTGACGTGGCTTCCGGAACGGGTTTGTTTACCCGGCTTCTTTTGGAAAGCGGGAATTCCGTTTTTGCGGTTGAACCCAATGCTGAAATGCGGGCGATGGGAGAGGCGCTGCTGGCGGGTTATGACCGGTTTGTTTCCGCGGCCGGAACGGCCGAGGCAACGACACTGGATGCGGGCGCAGTCGACTTCGTGACTGCGGCACAAGCGGCGCACTGGTTTGACCTGCCGCGCACCCGCGCCGAATTCGTACGCATCCTGAAGCCGGGCGGGTGGTGTGTGCTCATCTGGAACGAACGCCAGACGGACAGCACGCCGTTTCTGTGCGACTACGAGCAGCTTCTGCTGACCTACGGCACCGATTACAAAGAAGTGCGGCACGAACGCACGACGGCGGTCATCCATGAGTTCTTTGCACCCGCGCCTTGCCGTGAGCGCGTCTTCAGCTTTGCTCAGCGGTTCGACTATGAGGGCACGGCCGGACGGTTGCTGTCTTCTTCCTATGCGCCGTTGGAAGGCCATCCCAGATATGCGCCCATGATGGCCGAGCTGAAACGGATTTTCGGTGCGCATGCTGAGCGGGGCACGGTGCAATTCGACTACAAGACGCGTGTGTTCTACGGCCGGCTCTCCTGACCGGGTCCGGCGATGATCTAGAATCAACGAATCGCTTTCTTATGTCCGACCCTAAATCATTCCATATGTCTCCGGAAGAATTTCGGCGTCGGGGACACGCTGTGGTCGACTGGATCGCCGACTACCAGTCGCACATCGAAAGCTTCCCCGTCTTATCTCGGGTTCAGCCGGGAGAAATTCGCGCCAAGTTGCCGCCCAATCCGCCGGCGCAGGGTGAACCTTTCGAACAGATTCTCAGTGACCTCGAGCGCATCATACTTCCCGGCATCACGCACTGGCAGTCACCCAATTTTTACGCCTATTTCCCGGCGAATGCGTCCGGGCCCGGCATTCTCGGCGACTTGCTCTCCTCCGGACTGGGCGTGCAGGGTATGCTCTGGTCCACCAGCCCGGCGTGCACGGAACTGGAGACGCTCGTGCTCGATTGGCTGGTTCCGATGCTCGGATTGCCGGACAAATTTCTTTCTTCCGGCACGGGCGGAGGGGTGATTCAGGACACCGCTTCCAGCGCCTCGCTTTGCGCATTGCTGGCGGCGCGCGAGCGGGCCACGAATTTTGCTGCCAATCGCAAGGGCTGCGATGGGCGCCTGGTTGCTTACTGTTCGACGCAGACGCATTCCTCGATCGAAAAGGCAATCAAGATTGCCGGCATGGGCTCGGACAATCTTCGGCATATTCCGGTGGATGAAAACTTCGCCATGCGCGCGGAGGCGCTGGCGCAGAAGATCGAGAACGATGTCAAAGCCGGTTTGATTCCCTGCTTTGTATGCGCCACGGTGGGAACCACCTCCTCTAATGCCATCGACCCGGTACGCCAGATTGCGCGCATTTGCGCCGAGCATAAACTTTGGCTGCACGTGGACGCTGCCATGAGCGGAACGGCTGCGCTTTGCCCTGAATTTCGATTTATTCACGACGGCGTGGAATTGGCCGACAGCTATACGTTCAACCCGCACAAATGGATGTTCACCAACTTCGATTGCAATTGTTTCTACGTGGCCGATCGCAAGCACCTGATTCAGACCCTTTCGATCCTTCCGGAATACTTGCGCAATCAGGCGACGGAATCGGGCGCAGTCATTGATTATCGCGACTGGCACATCCAATTAGGCCGCCGCTTCCGCTCGCTGAAGCTCTGGTTCGTCATCCGACATTACGGTGTGGAAGGCTTGCAATACCACATTCGCGAGCACATCCGGCTCGCGCAGCAATTTGTGGAATGGGTGCGCGGCGATGCACGGTTTGAACTCGCCGCGCCCGCGAAGCTCAATCTCGTGTGTTTCCGGCTGCGGGCGGGCGACGCAGCGAATCAGATGCTCATGGATCGCCTGAACGCGAGCGGCGACTTGTATCTCACGCACACCAAACTCGACGGCAAGCTCACGCTTCGCTTTTGCGTTGGTCAAACGCATACGCAGGCCCGCCATGTGGAGCAGGCATGGAAACGGATTCAGGAAGAGACGGCAACGCTGGGGGAGCACTGAGATTGTGAGGAAGATGACGCGAGAGATTTCCGCCGGAGGCGTGGTGCTGCATGAGGTTGGCGGCATTTGGCATATTGCGTTGATCGAACCGCAAAAGGAAAACTCTGTGTCTGCCCGAACGCCGCGAAAGCGCAACCGCGCCGTGTTGTGCCTGCCCAAGGGGCTGGTGGACAAAGGAGAAAAACCCGAGGCGGCCGCGCTTCGCGAAGTACACGAGGAAACGGGCATTACAGCCGAAGTAGTCACCAAACTTGTCGATCTCAAATATGCGTATGTCCGCACCTGGGGAGACGGCGAGCGCGTCTTCAAGATCGTAAGTTTTTATCTCATGCGTTATCTCTCAGGAGAAATCGACCAGGTCGCGGCTGAAATGCGAATCGAAGTGAAACGCGCGTTCTGGGCTCCACTGGACGGCGCGAGCCGTCAGATGGCATATAGCGGGGAACGCAAGGTAGCGCTGCAGGCGCAGGAGTACCTGGTGAAGTATGGCCTAGCGCCGCTCGGCGACAAGGCAGCGTCGGCGGCGAATAAGCGCGCTTGAGACTGTCACAAAGATGTGTGACGGATGCACTTGCGGATTGTTCCTGAAAGTGATCTGTAAAACCGACCTAACTTATTGTATCTATGAGATTTAACTTGACAGCGCCGGCAAGTCGTCCTACTCTAGTTTCAACTTAATAGGGCGCGTGCCGTTGCCATCCTCACCCCACATCTATCGGCACGCGCCTGTTGTTTTTTGCGCGCTTTTTGTCGGTGGATCCCTGAACAGCACATCCAGCTGGTGTCTTCAACTTCGACACGACCGCACATCTTCGACGCAACCGCACGTCCTCTAAACCTTCTCCTTTCCAGCGCGTCTATGTGGAATGGCCACGAGAAGTTCGTTCTCGCCGGAGGAACAGGGTTTCCAATCGCTTGCCGAGGTTGGCGCAACACATGGGCATGTTAGGCTGCTGCGAGGGGTTGTTTGGGGACGTAGATTGTTTAGCCGGGTTTTCAAGGCATTCCAATATCGCGATTTCCGCCTGATGTGGATCGGCGCGTGCACGTCGAGCATTGGCACCTGGATGCAGATCGTGGCACAGGGCTGGCTGATCTATCGCCTCAGCCACTCCGCCTTTCTCCTGGCGCTCGACCAATTTCTCGGCGGCATTCCTATCTTCCTGTTCTCGCTGATCGGTGGCGTGGTCGCCGACCGGGTCGAGCGGCGAAGAATTCTTCTGGGCTCGCAATACGTGCAGATGGCGAGCGCCGGCCTGCTCACCGTCCTCGTCTACACCGGGTACGTCCATGTCTGGCACATTCTTTGTCTCTCATTCGTTTCCGGTTTTGCGCAGGCCTTCGGCGGACCGGCGTATCAGGCGTTGATTCCTACTCTCGTCGAAAAAGAGGACATGCCGAATGCGATTGCCCTGAATTCGATTCAGTTCAACGTGGCGGTCATGGTTGGTCCGGCATTGGCCGGACAGGCGCTCGCCAAACTCGGCGAAACCTGGTGCTTCGGACTGAACGCAGTGTCGTTTCTCGCGCCGGTCATTTCGCTTTCCATCATCACGGCACGCTTCCTGCCACAAAAAACCAAGGAGTCCGTGTTCACGAGCCTTAAAGAAGGCATCAAGTTCATCCGCAACCAGCATTCAATGGAAGCTCTCATCCTGCTGGCATTCTGCATGACCTTCCTTAGCATGCCGATGCGCACGTACTTTCCGGTCTTTGTAAAGGACATCTTTCACCGGGGGCCGGAAACCTACGGCAACCTCCTTGCGCTGATGGGACTCGGTTCCATCTGCGGTTCTTTGGGCGTGGCCAGTTTGGGAAACGTGAAAAGAAAAGGCTTCCTCGCGCTGAGCGCGTTGATGTCTTTGGGAGTGGGGATTTCCGGGTTTGCGCTCTCGCGCTGGCTGCCGCTCAGCGCGGTCATGCTCGTGCTGGCGGGCGCTTCGATGATGGCTGTTTTCGCGAACGTGAATTCGCTGGTGCAACTGATCACGACCAACGAAATGCGCGGGCGCGTGATGAGCGTCTACAACTTTGCCTTTCGCGGCGGCATGCCCATGGGAAATCTGCTGTCGGGATGGCTCGTGCCCGTATTTACGGCGCCGGTTGTGCTGAGCGTCAACGGATTCCTGTTGGTGCTGCTGGGACTTTATTTTTTTGTCGTACAGCGGCGGGTAGCGGCGCTGTAACGAACACCTTAAGGCTGGCGCACCTCACTCGGCTACGCCGGGATGGGGAGTTCACCCTGGCTGCGTATCCGCAAAGGATTTCGCGGACCAGCACCCACTGTCACCGCGCCCGTCATCACGTTTTTCAGTGCGGCCTGGAACTGTTCCATTTCCGGTCCCGTGCCTACGGTGACTCGCACGCACGTCGGCCACGCAGGAAAGATACGGCCAACGTAGACATTCTGCCTGGCCAGGGCCTTGATCACTTCCTGGCCGGGACGCTTGACGTTCAGCATGAAGCAGTTCGACTCGGAAGCAACGTACGAGTATCCGTTTCGGTCGAGCCACGCGAAGACACTGCTTCGGATTTCCATGTTGATCCGCTTGCGCTCGGGAACGAGTTGCGCGTCTTTCAGGCTGGCCGACGCCGCAACCGTTGCTGTGACTGGCATGAAGTTCCATCCCGCGTATTTCTGCACTTTCTCTAGCAAGGTGGGTCTTCCGAAAACGGCTCCGCAACGCAGGCCTGCCATGCCATAGATTTTCGAAAATGTGCGGAGCACGAGCACGTCCTCGTCGGCGCGGACCAGGTCCATCACAGAACGGGCATCGGAGAAATGGATGTAGGCTTCGTCCACCAGCACGATCGAATCCTTTGGCTTTTTGGCGACGAGGTACTCAATATCGGAATGGGAGGTGAGCGTACCGGTCGGATTATTGGGGGTGCACACGTAGAAAATGCCGGCATCGGGCGCAGCCGCCAGCATGGCGCGAACGTCGTGCGCGTAGTCTTTGGTGAGGGGAACTTTGACGATCCGCGCACCCACTGCCTCTGCCGCATACATTCCCGCTTCATAACCGGGGTCTGCCGTCACATAGCTGCGGCTGGGCGAGGAAAAAATTGCGACC
>Ga0187784_10004223_pt1 | contig 11607 bp, 22 predicted proteins | sample 1015_SJ02_MP15_2_FD_132964 | JGI IMG/M metagenome (GOLD analysis project Ga0187784, IMG submission 132964) | Tropical peat soil microbial communities from peatlands in Department of Meta, Colombia - 1015_SJ02_MP15_20_MG | ecosystem: Environmental > Terrestrial > Soil > Wetlands > Peat | place... | reverse complement strand
GAAGAGACCTTCAGGAATTTTCCGGTCTACATGCTGCAGGTTGTGGCGGTGCCAAACATGCTTGCCCCGAGTCAGGTCAAATGGATGCAGGTTAATTCCGGGCGCAGGGCTTCCGGGGCCGCGCAGGAAGAGCTAAAGCACCTCTTCGGAGGTGGTCGAATTTTTGAACGCTCACTCACACAACGGACTAACCCCGCAACAATATCCACGGCACTGAAATTGCCGCAAAGACTACGGAGTAAATGATTCCAAAGATAGCCCCCAGCCGCCAGTAATCCGCCGAAGGGAGATAGCCGCTGCCGTAGTAGACCGGGCTCGGACCGGTGCCATAAGGTGTAATGACACCCATGATCCCGAACTCGAGACAGAGCAGCAGAGCCACATGGTGCATTTTCATTTCGGGGATCGTTGAACCGACCGCGAGCAAAACGGGGAGCATTGCTGTGACGTGCGCGGTGACACTCGCGAACATATAGTGACCGAAAAAATTGATCGCCAGCAGCAGCAATATTGCTTTGACGGGTGTAAAGCCGCTCATGTAGGCTGCCACGCCATCGGCGAACCATTTCACGAAACCTACTCGGACAAGCCCGTCAGCGAGCGCGACCAGCGTCGCGAACCAAGCCAGAGTGTTCCAAGCTGCCGCGTTTTTCGTAATGTCCTGCCAGGTCACAACTTTAACCAGCAGCATCAGTGAAATCACCACGAGCGCGGCCGTGGTGGCATTGACATACTTGCCGCCAAAGATCCAGAGCACCAGGGCGATCGCCACCAGCACGGCCAGGCTGATCTCCCGAGATGAAATGGGCCCTAGCTTTTCCAGTTCCTTTGCCGCCCATTCCGATACCTCTGCGCCTTCTTTGACTTCAGGAGGGTAGAGCCAGTAAGCGAGCAAAGGCACAAAGACGAGCAACAAAACGCCAGCCGGCGCTGCGGCGATGAACCACTCAGTCCATTCCAGCGCGACTGTTGCGTTTCTCTTTACCAACTCGAGTGCCAGCAGATTGGGGGCGAGACTGGTCAGGAAAAGGGAACTGGTCACACAAGTCGTCGCAATGGCGACCCACATGACGTACGATCCCACGCGGCGCCTGGATGGGTCGTTGGGTTGCGAATTATATAGAGGGGGCAGATTCCTGATCACCGGATAAATGGTCCCGCCGCTGCGAGCAGTATTGGAGGGCGTGAAAGGCGCCAAGATAGTATCGGCGATGGCTACAGCGTAGCCGAGGGTGAGTGTCTTTCGCCCCATTGACTTAACGAGCATAAGCGCGATGCGTCGGCCCAGACCGGTTTTTTCGTAGCCGAGAGCAAACATGAATGCGCCAAAGATCAACCAGACCGTACTATTCGCAAAACCCGACAGCGCCCAACTCAGCGCTGCGTCGGTCGGATTGAAGCCCGGCCTGGCGAGATCTGCCGGGCTGTAGAGCACCCATTTCCCGAGCAGTGTCGCCAGGGTAACGCCGATCAGACCAACGGCGCCACCCGGCAAAGGTTCAAACATTAAACCGACAATTACTCCGGCAAATAAGGCGAAAAAGTACCAGGCGTGCTGCGCCAGGCCTTGCGGCGCCGGAATCAGGACGATGATGACAGTCACTGCCACAGGTGCCAAACCCTTCCAATTGAGATTCATGTTTTTGACCTTTCATTACCAAGTTCTTTGCTCATTCGGTTGGAAAGCCTTCCGGGGCATATAGTCAATCATAATAATACGTTGTTACAGGATTTCCAGTGTTTATGTTTTCAGTGGATAATCGAATAGAGGCTTTATCAGCAGCGTTCGGTTGTCGACGAAAGCCTTCGGGCAGCCGGCTATCAAGGCCATGGCGCGTATCAACAGGCGCTCCATCGTCTTTGGGCTCTCAAACCCTTCCGATTACGCCGAATGCACGGCGGAAGAAGCCTACCGCCGGTCGGGAGGCCGGGCGCTCTACGCCGCCGGAGTTCCATTTTCACCTTCCGGTATGGCGACGAGACCCTCACCCCCGGGAAGGCAAATAACACGAACATCTTCCCGGCCATTCGCCTGGCAATCTATGCTGCTGGCGCCGAGCGCGGCAGGGATGAAATATTCGCAGCCGCAGGACGAGCAGCGGCCGATCAGGCAACCCAATCCGAACTTGATCCCGGTTTGCTCAGCCCTCCGCAGACCGAGATCCTGCAAACTGAAATCAAGATAGCTCTTCAAGGTGTCGAAATCATTTTCGAGTGTGGATTGGCAGGCGTTGGGAGACGTGGCGATCTGCGGGCGTTCCTTGAATCTCAGCTGTGTAAGCCGGAATACCGAACCTACGGTCTGAGAACCCGGAGACTCTTACATTATGAAGAAGCTGTGGACATGGTGGAACCGACATGGTGGAACCGGTCTTGATCGTCGATCCGCCGTTAGTGCGGTTTCTCGTCTGACACAGGAGGATAATTAAAATGAAAGTCTTTATTACCGCCCGGTTGCCGGAGGAGGTTTTGGCCCGGATTGCTCGAGAACACTCCGTTGACGCATACACCGAAGACACTCCTGTCAGCAGAGAAACGCTTCTGGCAGGCGTTGAAGGAAAAGACGGGCTTCTGTGTACGCTCACTGACCGCGTCGATATCGAGGTACTGGACCGCGCCCCTGACCTCAAAATCATAGCCAATAACGGCGAAGGCTTTAATAACATCGATATTGAAGCTGCAACCCGGAAGGCCATTCCGGTAACCAATACCCCCGGGGTGTCGTCTGATTCGGTTGCCGATCTCAGGTTCGCTCTGATCCTGGCTACGGCCCGCAGAGTGGTGGAAGGCGACCGGATGACAAGGAACGGAAAATTTAAATTCTGGGCGCCTTTTCATTTTCTCGGCCATGACCTCAATAGCAAGACACTGGGCATAGTGGGCTTTGGAAGTATCGGGAAAGCCGTAGCGAGGCGGGCCGCTGGATTTGACATGAAAGTGATCTATTTCAGCAGCCCACGGCGCGAAAAGCATGAAGAAGACAGGTTAGGCGTTGGTTTTGCCCCTCTTGATCAACTGCTGAAAGCGTTTGCGTGATGGTCGCTCTAACCGTTTGGATCTCCCTTCGAATGGCCATACCTATCGGCGCATGGCTCGGAAAAACCGGTGTTAACATCGTGACGCGGTTGATGAGCTTGATTCTTGCCGCCATTGCCGTAGAAATTGTGTTCGGCGGTTTAGTCAAGCTCCTGCCCGGATTAGCCAAGGGTTAGGGTTGCTCATTTCATTCCGTTGGTTTGAATTGCCGCCGCGATTTCTACGGTTGTGTCATCAAGGGATCCAAGCATTTTGATCGGGTGCGCTCCAAAGTGCAGACAAAAGTTCATGGAGTTACCGGATGAAAATGGCATGGGGAAAGATGAGGAAATCGTTATTTAACTTTGCCTGGAATCTGCATGATAGAGGGAGGGTGGCCATCTCCATTTCGTTAGGAGTTGCGACGGCAGTTTTGGTCAACAGGCTTCTGGGTTTGACCTGGCAACTCTCGGTCTTGTGCGGCTTGATTATAGTAATGGGGAGCGATCTAGTTCTCCGAAGTGTCATTTTTTTTAGTGCAGACGGTCCCATGACGCGAGAGCGCGTCTCCCAAGACGAGCCGAACCGGAAGGCCTTGATGGTGTTGATCATCTTATTGTCGATTTTTGCCACCGGAACAGTAGGCCAGGTTCTCACCGCAGTCAGCAAACACCCGCAGGGACAAGCTCGCGTCCTGCTGGTCCTTAGCGTCGTAGCTGTGCTGCTGTCATGGGTTGTTTTGCACACAACCTTTGGAGTGCACTACGCCCGGTTGTACTATGAAGCTAAAGATATACACGGTCGCCCCTTTAAAGAAGGCAGGCGCAGCGGCTTTCACTTTCCAGGAACCGAAACCCCGAACTACATCGATTTTCTTTATGTTGCTTTTACTGTGGCGCTGACCTACTCAATGAGTGATGTGGTTGTAGAAAACCCGCTGATGAGGCGCACCGTTCTCATCCACAGCCTGATCTCATTTTTCTTTTACTCCACCGTATTGGCAGGAGTTCTGAATGCCATTCTTACTTCCTGAGTGCCCGACTGTTTCCGATTTACATCTGGGTCCGAGCCCAACAAAGGAACAACCTTTTATGTGTCAATCGCAAAAGACCTGGGACCTGTAGATGGTAGTCGCTGACTGGAATACAGCTGAGGCGGAAGCGCTTAACTGTGTGCCGAGGGCAGATAACTTACTGGCTTACCCATAGAACGCACCTGTCGGCCATCTCTAAAATCTTCATACACCGTGAGCCAACGAGCCATTCCCTGAGACCCGCCGGATGTGCTCTATCGTGCCCGAGAGCAATAACTGCGTATGTCCCGCTTTCAGCTTCTTCTCGGATAGAGTTGACGACCCTGTGGGACTGGACTGCAAGACCTTTGATCCGCGCATCCGAGATCCCATAGGCTGTGAGCTTTTGTCTTGCACGGTCCAGGATATCTTGCACCTTCGATCTTTCCCCTGAGTCAACGTGGAATAGCGTCACATTATGCTCGGTCTCCTGCTGCAAAATGAACCCGACATGATCGGCAACTCGCATGCTGGCCTCATCTTCATCAACACAAAGCAACACATTTCTGCGCCCCGTCTCGGGATGTCTGCAAATCCACACGGGAAAATCTACTTGGTGGTTCAAAATCTCCCTGCTCATACTCGTAGAGAAAGTTTGATCAAGAAGGCCAACGGCGTGTCTCCCAAGTATAACCGCATCATAAGATCCTTTTTTTCCTTCAAGAATAATATCCTCAATTGTTCCGTAACGTGATCTGATAACTTTGCTGGTGATGTTGTCATCGAGAAACCCAAGCCTGAGAAGGCGCTCTCGCTCCAGATTGATTCGTCTTCGCCAGCTGTCCGCACCCGGTCCGGTCTCGGAAACTATCGTGTGACTTGCGACACCGTTGTGAGCGCCACGCTTATCGTAAGATTTAGGTGTAACGGAAAAGAGAGTGACTCTGATTCCCTCCTTATTCTTGAAAAAAGACCCTATGAAGTCAGCTTCGAAGATAGACATGACATCGTCGCCGACCGTGAGCAACAGATGCTTTTCCATATCCATCCTTTCTAACTTATCGTGGCGAGCTGCCTAACTGCTATAAGGGATGCAAGGCACTGGTCTCGATGTACCCGGAGTTAGATCCTGCGCCGGTAAGCACCCCATTACCGGCGGGCCGTTTTTTCTCAAAACCAATATTCTCGTTTTGAACAGTCCCGGACAAGGACCGCCCCCGCTTCTCTTTCGGTCCTCACAAGGTTCTCAAGCTCACGAGGGATTTTGTCTGCATCACAATTTAGGATGATCGCCACGGCAACCGGTGAAAAATCATTTCCCCGGAGATACCTGCCGTCCTCAAAAGGATAATCTGGATGGGGGGCGACCTTTTGCATGCTTCTTTCCCGGATTTGAAAAAGGACCTGGCAGCGACTCTAATGTCAGAGTTTGCGCAAAGCTTTCACACAACAAAGGTCTAGTGAGGTCGCTTAATGGCTTTGAACTTGATGCTGCACACTTTGCCTTGCACCGCGACAAGATCGTCCTCGCCGGGGGGAGGCGTAAACTCTTCGCCGGGACAACATGCCATAGCTTTTAATTCCACCGGGGTCAAGAGATGCCTGGAAACCATCCGGACCTCGGCCAAGCCGGCTTCTTTTATCACGTTAAAGTATTCATCTTCCGGAATCGCGCCTCCCAAACATCCGGGCCAAGTTGATTGGAACCGCTCTTTGAGTTCAGTGTCGATTTTCTCCGTGAGGACGATATCCGAAATGGCCACCCGGCCACCGGGTTTCAGTATGCGGTAGACTTCCCGGTACACTGCGGCCTTATCAGGGATCAGATTGATGACGCAGTTGGAGATCACTACGTCCGCGCAACTGTCGGAAAGCCGGGTGTCAGCTACGTTCCCGACCCGAAGCTCAATGTCCCGTTCGCGCAGGCTCGCCGCCTCAATGGCCTTCCTGGCCTGCTCGATCATCTCCTGAGTAAAGTCTATCCCTATCACTCTACCCTGCGGACCGACTTTGTGAGCCGCCAGGATTACGTCTATTCCGCCTCCGCACCCGAAATCCGCAACTACTTCCCCGGAATGGATGTCAGCAAAACCGGTGGGGTTGCCACAACCCCGGGAGAGGTTGAGCGCGGCCTCCGGCACCAGGGCAAGCTCTCCCTGACTATAGAGATGCTGATCCACTGCGTAGCCCGAACCGGACTGACCCTTGCTGGGTCAGCAGGACTCTTTGCTGCCGCCTGTCTGGGCAAATTTGCCGTATCTACTCTTAACCACCTGCAATATCTCTTCAGTTCTCATAAGGCTTAACTCCTTTATTGGCTATACCCTCAATTATGCGCCAGCTTAACCGCCGGGGGATGCTGAACAGCATTTTGGAGGAGATTCCGCCAGGAACGCCTTCCCGGATAAACCCAAGCTCAAAGAATCCTATGACTTCCCAGTCCAACATGCAAGTGATACCTCGACTAGACTGGTTTTTCGCAGACGGCCCGAGAGTGGTGCTTACGATTGCATTCAACCTTGGAGCGGGTTTGAATCTTGATGCTGGAAGTCCAATACCTTCCTCCGCTACGAATGCCGTCGGTACTCTTCCAAAGGGCGCTCATTGGAAATGGAGGAACTCATCGAAAAGCGGTTTTCAAATTTTCCGGTGGTTGCGAAAACGTTGACTTTGTTAGTCCAGGACAGTCTGTGACGAGGAAAGTAGACAGGCTCGTGCCGGCATGTGGCCAGTGCGCCTTGGTCTAGGCCGATTGCAGATCGGTTGTAGTATAGTTGTAAAAAACTCGGAAATCACCCAAAAAGAGAAAGGGCACTCAGCGAGGACTTCGCTAAGTGCCCGAATTTCTGGTGGCGAGGCTCAGAATCGAACTGAGGACACGAGGATTTTCAGTATTCCTGTGACCTGTTCCGGCGAATTCTCGCTTTACCTTGAAATGTCGATTCCACCCCCATTTGACCCTCTTTCAACCCGTTCGGATAGTCTCCGTTTTTCCGGATTTTTCGATCATTTTTCCGGCACGATTACACAAGAATTACACAAAAAATTTGGCTCGAAATCGTTACCGGGAGCGACTTCTATTTTTCGTAGCAATGTTGACCGCAAGCTGCCTGTTCAAGTTTTTCCGCTACCCAGGCATTCAGGCTTTTATGCTCGCTCTTCGCAGCCAGAGCAGCCGACCGGTGCACCTCGGGCCGTACCCGAACGACGAACTGTCCCGTAAAGGGCTTTTCGGGTTCTTTTCCGAACTCGGCGCAGGCCTCCAGGTAGTCTTCAACCGACTCTTTGAAGGCTTGTCGCAGTTCATCGATAGAGCGGCCCTGAAATGTTACCACGTCGCTCAGGTTAATAATCTCACCGTGGAACAATCCGGCCTCGGCTTCAAGCTCCACGGTGGCAACATACTTCTTGTATTTCATAGTATTTGTCATGGCCAAACCTGCCGAGGATAGCGCAACTAGCGCTTACCTCATAAGAATTCCCTTCTTACGGGCTAATCCCCGCTTCATGGAGAAACCTTCGGACAGATTTTACTGTGCCTTTGTCCGTCTCCTTTTCCGGATGGGGTCGATGAAACGTAGCAACTTTTCTCGTACGCTTCGTCAGCAATGAGTCTGTAAATTCTAAAATTCGTGATAACATATCCTTGGTTGGTGTAATCAATCATTTCCGCATACCCGCAATATTTCATCCATTTAGCTCGATAGAATGGCCATGATTATTCCTCCTCAAACAAATCCTTGACCTTCACATCCAAGGCGCGGGCAGTAAAAACGCAATTCCTTTTGAGTGCTGCTTATTTTGCGTCTTCCTAATCCAAGGCGGCATCGAGATTAGAATTCTTACGCTCCTTCCTGGTCATTGCCCTGTCCAAAGCCACATAGACATGGATGCTGAGGTTGGTATAGGGACGTGGAGCCGACAAAATGGTTCCTCCCTTAATTTCTCCCATTTCTGTTTCCTTGGACTGCTCGATTTGAACGAGTAAACCCATTTGGGCTGCTTTAAAAAGTAAATCATTCAATTCATGAGTTTTGCGGACAATGTCCCTTGCCAATTTAGTTGCTTCTTTCATTTTGACTCCCAGGGATTCAGGGCAATTCCTCGAACAGATCACGGATCTGGACATCCAAGGCGCGGGCGATAGTTTCCAGGGTTTCAAGCTTGCAGGATGGAAGGGTTTCATCTTTTTTCGCCCGGAATATAGTTTCCCTAGCGAGTCCCGAGCGGTCTATCAAGTCTTTCACTCTGAGCCGCTTCTGCCAGAGCAAGTCGTCAATCCTGCTTCGGATCATTGCACCCCCTCCATTTTCCAAAGATTCTAGCGGGTAAACCTCCTTTCCACAATGAAGTTAAATTAGACTTACAATTCGATATACAATACTATAAATTCGTCATATCGAACTAAACGCACCCCAAACCATAGAGCGGAGGCCACCGTTATGGCCGATTTTGTTTCGATAGTTGCCTTGTCCGAGCGCCGGGCGCAGATGGCGGTATCCGTGAGGGCCGCGCGGTCTCTATGCCGTGGGTAGTCTGTGTCTGGCGCTCTTTTTGTTTTGGAGGCGAGGTATGGAAACACGAGCTCAAGGCAAAAAAGAGAATGGAACATGGTTGTCCGATGTGGTAGACGAGCCACTATGGGCGCTCGAACACTTCCTGGAGATGTTGAGCGAACACGCATCCGGACAGGCTGACGACATTGAACTTGAAAAACAGACCTACATTGCGGAAACGCTTTTCAAAGATGCCGTAGCCAAAATAGAAAAACGGATTCGCGAAATGGAGGCAATGCTCGGTGGCAGAATCCGGCTTTTCTACCGGGGCGATGAACTCGAAAAGGCCGAAGTCGTGCCGCCAGGGGGCAAGAACGGCACGCCCGCAGTACCGGCCTGCATTGACAAGGACAAGCTGAGTAACGCTTATGAGGACATTCGCTGTGTGTACGACAGCGACCCGCCAAAAAATTCCCACAATAAAGCGTACATGCTGGCCGCCCTGGATTCCATGAAAGAAGTTCTCGACTCTGCTTTTCCGGGTGCGTTTTCATCCGAAGAAATAGAAAGAAGATTCAACGCTAAAGAACTTCGGGAGAAGGCCGGGAAGGAGGCTGACCATGACATTAATTGAGCTTCTCGAAATTGCGCAAGAAAAGATAAAAGAAACCCTGGACGCCGACCGCTCAGGGCGTATGCTTGAACTCTTGGACCAAGCGAAGGCGGAAGTTTTACGTTTAGAGGCCGCCAATGAAAAATGAGAGCGGGATAACCATTTCCGACCTTATGGTGTGGAGCGCGAGTCGGGGCCAGGAGGATTTTGTTTCCATGCTGGAGAACAACCAGCCCCTGGGAAGTTCCGAAGAGGCGCAAAGCCTTGCCCATCATTCCGACTTAATAATTCAATTTCTCGATGCCTGGGTATCCGGGGTAAGAGAAGGGCCGAACATGGTCGAGCCGGACGCATTCGGCGGCTTGACGGACATCTTCGCCATTCTCCGCGTGATGCTGGCGCGACTGGAACAGTGGGAAATAAAGCAAACCGAAGTGAGCGGAAAGGAGACCTCTCATGAGTAAACCTGACTTCGAGATACCCGAAAACCTTATGGACAAACATCTTCTGATCGAGAGGAAAATTGAACTCCGGGACGGCAAAGTTGAGGCGGAAAGACATAGCGTCATGGTAGTTGGATTCGCCTACATAACCCAATGGCAGCCGACCGTTGAATCTGCCCTGAAACAGGCGAGTAAGTTCGTGGAGAAACAGCAGGCAGTGTAATCACTACCGCCCGGCTCGAAAGGGCCGGGCAATGGCTTAAGGATTTCACGTCAATGGATTATATAAACTTGATTGGAATGATCGCCGGAGTACTCACTACCCTTGCTTATTTCCCACAGGTCATAAAGACTTGGCAAAGCAAATCCGTCGGCGATCTGTCGATTATTATGCTGCTCACGCTGGCAACTGGGATTTTTCTTTGGTTTGTGTACGGACTCTTGATCCGTTCGGTTCCGGTGATCATTGCCAACGCTGTCAGTTTTGCGCTGGTATCCATAATGGTATTGCTGAAAATCATATTTCGAAGGCGGGAAGTAACTCGTGCTCAACGAAGCAGATGAAACAGTGAAGGACCTTGGAGCGGCGTAACCACAACCGCCTGGTGACGAGCCGGGGTGAAAAGACTAGAGCCAAGAGGCGGTCGGTGTGCCCCTTGGCTCTGGTCATAGGGAAAAAACAAAGGAGTAATAATGTGATCGGAACAAGGGAGGTTTTTCTTAAGACAAAAATAACCGGCTGTGGATGAAAAAACGGGGAGTGCAAGGTAGTTCCTGTCTCCCAGCATCTCCCCGAGAGGTTTCCAGGAGAATGACCTCCATTGAATTATAAATTTGTGCGGGAGTTAAAAAAACAGATATGGTCGATTCTCCCCTTTATTTTGGGCTTGACTTGTGTTCATTATAGATACATAATATATTCACAATAGACACAGGGAGGGCAAAAAGATGAAATCCGTGGCGATCAGATTCCCGGAAGAAATGCTTGAATGGCTTCGGGAGAAAGCTGCAAAGGAAACTAAAATCCGAAAAGGGCGAGTCAGTATTAACAGCTACGTCTTAGAACTCGTTGAGTGCGAGATGCAAGCCGACCAGAGAAAGGAGGGGTGATCTCATGCCAGAATCAAGGCGGACCGCAAGGAGGCCGAGCAGTTTCTCGCCGTCTGGTGCCGAGATGCAATAAACTCAGGGATCAAGGCCCTCAAGAAGGTGGGCAAGACCCTTGCCGGATATCGCACCGGTCTTCTCAACTACTTCGATCATCCCATCACCAGCGGCGCTGTCGAGGGTTTGATCAACAAAATCAAAACTCTCAAAAGGCAGGCTTACGGGTTCCGGGATGCTGAGTATTTTAAACTCCGGCTCTACCACCTTCATACACAGAGGTACGCGTTAGCCGGATGAACCCAAAATATTGACGGCCATATGAACGAATCAAGTATGAATACCCTGTGACTACTTTTCCGTCTCGAGTTATGCCGGACGCCTTTATTAGCGTAAACTTTAACGTTGTCTTGTCGAGAAAAGACTCTATATAGAAGATAAATCCCTTATCCATGCCATCCAGATTTGAGATATTTGTATAAGGGAATCGATTTTGAATAGCTTCCAAGGCAGCGTAAAGGATGGTCTGTTCATCGGCAACGATAAGCTCATATGTCTCGCCCTCGCTGCCACTCAAAAAAGAATGGTTTGTGGTGCACAAAATGAGGAATAGGGGCAATATGTAACGGATTGAGGATCTCAACCGTATCATAATCGCTCTCCTATTTGTTTGATTTTATTTAAGATCGATCGGACCTCAGCAAATAGAATGCCATCATCATTTCCCATTGGAGGGGAATATACTGAGACCCATGCGGTAAAGTCGGACTCGGATGTTTGCTTAGGTGTCAATTATGAAACGTGGTGGGGGAAGAGACAATTCGGAATTTATGCTTTCACTGAAATTACTATTTAGTAATTTACGTCAAGGCGCACAGACTCTCCTCATCCTTGAGAAAACGTGGCGCAAGAATACTCATCACT
>Ga0187784_10004222_pt1 | contig 11607 bp, 5 predicted proteins | sample 1015_SJ02_MP15_2_FD_132964 | JGI IMG/M metagenome (GOLD analysis project Ga0187784, IMG submission 132964) | Tropical peat soil microbial communities from peatlands in Department of Meta, Colombia - 1015_SJ02_MP15_20_MG | ecosystem: Environmental > Terrestrial > Soil > Wetlands > Peat | place... | reverse complement strand
TTTTGCAACGCGCAGTGCCGGTACGCAGCTCGCCACCACGGCCACGACCGCGAGCAGCAAGGGCACGGCTATTAGCGTTAACGGATCATATAAAGCAACGCCATACAGCTGACTTTTTAGAACGCGCACGGCAAAAAAAGCCAGAATGGCTCCAACTACGATCCCGGAACCAGTTGCGACCACCCCTGAACCGGCGACATGCAGCATCACTTGACGCAACTGCGCTCCCAGTGCGAGTCGAAGACCAATCTCACGAGTGCGCTGCACCACGAGATTCGAGACCAGACCATAAATTCCCACTGCCGATAGCAGTAAAGCGAGCCCTGCCAACCCGCCAAGCAGCAAGACTTCGGCGCGCTGTAACTTCAAGTTCTCGGCCAGAATGTCGTTCATTGAATAGAAACCAGAGAAAGGCAGGTTGGGATCCGCCTTCGCCAGCGCCTTCTGTATCAGGCCGGTGATCCCCTCGATGGGTTGCTTCATTCGGACGATCAAGCTGGGCTGAAACCAGATGTGAGCAAGATTCACCATTTCCTGACTCGCCTGATCGGCAGGGATGTAATAGACCCGCTCGGTTCCCATGGGCTCGTCTCCCTCTTCGCCGGGTTTCTTGGCGACGTTTGCGACCATGCCCACGACTCGATATGTTTTGCCGGAACACTGAATGTGGTGTCCGATGGGGCTAGAACGTCCAAAATACTTTCGAGCGAACCTCACATTGATGACGGCCACGTACTCCGACGTAGAGGTGTCGGTTGTCTCGAAGGCCCTTCCGAGGAGCACAGGTATGCGCAGAGTGCTGAAGTATCCAGGTGTCACATATGCAGCACTTGATTCCGAGTCTTCGCCTGCAGGCTCGCCATCCAAAATCTTCACCGGCCAATCAAGTCCGCGTTCGTAGGGAACGCTCAAGCCCACAGCCGCATCTCCGACACCTGGAATTTGTTTCAGCGCTGATACGCTGCGCTCCAACAAGTGATGAAATGCGGTAGCTTCGTGATAGCGGGCGTCGTCAAGCGATAGCCTTGCAGCGATCACATTCGTTGGATCAAAGCCTGGTGGCAGGGTCTCCAAGTACACGAGTGTATGGATGAGCAGTCCGGCTCCAGCGAGCAGCACAATGCTCAAGGCCACCTCGCCTGCGGTCAGGAACTGCTTTAACCGGCTCTTCCCGGGCACCACCGAATGACTGCCTCCAACCATCGCCGACCGTAGAGTAACGCCGCGAGTTCGCAGAGCTGGCAGGGCACCGAACAGCAAGCTGCTGAGGAACGCAGCGGCAGCCGTGAACGCAAGCACGCGCGTATCAATTTTCATTCCACCAATTGGAATGAATTGATCAGGCAGTAAGCCGTTCAGCAGTTTCAAGGCGGCAGCCGTCAACGCCAACCCTGTTCCGGCTCCGAATGTCGCCAGCAACAAGTTCTCCACCCATAATTGGCGCAGAATTTTCCAGCGGGTTGCGCCCAACGACAACCGTGTGGCGATCTCAGAACTCCGCCGCGCAACGCGCACGAGCGACAGTCCGGCGAGATTTGCGCAGCCAATCAACATAATGAAGCTGACTGCGAGCATGAGCACGGACAGAGGTCTACGAGTTCTCCTGGAGACCTCTTTTTGCATGGCTGAGGCGAAAAACCAAGCGCGGCCTTTGAACTTAGTCTCGATGAAGTCTGGGGTGCGAAGCCCTGAGAGTTGAGTATTGGCCTCAGCCCAGGCACTGCCGGGCATCAGCCGAAGAATGATTCCGCAGTTAGGCCCCTCACACTCTGCGGCCGACGCAGGTTGTAGAGGTATCCACAAATCTGCAAGGCGGGGCAACTCCAGATTCGGAGGTAAAACGCCGACCACAGTGTACGGCTCGCCCTTAAGGTGGATGGTCGTGCCCAGAACCTGAGGATCACTATGGAATGCCGATTGCCAGAGCTGAAAACTGAGGATTGTGGCCGGCGCACCGCCCCGCAAATCTTCTTCATCTGTGAACTCACGACCGAGAAAAAGAGGAACTCCTAATACTTCGAAGTAATGCGCTGACACTCTCATTTCACGCGCATAACGCACTACCCCACCAGCGGCCCCCGCTTGAAGATTCACCCCGGTGGCCGTCCATCCATAGGCTGCGGCTCGCACGGCGGGTACATTGTCGCGAATCCACGTCCAGGTGTTTCGATCGTGATTGTCGGAATCGCTAAAGCCTGTTCCTCCGTTGAGTGCCCATTCCTGATGCAGCAACAACACTCCAAGGCGGTCTGCTTGCGGGTAGGGCAGCGGACGCAGGAGGAATCCATTGACCAGACTGAACACAGCTGCGTTTACACCAATGCCGAGAGCCAACGTCAAAACTACGGCCGAGGCAAAGCCGAGGTTTCGGCGCAACTGGCGCACGGAGAGTCGAAAATCCTGGGCCCATCCAGTCACCAGATTGCTCCCTTGAACTCGCAGCGTCAGGATATCCATCCTGCGGAATCATGCAACCAAGAGGCCAGGGCAGGAAGGATTTAAATCTTTGAAACCAAACGGGTACAGTGCCTTTTGGACGCGCTTTTTTAGGCGAGCATGTTCACCAGCGGAATCAACTGCCCAATATCGGACGAGGGAGGGATGAAGAGACGGTTCATCTTGCCGCCGTATACACTCACACCTCAAGGGTTTCATCCAGGCGAGGCGGCGGGTGAGGTACGCCCTGGGACGAGGCGCGTGCCATTTTTAATTATTGGTGGGCAAGATTTGGGGAAAGAAATTGAGTTAATGGGTTCTTCAGCGATTGTCGCTGCCGGAGCAAGGCTCCCACGGCACAAAATCGAATCACTCCTCCGCCGCGTGCCAACTCTTATCCGGCTTCCAATCCTTCAGTTCTTTCGCTGCGCTCTCCGTCTTCACCCCCAGATCCTTTTCGTAGACTTTTCCCTCGTTAGTGACCACGAATGTCATCACCCCCGACGACCGGTACTGTGCCGGATATGCCACATATGCCACTCCCTCGCTTCCGCCCTCATTCAGCTTGTGGAAGTAATATCCGGCGAATGGATGCTCCTCGGTCCCACCGCTGACCAATTCGTGTGCGTACTCTAGCAGCGCCTGGTCCTCTGGCATATGAAATCCGCTCACATCCTGGCCCTTCTTTTCTTCCTGGATCAGCGCATGGCACGTTTCGATGGCTGTGATTTCGTTGGCGCCCACGCGGCGGTAGAGAATTTCCTTCAATCCCGTATCCGCGTCAAAATACCACCTGCCCTTGTTCGAAACGAGCGGCACCGGAAAAGGCCAATTCTCCGCCCCCACACACAGGATCATCACTCCATCCGCTCGCCGCATCAGTCGGTGCATCTCTTGATATTTCTTCACGAACGACTCCCGTTCCTGCTGGTCGTTCAACTGGTCATCGGTGGAAACGATCTCCTTTTTCCCTCCCAGGATCTCCGCCAGTTGCGCCTGATCTCCGTTCTGCACGGCGACGTACAACGCGTTGCTCGCTTGCTGCGGGGACGCAAACGTTCTCTCCTGCCCCTGCTGCGCAGAGCTCGCTGGCACGATCAAACCCATTCCGCATGCAATTGTTATCAATCCTTCCAGCCACCGATTCACGCTTCGCATCGCAATCTCTCCATTCTGAAAATTTCCTGGCTCCGCGCCGCCAACCTTACCGGCGTCCGCCACCTCCATGGAATACGCCGAAGCTCGATTGCCCGCGCGAGGAAAAGCTCTGCGCGGCCCCATTCCGGCCGATCCCGCTGAAGGCCCCCGATCGCGTGCCGAAATTATGCGGCTGCGCATAGGTATGCCCGCTCGTGAATCCATGCTCTCCTTCCAACCCATGCGCCGGCGCGCCACCGCGCGGCTCGGCAAATCCCCGTGCGGCAACCCCAGCGCGCCCACGATAGAACGCGTTGTGGTTAAAGATAACCGCGCTGTGCGAGTAATAGGGCGCGTGGTTGAACCACACGTAGTGATGACGCCAGTCAAATCCCCAGTGATGCCATCCCCAGCCGAACCCTCCCAGCCATCCTATTCCGAAACCGAATCCGAACCCGATCCCCGGCCCTACAAAATACAGGCCCGGATACCAGTACCAGCCCGGCCACGCCACCAGCGGCGACCCGTACACCAGCCATGGATCGTATGCCGGTACATACACCACCTCCGGATTCGCCGGCTCGATCTCGATACCGCCATCGTTCTCGCTTACATTTTCCTGCGAGTTGCTCTTCAAGTTGCCTGCATTCTTCGCCCGCTGCCGCATACGCTGCACCGCATCCATCACGTCCTGCTGCTGGTTCACGTACGCTTCGCCCAGCGACGACGTCCACGACAGATTCTTGTCCATGTTCGACAACACCGAAGGAAACGCTGTCAGCGCCTTCACGCTTGCATCCCATGGCTGCGGATCCACCGCATCCGCCAGTGCCTTTCCCTTCAAATCCGGGTGTTCGTTCACCCACCGGTCCGCTTCCACCACCTGGTCCGGGTACGTCGACGCCGCCAGAATCTGCGCGACCAGTTCATCCGGATACAACGCGATGGGGGCCACCATCTGATCCAGATCCTGAGGAGTTTTCGTCGCCGGAGGCGGCGGCGCAACCGGCGGCTGCGGATTATTCTGCTGTTCTTGCGGGGCGGGTTGCGATTGATCCTGCGGCTGGCCCTGAGATTGATCCTGCGCCGCGCTCATTGGAATCGTCGCCAGCACCAGCGCAATCGATAAGATCACAGACAACGTCTCTCGCCATATCCTCATGCCGACCTCCTCCCTATCATTCAGCCAAACCTTCGCCAGGGTTGCTCGCCGGACGGCACTCTTTTGGATGACAGATCCGCAGTCTTGGGTGGCTCGAATTCTCACCGACAACCATTGCGTCTGGCCGGCTTGGCCAGAAGTGGCGAATTGTTGAAGGCCTGCCAGTCGGTCGCCAACGCTTTAGTGGCACCAGCGGTGACCCGCATCGCTTCGGCGTTGCGCCGCTCACGGATCCTGTGCCGTTGGTTCCAACGGAATAGGCGGCGACCCCATTTTGACCGAGCAAAACCCGTGCAACGCGGAGAAAAGACAACACGCGACGGACAGGATAGCCATCTCGGTTTCAGTTCTGTTGCCACTTTGTATAGGCTGCGGGAGTAGCCCGTCGACACAAATCAACGATCAGGCATTTCAAAGGCACTCGACCCAAAACGTTGTTTGGACAGAGAATGTTATCACGAGTGACCCAGTGACCCTCTCTCCTGTAGCCGACAGATGGCACGATCCTCTGGCCAACCGACGAACCACAGCTAGTTGCTGGTTGATGTTGTTGGCGGCCAGATGACGCGATTCAATGTGCCCATTCCAATGAGTCGTTTTGGAGGGCAGGCGTTTGGCCTGTCACTCTCCCCGCTAGAAAGGTCCTTCAGCAACAGAAAGCTGACTCCCAACTCGCGAAACTAACCGCCTGTTTCTGCGCTGAATGGTCGCCGGTCTAAACCCTGTTTTCGGGTGAACTATTTTCGGAAGCGTGCTCATTTCTCCTGCATTCTTCACGCTGAAGCAGCAGGCTCACAGATTAGGGGAGCCGAATGGGATGCTCCCCTAATCTTTCAATCTTTCTCGGCGCCCGTCTATCTAGTCGTCATCCTTCACATGAGCTGCAGGGCCAGTTCCGCTCCCTCGTGATTTCTTTTCCCGGGTCTCCGGCTGAGGAGTTCCACCACTCCGAAGATTCGCACCGGAGCGCGTCGTAGGATAAGGCTTGTTCCCCATCATCCCTTTCCAAATGATCCGGTTGAAGGTGGCCGGATCGTTCAGGTCCTCTTTGCTAAAGTCCATGCCCTTGGTCCTGGCCGCCCACCAGGCTGCATCGTGCGTGGTCTTCGGCAAGGTCGCCTTGTTGATGTTTTCTGCGTTGGGCAGAGGTAGGGTCGTGTTGTACAGAATTTGCGCCGGGGTTGCGGAGTATGTCCAGCAGGAGGATCCGCCGCCCGAGACTGGTGTGCAGTTCTGGAGCACGTCGAAAGCTGCCGTCATCGAAGACACGCCGGAGTCGTGAATGCTCAAACGAGACAGACCAAGCACATCCTCGATTGTGCGCACCATGCTGACGGTGCTGTATGCGTTGGAGACCACCGCCCCCTGCTTCACATAGGGACCGATGATGAAAGCCAGGCTGCGATCGCCACTGACATGATCGGCTCCGTCCTGAGGATCGTCTTCGATCACGAAGATCAGCGTGTTGTTGGCGTAGGGGCTGTGGGCAATCGTCTGGGCCACAAGTCCCACGGCGTAGTCGTTGTCGGCAATTTGCAGTTCGGGCGTATTTACTCCAAACGATGCAGTGCTGAAGTTGCCGAAGTGATCGTGCATTAGCCGCAACAAAGTCAGATTTGGGAAGGTGTTGTTCTGGACTTGCTGGGTGAATTCGCGCTGCCACTCCGTATAGCGGAAATAGTCGGGTAACTCATTGTCAAAACCGCGGAAACACAAATCTGTGAGATTGAGCAGAGACGGGTGCGCTGGGAAGGCGACCTGGATCGGTGGGGTGGCAGCGCAAGGGTTGGTAAGGGTGGGAGTGATTACACCCAATTCCTCTAATACGTCCATGGCACCAAGATCGAGATAGAAGCCGTAGTTGCGTACACTGAGTCCTGCGTTGAGGGCGGCGTCCCAGATGTAGCCCAGGCCTTGCTGTCCTTGCGGCCCGTCGGCTCCGACTTCATTCGCGTTACCTGGCAGAAGATTGGGATCGTCCGGATAAATCGGCTGCCACGCTGTGCGCGCGGCCACGCCGGTCAGCGCCACGTTGACGTTTCGGGCAGTGCCTTCGCTGTCATAGTTGCAGCCGCCCTTGCCGTAGTTCACCGTCACGCATTTCTCGTTGATGTCGAGAGCGCGCGCCGCCGTCGACCACTGCCAGCCATCCATGCTGACCATCGAACTGTCGTCGAAATTGTCGAAAGTCACAAAGTTGTTGGCGAAGTTGTGGAAGTTCGGCGTGATGAAGCTTGGGAACTGGGTCAACGACGGATCAGAGTTGGCGCCGTTGGTCAGATCGCCGAGAATCTGGTCGAAGGTGCGATTCTCTTTGATTATGTAAATGACGTGCTGAATGTGGTGGCGCAGGAAGTTCGTCGTCGCGTTGTCCTGGAAGCTGGGCCGATAATTGAATCCATTATTCTGCGCGACCTGCAGAGTGAGCCCGAACAGTTGGAACTGATTGGGTACGGGCAAGGTCAGAAAGCCAGCGTACTCATTCTGCCAGGCATACTCATTCGCACCACCATCCTGCGCGAACAGGGTCAGACAGCCGGATCCGTAGCCGCCGCCCGGATCGTTGTCGATGTAGCGGCAGTTCAGGGGATTGGCAGTTTCAACGCTCTTGCTGTTCACCACGTAAAGCGTGGACCCGTCGGGGCTGACGCTGACGGAATTCGGATACCAGCCGGTGGGAATGAGCCCGAGCACTAGGGGAAACGGTCCGGAGAGGCCGATCACCGCAACCGAATTGGTGCCGCCATTGGTCACGTAAGCGGTCTGCTCATCGGGACTGAGAGCCACGCTGTTGGGATTCGCGCCTTTGGGAACCTTCTGATTGAGGCCGAAGGTGCCCAACGGCGCGGTGGTGTTGACCTGGCTCACGATCTGGTTGGTCGCGGTATTGATGATAATCAACTCGTCGGAGTTGCTGGCCGCCACGAACAATTCGGTCTGTGCTTTGTTCAGAATCATCTTTCCCGGGTTGCCGGGGACGGGAATGCGGGTGGTGAGAGCAAGAACTTCGTTCGAGAGATTGAGCACGTCGATCTCACGGTCGCGAACGCTGGAGACATAAACCGTGTTGCTGCCCTTAACTGCGATGCCGTAAGGAAATTCGCCGCCCGGTACGCCGGTTTGGGTTGCGGGATTAATGATGCCGGGGCGGAGATCGAATTCCTGTTCCACTGCCGCGGCGGCCAGGTTGACAGACGAAATCGAATCCGTTTCGTGGTTGGCGACGAATAGCGTGTTGCCATCCGCGGTAATGCCGACGAGGGCAGCTGTTGGCCCGACCTCCGTTTCCTCCTGCATTAAATCACCGAAATGGTTCAGCGGGATACTTGTTGCGGATTCAACCCACTGGCCGCCGCTGTTGGTGAACGTATATATGGAGTCCGAGGCTCCGCCACCAACATAAAATGCATTGCCGCTGGGAGCCCACACAATGCCGTCGAAGGCCGTCTGGTTGGTCAGTTGCACGGCCTGTGTCTCAACCGCATTGCCGGGTTTGGAGATGTCATAGACAAACACGTACTCGCCGGAGTCCTGAGGCTGATAGTTGCCGTCGGCGTCCAGATTGAGGTTGTAGCCGCTAGTGAGGATAAGCAATGTCTTGCCATCGGGACTGATGGCCGTAGTTTCCGCGCTGTCGGGCGAGTAGTTGGGATAATCCGGCAATGCGATTTTAAGCGGTTGGAAGACTGAGCCCGGAGCGGCGTTGGGCGTGATGGTCGCGCCAGTGGGCAGCAATGTCTGCGTGGGCAGCAATGTCTGCGCCTGCGCGACACTAACGGTTGTAACCGCGAGGGCAACTGCGAAGCTGGCTCCGCGAAGGAAGCTGTGCATGTGCATACGTTCATCCTCCAGTGATGATCTGTGTTGGGAAACCAAGAGATTCAGCATTGAAGTTAGCCCCGCTTCTAACGGACCAGGGGCTCGCCTCTGCTGAGCCAAGATTTGAGTGTCGCGATTGTAGCGGTGCGAGGAAAACGGCAACGTGACGCGGAGATTACATTCTTGTCATCGTGCGGGAAATCGAAGGCATGTTTACGCATTCCGATGACGTCGGCTTGGCACCATAGTTGAATCTTTGCCAGACAATGCCGGTACCGGGAACACTGCCGGATCAGTTGCGGTTAGTGCTGCCAATCACCGCGAGAGTAATCGACGACAGACTTGCCTCGGGACGTGCTCCCTACGTCGCTCTAGCGAATCGGTGAAGAGGAATCTCCCGAGGAGGCTCAAAGCAGAGAAATCACAGCCCTTGCAATGCTAATCATTGTCGAGACCAGCTCACAGACAACCGCCAGGAGTACGACGTGCATCCAACCCGAGCCAATTTTACGAATACAGGGGAATGGTACCGGGATGAATAGTCGGAGTGGGGCTTGGTCGCTCTGCTGCAATCTGCTATCCACGCTCGCGCTAAGCGGGTGCGTCGGATTACACCCAAATCCACCGTCTTCATCGCCCACTTCATACCCGCTAACGGTCACGGCACCTGCCACCGGCATGGGGACGGTGACCAGCACCCCGGTGGGAATCAATTGTCCCGGCACCTGCCTGGCGAGCTTTGCAGTCGGCACAGATGTCACTTTGGCCGCGACCCCCGGAGGCAATTACACCTTCACCGGTTGGAGCGGTGCCTGTTCCGGAACGTCGGCCTGCAACATCTCCATGACGGCAGCGGAGACCGCTTCTGCGGGATTTTCCCTTACTATGTACCAGTTGACCGTTCCCCCGCCCGCCTCTGGCACGGGAACGGTTACGAGCAGCCCGGCGGGGATTATTTGTCCCGGCACTTGCGCCGCCGGGTTTTCCGCGGGCTCAGATGTCACGCTCACTGCAACGGCTGGGACGAACTATGTTTTCAGCGGCTGGAGTGGTGGATGTTCGGGCACATCCACCTGTGTCGTCGTCATGACCACGGCAGAAACCGTCACTGCGGCGTTTAAGCCGGCCGGATCGCTACAAAGTCTGAAACACATCATCATTTTTGCGCAGGAGAATCGCTCCTTCGATCATTACTTTGGAAATATGCGGGCCTACTGGGCGGCGAACGGTATCGCCGACCAGTCGTTCGACGGTCTACCGCAATTCAATCCGGCCAGCGGAATTCCACCGTTACAAGGGCCGGCTCCGACGAATCCGGGCTGCGATCCAACGAACCCCGATGGCGCCGAGGTGTGTACACCCGATTCGAACAATCCAGTTACGTCCTTTCATATGCAGTCCGTCTGCACTGAGGAATTGAGTCCGTTCTGGGACGAAAGCCACCTGGACTGGAATGATAACTTCTCCTATCCAAACACCATTAGTGAGCAACTCAACGGCTTTGTGGAATCAGCTGGAGATGACGCGCGGCAATACACGGTGGCGGCTGTCAACGATATCAACGGCTATCGGGCCATGGGATATTTCGACGACAGCGATGTGAATTACTACTATTTCATGGCCACTAAGTTTGCCACCTCCGACCGGTGGTTTTCGCCGGTGATGAGCCGCACCCAACTCAACCGCATGTATTTAATGGCTGCCACTTCTCAGGGATACGCCTATCCGATCGGCAGCAACAGCGCCGACCAGTCGCAGCTTTCAGCGACGACGATTTTTGAAGAACTGCAAAACGCGGGTATCACCTGGAAGATTTACGTCAACGCAGACAACACAAACTGTACCAACATGACGGGTGATGAGCAGTCGCAATGCCTGCTGGAGGGACACTCCTATCTCAACCAGTTCAACTACGAACAGACCATCCTAGCCAGCGCGGGCAAAACCCCGGACTTGCTGCAGAACATTGCCTCTGTCGCGCAATTCACAACCGATGCCCAGAACGCAACGTTGCCTCAGGTGGCCTTCATAGAACCTGCTTCAGCCGAAGGACTTGATGAGCATCCGTCCGACAGCGATGCGTATCCGGGAAATATCCAGGATGGTGCGGCTTACGCCTCGGGATTGATCAACACTCTGATGGCCAGCCCGAGTTGGAAGGACTCCGCGATGATTTTTACCTACGACGAATCCGGAGGGTTCTATGATCACGTGCCGCCGCAACCGGCTGCCGTTCCCGACCAGTACACCTACCCGGTCGATCTGCAACCGACTGACATGTGCGACGGAGCCAACCAATCTTCCGGCATCTGCAGCTTCGGGATGACCGGTTATCGCATTCCGATAATCGTGATTTCGCCGTTCGCGAAGGCAAACTATGTGTCTCACACCGTGTACGACACGACCGCGATTCTGGCGTTGATTGAAAAACGCTTTGGGGTGGCACCGTTGACGGGTCGTGACAAGTCCCAAGCGGATATGAGTTCGGACTTCTTCGACTTTACGAACATCCCGTGGGCCACCCCCCCGACTCCACCGGCCCAGAACACGAGTGGAACCTGTTCCACAGCCGCGCCGAATCCGAACCTGGCCCGCCCGGGTCGACGCTAAATGCTTGCCGGTCCGACGGCAGTTCCGATCTCAGGGTCCGCCGTCAACAGTGGCTGTTTGGGTCAAATTCGGAATGGGATAATGGCTCTGTGAGATTTCAGCCAATAGTCTTGGTCTTCTTTGTCTGCCTCCTCATTTCGACGTCGTTTGCCGCAACTCGGCACTATTACGTTGCTGCCGAAGACGTCTCCTGGAACTACGCTCCGAGCGGAATCAATCTGTTAAATGCCACCCCCATCCGGCAGCCGTGGTCGCTCAAATTGCAATGGCCGAAGACTCGATTCATCGAGTACACCGACGGTACCTTCACCACCCGCAAACCCCAACCCGATTGGCTGGGAATTCTGGGTCCGGTCATTCGCGCCGAAGTCGGTGACGAAATCGTGGTCGAGTTCTTGAATCGCGGACATGTCGCGCACGATCTGCATCCTCACGGCCTGCAT
>Ga0187784_10004221_pt1 | contig 11611 bp, 10 predicted proteins | sample 1015_SJ02_MP15_2_FD_132964 | JGI IMG/M metagenome (GOLD analysis project Ga0187784, IMG submission 132964) | Tropical peat soil microbial communities from peatlands in Department of Meta, Colombia - 1015_SJ02_MP15_20_MG | ecosystem: Environmental > Terrestrial > Soil > Wetlands > Peat | place... | reverse complement strand
CGCAAAGCCCGTGGGGAGGGTCCTTTGATGCCGACTTGAGCATCTTGAAAACAGTCGATTCCTCCGGGTTTTATTTTTAAGACCCATTTTTCAGCATCCTGCTAGTGGTCAGCACACCGCCGTGATCGCTGAGCCAGGCTGGCCGCGCTGCTGTTGCGACTCCGCAGCCTAGCCTCTCATCACGGTTTCATAGTTGCCCCGGTCAGGCTCGCCGTGGCCGCGAAACCGCACTGGATGAGCATCGCGAGGGCCACGGCGCCAACAGACGCAAGCAGTGCAACATCTCCCTCGCTGACCGCGCCGAAAAAATGGCGAGGGCTCACGAGTTCGATCTGGAGTGCTTCGTTGGGGTCGGGGTTGTTCGCGCCGGTCGATGCCTGCCTGACGTTGCGAGCAAAAAACAAGTGTGCAGTGCCAACTTGCCGATTGCCGTCCACCACAAAACTGCCGAGCCGTTGCCACTCCGAAGCTACGTAGCCTGTCTCCTCAAGCAGTTCGCGTTGGGCGGCCTGGAGCGGCGACTCGCCCGGTTCGACAAAGCCCGAGGGAGCCCCCAGGCTCACGCGTCTCGGCCCGTGGCGGTAACCGCGAACCATTACCAGTTCACCTGCTTCGGTCATTGGTACAACCACCGCAAAATCGGGCAATGCCACCCGGTAAAAATCATCCAACGTGCGCCCATCCGGCAGCTCCACTTTCTCTCGATACACATTTACCCAAGGGGGTGCCGAAAACACTAGTGAGGCTTCGAGCGTCTTCCAAGGATCAAGCGGCATCGGAGATCAAGGAGCTACTTCAATTATGCCATAACGCTCGCACCCGCCAGGATTCCGGCCAACGGAATGGCGTTGCAGCATTGGTTCAAATGGCGGTACGTCGCTAGTGGAGGCCGAAGATGCTCGGGATGCAATATGGAAAAGCATGGCCGATGCACACTTTGAAGGGTTTGGGGGCCGTACCACGCCAGTAATTCTCTTCCTTCATTACGCCTGTTCCCAGGGGCGATAGGGCATCCCACGTCACGCATATACAGCGCGAGATTTCTGGCTGGCAGCAACCTGCTCCGCAACCCAATTGTATGTTTTTTCGAGACCTATGCGCAGTGGCGCTGAAGGCGCCCATCCCAATTTCTGACGAATGAGGCGATTATCCGAATTGCGACCGCGAACCCCCAAGGGGCCCTCGACGTGTTGAATTCGCAGTTGCTTGCCTCCGATTTCCATCGCCATCTCCGCCAGTTGATTGATTGTCACCATCTCCTCGGAACCGACATTCACCGGCCCCGCGAAATCAGATTCCACTAGCCGTCGAACACCTTCGATACACTCGTCAATATAGAGAAACGAGCGGGTCTGCTTGCCGTCGCCCCAGATTTCGATCTCACCGCCATCGGGGGTCTCGGCCACCTTGCGACAGATCGCCGCTGGTGCCTTTTCACGCCCACCGCGCCAGGTCCCCTCCGGCCCAAAGATATTGTGGAACCTGGCGACATGAATCTCGATAGCATAGTTCCTTCGGTATGCAGCATAGAGCCTTTCGCTGAACAGTTTCTCCCACCCATACTCGCTGTCGGGAGCGGCAGGGTAGGCGGATTGTTCCGAGCAGTTGGGGTTATCCGGATCGGTCTGGTTGTAAGCAGGATAGATGCAAGCTGAGGAGGAGTAGAAATACTTCCTCACACCTGCTTGGCGACCAAACTCCAGGATGTTCAGGTTGATGGTCGCGGAGTTGTGCATAACGCCCGCGTCATGCTCACCCGTGAAGATGTAGCCCGCACCGCCCATGTCGGCAGCCAACTGGTATACTTCGTCGATTCCCTTCAGGACCGAACGCACCACATAGGGTTCACGGAGGTCCCCGACGATGAACTCATCGGCCTGGCTGGGAGAGAACTCATGCTGTTTAAGATCGACGCCTCGTACCCAGTAGCCCTCGTTACGTAAACGCCTTACAAGGTGTCCGCCGATGAATCCACCGGCGCCGCACACAAGAATGCACTTTTTCATGAATTTGTCTCCTCATTGAGGGGGAAAACTCAAGTCCATAAGGCGCCCCGGACGGCTCGCACGTCATACTGTTTCCCGCCTCCGTGATAGATCGAGAACTGGTTAGGAACGTTCAATAGACCCGCCCACTTGTCGTACGGGTGGCCGCATGGCTCAGTATCAATTAGCATATCTGGGCTGCAATCCCAACCATCCAGCATCTTGTGCTCGTCAAAAAGGCTCACTTGCCAACGGTAGGCGCCTGGCTTTAAGGGGAGAACTGAAAGCTCGTAAACGAATTCGAAGACCCCTGGCTCCAGAGAAGCGATATTTGTCGCCGTGCCCCACATCAACTGGTTCTCTGAGTTGTAAAGCACGGTGCCGCTGTGCAACAAGCTGAGCGGTTGGCTCACCTCGAGGACAAATTTCACTTTGACCGGCCCCACCGACCTCAAAACGTAGGGGTTTCCGTCTGGTGTATCCACAAGTTTCCAGCTCAAAAACCGGGCTTTCACTTTGGGCCCGTCGGTCTCAGGCCGGCCTCCATTTTCCCTAGCGAGAAGCGCCGCCTCGTACGCGCCGGTCACTTCTGCCATGGGCCCTACTTTTCGGATTTGCCCGGCGTCGAGCCAAACCACCTTCTTGCAGAGCCTGCGGATTTGGTTCAGCTGATGGCTGACCAGAACGACGGTACGGCCGCCTTGGGAAACCTTCTCCATTTTCCCCAAGCATTTCTTCTGGAACTCCAGGTCGCCCACCGCAAGCACTTCGTCAACGAGAAGGATTTCGGGCTCCAGGTGTGCTGCAACCGCGAAAGCCAGGCGCGTCTGCATGCCCGTGCTGTAATGCTTGAGCGGTGTATCGAGGAATCTTTCCACGCCTGCGAAGTCGACGATCTCATCGAATTTCCGCTCGATCTCGGTCTTGCGCATTCCGAGGATGGACCCGTAAAAGTAGACGTTTTCTCGCCCTGTTAGCTCCGTATGAAAGCCGGTGCCCACCTCGAGCAAGCTTCCCACGCGGCCGCACACATCTGCGCGGCCCAGGGTAGGCTTGGTAATGCGTGTCAGGATCTTCAGCAAGGTCGTCTTGCCAGCGCCGTTTCTGCCGATTAAGCCGACAATCTCACCCTCCTCGACTTCCAGACAGATGTCTTTCAGCGCCCAAATATCATCGGCGCCCCGCTTTCCCGATTTCTCGCTTCCGTTCCCAAACAGACGCAGTGGCGCTCGAAGCGCTTCCGTCAACACATCGCGTAAGGCCAGATAGCGTTCACGAGGGCCGATTCTGTAGCGTTTGGATATCTTGTCAATTTGGATGACCACATTACTCATAAGCTAGACCATGTCCGCGATCGTACCTTCCATTTTCTGGAAGTATATCGCGCCTCCCAGGAAAAGCAGAAGGACCGTCGCGGCAGAAACCAGAACGAGAACGCCGGGCCCGTGGCCATTTCCGGTCACTGCCCAACGAAAACCTTCAATGACCCCCGCCATGGGATTCAGCCCATACAGCCAGCGCCAGCGGGCCGGCACCAAAGTGCTGGGGTACGCCACGGGAGAGGCGAACATCCAGAACTGGACCAGGAAAGGAGTCACATAGCGGACATCCCGGTAGATTGCATTCAAGGCGGAAAGCCACAGGCCTACTGCGAGAGCGGTAAGAACAGCAAGCAGAAGGAAAATAGGCGCGAGGAGGGTCGTGATGGTGGGCGCCCTTTTGTAATAAAGCATCATTCCAATCAGCAGCACGAAGCCCGCGCCAAAATCCACCAGGCCCGAGAGAACAGAAGAAATGGGCAAAAACATCCTGGGAAAATAGATTTTTGTGATGACCTTTTCGTGCTCCACTACTGTATTGGTTGCATTGGTCAGCGAGCTCGCGAAGTACAACCAAGGAAGCAGCGCACAGTAGTAGAAGACCGGGTAAGGCAAACCTCCCGAAGGCATCTTCGCCAGACGCCCGAAGAAGAGGGTGAAAACCATCATGGCCAGCAAGGGTTGAATTACCACCCAAGCTACTCCAATCGCCGTTTGTTTGTATCGCACCTTCAGGTCCCTCCAGACCAAAAAGTGGAGCAGCTCCCGAAAATCCCACATCTCCTGGAGATTGATCTCAAACCACCCGCGCGGTGGAACAATACTCGAGTGAGGTTTCTTGCCCTCCGGCAATCGTTCAACTAGGACGCTCATATGTCTTCACTAACTCCTGGTAGTCCACCGGCAAGCGTCGGTTCTTGAGCGGTAAGACAAGGCTCAGGCCGCGACAAGTACTCGGACCGCCCAAAGGCAAGTAGACAGGTTAGGTATACCAGCATCGGGGTAACGGCAAAGGTTCAGAGTCGGGGTTGTTGTCTCTATCCAAGGGGTGAGGGAATTCGAGTTTATTTGTCGTGCGAGCCACTCTCGACTTGTTATAGAACGTGATTTCCAGGAGCCTTGGAACTTCTATGTTACCCTTCTTCACACTCCCACAGCAGTTATTCGGATGAATGTGTGCCACGTGAAACTGTTTAAGTATCTTTTCGAAACAGGTTCTATACAGTGTGTAAACGAATGGGTCAAAGAGTTTGTCGAGTGAATGAAACTCAATGACCATAATTCTGAACTGATTTAGTATGTCAGCCGGTGTACTAATGAATACTTCATATTCGAAACCCTCAATATCCATCTGTAGAAGCAGATCTCCGGTATAGCCTTTGAGGTACTTATCCCTCCAAGATTTAAGTGTAAAAAATATGTCGGTGTCATTCGCGCCGAGAAACTTTTTGTCAAACGTAAATTCTGGTTTTTCGACCGGCGGAGAGTCGATTGAATAGTCTGCCAGAAAGGACCTTATATTTAGGTTCGCCAAGTGGCTCTCAAAATCCGCCACCGTGCTCACTCCGGGGGAAAAACAGTAATGTATCCCCTCCAAATCATTCGGCAGCAAGTACCCGCCATCCCGTCGTTCGCCGATCCGAATTAGATCTTTTCCACAATCCAGAGGCCTCAATTTCCTGATTAAGCAAAGGACGTCCGAGCTGGGGGTCTGCTTTGTGAGGTTGTAACCCATCGAAAAGGCGATATTTTCAACGGCCTCAAGGAACCGATTTATGGGACGCATTCCAAACTACACCCCGTTCGAGGTCGCCGCCGAGACCCATGCACCTGCAATTATCTCTTCAGTGCGGCTCGGTCAGCTAAGGAAGTGACTATCATCGTAGTGCGGAGAACTGCTTTCGAACGCTTCGGTTTCACCACATTCCCGTATACCCGAAGAGGCCTCACCCCCACGGCCTCCATTTCACGAGCTGCCAAGCTGTGTAACAGATCCGGTGGGCCTCCAGCTTGCGGGGAAAGCTGTCACAAGACTCGAAGATGCGTGTTCGTCGGCGTCCAGGGAGGCTATCCAATTGCCCCCCGGTTCGGTATTCCCCTCTTCCTGGCTACACTCGCTCCCTGGTCGCGATGAAAGTAGTAGCGGATTTGATCGCGGGAGGATCCGGTCAGAATCTTGCGGTGTCATCCGATGGCTCGTCGTCAACGACAGTAATTTCGAGATTGGGGAAGGTCTGGGCAACTACGTTTTTGATGGCCGGTGGCACCTTAGCTGCCCGGTTATCGTTCGGAATTACAGCGGAAACCTTTGGTTTCATGAAACTCGTTCTGCCGAATTCTTGTGGATTGATTAAGGTACTCGTCAGCCTATCGGGAAAGCAAAAATGTCTGGCTCTTCCCCGAGCTTTGGAACCCGGTTGAGTGATTTTAGACCGAAGCGGCCAGCATAGTGTAGCCTATACCGATGTCGACAAATCGCGTCAATTAGCGCCTCCGCACTCTCGCCATATCGGGCGAGGGCAAAAGGGTTAACTTCAATCATCAGAACAGGGCGAAAGTGCCGGATAGTCATTTCGCCGCCACGAATAAGTGAAAGTTCCGATCCTTCTACATCGACCTTAAGAAGATCGACACGCGTCACTTGCTCGTGTTCGCAAACCTGGTCAAGCGTGGTTGTATCAACCGTAATCGTTCCGCCCTCACTGAGGAAATTACAGCCCTTGTTTCCCTCATCAGGCACGGTCATACCCATCTTGCCCGAAAAGTCCGAAAGAGCCACTCGATGCAGGTGGACCAAGTTTCGTAAGTTCGGATTTAGCCCCAGGTTACGCTCAAATCTTCGCGCTGTTTCGGGGAACGGCTCGAACGAATGGACCGTACCCTTTCCACATAACCACTTTGCGCAAAGAAGGGAGAAGTACCCGACATTTGCTCCCGCATCGAAGATAACGTGTCCGGGTTTGACGATTCGTCTGAGTATGCGGCAAGCTCTGTTATCGAAGCCAGTGTAATAGATCTCTCGTGTGACCGTGTCCTTCAGATCGCACTCAAAGCGCACGCCGTAGCGTGCCCTGAGACGTGGGCCGTTCCACGCAGCACTGACCAAGGGCATAAGCCGGCGGTAAATCAAATACTTCCCTGGGTGGTTGGGAAAATGACTGTATGCAACGAGAACACGATCCAAAAGCATAGTTCACCTTTGTGGGCAGCCGCTCGCCAGCTTACCTCCAGGTCTCACTGGCGTTGCTGCGCTGACAGTCGACACTGTACTTCTCGCATTACGAGGCCACGAGGGTGTCACACCGTCCGTGCATACTGAGGAGCTCTCAGCGACATGATGGTGTCCCGATATACCTCCAGAAGTCTGACGCCCGCGGCAGTCCAGGTAATCTCAGGGAGCTTTCTTAACGACGCTTCTCTCAGCTTTGCCAGCAGCGCGCGATCTTGGTGCAACGAGGTGATGTGCTGGGCGATGGCAGGAACGTCGCCAACCCGATGCCTAAGACCAGTTTCCATGTGCTGACAGATTTCAGTACAGGCTTCCGAAGCAAGCGGAACGCATCCGCACCCCATAGCCTCTGTGACAGCCAGTCCGAAGCCCTCTTCGATGCTGGGAAGAATCAGAATATCGCTCCTCCGCATCAGGTCCGGAACATCATTCCGGTGCCCGAGCACCCGGATGCTGGGGTGATTCAGCATGGACGCCAACTTTTCCCGGTAGGCGGGCAGGAACTCCCCGGCGATCAGGAAAGTTCCATCCTTGCTGGCCGGAGACCTCAGCCACGCCTCGAGTGCAAAATGGACGCCCTTCCGCACCGCGCATACCCCCACGAACAGCATCGTCAATCCGCGCTTAGGGTCCCGAGGTTCGCTGCGAGGATAGTACACCTTTTCGTCAAAGCCATAGAAGTGACGAGCTAACTTCTCCTTTGGATATCCCTTGTCGAGAAACGTCTTGACGACGAAGTCGGAAGGACACAGGAGGCGAGTCGCCAGTCGGTACTCCTCTTCTTCTTTGCGTAACTTTTCCTCATTGTAAGCGTGCTCATGGTCCGGTGGCAAGGTCACCCCGAGGCGCTCGCACTCCTTCTGCACCACCTCCATGGCGAACCGCGTATTGGCATTGGGCCTTTCGAGGACGGTCGGGATTCCCAGGCGGGCAGCCGTCTTGAGCGTTTGGAGTGCCCCCAAGGGCCAAGTATGAATGATATCGATCTGCTCTACTAGTTTCTCCAGGCGCCGCGCTACAATCCAGTCGTGCCAGGCGCAGGCACGCAGGCTGCCCACAAGCTTATAAGACATCTGCATCTTCCCTCGGGCAAGCGTCGGATGAACTCTCACGTTGGCGGGAACGGGCCGCAACAGTGCGCCCGGAAAGACCAGGAGATCTGCGCCCGCAGCCGCCAAGCTATTCACCTGCTGCCAACCTGTGTAGCAAATCCTGTCCGCGCCCAGCTTGTTAGGAAAGCTGTACAGAACCCGAATACGTCCGGCACAATCGGTCATTTTCTCTCCGCCAACACGCCGTAATCGAGAGGCACGCCCACCAGGGGGGCTGACTCCGCCTCCTTTTGGGACTCCGTTTCCGGCGCGCGCAGCACCTCAGAGGCTGCGGCGCAGATGAAGGCGAGCAGCGCATACCACGCTACCTGTGTTTGATCAAAGTAGCTGATTCCCACAAACGCCATGACGTTGGAGAACAAAGCAGCGCCCAAGAACCAGAAAAACAACTCCTGCTTTCGGTCGCCTTCCACCCGCTTCCTCGCCACCCCGAGCATTCCAAAGCTCCTGGATATGGTGGCGATGAAGAAGACCAGAGCCGCCAGGCCCCCGGTCAGAGCGGTGGAGACATACTGGTTTGACAGATCCCACATATCCCATCCCCAGTAGCCGAAGTCTTTTGTGCCGATCAGCCACCAGTCGCTGAAATGCTTTATGGCGGCGTCCACTAGTGCGTAGCGGAAGTAGCCTGACGACGATCCGGTAAAATCCACCCGCGCGATCAGGGCCCAGACGGGAGCTTTCATCACCAGGTGCAAGCTGACTAGTATAATCACAATTGCCCATCGGATTAGGCGCATGCGCTGGCGCAGCGGCCAGAAACAGAGTGCGAAGATCCCGGCCAAGTAAGCGGAAACCGCAGTGCTCGTATTCGAAGTTACGGTGATAAGAGTCGCGGAAATCACCCCCAAGGCAGCAGTAGCCTTAGATTTTCCGGCGCTCCAAAGCCAGAGGAAAAACGGCAGTATCGTACTCCCGAAGGCCCCCGCAGTTACGTACACCGAAAATGCTCCTTGCGAGCGTACCCTCCCTTCTCTCATGGCTGGCCAGATTGGAGTTCCCCCCAAGTATCCGTATATATTCGTATGAGTGATTTGCTCGTTCAACATGCAGATGGCCGTCACGGCAGCAATCACGGCGAACGTCTTGATTGTTCGCAAGATGTCTTCACTATCCTGAATCAGATATCGCAGGACAAAATATCCGCTAAAGGCATCAATGAGCCTGCCAATCTGATTAATCACTGCCTGCTGTTCCTGCCATAGCAGAGCCATAGCCACACTTGAAAGGAGCGTACTCCAAAGGAAGGCTCGATCGATCGAATTGAATCCTCCAGCGAGGAGACGATCGTGCGACGAAAGCTTTTCCCGAAGTAATCGAGCACACCCAAACAAAGCTATGATCCGGTAAATGGTGAAGTGAGCTCCGCCCAAAACTACCACCTGACCCAAGGGGACCAGAAAGATGTTTAAAAGATACGGCACGATCACATATTTCCGAGGAAGGATAAATATGAGCGCGATCGTGATCAGCAAGGCTACCGCCACAAGTGGATGCAGCACCGTAGAGGCTGCACCACCGCCGTAGATGGTAAGCTTCGAGTCCATTCGTTAAATGCGCTTTGGGTCGCCTTCTAGGGGTGCAGCGGTCGACCCGGGATGATAAGCATCGCCGCAAATCTGGGGTCTTCGCGACGAGGTATATGCGCAGGGACTGGGGTCCGTCGCGCAGGTGACATTGGTGTTAATTCCGCTTACCCAGTTGCCACTCGCCATGCAGCCCTGTTTCGCGGCGCTCGCATGCGTCATCGAGACGTTGTTTGTCTCTAGCCCACTGTTGCCGCTTTGGATCCTGCGTGGGCGCGCCAACTCTTCTTGATTCTTTGCAGGAGGTTCGTGGATGCCAGGAGTTTCTTAGCTGCCTGATCGATGCCGCAAACGAAGGATCGGACAAGGTTCAGGCTGATTCCCTTCATCGACGGGGCGAAGATGTATACCGACTCCTCTTCCCATTTCCGATTCGACAAAACCTCTTTGTACTGGGCCTGTCCCGTGGCAAAATCTACCGCGGTCACCCCCTCAGGATTCCCATCGCATAAGCGTTCGATCACCTTCATGACCAGGTACATCCCTGGGGAATAACTGGCGAATTCGGAATCATACCCGGTACAGTCGCTGCCGAAAGTATTCCCGTTCACGTCCCCGAGCCAGAAGGCGCACGGGCGCTCTGCAAGATAGAGGACATAACCGCGGAGCCAGCCCTTTTCGGCCTTCAGTCGCAGTCCTTCTCTTGTCCTAGGGGAATCAACGAACCCCACTCCCAAGCCACGCTGGTATGACTTTCTCGCCACTTGCTCCACGTCCTGAATCATTCGGTCGAGGTCTGCCACTTCACGGAAACAGCGAATTGTTACTGCGCCCGAAAAATGCTTGTCCAGCTTCTTAGCCTGCCACTTCTGGTTCTTCCGAACCTTGGGGGACAGGCCCTGATAGAATTCCTCCACCGTGGCCGGCAACGCGGTGGCGAAGTGTGGCTGTGTGATCCGGATGTAATCGCGACACACCAGTGCAGGCTTTTTCGTAGCCAATCTGCAAAGGTCTGAGTCATGCCGCAGGAAATTCATGTAGGCGGCGTCTGCCTCCCCTTGGGAAAGGGAGCCGAGAATTTCTTCTAGCAGCAAGTTGCAGTTTCGCTCCGTCGCGTTCCCCCTGAGGGCCCCATAGACAAAATACATGACTCGGGCGCTGAGAGTGATCCGCAAATAGCCAATTCTGCAGTCGATTCGTCCCATGTCAATGCGTCCCACGAGCAGCGCGTCCGGCTTCCCTGCACGATAGATCACCAGCACGTGAGGGCGCACTGTTTCTGGATGTGAGCTCAAGAACGTCAAGAAAGAGTTAATGTCAGAGTCCCGGTTCCCTGGCCAGGTTTCCCAGACATCGCGGATCCCCTCCAGGTCGGATACCGCTCGGAGCACTTTAACAAAAGGGTCTGTGCTGATACACCCCTCCTCTTTGAGCTTAGTTGCGCAGGCTGTCGCGATCAGGAACTGTGAGGAACTAGCACTTGCATGAAGCAGGGGGCCTATCCAGCCGAACCGCTGCGAGCATTAGGAGATAGGTGGGAGGCCGGGTACTTGGCCCCCCTCCTTTTCAGTGGTCCTGTCAGTGGGCTCAAGGCGACTGACTTGGCTCTGGACGGGGGGACAAACCGAAGGACCGCCCACCGAAATCCGACAGGCATCATAAGGCGCAGTCAGTTGGAAAGTACCCCCCGATGAGTTGGTACACAAGTGATGGGTAGAACTAAGCTGCGTTACTCCACGTCCTGGGACCCCTACGTTTAGTTTGGGACAATTTTCGGTTCCCGCCACCCGAGAGCTTGAGCCCGCTTCAGTGGGCCGTGGCCTGCACGTTGGTCGGCGGCTGCAGCGCGGCCCCGCCGCCGACCTGGTAGGCTCCGATGTCCCACGCCGCACTTGACGGTCTTGTTATGGGAGTTCTCGCTGGACAACTGACCGTGTGATTCGTGCTATTGTAGGTGCAGGCGTAGCGAGTGTCCGAGAGGCAGGCGCTCGCCGCATCTGAAAGCATCGAGTCGGAACCGGCTGCTGTGGAAAGCGCCGAGCAAAAAGCCGAATTTAAGCTGCCTTCGTTGGTCCCTGCACCGACTGTTGGGCTGCTCGATGACGTGGGAGAATCCACGTAGTCTTGGCTGGTTGTGTATCCGTCCGAGGTGGCCTTCGAGTGATTCATGCTGAGATTGGTGACGGCTGTCAACTGCGACGAGCACGAAGAAGCTGGAATGCTGGTTTCGGCAATGAAGTGATTATTATCGGCCACAAGGGGGTTGGTTTCGTTCGTGACGCAGGCGATGGAATCGTTCGGGCCAGCGGTGAAGTCGAGGGTATTATTGAACATCGTCCAGGTGCCAGAATCGGAACCGTTCTGCCCCACGTTAAATAGTTCCATGGCACCTTCGTTGTAGACCAGATTGTTGAAGAAGTACAAATCTGCGCCAACAGGG
>Ga0187784_10004220_pt1 | contig 11612 bp, 15 predicted proteins | sample 1015_SJ02_MP15_2_FD_132964 | JGI IMG/M metagenome (GOLD analysis project Ga0187784, IMG submission 132964) | Tropical peat soil microbial communities from peatlands in Department of Meta, Colombia - 1015_SJ02_MP15_20_MG | ecosystem: Environmental > Terrestrial > Soil > Wetlands > Peat | place... | reverse complement strand
GTCGGCAACGACGGCGAGATCGTCACCCATGTCTGCGTCGTCACCGACGACGCACAGGTGCGGGCGATGGTCGAGGCGTGCCGCAAAAAATTCGGCCGGATCGACATTCTGGTCAACAACGTCGGTGGCTCGGCGCCGGGCGGCGTTGCCGAAATGGCCGAGGAAACGTTCGACCGCCAACTCGAATACAATCTGAAAACCGTATTTCTGACCTGCCGGCACGTCATTCCGGTGATGATCGAGCAGGGTGGTGGCGCGATCGTCAACACCGCTTCGACCTCGGGTATCAGCTATTCCGGTTCGCCGCAGATCGGCTACGCCTCGTCGAAGGCAGCGGTAATCCAGTTTTCACGGGTGACTGCCGTGCAATACGCCAAGCACGGCATCCGCGTGAACACCGTCATTCCCGGGCAGATGCACACGCCGATGGTGGAGGTGCGCCTTGCCAAGCAGCGCACCGGCGGCGACGTCGAGGCCTTGCTCAAATCGCGCCTCGCACGCATTCCGCTCGGCTTCGCCGGCGATGGCCGCGACACCGCCGCCGCGGTGCTGTTTCTTGCCTCCGACGAAGCGCGCTTCATCACTGGCACCGAGATCGTGGTCGATGGCGGCATGACCGCGCGGAGCGATTAGGCGGTGGTTCACAACTCCGCATCATTATTGCCCAGGCGAGTGGTGTACAGATTCTGAATCCAAATCTGCGTCGGATCGAGAGGGCAATGTCCTCCTAAAATTGCCTTGGCCAGTCCGCTTCGAATATTATGGCTGCGCGATGTGCCAAGCGCCTTTTAGGAGACTGTCGCCGGTAATATCGCCTGGCTTCTTGTCGTTTTTCCAATTGTAGAGCGGACGCCCCTTGTAGGCCCGCTGCTTGGTGCCATCGTTGCGCGAGATGATGGTGTAGTCGCCCATTCCCATCGCGCCGGTGCTCGCCATCAGCGGCGGCCAATTGGTGGCGCAAGGTCCGTTGCACGCGGATTTGCCGGCGGAATCCTTATCGAAAACGTAGAGCGTCATTCCCTGTTCGTTGGTAAGCACTTTGCCTTTGGCGGAATCGCCAATCTTGGTCGGCGCCATCTGCGCGAACGCCACGGCGGCCGTCGCCAATACGGCGATCACCAGCACCAACACCCTTCGCATGTTTTCCTCCTAGTTACACTGAATAGGATGCGTCCAGACGAATAATAAACCCCGCCCTCGACAAGGATATTCACCCTGATTGCCAAGCCCACCGTCGCGTGTCGGACCGAAGTAGCCGAAGCATTGCCAACGGCCCGATACACAGTCAGCAGGTCCGCTCATGCTTGGGGAATAATTTCGCGTGTCCGGCTCCCTAATTTGACGCGCCTCCGCCGCCAAACTGTGCTATTCTTACAGCATGCTGAGCATGCTGAGCATGCGGAAATTGATCTGTTGTCGACGGGCGGGCGCGCTGTTCGCCGTCTACATCGCCTACACACTGGCCATTGAGGCCGTGATGGCGAGCGTCGGACTCGGCATGTCGGCCTTTGCGGCGCCGGGCCAGGCCACGCTTGTTCTTTGCAGTCTTGCCGATGGTCTGACCATTGATGCGCCAGCCAAAACCGGCGACCGTCAAAACCAGACGCCGCGCCCGCAGTGCCCATTTTGCTTCGTCGCCGCGCAAAGCGTAGGGCATGTGGCGACTGCGGGCGAGCCACCGGTGTTCCCCGCCTATGTGGGAAGCCGAGTCATTGGCGCGCTTTCCGACCATTGTCGCGACAAAGTCTTTCCTCCGCGACCGCGCCGCACGGTCGGCGACCCTCGCGCACCCCCCGCTTTCTCCGTCTGACGCTTGCAAAAACGCTCCGCCTCGGCGGAGCCGTTACCCATGCGCGTACGGAGGATACCATGCGCTATTCTTATAGATTGGCTCTCGCAGCTGCGCTGATCGCAGCTGCTGCGCCCGCTCTGGCTCAAGGAGCCGGGAGCACCACGATTACTGTTGAACAGCCTTGGGCTCGTGCCACGCCCGCGGGGGCGAAAACCGGCGCCGCGTACATGACGCTTGTCAACAAATCCGGCAGTGCCGATCGCCTTACTGCGGCGACTTCGGATGTTGCCAGCAAGGTGCAGATTCACGAAATGGCGGTTGTGAACGGCGTGATGCAGATGCGCGAGCTTGCGCACGGTTTGCCGATCCCGGCCGGCGGAACGGTGGTTCTTAAGCCCGGCAGTTATCACGTGATGCTCATTGGGCTGAAGAAGCCGCTAGTGGCAGGGGACTCGCTTCCGCTGACGCTCACGTTTGAAAAAGCGGGGAATATTTCCGTCACTGTGCCGGTAAAGACCATGGGGGCCGGACAAGACATGGGCGGCGGCATGGGCAACATGAAAGGCGGAGGGATGGGCAATATGGAGATGAAATGATGCGGACGCGTCAAATCGTCGTGACGGCGATGGCGGCGGTCGCTGGCTTTGCCTTAATGGCCCTCTGTATCGCCGTTCTCGAATTTTCCACCGATTCGAGGCCCGCCATAGGCGTGGCTTCCATCGGAGGGCCGTTTACACTTGTCGATGATACCGGCGCTCAGGTCACTGAGCACACGCTCGCGGGCAAGCCGTACGCGATTTATTTCGGATACACGTTCTGTCCGGAAGTGTGCCCGACGACTTTGTTTGACCTGTCGCGTTGGATCAAGAAACTCGGCCCCGACGCCGATAAGCTCAACTATGTCTTCGTGACGATTGATCCGGAGCGAGACACGCCAAAGTCGATGCACGCGTATCTGGCGTCTTTTGACAGACACATTCGCGGCTACACAGGCACGCCCGAGCAGATCGCAAAGATCGCGCGGGAATACCGTGTCTACTACAAGAAAGTTCCGACCAGCGATGGCAGTTACGTCATGGATCATTCCGCGTTGATCTATCTGATGGGACCGGACGACAAGTTCGCGTCCATGATCGCCTATCAGGAAGCTGACGCCTCTGCGCTCGCGAAGCTGAGAGGGTTGGCTTCCTTGACGCCTTCCTCCTAGTCGCACGGAGCGAAGGACGTGTAATTTTTCCGCGATTGCGCCTTGAGCGGAGGCTCGAGGCGCGAGCGTGTTTTCTTTGCTCCATACCGAGTGTGCCTGCAATGACACAGTCTCTCGCAAACTTTGTACCAACAAACAAATAAATATTGTTTCATCATCAACACGTTCCTAATCTCGCCACAAAGGGGTAAGGCGTACTCGTCATGACGAATCGGTTGCAGAAACGTTTGCGGTGCGTGATCGCATACGCGGTGGCATACGCAATCGCTCTGCAAGGTTTTTTCTTCGCACTCGATATCGGCAATGCGGCTTTTGCTGCGAAAAGCAGCGCCGGATGGGCCGGCTTCGAGTTGTGCGCCGAAGGCGGCGCCGCACCCAAACAGCCCGCCCCGCCCGTTCAAGGCCCGATGGGCCGCGTCAACTGCATGTTTTGTTTGTCGGGCGCCATATTTTTGAATTCGGCGCCTCCTGCACCGCCGATTTATCACAAGGTGTTGCTTGTTCGCGCAGTGGCGACGCCTGTGGCGCCACGTTTGGTGGCACTGGCTTCGGTCGGCAGCGCTTGGCCGCGCGGTCCTCCAGCCTAATCGCCCGCGCCCGCAAACCGTCGAATTGTGCGGACGGTCGGCCGCGCTTTTGACGCTTTACGTGGAAGCGGAACGCAGTGCGCCGCCGTGAGCGGTGGGCGTTGGCGATCAAACGCAAGTATCTACTCTCGCATGCGGGGAACAAGTCATGTCCTATTCACTCACTAGCGCGCGGCCGTCCACCCATCGGGCCGCTCTGTCAGCGTATTTATTCGCAACACCGATGTTGTTTGGGGGCCTTTCCACGGCTGCTATGGCGGCAGATCTGCCGACGAAGGCTCCCCAACCGCAACCGCCCGCCTATTCGTGGTCGGGATGTTATGTCGGCATCAACGGTGGCGCTGGCGGCAGCGCATCGAATTTCAACACCAACGTTGGAGCCGGCGGCTATCTGACTGGGACTGATCCAGGGACGGTAGACGGTGACGGAGGCGGCTCGGCCAATAAAACGATCGGTACCGGAGGCGGTCAGGCCGGCTGTAATTGGCAGATGAACACTGCTGTGGTCGGGCTCGAAGGAGATTTCGATTATTTCCGCAGCAATGCGAATTTCTCGAACAATACCGGCACGCTGGCCGCGGGCACTCCGTTTACGATCGGACAATCGGTAGCGACCAACTACCTCGCCACGGTCCGCCCGCGCCTCGGCATCGCCGCGGACCGCAGTCTTGCCTACATCACTGGCGGCGCCGCGTTCACTGATGCGACCTATACGGAATCCTATGTCGACGCTGCAGGAGGCATCGGCAGCGCAAGCGCGTCCAAATCACTCGTCGGTTGGACCGCTGGCGCTGGATGGGAATACGCCTGGGCAGATCATTGGACCTTCAAGGTCGAATATCTGTACGCGTCATTTGCAACCACCAACGCCGTTGGTGTGATCGCCGGCCCCGGCGGTACCAATCCGCTGAGCGGATCAGGCGATCTGGTGATTCAGACACTGCGCGGCGGTGTCAATCTCAAGTTCTGAGGGAGAACGCCATGCGCAATCCCACCTTTTCACTCGTTCTCGTCGCACGTCTGACTGCGCGCCGCTGGCCCGCAGCGTTGCGATCCCTCTTTCCGATCGGAGCTTCCATGTCTAGTCACTTCGTCACCACTCAATCGCGATCGGCCCGCCGGCCAATCGGTCGATTAACGACCGCGGTATTTGCTCTTTTGGCCCCGACCCTGTTGGGGGTCGTCTCGCTCGTCGGTGCGGGCAGCGAGGAAGCGCTCGCTTGCGCCTGCGGTTGCAGCGTTTTCGACGTCGGCGGTCTCGACACGCCGCAGGAGCAGGACCACGGCGGTCGCCTCTTTTTCGAGTTCTGGAGCGGCGACCAGACGGAGAATTACGTCGGCAGTTCGCGGGCGCCTGCAGCCCTTAATACGGACAAGGAAATCAACACCCAGTGGTACAATGCCGGCCTAGAGTACATGTTCAACCGGCAATGGGGCGTCATGGTGCGTGTGCCGACGACGAACCGGACGCTGACCACGGAAACCGATGCGTCCTTTCCTGGTGAGGTTCAATCATTCAAATCGCGAGACATCGGCGACATCGAAATCATGGGGATCTACGCCGGGTTCTTCCAGGACATGTCGACCGGTGTCCAGTTTGGCGTCAAGCTACCGAGCGGCACCTTTACGGCGCCCGGGATAGACCGCGATACTCAGATAGGATCGGGTTCGACTGACCTATTGCTCGGCGGGTTTCATCGCGGACTTCTCACCGGCGACAATCACTGGCAATACTTCTACCAGGCGATGTTGCGGCAGCCATTCCTCTATCAGGATGCCGCTGACCCGCAGGGTTTCTTTGATGGTAACCCCGGCGTCATCCAAAGCTACCACCCCGGGAGGCAGGTCGACGGCGCTGGTGGTATTGTCTACAACAACCTCTACAACGTGCTCGGCTTCGACAAGATCACGCCGGTCGGGCAGGTGATCGTATCGCACCGGGACCCCGATTCCGGCACTGGCGCCGATCCGTTGAACAGCGGGTTTGACCGCGTCATGCTGTCGCCAGGTGTTGAGTTCACCAAAGTACTAGACGAAGCAAACAATCGGGTGCTCAAAACGTACTTCGACATCGAGGTTCCGATCTATTACCGCGCCAACGCAGCGAACAATGCCGGCACGGAAGGGCAGCTCGTTGCGCCCTACTTGATCAGGTTGGTGACGAGCTACAATTTCTGAGGAACCGCGCCGATGAGGTCCCGACGCACCACAGTGGCGCGTCGGGATACAACGTCATCAAACGCAAACCGTGCCGATATCAATGGCCGTGATCGGAGCCTTGTCGCCAGTGGACATGCTTCGTCTTCATCCATCGGACTGGCGGCAGCCGCTGAGGCGAATACGTCGGCATGTCGGTGAAATTTGTAGCTGGCATTGGCTCGGCACCGCCGCCGCCGTGGGCATTCGCAGTAGCGGTGGCGAACAGAATCGCAAGCAACGCAGCCGCGCCTATTCTCAACATCGTTCGCTCCTCATTGCCAAGGTGTGCAGATGAATCACAGAAACTTCCCTATAGCAATATCTGGCACTTACGCAGACACGGGCAAGGGGCCAATGCAGCCGGCTCTACAAAGCGCCGTTCGGAACTGGAGGTTGGCCTTCCTTTGTTTGACGGTACTGGGGGTAACCTTGCTTGTTGTCTTCACCTTGAATCCCGCGCGCGCGGCGCCGGAGATCGGTAAGGCCGCCCCGGAACTCGTTGTCTCCGAACTGAACGGTCAGATTTTCGATCTCGCCAAGCTCCGTGGCAAGGTGGTGCTAGTAAATTACTGGGCGACTTGGTGCGCGCCTTGCCGCAAGGACATGCCGCTGCTCAACGCCTTCTACCGGGCTCATCATGGACAAAACCTGGAGATGATCGGCATCAGCATCGACCGCGATCATGATCTCGGAAAAGTCCGCAAGATCATGGCTACGCTCGCCTACCCGGTGGCCTTGCTCAAGGGCGTAACCGTCGATGGCTTTGGGCAGCCGACGGGGGTGCCCATTACTTGGATCATCGACTCCAACGGCACAGTTCACGACATGATGATCGACGTGCGTGATGAACTGCTGAAGAGCCTCGTTGTTCCCCTGCTATCACACTGAGCACATGTCGAAGAGCGGTTCGAATTTCGCGGCGTTTCAACGGAGACTTCGTCGCCTTATTGCCGGCATGACGGCAATAACTGCGTGGCTGCTGGTCACCACGGACGCATCCCACGCTGGCTCTTGGATCACTGACCCTCATTCGCTCTGCCAAGTTTGGGATCCAAACCCGCAAGTTGACGAATCCGCCGCTTGGTCGGGTTCGTGCGCAGGCGGTCGCGCCGAAGGTCCCGGGAGCGTGCAGTGGCTGAAGGGCGGCAGGGCCATCGAGACCGACAAGGGAGCGTGGCGCAACGGCCGTCAGGTGGGAAAAGGCGTGCAGACTTGGTCGACCGGACGCTACGAGGGAGAACTGGCCAACGGCGAGCCAAACGGCCAGGGCGTCCTGTCACTGGGGCATCTGCGGTATGAGGGACAATTCCGCGACGGAAAACCAAATGGTATGGGGACCCTGACCGAGGGCAGCCAAACGATTCAGGGCACTTGGAAAGACGGATGCCTGCAGAGCAGCGCGCGCAAGGCGTCGATCGGCGTCCCGCTGTCCGCGTGCCGCTAGCACTGTACTGTGGTCGAGAAGCGAATGCGAATAAGCCCATTGGCGTTCATAGGAGAAGATGATGTCTAGACTGACCTTTACTCTTGCCTGCGGACTTGTCGTTGTATTCCTCGTCTCCACCCACCACGCTGCAGTGGCGAAAGACAGCGGCGCAAAAAACTGCCGGATGGAGCAGCAATGCCACTGGGAGAACTTTAAGAAGATATGCGTGTGGGTAAAAGTTTGCCGCTGACGGCTACTACTCGGCGCTGATGCCCAGCGTCTTGATGCGCTCCGGCCATTCGGCGAATTGTTTGCTTAGCATAACCGCGAAGGCGTCGTGATCGAGCGGGCCATGGGTGCCGTCGGCCGCGAACCGCGCCTTGACGACCGGCGTGGCAATCACTGCGAATGCCGCTCGCTCGATTCGGTCACGCACGTCTTTCGACGTGCCGGCGGGGAGCAGCAGCCCGTACCAGTTTTCCATGATCATGCCGGGAAAGCCGGCCTCCTTGGTGGTCGGCAGATCCGGCAGCAGTGGCGTGCGCTCCGGCGAGAATACCGCCAGCGCCTTGACCTTGCCGGCTTTCACCAGCGGCAGCAGCACCGGCAGGTCGGCGTTGAGCGTGTCGATATGGCCGCCGAGCAGGTCGGTGATGGCCGGGGCGGCGCCGCGATAGGGCACGTGCGTGATCTTTACGCCGGCCGCCTTGTTGAGCATTTCGAGGGCTATGTTCATGGTGGTGCCGGGCCCGGCCGAGCCATAGCTCAATTGCTGCTGCTTGGCCTTGGCGATGAGGTCAGCGAGCGTTGCGATGCCCGATTTCGGATTGACCACAATCAGCGACGGCACCGAGCCGACCAGCATGACCGGCTCGAACGATTTGACCGGATCGTAGTTGGCCGGCGGTTTGAGGATCGGGCCGATGACGAAAGCGCCGAGGCTTGCCAGCAGCACGGTCTTGCCGTCGGGATTGGCGCGCGCCACGAATTCGCAGGCGATGGCGCCGCCGGCGCCGCCGCGGTCATCGACGATGACATCTTCGCCGAGCTTCGGGCCCATGCCGTTGGCGAGGACGCGGGCGAGCTGATCGACCGGACCGCCGGCCGCGAACGGCACCACGATTTTTATCGGCTCGGCCTGCGCCTGCGGTGCGAGTGCCAAAGATGCGATAAAGCATGCGCCGGCCAACAGTCCGAGAAAGTGCTTCATCGTGATCCCCCCAAAGTTTTGAGGGTATCGTGAGCCTTCTACTGACGATCGTCCAGTCCGGGAGTGCTACTCCGCCGCTTCGCGGTGCTGGTAAAGAAACGGCACGATGCGTGTCGCCTCGCCGGCCTTCGCGACCAGCACATGACTCTCGGGGACGGCCGTCCAGTTGCGGTGGTCCTTGTCGAGCGGCTCGGAGACGACGACGATGCCTTGTTCCGACTCGCGATAGTAAAGCGTATTGGCACGATCGTTTACCGCATAGCGGAAGGCGTAAAGGTCCTTGCCATTGGCGAGGGCGGCGGTGAACCGCATGCGATCCGGCCCGACCAGTTCGCTTAGCCGGGCCAGTGTTATTTGCGTTGCGGCGACCGGGTCGTCCATGCCGGCGCCCATGATGGCGAGGAAAATCGCCTCCGAGTCGGTGGTGCCGACCCGCGCCGGGTACAGCGTGTCGGGAATCAGCGCCTCGACCTGGCGGCGCAGCCTCGCCCAATTGCCGATGAAGCCGTTATGCATGAACAGCCACTTGGCGCAGGCGAACGGATGGCAATTCGGTCGGGTGATGGGCGTGCCGGTCGCGGCGCGCACATGGGCAAAGAACAAGTGCGATTGCAGGTGCCGGCACAGATAACGCAGGTTCTCGTCCGACCAGGCGGGCCGGATTTCGCGGTACAGGCCGGGTTCGGGATGGGCGCCATACCAGCCCAGCCCGAAACCGTCGCCGTTGACGCTGGCCGTCGATTCAAGCGCCGCGATGCTCTGGCTGACCAGCGAATGGGCCGGCGAGGTCACATAATGCTCGAGCGCGGTCGTTTCCCCGCGATAGGCGATCCAGCGGCACATGCCATTGCCTTAAACGTCAGGCCGAAACTCAGGCCACCGAAGTGGCGTCTTTAAGCCATTCGGCCACCTTCTGGAGGGCAATCTCGGCACCATCGTGTTCATTTTCGGTAAATATCCGCAATTGGGTATCGGCCGAGGTGCCTTCGGCCACGATCGTCCGGCAACGCTCCAGCTCACTGCGGCAGCCCAGACGATTTGCATCGGCGGCGACGAGTTGCACCAGTCGGTCTACAATCTCGGCAACCGGCAACGCGCCGGTCCGGGTCACGAAGCTGCCCTGCGCGCCGTAACGCTGCGCCCGCCATTTGTTTTCGACCGCGATCGAGCGGTCGACCACATCAATGTCGGCATTGTGGTCGGGGTGATTGTAGAGATAGCGGACCAGGGCGCGGTACAGCGCAGCAATCGCGATGGTGTCGTCGAGCCGCGTACAGCAATCCGCCGCGCGCAGCTCCAGCGTCGGGTATTTCTGCGAAATGCGGATCGTCCACCACAGATGGCTCGCATCGGGCATCGCTCCGGACGTCACCATGGCGTCGACATAGGCGTCGTACTCAGCATTGCTGCGGAACAGTTCCGGCAGGCCGGTGCGGGGCAGTTCGTCGTAGGCGGCGAGGCGATAGCCTTTGAGCCCGGTCGCGCGACGCTGCCAGAATGGCGAGGAGGTCGACAACGTGATGAACAGCGGCACGTAGGGCAGCATCCGCGTCATCACGTCGACGCGGCGCGCCGGATCGGGAAATTCGACATGCACATGCATGCCGCACAGCATGTTGCGCTGCCCGATCATCTGCAGGAGATCCATCACCTGGGAATAGCGGCCCTTGGGGCTCTGCACAGCCTGACGCCACGATGCCAGCGGATGGGTGCCACAAGCCAGAATGGCGAGACCGTGTTCCGCCGCGGCTGCCGCTGCGCTTCTGCGCAGCCGCAGCAATTCGTGCCGGAGCTGTTCCGCACTGCAGTGCGGTTCGGTCGCGACTTCAATCTGCGCCTGCAGAAATTCGCGGCCGATATGGCCGCTGGTTGTGAGATTGACGCTTTCGAACAGCGTATCGGGCGTTTCCAACGGCGTCTGTAGCGTCGTCGCGTCGGATAGGAAATATTCTTCCTCGACGCCGAACTGGAACTGTTCGTCGGCCACGAAGATAGGCGTGTCATCCCCGGCCGGAACCAGAGTCCGGATGTGCAGCCGACGCTCTTTCGGGTCGAATCTGAATTCCATGTGACGATGCGCTTGAGACAGCCGGACAGGGCTGCTGGCATCAACTCACAGGGGCGAGGGCGGTTCCGCGCGGTTTCCGGGCAGAAACGGCCAAATAAGACAGCGTTTCGATAAATGCATAGCTCAAAAGGCGGAATCAGGCCCGCGAATCACCGAATTCCAGGCGCGGCGGCAAAACACGCGCTTATTGGCTGTGTGTTGCCGTGCTCTCACACGTGACTTTGCCGCAAGACCTCGCGGCATCGATCGTGGCCTGCAGCGCATGCCGGCCCGGGTAGCCGAGAACGGCGACGCCGGCGATGATGAAGCCCGGCGTGGCGGATATGCCGAGCGACTTGCCGAGAGCGAGGTGATCTTTGATCGTCTGCGCGACGCCGTCGCTCTCCGAGATGCTATCGATCGCGCGGGCGTCGAAGCCTGACTCGCGCGCCAACTGCAAGGCTCGCAAGCCGGTGATCGTGCCGCGCTGCGCGTAGACTTTGTGATGATAAGCGTAGAATTGCTGTGGAGTTGCGAGCTGCGCCAGCGCCAGCTCGACCTGACTTGCTGCGACCGAAGCTGGGCCCAGAACCGGGTAGGGAACGAGGACGAGCTTCAAGTCAGCATCGGTATCGACCATGTCTTCGATGTCGACCGAAGCGATGCGGCAGAACGGACAGTTCAGATCGTAGAACTCGACGAGCGTGGTCTTGCCGCCGGGATTGGCCGCCGTCACCACGCCCGGCAATCTATCGATCGGCCCCGGCAGCTTGACCGTGTGATTGGGCACGACGCCGCCGTCGTCGCCGATCAGCGGAAACTCCGAGACGTAGCGCATCGTGCGGTCGCGATCCTGAGCCGATGCCGGTGCGGCCGTCAATGCGCCGAAGGCTGCGGCGGCGAGCGCGATGGCGAAGCCGCGGCAGTTGATGCTCATTGTGCGACGATGCCTGCGGGCGCCGTCTCCAGATTGAACGCTGCGGCGAACAGCGCGCGCGTGTAATCGGTCTGCGGATGGCGGAACAGCGCCGCGGCGTCGCCCGATTCCACCACCTTGCCCGCGCGCATCACGATCAGCCGGCTTGCCAGCGCCGCGACCACGCGCAAGTCGTGCGAGATGAACAGATAGGTCAGGTTGCGCCGC
>Ga0187784_10004219_pt1 | contig 11621 bp, 11 predicted proteins | sample 1015_SJ02_MP15_2_FD_132964 | JGI IMG/M metagenome (GOLD analysis project Ga0187784, IMG submission 132964) | Tropical peat soil microbial communities from peatlands in Department of Meta, Colombia - 1015_SJ02_MP15_20_MG | ecosystem: Environmental > Terrestrial > Soil > Wetlands > Peat | place... | reverse complement strand
CGCCACCGCCGCCGAGGGACTCGACCAGGGTGAGCTGGCCAACTTGTTCGACAGGCGGCTGGCCAAGACCAGCCCGCAACGCGCCGCCCAGATCATCCTTGATGCGGTGCGCAGGAAGAAGGCTCGGGTACTGGTCGGCGCGGACGCCAAGGTCTTGGACATCGTGGTGCGGTTGACCGCTTCGGGATACCAGCAGCTGTTCGGGCCCGTCATGGGCCGGTTGATGCCCAAGCGGTGAGGTCCGGCGCTCTAGCGCGTATTGCTGGCACCGGGGTTAGCCTCGACACGATCAAGCCTCCACAAGGGAGTATCGAATGCAGGAATTCGCCGGCAAGGTTGCCGTGGTCACGGGTGGGGGTTCGGGTATCGGCCGGGCGCTGGCCGTCGAGCTGGGTCGGGCGGGCGCCAAGCTTGCGGTCAGTGACGTCGACACCGAAGGCTTGGCGCAAACCGAGGAGCTGTTGAAGGCGATCGGCGCACCGGTCAAAGCGGACCGGCTCGACGTGACCGAGCGCGAAGCGTTCCTGACCTACGCCGATGCGGTCAACGAGCATTTCGGCAAGGTGAACCAGATCTACAACAACGCCGGCATCACCTTCATCGGATCGATTGAAGCCACCGGGTTCGAGCGCATGGAACGGGTGATGGACGTCGACTATTGGGGCGTCGTGAACGGCACCAAGGCCTTCCTTCCGCACCTAATCGCCTCCGGCGACGGCCATGTCATCAACGTTTCGAGCGCCCTTGGCTTGTTCACGGCGCCAGGGCAGGTCGCGTATGTGTCGGCCAAGTTCGCCGTCCGCGGGTTCACCGAGGCACTGCGACAGGAGATGGTGCTGGCCGGCCACCCGGTGCGCGTGACCACGGTGCACCCCGGCGCCATCAAAACAGCGTTCGCCCGCAACGCCACCTTCGCCGACGGGCTCGACCAGGCTCAGCTGGCCGGCCAGTTCGAGGAAGAGCAAGCCAGGACCACCCCGGAACGAGCCGCCCAGGTCATCCTGGCGGCGGTGCGCAAGAACAAGGCGCGGGTGCTGGTCGGGCCCGACGCCAAGGCGATGGACCTGGTGGTGCGGCTCGGCGGTTCGCAATACGAGCAACTGCTTGGGGGGCCCGTCATGGGCCGCGTGAGGGACGTCGTGCAGCGGCTGCTGCCGAAACGCTGACCCGACCCCGGTCAATGAGCACGCTCAGCGCCCCAGCGGGTGTTCTGCCAACCACCCTGCCGCGACCGTCTGCGGGTCGGCGCCGCCCGCCACCTGGCGGCGCATCTCGACCAGGGCCGCGGTGTCCAGCACGCCGGCCACTTCGTTGATCGCCAGCAGCTGGCGGTCGCTCAGCGCGTTGCGGCGATACAGCGGCACCACGTTCTCGGCGCGTATCAGCGCCGGTTTACCGTCGGCCAGCGCGACCAGGTCGGCGGGAATGCCGGGATCGGCGGTGGTAGTCCATGCAGCCGTCAGCTGTCCGGCCCGCAGCGCCGCGAACATCGTTGTTAAGTCGGGGAATTCGTGTGGAGCCGGAATTCGGCAGGTGCCGACCGCCGTGGGCGGTTGGTGACCGGCGAAAGTTCCGACAACGAGCCCGGCGCAGTGTTTTGGCAGGGCGCTCAGGTCCGCGGTGACATCATCGCCGCCCCAGGCCTTGGCGGTGGACCCCGTCACCAGTGGCACAGGTTTGTCTTCAGCAGCCGTCGTGTAGTCGCCCGCGGCGATGCCCTCCGGTAGCGCGGACACCATCGCCCGGTAGACCCCGGCGTCCGACAATGCCGCCGCACCGGGCTGCACGAGCTGCAACATCTGGCCGGTGAAAACCGGGACAACGGTGAACGCGCCCGAGTCCAATCGCGGCATCGGGTCGGCCGCGGCCTCGGCTCGTGCCGCAAAACCGTAGGAGCGCAGCGCTGCGACGTAGATGCCCGCCAGCAGCTTCGACTCGGAATCGGGCGCGGATCCGACTACCACCTCCGGAGAGGCGCGATGGTCTTTGGTATCGGGCGCGCAGCCGGCCAGGGTGAGTACGGCGACGAGCAGCGGCGCCGCCAGCCGGCTGATTCTCACCCCGCGACGTCTTAGGCTTCTGCGACCAGGGCCACCGCTTGGGCCACCGCTTCCCCGACCCGCAGGTCCAGCGGGCTCGGGACGATCCGGTCGAGAGCGAGGTCATCGCTGACGACGGCAAAGATCGCCTCAGCCGCGGCCACCATCATCTTTTCGGTGATCCGGCGGGCTCCCGCGTCCAGTGCGCCGCGGAACACCCCGGGAAACGCCAGCACATTGTTGATCTGGTTGGGAAAGTCGCTACGGCCGGTGGCCACGACTGCCGCGTACTTGGCCGCAACGTGCGGATGAATCTCGGGGTCCGGATTGGACAGCGCGAAAACGATCCCGTCAGGTGCCATGGTGGCGATCATCTCCTCGGGGACCACACCTGCGGAGACCCCGACGAACATATCGGCCCCATCGAGCGCTGCCGCCAGGCCGCCGGCCAGACCGGCGGGATTGGTACGCCGCGCCAGGTTGGTCTCGACGCTGTTCATGTCGTCGCGCCCAGTGTGCAGAATGCCCCGCGAGTCGAGCACGGTGATATCCGAAACGCCCATTGCCAGAAGGAGATTGGTGCAAGCCACACCTGCGGCTCCGGCGCCCGAGACCACCACTCGCAGCGAGGACATGTCACGGCCGAGCAACTTGGTGGCGCCCATGAGTGCGGCCAGCACGACAATCGCCGTGCCGTGCTGGTCGTCGTGCATCACCGGGCAGTCCAGCGCCTCGATGACTCGTCGTTCAATCTCGAAGCAGCGCGGCGCGGAGATGTCCTCGAGGTTGACGGCCCCGAAGGTGGGGCGCAGTCGCACCAGGGTCTCGACGATCTCGTCCGGATCCTTGGTGTCCAGCACGATCGGGATCGCGTTCAGCCCGCCATATGCCTGGAAGAGGGCGCACTTGCCCTCCATCACCGGCAGGGACGCTCTGGGCCCGATGTCGCCGAGGCCGAGCACCGCGCTGCCGTCGCTGACGACAGCCACCAGCCGGTTTGCCCAGGTGTAGCGGGCGGCCTCGTTCTGATCGGCGGCGATCGCGCGGCTGACCTGCGCCACACCGGGCGTGTAAGCGATCGACAAAGCGCGCTGGGTGTCCAGCGGAGTCTTCAGGCCTACGTAAAGCTTGCCGCTTACATGTGCCTCGAAGATTTCCGCGTCGGTGATGACGCCCTGCTCGGCGCGCGTCTGTATCGATCCAATCAATTCGGACACGCGCCCCAGGGTACTGACTACCGATTAGTAGCCCTAATTGACGCGCGTATATCAGATCAGACCGAGATCGGTGACCGCGGCGCGCTCGTCGGCCAGCTCAGCGGTCGATGTGTCGATCCGGCCGCGGGAGAATTCGTCGATCTCGAGGCCGCTGACGATCGCCCACTTGCCGTTCTTGGTGGTCACCGGGAACGACGAGATCAGACCCTCCGGCACCCCGTATGAGCCGTCGGAGAAGACCGCCATGGAGACCCAGTCGCCTTCCGGGGTGCCCAGCAGCCAGTCGCGGGCGGCGTCGATGGTTGCCGAAGCGGCCGATGCGGCCGACGAGGCGCCGCGCGCCGCGATGACCGCCGCGCCGCGCTTGGCGACGGTCGGGATGAAGTCATTCTCGATCCAGGCTCGATCGCCCACGACCTCGGCGGCGTTCTTGCCGCCGATCTCGGCGTGGAACACGTCGGGGTACTGGGTGGTCGAGTGATTGCCCCAGATCGTCATCTTCTTGATGTCGGTGACCGCAACGCCGGCTTTCTTGGCCAGCTGCGAGATCGCCCGGTTGTGGTCGAGGCGGGTCAGCGCGGAGAACCGCTCGCGGGGGATGTCGGGCGCGTTGCTCATCGCGATCAGCGCGTTGGTGTTGGCCGGGTTGCCGGTCACACCAATGCGGATGTCGTCTGCGGCAACCGCGTTGAGGGCCTTGCCCTGCGCGGTGAAGATCGCGCCATTGGCCTCCAACAGGTCGCTGCGCTCCATACCCGGGCCGCGCGGACGCGCGCCGACGAGCAGGGCAAGGTTGGCGCCATCGAAAATCTTGTTCGGATCCGCGCCGATTTCCACACCGGCCAGTAGCGGAAACGCACAGTCGTCGAGTTCCATCACCACGCCCTCGAGCGCCTTGAGCGCGGGCTCGATCTCGAGCAGACGTAGCTCGATCGGGCGATCGGCCCCCAGCAGCAAGCCACTCGCCAGGCGGAACAACAGGCTGTAGCCGATCTGGCCGGCGGCGCCGGTGACGGCGACCTTCAGAGGACTTGCGCTCACGTCGGTTAACTCCTTGTGGAGAAGGTCGTGCAGATTTGGGTTCGGGCTCGAAACTAGCGCACCCTTTTCGGCCCGCAACCTCCGGTCCACTACCAGGGCCTCTGCTGCGCGCCCGCGTCGTCACGCTTCGACAAGCCAGGACGCGTAACATTGAGGGCCGCCGGTCAGGACTGCGCTGCGATCGGAGGTTGAGGTGTTCCAGGGGTTCGACGCATTGCCCGAAGCGCTTCGACCGCTGGCACACGAGCAGCACCCACTCCCCGTTCCTCATCCGACCGACGACGCCCTGGTCGACTGTGCCGTCTACGCCGAAGGCCACCGGCTGCCCGGCAACTTCACCTACGCCGTCGCACTCAGCAAAGTACGTCAGATCGAGATGCTCGGGCACGACGCATTCGTCTGGGTAGGGTTGCACGAACCCGACGAGACCCAGATGCAGGACGTGGCGGACGTTTTCGGGCTGCACCCGCTGGCCGTCGAGGACGCGGTGCAAGCCCATCACCATCAGCGACCCAAGCTGGATCGCTACGACGAGACGTTGTTTCTTGTCCTCAAGACCGTCAACTATGTCCCCCACGAATCGGTGGCGCTCGCCCGACAGATCGTCGAAACGGGCGAGATCATGATCTTCGTCGGCAAGGATTTCGTGGTCACCGTCCGCCACGGCGAGCATGGCGGACTCTCCGCGGTGCGCAAGCAAATGGAGGCCGATCCCGAGCAGCTGCGGCTGGGCCCGTACGCGGTGATGCATGCCATCGCCGACTCCGTGGTGGACCACTACCTCGAAGTCACCAGTCTGATGGAGTGTGATATCGACAACATCGAGGAAGTGGCGTTCTCTCCTGGCCGCAAGCTCGATGTCGAGCCTATTTACCTGCTCAAACGCGAAGTCGTCGAACTACGCCGATGCGTCGTTCCGCTGGGCATTGCGTTCCAGCGAATGCAGTCGGAGAACAAGGATCTGATCTCCAAAGAAGTGCGGCGCTATTTGCGCGACGTCGCCGACCACCACAGTGAGGCCGCCGACCAGATCGCCAGCTACGATGACATGCTCACCTCGCTGGTGCAGGCGGCGTTGGCCCGGGTGGGCATGCAGCAGAACAACGACATGCGCAAGATGGCGGCCATCGCGGGCATCATCGCGGTGCCCACCATGGTCGCCGCTATCTACGGCATGAACTTCCATTTCATGCCCGAGCTGAACTGGCCGTGGAGTTACCCGGTGGTGATGGCCGGGATGGCCGTTGTCTGCCTGATTCTGTACTGGCAGTTCCGAAACAGGAACTGGCTGTAGCAGGCGGGCACCCGGCGACGTCGAATGTGCTTTCAGGGCGGGAATTTCGCGGTTCGGCCGCCCTACGCGCACAGTAAACGCCGTGTGCGCACGGTCGACGAAGCCTCTCGAGGCCGCGCAGGCGAGTCCAAAGTCTCCGTCACTCAGCGTCAGAGGGCGCGATGGTCAGATTCGCCCCCGAGTCGGCGTCGAACACGGCGAGCTTCGTGGTGTCGAAAGCCAATTCGATCGACTGCCCGATGGCCGCTCTGGATTCGCTGGAAACCCTTGCCACGAACTGATTTGCGTGCGCGTCCGACTCCGCGGCCAGCTCATCCAACTGAGCCGAGTGCGCTGCCCAACCCGCGGTGGAAAAGTACACGTATTTGTCGGCACCGAGCGATTCGACCAAGTCGACCTTCACCTCGAAGGTCAACGCCCCGATGCGCTGGTACCCGTCGATCAATGCGGCGTCCTGCAGGTGCTCGGGGCGCACCCCGACGATGATGTTCTCCGCCTTCGGATACTGTGCGATCACCTGTTGAACCTCGGGCGTCAGCATCACCTCACCGAACGGCAGGGTCAGTCCGATCGGCGTCAAGGTGGCGGGAAAGAAGTTCATCGCCGGCGAGCCGATGAATCCGGCGACGAAGAGGTTGGCGGGATACGCGTACAGCTCGTCAGGTGTCCCGATTTGCTGTGCTACCCCGCCGTGCATCACCACCACGCGATCTCCCAGTGTCATGGCCTCGGTTTGGTCGTGGGTGACGTAGACGGTGGTGGTGCCCAGCCTCTTCTGCAGCCGGGCGATCTCGCTGCGCATCTGTACCCGCAGTTTGGCGTCGAGGTTGGACAGCGGCTCGTCCATCAGGAACACCTTGGGATGGCGCACGATTGCCCGGCCCATCGCGACCCGCTGTCGTTGGCCGCCTGACAAACGGGAGGGCTTACGGTCCAGAAAATCAGTCAGGTCAAGGATTTTGGCTGTTTCCTCGACCTTCTGTGCGATTTCGGACTTTTTCATCTTCGCCAGGGTCAACGGAAACGCGATGTTCTGCCGCACGGTCATATGCGGGTAAAGCGCATACGACTGGAACACCATCGCGATATCGCGGTCCTTGGGCGCCTTCTCGTTCATCCGCTCGCCATCGATGCGCAGCTCACCTGACGAGATATCCTCAAGTCCGGCAATCATATTCAGTGTCGTGGTCTTGCCGCAGCCAGACGGCCCCACCAGGATCAGGAATTCGCCGTCGGCAATGGTGATGCTCAGGTCTTGCACTGCCATCGCGCCGTCGGGGTAGCTTTTGCTGACGTGGTCCAGCACAATCTCGGCCATCGAGCTATCCCTTCACAGCGCCAGAGGTCAACCCGGCAACGATTCGTCGTTGGAAGACTAGAACAAAAACGATGATCGGGACCGTGATCACGACGGCGCCGGCCGCGATGGATCCGGTTGGCTCCTCAAACTGCGTACTGCCGCTGAAGTTCACGATTGCCACCGGCGCCGTGATCGCCGCCTTGGTGGCGGTCAGGGACAGCGCCAGCAGCAGGTCGTTCCAGGCGAAGATGAAGACCAGGATCGCCGCGGTCACCACTCCGGGTGCCGCCAGCGGGACGATCACCTTGCGGAAAGCCTGGACCGGCGTGGCGCCGTCAATTCTGGCGGCCTTCTCCAGATCCCATGGGATCTCCCGGAAAAAAGCCGACAACGTGTGGATGGCAAGGGGCAGTGCGAAGGTGATGTAGGGCAGAATCAAGCCCGGCCACGTGTCGAACAGACCGATGAAGCGTTCAATGTTGAACAACGGTGTGACCAAAGAGATCGCCGGGAACATGGTGACCAGCAGGGTGGCACCGACGAGCAGCCGCTTGCCCGGAAACTTCAGCCGGGCAATGGCGTAGGCCGCCATCGCGCCGAGCACCACGGCAATCGCGGTGGTGAGCAACCCTATTCCAATGGAGTTGACCAGCGCTGAACTGAAGATGTCACCTCTGAAGATCCCGCGGTAGTTGTCAAGGGTCACCGATGACGGAATCAGCTTGCCGTCCTTGACCGTTGACGTCGGTTTGAGCGACAGAGACAGAATCCACAGCACCGGAACAAGCGCATACACCACGACCAGGGTGTCGATGATGGCCCACATCGTGGCACGCCGCGCGTCCCCCAACGCGCTTCCCCGTACCCCTACTCTTTCAGCGGCCATCGACGTCACCACCGGGCGCCGCGGCCCCGAACACCTTGATGAAGACCAGAGCGATGATGCCCACGCAGACAAAGATCAGGACACTGATCGCCGAACCGAGTCCGACATTGAAGCCCTTGAACAGGTTGTCGTAGCCCAGGATCGACACCGATTCGGTGTTGTTGGCTCCGTTCGTCAGCACGTAGATGTTGTCGAAGATGCGGAAGGCGTCCAGCGTCCGAAATAGCAGCGCGACCACGACCGCCGGCTTGATGATCGGCAAGATGATCCTGGTCAGCCGTCGCCAGGCGCCGGCGCCGTCGACCTGGGCAGCTTTCAACAAATCCTCGGGAACCAGAGCCAATCCGGCCAGCAGCAGCAGCGACATGAACGGCGTGGTCTTCCAGACCTCGGCGATGACGACGATGCCCAGCGACGGGATCTGCTCGGTCAGCGGCGCGCTACCGTGCGGCAGCAGGTTGGCCAGATAGCCCGTTCCCGGCGTCCAGGCGTAGTACCAGCTGTACGACGCGACCGCGGTGACGATGCCGTACGGGATGAGCACCGCGGTGCGCACCAGGCCCTTGCCGACCAGGGTGCGGTGCATCACCAGCGCCAGCGCCAAGCCCAGCACGAACTCGACCGACACCGAGGTCACCGTGATACCCAGTGTCACCGCCAACGCCGTCCACCAATATTGGTCGGTCAAGATCGTCAGGTAGTTGCTCAAACCGACGAACGCGGCGTCATGGGGAGTGGCAAGGTTGTTGCGCTGCAAGCTCAGCCACATGGCGTAGCCGATCGGATAGGCCGTCACCGCCAGCATCAAAAGCGCCGCCGGTGCGACCAGGCTGAAAGCCAGTCGTTGTTCTGCCGCCAGGATGCGCGGGCGTGCATCGTCGCCGGCGCGCGTCACGGCAACAGCCCCTCCCCGTTGATGGCCTTTTGCACCTGGGTGGCGAGTTCGGCGGCCGTGCGCTCCGGGTCGATCTCGGTGATGGGGTTCAGCGCCGCCGCGATTCGAATCGCCATCGCTTGGTAGACCGGTGTCGCCGGACGCACCGCGGCGTCGGTGAGCTGATGGCGAATGACGGTGTACATCGGATACTTGGCCTGGAATTGCGGGTCGGAGTACAGCGAGGCACGTACCGGTGGCAGGCCGCCCGCGATCGATGCGTACTTCTGACTCGGCAGGCTGCGCAGGCAGCGGACGGCTTCGAACGCTTCGGCGCGGTGACGGGTGGTGCTGGCTATCGCCAGATTCGACCCGCCGATCGTCACCTTGGCCGGCTGGCCGGGAGCCACACCGGGGTAGGCCGCGAAACCGAAGACCTTTTGGCTGGCGTCGTAGGCGATGCGAAATTGCTCGTCGTTGGGCACGAATGTGCCGACGTCGTTGATGGTGCCGGCCAGCTCAGGATTCCGGTCGAGCGGCAGGAAGGGCACACCGCCTTTCACCGCGTTCTGCAGCATGGACGCCAGCACATATGGCCAGTTGACTTCGAGTGCGGCCTTGCCCTGTTCGACCGCCAAGCGCGCGGTGCCCTCGTCGGTTCGGGTGATCGACGGATCGGCTCCGGGGGCAGTGGCCACCGACTTGAGGATGCGCAGTGCTTCGACGGTGGCGGCCCGGTGGGCTGGCGTGTCCGTCAAGGTGACATGGCGGCCGTCTTCGGAGAGCACTTGACCGCCCGCGCTCGCCAGCAGTGTGTTGAACCACACCACCAGACCCTCGCTTTCGTTAGCCTGCACCGCGATCCAGCCCGGCTGACCTGCGGCATGCAATCTAGCGGCCTCGGCGACCAAGCCGTCCCAGGTCGGCGGCGGTTGGCTCACCAAGTCTGTTCGGTACCAAAGCAATTGGGTGTTGGTGGTTACCGGTGCGGCATACAGCTTGCGCTTCCAACGCGCTGTCGCGAGCGGACCCGCCAAGGTGTCCACGGTGGCGTCGGCCTCGGCCTCCCCCGCCGGGTCGTCGGATAGCGGCAGTGCCCAGCCTGCCTCGGCGAACTCCGCAGTCCACACCACATCCAGCGCCATCAGGTCCATGGTGCGGTCGTGACCGGTGAGCCGTCGGGCCAGCTGCAATCGCTGCTCGCCAGGAGCTCTCGGCAGGCTTATCTGCTGAATGGCGAAACGGCCGCCGAATTGCTTGGTACAGGCCTGGGCGACCGCGGTGAACGTCGCGCGGTCGGCGGCCGGTGTGTAGAAGCTGAGCACCAGCTGGCTGCCGGACCCGCAGGCCGATACCGCCGAGGCGATGGTCACCGTCGCCAGCGCGATTGAGCCTGTTCGGGGTGCGCGCCGGCGACGACTCACCGTGTGCCTCCCGCGCATCTTGTCGGAGCGTCAGATCGCCAAGCGCGCCAGCAGATCCCGTGCTTTCTCCGCGTTTTGCGGATCGCAGAGTACGTCGTAGCGCCCAGCTACCAATTGCATAGTCGAGCTGAAATCCCTTGTCCCACGCGCCATTGCGTACGGAACTGCTGAAGTAATCAATCCGAAGAACACCCCGGCCACCAGCCCGGTGACCAGTGCGGCCCAAGGATTGGGGCTGAAGAAACCGAGCACCAACCCGATGAACAAGCCCAGCCAGGCCCCGCTGAGTACACCGCCGCCAAGCACCCTGGCCCATGTCAGCCTGCCGGTGACCCGTTCGACCTGCATCAGGTCGACGCCGACGATGGTCACCTGCTGAACCGGGAACTGCTGTTCGGATAGGTAGTCGACGGCGCGCTGCGCCTCGGCGTAGGTGGGATAGGACCCGACCGGCCAGCCCTTGGGAGGTGTCGGTAATCCGGGCACACCATGCCGACGGCCCGCGGCGCCCGGGGGCGTTACGCCGGGAACTTGTCCAGGCTGAAAAGGACTAGTCATCGGTGCTCATTCTCCTGTGCAGCAGCCATCGTCTCATCTCAGGCCCCCTTCCACCCTATCGAGGAACCTACGAGCAGCCGGTGAGCAAGCGTGCTCGTCTGATCTAGGCCCGTTGATTAAAGGCGGTAGTGCCCAGCTACGCATGGACTAGGTTGAACACCATGACAGCTCCCGGCGACGGCTTGGGCGAGAGCGCCGACGGCGACGAGCCCAACGCGCCCGCAGCCGGCAGCCGGGCCGCCGAACAGCCGGACCCGGAAGCTCCCTGGGAGCCACCAGCGCCGCCGCCGACAGCCGACTACCCACCCCCGGCGTACCCGCCGCCCGGTTATCCAACCGAATACCGGGCCGGCCATCCGGGGCAATACGCACAGCCCGTGCCGCCACCTTCCGGATATGAGCAGCCGCCAGGTTACGGAGGCCCGCCGGGGCCACCGCAGTTCGGTGGCCCACCGGCCGGCTATGCGCCTTCCTCCTATTCGGGAGGCTATTACCCCGATCATCAGGGCGGTTTTGGGCCCGGTGGCACGATGCAGCCGGGGATCAACGGGCTGGCGATCGCTTCGCTTGTCTCGTCGTTCACCGGGTTGTTCTGCTGCATCGGCTCGATCGTGGCCATCGTGCTGGGCACAATCTCGCTCGACCAGATCAAGCGAACTCGGCAAGACGGCTATGGGCTGGCAGTCGCCGGCATAGTCATCGGCATCGCGACTCTGCTGGTCGGCTTGATAATCGCGATGTTCGCGCTGCATTCACGTTAGCGGCGTTGTCAGTGGGTTCCCGGGCGCTGTTAGCAGAGCGCGGGCCAAATCTGCCCATTGCGCCACTCCCGTCACAAGAGGTATGTATGGTGAGCTAGTTCACGCAGCTAGGAGAAGATTGACCAGCTCACAGCTCTAGGACGGTCGAGTGCGCATAGGGGGACGCCGGGATGCAGACCCCGCCGCGGCGGTGCGGCGGCGGGGATTTCGGGCGACGCGGACGCCGG
>Ga0187784_10004218_pt1 | contig 11623 bp, 9 predicted proteins | sample 1015_SJ02_MP15_2_FD_132964 | JGI IMG/M metagenome (GOLD analysis project Ga0187784, IMG submission 132964) | Tropical peat soil microbial communities from peatlands in Department of Meta, Colombia - 1015_SJ02_MP15_20_MG | ecosystem: Environmental > Terrestrial > Soil > Wetlands > Peat | place... | reverse complement strand
TTGGCGACCTTCTGCAGGAGTATCACTTCCATGGGAGTCAAGCTCGCGGTTAATGCTGGTCCGTCTACGGCAGGAGCGCGAGAAAGCGCGCGCGGCGTATGGCGAGCTGCAGTTGCCGTTGATAGTGTGCGCGCGTCCCGGTGATGCGACTTGGCACGATCTTGCCGGTCTCGGTGATGTAGCTCTTGAGCGTCGCCAGATCCTTGTAGTCGATCTGCTTCACGTCGTCGGCGGTGAAGCGGCAGAACTTCTTGCGGCGGAAAAAACGTGCCATGTGTCGTGTGATCCTTTGAGTTAGCGTATGCCCATCGGCATCTCGTCATCGTCCCCGTCGTCGCCGAAATCCTCGTGGCGACGCGCACTCTCGTCCGGTGCACGCGCCATCGGCGAGGGCTCGGTCACTGCCTCCTCCATCCGCACGACGAGGCTGCGCAGCACCGCATCACTGAATCGGAAGGCCCCCTTGAGCTCGGTCAGGGTCTTTTGATCGCACTCGATGTTGAGCAGGATATAGTGCGCCTTGTGCACCTTCGCAATGGGGAAGGCCAGTTGGCGCCGGCCCCAATCCTCGTAGCGATGCACCTGGCCGCTGCCGGCACTCACCATGCCTTTGTAGCGATCCACCATCGCAGGAACCTGCTCGCTCTGGTCCGGATGGACCAGGAGCACTATTTCATAATGCCGCATGTCGACTCCCTACGGTTTTAAGCCTCCCGTTGCGAGCGGTGAGGCAAGGAGTATAAGGCCGGCGAGCCGGCGAAAAAGAGCGCGAAGGATACGCGTTTGGAGCAATTTCGGCAAGGCACCCGCCGCCCGAAGGGGCTAAGCAGGCGCTTTCCCGGGCAGCAATCGTTGACGCCGCGCCTCGAACAGGGCGATCCCGGCGGCCACCGACACGTTCAGCGACTCCATCGGACCGCACAGCGGGATCCTCACCAGAAAATCGCAGCTCTCACGGGTCAAGCGTCGCATGCCGGACCCCTCTGCGCCCAGTACCAGTGCGAGCGGGCGCCGCAGATCAGCGCTGTACAGGCTCGCGTCCGTCCCCGCATCGGTTCCTACCACCCAGATCCCCTGCTCCTTCATCATCTTGAGGCTTCGGGCCAGATTGGTGACGGTCGCGACCGGAACGAGCTCGGCCGCTCCCGAGGCCACCTTGCGCGCCACACCGTCCAGCGCCGCGGAGCGATCCTTCGGCAGCACCACAGCGCTCGCCGCTGCGGCTGCTGCCGTGCGCAGACAGGCCCCGAGGTTATGCGGATCCGTGACACCATCGAGCACGAGGATCAGCGGGTCGCGACTCGCGCGGATCGCTTCTCCCAGGTCGTGCTCATTCAGCGGCTTTGCGGGGCGCACCGCCGCCACCGTCCCCTGGTGCACGACCTCACCCACGAGCTTCGCGAGCGCATCGTCTGGCACGGTCTGGATGCGCAGGCCCACGGCGAGGGCGCGCTCGCGCAGGGCGCGGACGCGGGCGTTCTCTCGGCTGATCCAGAGCTCGAGAACCCGCTCGGGTGAGGTGTCGATGACCGCCGCTACGGGGTGGAGCCCGTAGATCAGCTGGCGCTTCGGCTCAGCCACGCGCGCCGCCCCGGTGCGTTGCCCGTGGAGCCCTGCGTCCGAGGCGCCCGTCCCGCAAGGCGCTGCGCCGCGGGCCCCGAACAGGGACCCGGGAAGCGCCCATGTCCAGCAACTCGAAGTCGATCTGGCGTTGCATGAGATCGACTCGGCTCAACCGCACCTCGACGCTGTCGCCCATCTGCCAGCGCCGGCCGGTGCGCTGGCCGACCAATCCGGTGCCGCCGGGTGCAAGCTCCCAGTAATCGCCCGGGATGGTCGAGACGTGCACCAAGCCGTCGATGGGCATCTCCTTCAGCTGCACGAAGAGCCCGAACTCGAGTGCGCTCGAGATCGTGGCTTCGAAGCTCTGGCCGATGCGTGGTTGCATGTAGAGACATCTGAGGTAGCCCATGACGTCGCGCGCCGCCTCATCGGCGCGGCGCTCGCGCTGGGAGCACTCGGCGCCGAGGGTTTGCAAGTCGGCGTTGCTGTACTTGTGCCCCGAGGGCGATTCGGGGAGCACGGCCGCCTTGATCGCGCGGTGGACCAGGAGGTCCGGGTAGCGGCGGATCGGCGAGGTAAAGTGCGCGTATTCCTCGAGCGCGAGCCCGAAGTGGCCGATATTCGTCTGCTGATACACGGCTTGGGCGAGCGAGCGGATCACCAACCCCTCGAGTAGCGCACCGTCCGCACGCGCGGACAGGCGCTCGATGAGTTGTCGAAATTCCCGCGGGCTCGGGCGCTCGGAGAAGGTCGCGCCGATTTGCAGCGCACTCATGACCTTTTGCAGCTCGGTCACGCGCTTCTCCTCCGGCTCACTGTGCACGCGATACAGGCTTCCGGCCTTGGCGAGCCGCAGTGCCACCGCCGCTTGCACGTTGGCGGCGATCATGCACTCCTCGATCAGCCGGTGCGCATCATTGCGCGCGAGCGCGTAGAATCCTTCGATCCTGCCGTCATCGCCGATCCGCGCCTTCACCTCGCCGCCACGAAAATCGAGCGCTCCGCGCCGCTCGCGCGCCGACTGCAACGCGCGGTACACGGCATAGAGCGCGTCGAGCGAGGTGCGTACGCCCGCCGTCAGCTCATCGTCCGAAGCGTGCTGCCGGCCCTCGAGGAACGCCCATGCCTGATCGTAGGTGAGCCGCGCGTGCGAGCGAATCACCGCCTCATAGAAGCGGGCGCGGCCGGGCTTGCCCGACTTGCCCACCGTCATGTCGCACACGAAAGCCAAGCGCTCGACGTGCGGCATCAGCGAGCACAGATGATTCGACAAATGCTCCGGCAGCATCGGCAGCACACGATCGGGGAAATAGACCGAGGTGGCGCGTGCCCGCGCTTCCTGGTCGAGCGAGGTGCCGACGCGCACATAGTGGCTGACGTCGGCGATGGCGACGATGAGCCGAAAGCCTCCGCGCACGCGCTCGGCATACACCGCGTCGTCGAAATCCTTGGCATCCTCGCCGTCGATGGTGACAAGCGGCAGATCGCGCAAGTCCTCGCGGCCCACGCGGTCCTGGGGGAGGACGTCCGGCTCGAACCGATTCGCAGCGTGGAGCACCTCCGCGGGAAACTCCTGCGGCAAGTCGTGCCTCAAGATCGCAAAACGCGCCGCGACGTCCGAAGGCCTCAGATCGGTAAGCACCTCGACGATGCGCGCGTGTGCGGGCTCCTCGCCGTACGGTCGCTTGAGAATCTCGACGATGACGTTATCGCCGTCTTTTGCGCCGTGCGCGTAGCGTGAGGCGACCTCGATCGGATACCAGTGGCCGGGATCCTCGGGCTCGAAGTGGCCGTGCTCGATGCCGCCCTGCCAGACCCCACCGATCCGCTTCGGCGCCTCGGCGGTGCGGCGGATCAATCGGGCCACCCGGCGTGCGCGCTCATTCACACCGACCGCCAGCACCTCGACTCGATCGTTGTGCATCAAGGAGGCGGCGTCTGCGCGCGCGAGCACCAAGGGCGCGGAGCCGTCGTCCGGCAGCACAAGCACCTCACCGCTTCGCTTGCCGCGGATACGTCCGGCGACCCGCTCGCCCTCGCCGGCGGCGGCAAAGCCGTTGGGACCCTCGACTGCCTGCCCGTCGCGCACCATTGCCGCGAGCCGCTTCGCGAGCGCCGTGCGCTCGGCTTCGGTGGTGAGTCCCAGCCGTTTTGCGATCCGCGCCGCGGAGAGCGGCTCGGGGGCCTCCGACAAATGCCTCAGCAGCAGCTCGCGGCTCGCAATCGGATGCTCGTAGCGCAGCTTCTCGAGCGCGAAGTTCGGATCCGCGACGCGCCAGTTGCTCCCCCGGCGCGTGCGGTCAGGGCCGCGTCGTGTCATACCATCGTGCCGTCAACGGCTCGCGACCAGCGCCGGGCGCGCCTGCCAGCGCTTGGCGAGCCAATAGTAAGCGGGCGAGGTGACCGCCAGCCCGACGATCCAGGACAGATCAATGCCGTTCTTGCCACCGACTGCGCGCGCAACCGGGCCTACGTAGAGCGGCGAGGCGATGAAGGGCAGCTGGACGAGGATCCCTGCCGCGTAGCAGGTCACCGCCGCCCCGTTGATGCGCCCGTAGATTCCCCCATCCTGGCGAAAGAACGAGGCGACGTCGTATTGGCCGTGACGCAGCAAGTAGTAGTCGACGAGATTGATGGCTGTCCAGGGAACGAGGACGTAGAGCAGTAGCAAAATGAAGTCTTCATAGTTTACCAGGAAAGATTCCTTGCCGAGGAGCGCACCCACGAGAGACAGGCCGAAGAGGATGAGCGCGATCACCGTGCGGGCGCCGGAGCCCGGCGACCAGGAAGGAATGATTGTCTGACCGAAGGTGAGGGTCGAGAGCGCGCCACAGTAGAGGTTCATGGCATTCGCCGCCGCAACGCCTACCGTGAACACGATGAGCACGAGGGGTGCGATGCCGGCCGTCACCACCCCGAGCCCGGCCATGAGGTTTCTGCCTGGCGCGGCCAGGCCGACTGCGGCCCCGAGCACCATCGGCAGGAACGAGCCCAGGGTGCAGCCCCAATAGCTCGCCCAGAAGGCGGGCCGCACGCCCGTGTCGCGCGGCATGTACCGCGAGTAGTCCGATACGTAGGGCGCATAGGCGATCTGCCAGAGGGCGGCGGCCGAGATCACACCGAGGAATCCAGCGATGCTGAAGGTGTTGCGCGTCAGGAAATCGGCGGGCAGCCCATGGACCCACACGATCCATGCGGCAGCGAGCGCCAATACGGCAGCGGAGACATAGGTCATCACCCGCGCGTACGCATGGATGAGATCGTAGCCGTAGATAGTGGCGATGACGCTCAGCACGCCCACGAGAGCGATGCCCGGTGCATCCGACATGCCCTTCACCAGGGTGGCGAGCGCTTGGCCGCCGAGCACCAGGTTGGAGGCGAGAAACCCGACGTACATCACGATGACGATGCCGATCACGAGGAGCGAGCCCAGGGAGCCGAACTGGCCGCGGGTCTGGATCATTTGCGGCACACCGAGAGTCGGACCCTGAGCCGCGTGCAGCGCCATAAACACCGCGCCCACCAGATTTCCGATGGCAAGGCCCACCACCGCCCAGGCGAAGGGGAGCTTGAACACGGTGACGCCGAGCCCCCCCGTGACGATGGTCAGGAGCATGAGATTCGAGCCGAACCAAATCGTGAAGAGGTCCCCGTAGGTGCCGTGACGCTCATCGAGCGGGATCGGCTGAATGGTCGCATGCTCGAGGCGAGCTGCATGCTCGCCGCCACCGGCCGCGCCGGTGCTCACTGTCCGGTTATGCTTCAGCTGACCCGTCATTCCAAGATTCCCCCTGCCGCTAACCCGTTCCGCAGCTCGGTCAGCTGGACCTCATAATGCCGCCATTGCGAGACCGACGAGGCGTAGAGCGGACGGCGCACCTGCGAGGCGCTCGCCGTCGTGGTCGCTCGAGGATTACGGTGAAACTCGACACACGCATCTTCCCATTCGAGCCCACAATACTCCAATAATTTGCGCGTCTCCGCGCGTTGATCGGCGATCAGGCTCTCGTAGCTCACCTCGTGAATACTCCCAGGCATGGTCGTGCGCCAGTGCTGCATCAGGCGACGATAGGCGAGGTAGTACTGCGCGATCTCGCCGAGGTCGTAGGAGAACGGGTAGCCATCCTTGAACAGGGTCTTGTACATGGCATAACCCTGTGCCATCGGATTGCGGGTCACGTGAATGATCTTCGCTCGTGGGAGCGCGCGGCGAATCAGACCGCAGTACAGGTAATTCAGCGGCATCTTGTCGATGAAGCGGCCCGCAACGCCCGACGCCGCGCGTGCCCGTCCGAGGTAGTCGCCGCCGAGCGCCGCGAAATCGAGCGTCGCGGAGAGCCCGACCAGGCGCTCGCGCGGGAGGTGTGCGCCGCCGCTCTTGCGCTCGGCCGCATCGACGAGCGCTCTCGCGAAGCAATCGAGCTCGCCTGCGGATGAGAGCGCAGAATGGCTTGCGAGGATGCGCTCGACCACGGTGCTGCCGCTTCGCGGTAGGCCCACGATGAAAATCGGATCCTCGGGGCTCGCGGCAGCGAGAGCCTCGGTCGGTGCGCAGGGAAACGCGCTCATAATCCACCCCACCGTCGCCACATCGATGGCCACCTCGTAGCTCATGCGCTGCCTGCGCAGTGCTGCGCCCCGGTGCAGATGCTCGAAGGAGATCGCGTAATGCCCAAGATCCTCGTGCTCCTTGGCGAGCGCGAAGCGCAACTCGACTTCGGCGCGCGGCTCGAGGCGAGCCTCCCTGATCAAGCGCTCGAGCTCCGCGACGTGGTTGCGCGCGGCCGTCTGCACCCGCAGATGCGAGCGATTGAGATACGCCTCGTAATCGGTGGGTTGCAGGGCGATCGCTCGGTCGTAGTCCGCTTCCGCCCCCTCGAAGTCGCCCACGAAGCGGCGCACCGAAGCGCGGTTAAAGAGGAGCGCCGGATTTTGCGGGGCAAGCGCCACGGCCCGATCGTAGGCGCCGAGCGCCCCCGGCTGGTCGGCTGCGTAGCTCCTGAGCGTCCCGATCGCATCCCACGCCCGAGGGTCGCTGCCCGCCAACGGCGCGGCAGCATCGGTGGCCGCGAGCACCTCCGCTCGTCGGCCCAGCGCCATCAGGCATTGTCCCCGCAGCAGGAGAAAGCCGAGGTTCGCGGGCTCGATCTCGACGGCGCGATCGGCGGCCTCGAGCGCCTCGCGAGGGAGCCGCATCGCCAGCGCGATGCGGCTCGCGGCAAACCAGGCGGGAGCAAAGGAGGGATGACGCGCGGTGAGCCGCCGACAGGCGCTCTGCGCCGCGTGCCACTCGCGGGCCTGCATGAGGCGCACGACCTCGCGATGCCCGTTCGCCGCGGACTGTTCCATGCTGGGAGCGGCTCCTAAGAGCGGCGCCGGCGCCGCTCGAGCCGCGCAGCGGCCGCCATGCCGGGAATATAGCTCTCCGAGATGAGCGTCGCGCAGTGGCGCTCGAACGCCTCGACGAGGCGAGTCCTCCTCAGCTCCTTCAAGGTGGCGATGCCGATTCGCATCGGCGCTTGATCGCCGCTCAGCGGCACCCGGTACAAGCGCCGGCCATCGAGCGCGACGTCCGCCCGCGGACGCACGTTGGCGAGCGTGTACCCCAGGCCGTTCGCCACCAGTGCACGCACGACGTCGAGTTGTGAAGAAGACCACGCGATGTTGGGCTCCAGACGCTCACGGATGAAGAACGCACGAAAATACTCGCGGCTCATCGGCAAGTCGAGCAATACCATGGGCAACGGGGCCAGCTGGCTGAGCTTCACCGCCCGCTCGTGCGCGAGCGGGTGCGAGGCGCCAAACAGCGCATACGGCGGCAGCGTCGCGAGCGGCGCAAAGGTGACCTCATCGCTCAATTGCAGGTCATAGGTCAAGGCGACCTCGGTCTCCGCGCGCCGCAGGCCCGCGAGCAGTCCCTCCTGGTCGCTCTCCACGGAGCGGATGCGCGCTTCCGGAAATGCCTTGAGGAAGGAGCCCACGAGCTCCGGCATAACGATGGGGGCCAGCGTCGAGAACCAGCCGACGGACAACTCGCCGCGCAGTTGATGACTGACGGCGGCCGCGGACGAATAAAGTCCCTCCGCCTGCTTCAAGAGCTGTTTCGCATCGCGTAACAGCGCTCGCCCCGCAGGCGTGAGCGAGAGTCCCTGCGCGTGATGGCGCAGGAACAATTGCACGTCGAGCTCGCGCTCGATGTGCGAGATGGCCGTCGAGATCGCGGGCTGCGAGATGTTGGCCCGCTTCGATGCCAGGGTGATGCTCGAGGTCTCGGCGGCAGCGACGAAATAGGCGAGCTGCCGCAACGTGAACCTCATGCCGGTGGGCTGCCTCACGGATCTCCGGGCACCCCGAAGCTCGGCGAGCGGGCCGGATCCACGGCACGCCGCACGTAGTCATCGATTTGCGGTGCGTAGACTTTCCAGACCGCCTCGAGCTCGGTGATCGGGTCTGCTTCCGTCCAGTCGACGCGCAGATCGACGATCGGCCATGCGACTTCGCGCACCACGAGCAAGCCCGCCGAGTGCAGCGGCCCCGCTTCCCCACCCCGTGCGGCGCCGGCGCTCAGCCCCGCGAGTAGGCGCGAGCCGAGGTGGCCGGTCGCCGCCTCGAAGCCCGCGAGCATCGCGGCGGGCACCTCCACATGCGCGAGCAGATTTCCCGCCGCCGCGGCCCGCGTTCCGATCGCCACCGAGACCAGGCCGAGCGCGTGCGCGCCGGAGTGCACCACGGGAGGTCCCGTGGCACCCACGACCACGAGCTGACGATATGCACCGTAGGGAGTCGCTGCGAGCGCCGCCCTGAGCGCCGCGCCAGCGCTCATGCCGTCGGCGAGTCCATCGAGGATGGCCGCACCCAAGGCGGGGTCGGTAATGTTCTGGGTGGCCACGGCCCCTACGCTTGCGCGCGCGTGCGCGCAGCGCGCCGCCACGGCCGGCGAGGAGGAGCTGATCGCTACCCCGAACATGCGCGCATCGGGCGAACGCGCGACGATCGAAAACGTCACCGCTCAAGCCTCATCGGGGATCACCGCGATCACGTCGATCTCGACCAGCCACTCCGGGCGCGCGAGTCCCGAGACGACGAGGCCGGTCGATACCGGATAGACGCCTTTCAACCAGCGCCCCACGGTTCGATAGACGGCCTCCCGATAGCGTGGATCCGTCAAGTAGATCGTGATCTTGCAGATGTGAGCGAGGCTGCCTCCCGCTTCGGAGAGCAGCTGCTCGATGTTCGACATCGCCTGCTCGGCTTGCGCCGCGGCATCGCCGATCGCGACGCTCCTGCCGCTGTCGAGATCCTGTCCGACCTGGCCGCGCACGAACACCATCTGCCCGCGGGCGACGACCACCTGACAGAGGTCATTGTCGAGCTTTTGCTCGGGGTAAGTGTCGCGCGTGTTGAACTTACGTAAGCGCGTGTGCATGAGAAACTCCAGAAAAGCCCGGCAATGGCCGGCGCATGCCCTCCACCGCCGGCCTCAAAGGCAGGGCGAGCCACATGATCCGTCAAAACTCCGCATAAACAAACTCGTCAATTATTGCGATCTGATTCTGAATTCCAAAAGCCTGGCCGGGCGGCCGTCGGGCAAATCCATCGCCTTCCCGGCAATCACGCATTCGTGGGGCGATCCCCATGGGGCACGCGTTTGACAAGCACCCATCGGGTGCGTAGATTCCTGCGCCTCCTCGGTGGTCCCACCGTGCCCAGGTGGCGGAACTGGTAGACGCGCTGGTTTCAGGTACCAGTGGAGCAATTCGTGGAGGTTCGAGTCCTCTCCTGGGCACCAGTTTCAGTTAGTTACAGAATATATTTAATGTAATTTCTGGATCATTATTCACTATCTGACGCGGACCTTCCTCATCGCCATCCGCAGGCAGCAATTTTACCCACGGCGCACCGTCGGGCGAGTGAGCGGAAGACTCGTCAAGAGGAAACCTCCCCCGGCACGGGCAGGCCCACCTTGCGACAGAAGGCAGCGAAGCGCGGATCGTCCTTGTAGCGCAGGATGAATGGGTCGAAGAGAAGATATCCGATACCCGCATCGCGGTTGCTCAGGGCCCGATCGAGCCACTCGAAGGTTGCCTTCGCATCGTTACGCAGCGCATAAACCTGGGCGATCTGGTAGGCGGAAACGCCGGCATCCTTCTCGATCAGCGTGCGAAGAGCCGCATCGGCCGCGCTCCGGTCGCCGCCGATCTGCCGTGCCAGGGCGAGCGCGCTGTCACGCCACGGCCCGGGAGGCTCCTGTAGCGCGACCTCGAGCGCCGCCTGCGCGTGGCCGCGCTGGATCTCGATGATGGTGAGCTGCTGGTGATGGGCCGCCGCAGCGGGCTGCAGCTCCAGGGCCCTGCGAACCGCCCGCTCGGCCTCATCGAGGCGGTGGGCTCCCAAGAGAAAATTGCCGAGCCAGGCGTAAACGCCAGCCTTCAGCGGATCGGTGGCGAGCGCTTGCCGGGTGAGTTCGATCGCCGGCTCCAGCTCACCGAAGGTCGCGAGCTGGATTGCGAATAAACCCTTCGCTTCGCCGTCATTCGGCGCCAGCTCCAGCGCCCGTCGGAACTCCGCTTCTGCTCCGCGCCAGTCGAAGTCAACGCGCCGAAGCAGATCAGCCCGGGCCACATGCGCGGCCGCAAGGTCCGGCGCGAGAGCGAGCGCGCGGTCGCCCGCCGCCCGCGCCTTCTCATAGGCCTCCCGCGCCGGCGCGCCTTGGAGAAATTCGGCACGCAGCGCGGTCCAGGCCCGCGACAGCCCGCTCCAGGCGAGCGCAAAGCGCGGCTCGAGCTCGATTGCCTGCATGTAATACTCGATCGCCTTGCGATTATCGGCTTCCGTGTGGCGGGAAAAATAGAACCGCCCCTGCAGCAGCGCGTTGTAAGCCTCGAGGCTCCCGCTCGGGGGCCGGTCGCTCTGCGCGGCCGCATGCTCACTCGGCAAGAGCTTCGCCTTGAGCGCTCCCGCCACCGCACGGGTGATCTCGTCCTGCAGCGCAAAGATATCCTTGTACGGCCGGTCGTAGCGCTCCGACCACTTCGTGCTCCCGTCAGAGGTGTCGATGAGCTCCGCGCTCACCCGCACCATCTCCCCCGAGCGCCGCACGCTCCCCTCGAGCAAGTGCGCCACCCCAAGCTTCGCCCCGATGTTGCGGCTGTCTTCCTTCGAGTCCCGGAACTTAAACGCCGAGCTGCGCCCGATCACCTTCAGACCCGAGAACTGCGAGAGTGCGGTGATCAAGTCTTCCGAGATCCCGTCGGAGAAGTATTGCTGGCTCGCCTCCCCGCCCTCGTTCTTCAGCGGCAATACCGCGATCGATTGAGGCGGAGGTGTGGGAACGCCCAAGCGATGCTCGAGCTCATAGCCGCCGACGGCAAGCACCACGACTCCCGCCAGCGCACTCACCGCGATCATCGGTCGATTGCGCCGCGCGAATTTCTTCGCCCGGTACCAAAGCGGCGCCGGTCGAGCCCTGATCGGGCGGTGCTGCAAATACCGCTCGATGTCCTCAGCCATCGCCGCCGCACTCTCGTAGCGTTCGCCCGGCTCCTTCGCAAGCGCCTTGAGCGTGATCACATCGAGATCACCTCGTAGCGCCTGTGCCAGCCTCTCCTGCGTCGTGCCCCGATCAAGCCCCGCACGCTCCCCCAATTGCGTGCTCGGCTTCCTCACCTCCACCGTCGCCAGCGCCTGCTCGAGTGAGCCCATCGAAGCGCCGGTACTGAGCTCATAGGGACGCTTCCCCGTCAGCAGCTCATAGAGCACGACACCCAGGGAGTAGATATCGCTGCGCGCATCGATCGGATCGCCCCTGACCTGCTCGGGGCTCGCATAGTCGGGGGTCAGGGCCCGACCGTAAAGACGTGTCAGTTGCGCTCCCTCGCTTTCCTCCAGCAGCTTCGCTACCCCAAAGTCCAGGAGCCGCACCTCCCCCGCCTCGCTCACCAAAATGTTCGAGGGCTTCAGGTCCCGGTGGATCACCCGTCGCTCGTGAGCATACTGCACGGCCCCTAGTACCCGATGCAGAAGCCTGAGGCGCTCGGCAACTCCCACTCGCTTCGCATCA
>Ga0187784_10004217_pt1 | contig 11623 bp, 7 predicted proteins | sample 1015_SJ02_MP15_2_FD_132964 | JGI IMG/M metagenome (GOLD analysis project Ga0187784, IMG submission 132964) | Tropical peat soil microbial communities from peatlands in Department of Meta, Colombia - 1015_SJ02_MP15_20_MG | ecosystem: Environmental > Terrestrial > Soil > Wetlands > Peat | place... | reverse complement strand
GGCCACCCAGAGTTCGCACGGGAACGAAAAGAAACTCGTCCGCATACGCCAGCGCAGCGGGACCCCCAGCGCCTTTCGGACGCCGTTGCGCAACCAAGGCGCTGCGGAAGCGGCGCGGCGAATCTGGTTGTTCAAGAGGAAAAACTCGAGCATGCGATGAAGGCGCTCGAGCTCGGCCCCCTGCAACCAAGGCAGCACGTTCTCACCGAGCGGCAAGCTTTCCCACTCCTCGAGCGACTGCGGCTCGCGCACGCCCATCTCCCGCAGTTGCGGCCAGATGGGAATCCCGGGATAAGGCGTAAAAACATTGGGAGAGAAACTAACGTTGGCATGCCGCCGCGCCAGATCGCTCATAATGCGAAATGTCGCAACGCGATCTTTCTCGGTTTCGCCGGGATACCCGAGAATGAGATTAAAGGTAACGCGAATGCCCGCCCGCTCGGTTTTGCGCGCGGTTTCGTACATGTCCTCAACCCGCTGATGCTTCTTATTCATCAGCGCCAGAACGTGCTGCGAGGCGGACTCCGTGCCGAAGCCCAGGTGGCTCAGCCCGCTTTCGGCGAGTTGGCAGACCTCCTCATCGCTCATGCGGCAGAGCAGGTCGGTGGAGGCTTGAACGGTCCAACGGAATTTGACGGGGCTCGAGAGAAAGCCGCGCCCGATGGCCAGGGCGCGCTTGACGTCCACCGGAAAATTCGAATCCAGGAAGGCGACGTCCGTCACGCCATACCGCGCCACCAACTCTTCCACCTCGCGCACTACGCGTTCGGCGCGGTAGGCGTTGAAGCGCCGATTGTAGAAGACCTGATCGGTGCAGTAATTGCACGCGTAAGGGCAGCCGACGCTGGTGGCGTAACCCAGTTCGCGAACGCCTCGGGCCCGCGCGTAAGCGTCGAAATCCATCCGGTCGAAGGCCGGCGTCGGCAGGTTATTGAGGTTCTCGACCGGCCGCTCCGGGTTGTGAATGGGCTTACCGCCGGCCTTGTAGGAAACGCCCCGCACGTCCTCGAAGCTCTTCCCTTCCCGCAGCCGCTGGGCCAGTTCCACGAGCGTCAATTCGCCCTGGCCGCGCACCACCAAATCAACGAAGTCCGGAGCCAAGGTCTGATCCGGCAGCAAGCTGGGGTGCCAGCCGCCGAAGATGATGGGCAGGTCCGGCCTGGCGCGCCTCACCAGGCGCGAGAGCCGGATGGCTGAGCCGATCATGGGCCCGGTCAGAACCGAAATACCCACGCAAAGCGCCTCGTCCAGTTCCCTGGCGAGAGCGCTTTCGAGGTGAGGCTCAATGGCGCCGTCGATCAAGGCCACACGGAAGCCCGCCTCGAGCAAGGGCGAAGCGAGCGACAGCAGGCAGAGCGGCGCGCCCAGCGGCGGTCCGGCGTACGGCGGGTAGATGAGAACAACCTTGTCTTTCATAGTCAGCTCGGCGAGGTTGCCGGCTCCAATAGCTTGGCATCCACTTTCGGCTTCTGCGCCGCCCGGATGTGTTTGAGCTTGCGATTGACCCACAGTTCCCAGGGCAGCGCATAGAAATCATGGTCCAGCCGCCAACGGGCGGGCAAAGCGGTGAGCCGCTGAAGAGTTCTGGCGAATTTGCCGTTCTTCACGTCTGCGATGGGCTGGCGGTCGAAAGCGATGCGAAGATAGTCGCGCATCACCTGAACGCGCTCGTGCTCCTTGCCTCTCAGCCAAGGAAGCACCGTGTAACGCGGGAAGTAGTCCACCCAGCCTTCGAGCGAGGTGGGCACGTCGATGCCGAGTTCTTTGGCGCGATAAAAGACGGGCGAGCCGGGGTAAGGCGTGAAGATGTTGGTCCAGAACTCGGCGCCGGGGAAGCGCCGGCACACGTCCATCATAAAGTCGATCGTCTCGCGGCGTTCCTTCAGGCCTTCGCCCGGAAAACCGAAAATGATGTTGAAGGAGGGGATCACGCCGGCCTCGAGGCAGCGGGCGATGGACTGGTAAATGTCGCCGAGATCCTGAAAGCCTTTGTTCATGAGCTTCATGACGGTGGGAGAGGCGGTCTCGATGCCCTGGCAGATCTGGTGCAAGCCGGAGCGGCGCAGCAGGCGGAGTTCCTCGACGGTCAGCCGCGCGGTGAGGTTGGTGGTGGCCTGAATACTCCACTTGAAAGCGGCGCCGGCGCGAATCAGCCCTTCGGCGATTTCGAGGGCGCGGTCCAAATCCACCAGGAAGTTGTCGTCCGACATCCAGAGCAGCTCCAAGCGGTAACGCCGCGTGAGGTCGACGGTCTCCGCCACCACTTGCTCGACCGGCAGGGCGTTCCACTTGCGGCCGTAGACACCGGCGTTGGTGCAATAGGCACAGTTGTACGGGCAGGCGAGGCTGGAAATATACATGGCCCAGCGACGGCCGCAGACGCGCTCGTAGGCATCGAAGTCGGCGAGGTGATAGGCTTTGGGCGGCATCCGCTCGAGTGACTTCAGCGGCCGCTCCGGCGTGAAGTGAAGCTTGCCGTCGCGCTTGAATCCGACCCCCGGCACGTCATCGAGCGGTGCCCCGTCGCGCAGGCGCTCGGCCACCTCGAGCATCGATTCCTCGCCCTGTCCGCGCACGAGAATGTCCACGTATTCGGCTTCCAGCGTTTGAGTGGGTAGTAAGGAAGGGTGCCAGCCCCCAAGGATCACGGGGAATTCCGGATCCCACTGCTTCAGGCAGCGCGCGATTTCCACCGTCTCGGCGATCATCGGTCCGGTGACCAGCGAAACGCCCAGGCAGAGCGCGTCCTTCACCTCGTCAAGGATGCGCGCCTTGTAATCAGGAGCGATGGTGGAATCGATGATGCGCACGTCGTAGCCGGCGCGCAGCAAAGGAGTCGAGATGGCCAGCAAGCCCAGCGGGGCGGTGGCTTCAATACTCGAGAAAGAGGGAATGAAGAATACGATCTTCTTTGAGGATCTCACCTGTGGAAACCTCCTTGCGCCCGCCAGAGCTCACTAGCCCCGCAGGCTCTTTGACAAAGTGCACAGGCGGCGGATTCAGCTCCACCTAGTTACTTCTGCGAACAGCCATTCGCGTCCGTTCGAAAGGCGCAAACCACTCTTCGAGAAAGGTCAGAAATCGAGTTCACTCGCCCCGAGTCAGCTTACTATTTACCGGACTACTATCATAATACAGGTACTCCACAAATGTTGTAACTGGGTCGTCAAGAAAATGTAAAAAGTGTAATGGCACGGGTGGCGGCGGGTTTATCCCGCCATTTCACCATTGATTTCAACGCCCGCTGGCGGGGTAAACCCGCCGCGGCCTTTTTTTGCAGCCTGCTAGAAGATCTGCCGTGTCAGATCGAAGCCGATGAACATCCCGCTGGGCGTGTCGGCCGACGGCTGGCCAAGGAAACTCGCGTCCGTTCCCGCGCGCTGCGAAACCGTGGTCCCGGGACTATTGGTGAACCCGAAGGTGAAAGCGTGCCGCCAGATCTTCTTCTGAATTCCGAAGGCGTAGGCCGGGCGGTGAATTCCCAGAGGCCGGCCATTGTAAACGGTGGGAATTGCTTCTGCCACCAGGGCAACCGTAGGCCGGAAGTCGACCGCGCCTCCCACGCCGAGAGAAATGGCATTGTAGCCGGGCAGGGATGGGAACGAACTGGTCTCGTAAGAAGAAGGAGAAAACAGGCGGCGGTCGTTGAACGAAACGGTGGGCACGAAGTAAATCTGAGCGCAGCGGGTAATACTGCGCGAGAAGATACCTTCGATGTTTTCACTGAACATCCTGTCAAAATCATTGTAACCATCCAGCGAAAATCGTACGGCGACGTTTAAGGGCTGGCCGTCGTGTTCGTCCAGGAAGTTGTAAGCCGCCATCATTTCGATGGGCCGTCCGATGAGGCTCGGCGAGCGGTAGATGCTCACGCTCAGCTTGTTGGTGACCCCGTAGCGAAAACCGAAGGAGGAAATCGAGAACCCATCCAGGCCGTCCAAGGCGCCGCCGCGCGCCGTGCCTGAGAACGCCGGATCGAAGGCAAAACGATGCGAGAAGTTGACGTAGAACCCGTGACGGTCCAGGCGGCGGCCAGTGGGCAAACTGAAAAGCCGATCATCGCCGGGCTCGTACACATTCGACTGCGCCGACTCTTGTGCAGCCGCCGGGTTCGCGCCTTGGGCCGGCTTGGCGGAAGAGAGCGAGCGAAGATAGGCCTGAACTGCTTTGATATCGTCCGTCGAGAGCTTATCGCGCCAGGCCGGCATAGCGGTTCCCTGTTTCCCATTGGTAATGATCTCGATCATCTGCTGGTCCGTGAGGGAGGCGAGAGTCTTCGGGTCGGTGAAATCGGGCGTCTTCATGGCGGCGATTCCCTTGCCGTCGGGGCCGTGGCACATCGTGCAGTTGGTCTTGAAAACGCTCGCTCCATTGGGAGGATCCTTGCGCGGCGCCGCAAACGCGGATCCATTGGGCGCGCTTGCGACATGCGCGCTGGCCAACGGTGGCGCTTCGCGAATCGTTCGCGCTGCCAGATCCACGACATAGGTTTTGCCGTCGCGCTCGAGAAGCACCGTCGTGGTGGAATCTTTTACGAACTCAACTCCTAAGGAAGTCGCCAGAGGATTAAGTGGCGGACCGGGCTCTGCCGTCGCTGCCGGCGCAGGTCTCGCATCGGTGGCGAGCGCGGAAGGTGCAATGCCGGCGCTCGTTGCAGCAAGCGCAACGTAAACTGATATCACCCGAAACACCTTGCCCATGTTCAGTCCTCCCCCCGGTCCCGAGTTGTGCCGTCGAGTTCGGAACCGAGCTCGATTTGGTTTTTACGCTCTCTCGAACGTCCCAGGGAAGGGCGGGGCTTCAGCCCCGCCGCCTTGTCGCAGCGTGAAGTCGGGGGACCTTTAGGCCCTGAAGCCGCCCCGTTTCAGGGGCTAAAGCCCCTTCTGCGCCGGGCGCTCTGAGCGGCGGGGCTGAAGCCCCGCCCTTCCCTAGTCGTGATAAGAAATCCCCGCTAAGCCCTAACGCTAATTTCGATGCCCGTTCGTTGACTAAAGCGGCTTGGTTGCTTGTAAACAAATTGTAACTCCGGCGGCCGGCAGACTGGTTTTTAGGCAGGGGTACAGTTTTGAAGTAGCGGCGGCTTGATGCCGCCACTTGGCGAGGTGAACTCGCCCCTACAACTTCAAACGGTACCACGACCGGTTTTACAATTCCTTGACAAGTTCAGACCCGTTCATGCACCAATATAAAAGGGCGGGACCGTCTGCCGGGTCCGGGGACGAACGGCTGCAAAGCAGAGTGCATTCCGCCTCGAGTGGAGCAACCGCCTAGAGTGCGTGGTGCCGGATGGGATCCAGGGATTTCCTTCATAAGGACGCGGAAACTCCGCTCTGCGGGAGATATGTGGCGGCAGGCGCGACGTGTGAGTTGGCGACCAACTTCGAACCCATTCTCGGAGCCGCTCGTGAGAGTTTTCTTCCGATGCGTGATGCGAGCGTCCCTTCTGCCTTTTATTTGCGCTTTTGGGTCGACGCCGAGGCCCGATCCCAGCCGCCCTGGCCCAAGCCTTGCTTTCGAGGGCTTGGCCACCTGGTCTTCGCGGGGTTCGATTCTCAAAACTCCATGATGATCGATCTCCATGGCCGACGAGCTATGGGACGCTTTTCGCCGGCCATGGGCGCAGACCGCGTGTTTTGGAAAACGGTGATCTTTCCGGTTTTGCTTTCCATGATGGGAGCGTCGGTGGGCATCACCGAACTGCATTGTGCTTGTGTCACCGAGGGCGAAAATGGACTGCTTCTATCCGGCCGCTCGGGCTCTGGTAAGTCGACGCTCTCGCTGGCGCTGGCCCTGAGCGGTTGCGGGTTTCTCTCCGACGATCGCACTTACCTGTCGGATTACGCAGGCGGGTTGCTCGTTTGGGGGCTACCCACCCTCCTCAAGCTTCGTTCCGATGCCAAGGCATGGTTCCCGCAAATGAGGGACCTCACACTTGCGATAGCGTGGAATGACCAGCAAGCTTTCCAGGTCGATCCCGCCCTGCAACTCGGTGTTGACCGCGCCCAACGCAGTCGCCCCAGATGGCTCGTATTCTTGGCGCGACGCGATAGCGCCTGCTTTGAGTTGAACCCTATGCCGAGCGCGGAGGCGGCGGCGCAACTGGAAGATGACTTGTTAGCCGAGGAGCCTGATGTCGCTGAGCGGCAAAAGAGGGCGATTGCCCGCCTGGTTGAGCTGCCTTGCTGGCGGCTTGAACACGGCGGATCACCTTGGGCAGTCGCGGCAGAGCTTGGTCGTCGCTGGCGATCTGGACTTTGAGCGCAGCGCGCGGATGGCCTTAGGGGAGCGTAGGCGTTGAACGGGAGCGAAATGATCGAGAGGAAACGCCAGGATCCGCTGCGCCGCTTTGCGCCCACGCCGCTCGAGGCTGATCTCCAGGTGATGGGCCGAACCATCAGGCTGGCAACCAACAGCCGGCTGGTTCTGGATCAGGCGGTGCAGTTTCTTGCGCGCTACGCGGCAACACCCCAGGGGGCTCCCGAGTTTCTTTGGAGAATTGTGTCGCAGGCCCGCGCGGGCGTGGCGCCACCGTGGCCGGAGATCTCCGCGTTTTCGGAGGACGGGCTGCGCCTCATCAGTATCGGCCAGCATAGCTTCCTGGGGGTCGATCTGAAGCGTCGCGAGGCGGTGGGAATATTGGCCGAGGCCTTAGTGTCGGACGCGGGAGGATTTTGCACCCCTTTTCTCGACGACTTATTTCTGTTGACGGCCGGTTCTTTGCGGCTCGTGCCCATCGCTGCAGCGTGCGTGGCTCAAGGTGAAAGAGGGCTTTTGATCTTCGGTCCTCCGAACAGCGGCAAGACAACCTCGAGCTATCTGGCGGCGAAGCTGGGACTCGAGTTCCATGCTGACCAAGCCGTTTTCCTGGAGCGCCAGGCCGGCAGACTGCTTGCCTGGGGCGATTTTTTGCCGGCCGTGTTCCGCCCTGAAGCACTGCGCTATATTCCGGAGCTTTCGACATTGACGAGCCCCTTCCACTATCGTCAACTGACCTTCCATTACCTGGACAAGAATTACCTACAACCTAAACGGGCTCACCCGGTCTTGCCCGTCGGCTGCGTATTCCTTGCAAGGCGCCAGGCTCAGGCTCCTTTTCTCGAGCCGCTCAGCGGCGATGGCTTTAGCTGCCGGCTCGCTGACAGCCAGCTCTTTAAGGACGACGAGCGGTTTGAAGATCAGCGCGCTACGGTTCTCGATGCGCTCGGAAAGTTGCCGGCATACCGTCTCGCCTATGGCAGCGATCCCAATGAAGTTGCGCCTTTACTGCGGAACATTCTGATCCACGAGGTTTCGTTGGGGAGCCAAGAATGAGTGGAATCTTCGCTCGCCGGATTGCGGATGCCCTTTCCGTCTCGGGTTCTCCCGACGTGCTGGTGAGGAACCTGAGTGTCTTTGGGCAGGACGACTGGAAGCGCGCCCAGGATTGGCTCGATCAGAGCGGGCTTGCCCTCGGCTTTTGGGACCGCGTGAAGAGATTGGGAGCGGAAGAGGCCGTGCCGCGCGAAATCCGCGCGCGCCTCGAACGGATCTTCGCGGAGCACCGCCTTCGGGTTGCCGGCATGGCGGAAGAGTTCGATTCCATCAACCGCTCGTTCGAACGCGCCGGAATCGAGTATGCGGTGCTGAAGGGCTTCGCCTTGACTCCCGAATACGCTCCCGATGCTCGGCTGCGCACCGCCTATGACTATGATTACCTGTTGTCGCCGGACTCCCTGGAACAGGCCGCTCAGCCTTTGAGCATGGAAGGTTATGTGCACCGGCGTGAGGATGAGAATCATTCCCTGCGCTACACGCGCTCCGCCATTACTCCGCGTCTCTCCCCGCAGAGCGAGGCTCTTTATTCACCGGCGCTCGAGAGGGCTGTGGAACTCCACACTCGCCTCTGGGATCCGGAACTCTTAATGATCCCGCTGCCGCTGCCGAACGACTTCTTAGCTCGTCGGCGCTTGCGCCACTGGCAGGGACTGAGTTTCTACTCGTTGGCGGAGGAAGACGAACTGACGTTCCAGGTCCTGCACGCCTTCCGTCACATCCTCACCAACTGGTGCCGGCTGAGTGTTTTTCTCGAGATCGCCCGGTTCCTCGCAGGCAGGGCTTCGGATTCAGCTTTCTGGGGCCGCTTCTGGGAAAGAATCAGGAATGCGCCACCCCTGCCGGAAATGACCGGCGTGGTCTTTTCGCTCGCGGCGCGGTTGTTCGGCGCAACGCTGTCTGCCGTCATTGACACTCAGATCATGCAAACCCTGCCGCACCCGCTGCGTCTCTGGGTAGACCGCTATGGATACGATTCGGCGCTCGCCAACCTCACCGAGAACAAGTACGCGCTCTTCTTGCACCGCGAGTTCGTTCCGGATGAGGCGGCCTGGCAAGCGATGCGGCGCAAGCGGCTGCTGCCTTTGCAACGGCCCAACCGCGCCGCGCGGGCCTCTTCGAGCAAGCTCTCGGCGCGCCTGGCGGCAGGGTGGAAACAAGCCGGCTACGTGGTTCGGCGTTTTGCTCACCACTCTCTGGGCGACGCGCGCTACCTGTGGGAATCCAGGCGCTGGGAGCGATTGCGCAACGGTTCGTAGGGGCGACCCTGGTGGTCGCCGGTGGGCGGCCACGAGGGCCACCCCTACATTGAAGGCCCTCGTATGACCATGCTAAGAGACAGGCGAATACCGGCTCTGCTCGGCGCAGTTCTCGCGGCTCTGCTCTGCGGGTGTACGGCGCACCAGAATCCTACACGCGTTGAAACGGCTCTCGCCAACGCAGCGAAGGACGTGGTGATCCCCCTGGAGGCCGAGCGGAAGCAAGACCCGTTCCCCGATACGGAAGAGGTCCTCAATCAAGGGCGGCAGGTCTACCTTCAGTCCTGCGCCCTCTGCCACGGAACGGATGGCCGCGGCGAAACCTACCTGGGACGAAACATGTACCCGCCTGCCATGGACATGACCTCGCCGCATATCCAGCATTGGAGCGACGCAGAAATGTTCTGGATCATACAGAATGGCGTGCGCCTCACGGGCATGCCTTCCTGGCAGTCCAGCATCTCGGAAGCGGACACCTGGAAGCTGGCGCGGTTCATTCATTCGCTCCCACGCTTGGAGAACCCGTCCGCCGCGCCGCGGGTCCCCTCCGCAGCGCCTGCCGGCGCCCCGCAGGCAGACGCCGCTGCGATCAAATATGGCAAGACGCTGTACCGGCAGGAAGGCTGCTTCACGTGCCACCGGCTGAATGGCGAGGGTGGTCCGGTAGGACCCGACCTGACGACGGAGGGCACGCGCGGGCGCACTGCCGAGTGGCTGATCGGCCACTTCAAGGACCCGCCGGCTTATGTCCATGGTTCGGTAATGCCAGCCTTCAAAAACCTGACCGACGAGCAATTGAAGGCGCTCACGGAGTTCTTGCAGAATCAGAAGGGGCCGAACAAGTAGCACAAAACGCCTGCGCCGAAGGCGCCTTGGAGTGCGGCGGCTTGACGCCGCCTTTCCACCGCTCGTATCTACCCGGCGGGCTGACGATCCCAAGGCGGTGTCAAGCCGCCACACTCCAAGGCGCTTCGCGCACTTTCATGGTTTCTGTTGGCCCTTGAGCACGGCAGTGACTGAATTCGGGAGCTTATCAGCGTTGGCCAGCAGCAGTGAGATTTGCCACATCTCGGTTTCTGAGAGGCCGCCCTTGTAACCCGGCATTCCGCTAAGGCGAATTCCATTCGCCACCTTCCAGTAGGTCTCGCCCGGCGGGTCGTCGGTGACGCCCGTTCCCTTGAACAGTTGCGGGGGCTTGGGAAACTCCCCCCGCGCAATCGCCGTGGGCTCCTTCTCCGGAACGCCGTGGCACACCGCGCAGTTGGTGAGATAGGCGCGCGCGCCCGCCAGATAATTGGCTTCATTGGCCTCAATGGGAACGGACTTGGGCATCTCTTTTTGCAGCCTTGCGTCCAGAGCCATGTGCGCGAGCTTGCGCTCGAACGGCATGGGAGGGGCGCTGGTCGCGACAGGCGCCGAACCGCCGGAGAAGTAGGCGTAGATTCCGCCGATGACGCAAACCAAGGTGAAGATGACACCTGCCAGAAAGCGTTTCATGTGCGACTCCTGTTTGAGACTGGCGCTGAGCCCTTGGTTCTACATTGAATAATATGTGATTACGTATTCAGCAGGTGAGCATCAACCGGTAAAACCCCTCACCCAACTCCCCTCCCCCTCTTCCCCTCCTCTGGAGTCTGTGTGAAAACTCGCTCATTATGTCATCCTGAGCGCAGCGAAGGATCCCTGTGGTCTGTGGTGGCTAATAAATCAAGCAACCGCAGAAATCCTTCGTCGCCTTCAGCTCCTCAGGATGACATTCTCCCCGTTTCTCACATAGGCCCCGAAGAGAGGGAAAAGGGGAAAGCATGTTTTACGGCCTACATCGGGTAACAACCCTCCCTAAGCGCTGTCTCGTACATGGCCAGCACATTCTCCACCGGAACCTGGGCCTGGATATTGTGGATGGCGTTGAAGACGAAGCCGCCTCCCCGCCCGAACAGGCGGAGGCGCTCGCGAACCTCCCTGCGCACATCCTCAGCCGAGCCGAATGGCAGGGTGCTTTGAGTGTCGACTCCTCCGCCCCAGAAAGTGACCCGGTCGCCGAACTTCTTCTTCAGCTCAGCGGGTTCCATGCGGGCAGCCGAGGTCTGCACCGGGTTCAGAATCTCGAATCCCGCAGCGATGATGTCTTCGATCAAATCGAAAATCGACCCGCAGGAATGGAGAAAGATCTTCCACGTCGTGTGCTGGTGGATCCAGTCATTCATTTGCTTGTGAAACGGAAAGAAGAGCTCGCGGTAAACTTTCGGCGAAACCAAAGGCCCGTTCTGCGTGCCGAAATCGGTGCCGGTCACGTAGGCGACGGCCGGGCGCTCGCCCACGGCCTGGTGGATTCTCTCCAGGTTAGCCAGGTTGATCGCAGTCTGGCGCTCGAAGATCTTGTAGACGTAATCGCGCCGCGCGCCCAGGCTGATGTACCACTCTTCGGCGCTGCGAATGCCTTTGGGGTCGCGGAGCATCTGGCCGGGGACTTTGGCGATGTCGCCTAAACTGAGCATCCCGAGGTTCAGGACCAGCGCCTTGTCGGTCTCCTTACACAGTCTCAGGGATTCTCGCTCGAGGTGCTCCAATTCCGCGTCGCGGAACGGACCAAACTCTTCCAGGTTATCCTCCACCTTGAGGTTAGCCTCGTCGATCGGGTGTTGACGGAAGATGGGGTCGAAGTAAAGCCCCCCCTTCGGCATCCGGCCGCTGGGCCCGGCGGAGCGGTCGCCCTGCGGGTACAGGAGCAGGTCTCCGTCGGGTTCGGGAAGAGTGTTGAATCCCTCCGGCACCAGAACCGGAGTGCCATCGAAGGTCTTCCACTCCTTCCAACCCTCGAGCTTAAAGCCAAACGAGGTGCCGGTGCCGGCCAACCTGACGGTGTCAATGCGCAGCGCCTCGACCAGATCCAGTTTGATTTCGCCCAACATTTGCAGGGGCTCGACGACTTTCACCGGCGTGCCGGGGGCGTCGAGGGCCAACGCCTGGCGCAGTTTGTAAACGGCGCTGACATGCATCCCGGTGACGGTTGTCGCGCCAAGGTCCAAGGGGATTCGATCTGCTTCCCGGTG
>Ga0187784_10004215_pt1 | contig 11624 bp, 10 predicted proteins | sample 1015_SJ02_MP15_2_FD_132964 | JGI IMG/M metagenome (GOLD analysis project Ga0187784, IMG submission 132964) | Tropical peat soil microbial communities from peatlands in Department of Meta, Colombia - 1015_SJ02_MP15_20_MG | ecosystem: Environmental > Terrestrial > Soil > Wetlands > Peat | place... | reverse complement strand
GCTCGACAGCTCGCAGCGGTGATAGGCGTTCGGGCATCCTCGATCTCGTTGGCCGCGGGCATTGCCGCGGTTTTGAGTGCTTGTGCGAGCGCCCCGCCGAGGAGCACGGCGCCGGCACCCAGCCATCCTTCTGCTCCCGCGGTGACCGCGCTCCCCGGCGAGTCCAAGCCCCCGTGGCCTCAATCGGTGCCCGATGCAGTCCCGCGCGAGGAGCCGCGATCCCCTTACGGTAATCCGCCGTTTTACGAGGTGTTTGGGAAGCGCTACTACGTGCTGTCCTCGAGTGCCGACTATGTCGAACGCGGCGTCGCATCCTGGTACGGGCCGGGCTTTCACAAGGTCATGACCTCGACGCAAGAGCGGTACGACATGTACGGCATGACCGCCGCGCACAAGACACTGCCCTTGCCGGCCTACGTGCGAGTCACGAATCTGCAGAACGGCTTGAGCGTGGTCGTGCGCGTCAACGATCGGGGTCCCTTCGTCGGCAATCGCATCATCGACTTGTCCTATACGGCCGCCGCGAAGCTCGACATGCTGCGCGACGGCACCGCGATGGTCGAGGTCCGCGCCGTGGAGCCGCTGAGACTCGGTGAGGCGGTCGTATTTGCCCAGGCTTCAGCGCCCGCTCAGAGCTCGGCCCCGGCACAAGCGCCTGCGCCCGCTGCGGACTCGAACGCGCCCGCCGATTCGCTCAGCCGAGCGCCGGCCGTGGCCGCTCTGGCGGCGGTGGCGACAGCGATCGTCCCGTCGGCAACCGCTGCCCCGCTCGCAACGCCCGGCCCTGCGGTGACAGCGGCCTCCGCGGCTGCACCCGCTAGCGCACCGCTCCCCCCGCCGGCCGCTGCCCTCTTCGTGCAGGCGGGCGCCTTCGCAAATCCGGCGAATGCCGAGCGCCTGGCCGGAAGGCTGCGCGATGGCGGCTATGGGAACGTCTTCATCCGGGACGATCTCATCGCAGGGCGGCATTTGTATCGCGTACGCATCGGTCCCGTGCGGGACGTTCCGGAATTCGACCGTATCGTCGCCACTCTCGAGCAAGCGGGCGTCCGGGATGCGCACCTCGCGCTGAATTAGCCTTGGAATTTGCGGGCGCGGTTCACTACACTTCCACGTTTTTATTTCACGGTATCGTCCCAATATGCTTCGTCACTGGCTGAGCCTTCTCGCCCTCTCCGCGCTATCCGCCTGCGCGCTATGCGCCGTCGCCGCGAGCCTCGAGACCCCCATTCCGAGCGCACCCACGGTCGATGCGCGCTCCTATATCCTGGTCGATTACCGCACCGACAAGACGCTCGCGGACAAGGATCCGGACACTCGCATGGAGCCCGCGAGTCTCACCAAGCTCATGACCGCCTACATCGTCTTTCAGGAGCTCGCCGCCGGGAGGCTCAAGCTCGATCAGCAAGTCATCGTCAGCGAGAAGGCATGGCGCTCCGAGGGCTCCCGCACGTTCATCGAGCTGGGCAAGCCCGTATCGGTCGAGTTCTTGGTCCTGGGCATGATCGTGCAATCGGGGAACGATGCCACGATCGCGCTGGCCGAACGGGTTGCGGGAACCGAGGAGACATTCGCCCAGCTGATGAACTCCACCGCGAAGCGCTTGGGGATGACGGGGACCCATTTCGACAACAGCACGGGCCTGCCCTCGCCCACGCATTACACGACTGCCCGCGACATGTCGCTCCTTGCCATCTCGATGATCCGGGATTTTCCGCAATACTATAAGTACTACTCGGTGCGCGAATTCGAGTACAACGGGATCAAGCAGCAAAATCGCAACGGCCTTCTGGAGCGCGATCCCAGCGTCGATGGATTGAAGACCGGCCACACGGATACGGCGGGGTTTTGCCTGGTGACCTCCGCGCTGCGGGAGGGCATGCGATTGGTGTCGGTGGTGCTCGGCTCCTCCAGCACGAAGGGCCGGGAGGACGCGAGCGCCGCGCTCTTCAACTACGGATACACCTTCTACGACACCAAGCTCGTGGCGAGGGGTGGCACCAAGCTCGCCACCACCCCGGTCTGGAAGGCGACGGCCCCCACCGTGGATGTGGGGCTTCGGCAGGATCTGTACATCACGCTGCCGCGCGCATTGTCGAGCGACCTCAAGACGTCGGTCGAGCTCAAGGCGCGCTTGATCGCGCCGCTCACTCGCGATGCCGATGTCGGGCAACTGCGCGTGTTCACGGCCGCTCACGAGTGGGCGGCGGAGCCCGTGCATCCGCTGGCGAGCGTCGATGCGGGCGGCTGGTGGCGCCGGATGGTCGATACCGTCCGGCTGTGGTTCGCCTGATCGTGCCTCTGCCGATCTGCTATCTGAACGGCGAGTTCCTGCCCTTGGCTGAGGCGCGGGTGTCGCCCCTCGACCGCGCATTCCTGTTCGCCGATGCAGTTTACGAAGTCGTGCCCGTGTACGCCGGTCGGCCGTTCCGCCTGCGCGAGCATCTCGACCGGCTCGCCCGAAGCCTCGCCGCCATTGCCATGTCGCCGCCGCTCACGCACGTCGAGTGGAACGAGGTTTGCCGCGAGCTCATCGTGCGCAACGGCGGCGGCGACCAGTACCTTTACCTGCAGGTCACTCGCGGCGCGGAGTACGGCCGCAATCACGCGTGGCAGGGCGGATTGAAACCGACGCTGTTTGCCTTCGCGAATGCCCTCGAGCCGTGCCCGCCCGAGATCCTGGAGCGTGGAGTGTCCGCGGTGACTGCACCCGACACGCGTTGGGCGAGGCGCGACATCAAATCCACGGCGCTGCTCGCAAATGTTCTCCTCAAGCGGCTCGCGGTCGAGGCCGGTGCCTTCGAGACCATTTTGATCGAGCGCGGCGAGCTCACCGAAGGATCGTCGACCACGGTGCACGTGATCTCCAAGGGGGAGATTCGCACGCCGCCCAACTCGAACCGCATCCTCCCGGGCACCACGCGCGATGTGCTCGGCGAGCTTGCTGCGCGCTTGAGCGTGGCGAGCGTGAGCTGCACCGTGACCGAGCAGGAGTTGCGCGCAGCGGACGAAATCTGGCTCGCATTCTCGACGCGAGGCCTACTGCCGGTGACCCGGCTCGACGGCAAGCCGGTCGGCGACGGCAGCCCCGGACGCTTGTTCAAGCGCATGCACGCCGCATTCCTCGACTACATTCGCGAGCTCTCGCCAGCACCGGCGCTATGAATCGCGCGAAGACGTTGGAATTTCCGACCGAGTTCCCCATCAAGGTGATGGGCCGGCGTGACAGCGAGCTGCGTGCGCTCACCCTCGAGATCATCGAGCGCCACTTGGGGCCGGTGCAAGAATCCAACATACGGGTGCGCACCAGTGGCGACGGCAACTTCCTGGCACTCACCTACATGGTCGAAGCGCAGAGCCGCGAGCAGCTCGACGCGATCTATCGCGAACTCACCGCCTGTAAGGCCGTGCTCATGGCGCTTTGATCGGCGAGGGCGTGCTCGAAGCCGAGCTCTCGCAACAGGTGCGGCGCGAGTCCGGCGGCCGCGGTACGAACGTCGGATATCCCGCCGAGATCGCAAAGGCGCGTCACGGCGAGCCCCGGATAGCCGCACACGTTGATCCCCTCGAAGGGCGCGAGATCGACCGACACGTTGAACGAGAGGCCGTGGTAGCTGGCCCCGCGGCGAATGCGAAGCCCGATGCTCGCGAGCTTTGCGCCGCCCACATAGACTCCGGGCGCATCGCGCGACCCGTTCGCCGTCACGCCCAGCTCGCGCGCGTAGGAGATCACGGCGTTCTCGAGCGCCATGACGAGCGCTCGCACGCCGAGCGAGCGACGCTTCACGTCGATGAGCGGATAGACGACGAGCTGCCCCGGTCCGTGATAGGTTACCTGGCCGCCGCGATCGATCTGCACCACGGGGATCTCGCCCGCGGACTTGACGTGCGCGCGGCTCGCATTGAGCCCCAGCGTGTAGACCGGCGGATGCTCGAGAAACCAGATCTCGTCGGGAGTCGACGAATTGCGCTCGTCGGTGAAGCGTTGCATGGAGCGCCAGGTGGACTCGTAGGGGACGAGCCCCAGGTACTTGATCAGCGGGCCATCGCTCATGGCCGCTCGCGTGGGTTCGCGCGCGCGCCGGCCTCGTCCGAGGCGGCAGCGCCCAATCCTGCGTTGTTTCGCTCGAGCGCCCGCTCCGCGCGGTAGCTCGATCGGACCAGAGGGCCCGAGACGCATTCCAAGAATCCCTCCTCGAGCGCCCAGTCGCGATAGCGCGCGAATTGCTCGGGCGTGACGAATCGCTCGATCGGCCAATGATTCGGCGTGGGACGAAGATACTGCCCCAGGGTAAGCAGATCGACCGCCGCCGCGCGCAGATCCCGCATGGTCTCGCGAATCTCGGCCTCCGTCTCCCCCAACCCGAGCATCAGGCTCGTCTTGGTGAGCACGCCGGGCCGATGACTCTTCGCGGCCCGCAGCACCTCGAGGGTTTGCGCGTAGCCTGCGCGCGGATCGCGCACAGGATGAGTCAGTCGCTCGACGGTCTCGACATTCTGTGCAAATACCTCGGGTCCCGAATCGATCACCGTGTGCACGTCCGCGAGAACGCCTCGGAAATCCGGTGTCAGCGCCTCGACCGCCGTCTGCGGGTTGCACGCCTTGATCGCACGAATCGCGGCCGCGTAGTGTGCGGCCCCGCCGTCCGCGAGATCATCCCGATCGACGGAGGTGAGAACCACGTACCTGAGACCCATCAGCTCGACCGAGCGTGCGACGTTCTCGGGCTCCTCGGGATCGAGCCAACCGTGAGGGTTCCCGGTGTCGACGGCGCAAAAGCGGCAGGCCCGGGTGCACACGGCGCCCATCAACATGATGGTTGCGGTGCCTGCATTCCAGCATTCACCGATATTCGGGCACTTCGCCTCCTCGCACACCGTGCTCAAGGAGTGCTCGCGAACAATCTGCCTGACGGCGCTGAACTTCGGGCCCGAGGCGAGCGGTACTCTGAGCCAGGCGGGCTTGGCGAGCCCCTGGGACGGGGCGCCCGCGCCCGGCCTGATACCGTCCTTGATTGCCGTAAAGCCTTGAGCGGTACGGTATTTCTCGCCGCTGCGGGCCGCTCCTGATGTCTCCCGGATGGGAATGCCCTTGAACTGCGACATCGAATGATTCTAGCGCAAGCGCTCGTTCAGGGCCTCGAGCCGCTCGGCCGTGCCGACATCCTCCCAGACACCCCGGTAGAGCTCCGCGGAACAGCGGCGCGCCGCCATCGAGCGCAGCAGAAGCGGCTTTAGAGGGAATGGGCCGTCGATGCAGCGCTCGAAAAAACTCTCCCGGTACGCCGCAATGCCCGCGAAGGTGTACCGCTTCGGTGCGCTCGGCAACGCTAGACCCTGCTCGAGCCCGAAATCCCCATGCGGGTGCTGCGCTGGATTGGGCACGAGCACGATATGCGAATCGCGATCGGAGGCGAGCGCCACGCTCGCCAAAGGATGGTCCGTGAAGACATCGCCGTTCACCACCAGGAACGCCCCCGGCTTGAGAAGCGACAGCGCGCGGAAGATCCCTCCGCCCGCCTCGAGCGCCTGCGGCGCCTCCTCGCTGTAGTCGATGCGCACCCCGTAGCGCGAGCCGTCGCCCAGGTGATCGCGGATCATCGATCCGAGCCAGCACAGATTGACGACGAGTCGGGCGATGCCGGCTCGGGCGAGGCGCTCGACATGATAGTCGATCAGGGGCTTGCCTCGCACCTCGAGCAGAGGCTTCGGAGTGTGGTCGGTGAGCGGGCGCATGCGCTCGCCGCGCCCGGCGGCGAGGATCATCGCCACACGGGGATGCTCGCGCTCGGTCATTGGAGGAGGCGAGCCTGCGCGGCGCGAAATCGCGCGTCGATGCGTGTGTCGATGTACTCGGCGAACTGCGCGGTCTCCGGATAAGCCCGAGCGGCCGAGCGGGTGTAGGCGAGAACCCGCGGCAGGTCCTTGAGGTAGCCTGGCTTGCCGTCACGATAATAGAGCCGCGAGAAAATGCCGAGCACCTTGATGTGCCTCTGCAGGCCCATGAGATCGAACCAGCGAATGAACTCGCGCTCGCTCGACTCGAGCCGAAACCCCGCCCGCTCGAGCTCCTCGCGATAAGCGAGGAGCCAGCCGTACACGCGCTCGGGCGGCCACGCGATGTAGCAGTCCTTGAGGAGCGAGACCGCATCGTAGGTCAGCGCGCCATGGACGGCGTCCTGAAAATCGAGAATTCCCGGGTTGGCCTCCTCGCTCAGCAGGAGATTTCGCGAATGGTAGTCGCGATGAACGAGCGTCGCGGGTTGCTCGAGCGCGCTTTGCACCAGCAGCTCGAACAGCCGGTCGAGCATCTCGCGCTCCTTTCCGACGGCGGGCATACCGAGATGGCGTGCCAAGAACCACTCGGGCAGCAGCTCCATCTCGCGCATGAGCGCCGCGCGGTCGTAGGGGGGGAGGCTCCGCGCTCCATCGCGACCGCGCGTTTGCATTTTGACGAGTGAGGCGAGCGCGTCGGCGTAGAGGCGATCGACCTCTCGGCCCGCCGCGAGCTCATCCAAGTACTGACGCGTGCCCAAGTCCGACAAGAGTAAGAGACCCTGGCGCATGTCGCGCGCCAGCACGATCGGCACATTCACGCCGATGCCGGCGAGAAGGCGAGCGACCTTCACGAACGGCGCCAGCGCTTCCTTGTCGGGCGGCGCATCCATCACGATATAGGAGTCGGCTCCGCGCGTGAGCCGAAAGTAGCGTCGAAAGCTCGCATCGACCGAGGCCGGCTCGATGCGGCTGCCGGCGAATCCGAGATCGACCGTGACCCACCGAGTCAGGAGCGCCAGACGGGAATCGCTTGCATCCATTACATCCATGCTGGACCATTCAGGCACCGCAAGTGCGGCGGCCCAAGTATACCGACTAAGGCGATCGACTATTGCCCATGGCTTCTCACCTTCGAGCCGCGTTGGTTGTCGCCAATGCGCTCCTGGCAACCCTCCCGGCCCGCGCGGTCGACATGTGCCCCGCGCCGCCCAAGCGCAAGCCCACTCCACCGACCGCGGCCGTTCCTGCGGGTGATCACCGGATTCGCGTCGATGCCGACGGCGGCTCGCTCGACGCCAACGGGTTTCTGACATTGACCGGACACGTCCAGGTTCGCCAGGACGAGCGCATGATCTCGGCGGACCGGGTCACCTACGACGAGAAGACAGGCAAGGTCACGGTCAATGGATCGGTGGACTTTGAAGATCCTCGGCTCGGCGTGAAGAGCGATTCGGGCATTTACGATGCGTTGGGCGGCGCAGACTTCGATCAGGCCAATTTCCGTATCTTCGAGCGCAACGGCCGCGGCTACGCGAAGGAACTGTCGGTGCACCCCGACGGCAAGGTGAACCTCACGAAGGTGCGCTACACGACCTGCCCCCCTGGCAATCAGGATTGGGTGATCCAGGCCTCCTCGATCCATCTCGATACCGAAGAGGATCAGGGGTTCGGGCACCAAGTGATCATGCGCTTCAAGGACGTGCCCGTCCTCTATACCCCCTTTATCGCCTTTCCCCTGGGAGACGAGCGGCAGAGCGGCCTCTTGTTCCCGAGCTTCGGTCATTCGGGCAGCAACGGTTATCAATTCGAGGTGCCCTATTACTTGAATCTGGCGCCGAATTACGACGCCACGCTCACGCCCGGGTACCTCTCCGCGCGAGGCGTGCAGCTCGGCGGCGAGTTCCGCTTCCTCACCGTGAGCTCCCACGGTCAGGTCGAGGAGAATTTCCTGCCGAACGATGTCCAGGCGCACAGCGATCGGGCGTACTTGCACATCACGGACACCACCGACCTCGAGCAGGGGTTGCGCTTTCGCACCGATATTGCGAGCGTCAGCGACAGCAACTATTTCAGCGACTTTGCCGTGGGCGCGGACCAGACGAGCGTCACCTTCCTCGCGCGCCGCGCGGAGATCCTCTATTACGACGATGCGTGGCGAATCCGCGCACAGCTCGAGAATTTCCAAACCATCGATACCTCCATCGATGCGGGAGATCGGCCCTACTCCCGTGTGCCGAGCGTCGAGGCCTACGGCCTGTGGCCGCTGTTCAACAGCCGCTTCGAATTCGCGCTCTCGAGCGAGGTCACGAATTTCCTGCGCGAAGTGGGTCCGACGGGCGTGCGCCTCGACGTGTCGCCCGAGCTGCGCTGGGCGTATCGCACCCCCGGATTCTTTTTCGAGCCCGTCGTGGGATACCACTACACGCAGTATGATTTGCAGAACGCCGCCGTCGGCGATCCGAGCACCCCCACCCGCACCCTGCCCTATGCGAGCGTGGACACCGGACTCGTCTTCGAGCGCGACGCGGGCTCGCAGGGGCAGCGAACGCAGACGCTCGAGCCGCGCGTCATGTACACCTACATCCCGTATCGCAATCAGAACGAGCTGCCGGTCTTCGATTCGGGATTGCCGGATCTCAATCTGGTCGAGCTCTTCCGCACCAATCGCTACGTGGGCGATGACCGCATCGGCGATGCCAACCAGGTCGCCGCCGGACTCACCACGCGACTCTTCGGTGAGGCGACCGGCACTCAGTACCTCTCGGCAACCATCGGCCAAATTCGTTATTTCTCGCTCCCGCGCGTGCTCCTGCCTGACGAGATCACACAGACCCTGCCGGGTGAGACCCTCGCGACCCTGCCCGGACAACCGACCCAGGTCATCTTGCCCGGGCAGAATCTTCCTACCCTGCCCGGGCAGACCCTGTCGAGCGTGCCGGGGGAGACTCCGCAGGCTTTTCATTCCTCGGACATCATTGGCGAGGCCTCGCTGACTGCGTACAAGTACTGGACCTTGCATCTCGACTACCAGTGGAATCCTTACACCAAAGAGACCGACAAGTCGGAGGTCTTGCTTCAGTATCGTCCGGACCCCTCGCGGGTCGTGAACGTGGGGTATCGCTTCCAGCAGGACATCCTGAAGCTGTACGACCTGTCCTTCGCCTGGCCCATCGCCGGACACTGGAATACCGTCGGGCGGTGGGTCTACTCGATCCAGGACCACGAGCTCATCGAGCAATTGGCCGGTGTGGAGTACAAGAGCTGCTGCTGGCGAATCCAGGTGTTGCAACGACGCTACTTGACCAACCGCACGGGAGGACTTGACACCTCGATTGCATTACAATTGGAACTCACCGGACTCTCCTCGGTCGGAAAGCGGTCGGATGCGTTTCTCTCCAAGGAGATCAGCGGCTATTCGACCCGCGGGCCCGATGAGCAGTAACCACGAAGCAAGGGGACCTATGCGCATTGTAGCGGCCTTGTCCGCGCTCGCGATCGCGGCGCTTGTGACCGTGCCACGAGCCAACGCCCAGACACGCGACATCAGCGTGCATGGCGAGCTGCTGGACCGCATTGCAGCCATCGTCAACGACGGACTCGTGTTGAAGAGCGAGCTCGACGAGCAGATGGGGGCGGTCACCAAGCGCCTCCAGGAACAAAAAGTCGAGCTGCCGCCCGAGAGCGTGCTCCGCCAGCAGGTACTCGAGCGGTTGATCCTGCAGGAAATACAGACCCAGCGCGCCAAGCACGTGGGGTTGACGATCTCCGATGAGCAATTGAACGGCGCGCTGCAAGAGATCGCCCAGCGCAACAAGATCCCCTTCGACCAGCTCCCGACCGCCCTCGCGGCCCAGGGCGTCGACTACAAGCAGTACCGCGAGAGCATGCGCAAGGAGCTCACGTTGAATACGCTGCGCCAGCGAGATGTGATTGCGCACATCAACGTCTCGCCGCACGAGCTCGAGCAGTACCTCGCCCGCCAGCAGTCGGCCGCGGCCAACGACCAGTTCAACGTGTCGCATATCTTGCTCTCGCTTCCGTCCGCCGCTACGCCTCAGCAGCTCGAGGAGATCACCAAGAAGGCGAACGACATCGCGGCGCGCGCATCGAAGGGCGAGGACTTCGGACAGCTCGCGATCGCGTACTCGAACAGCCAGACGGCCCTGGACGGCGGGCAGCTCGGCTGGCGCAAGGGCTCGCAGATGCCGCAGTTCATCCTCGACTTGGTCACCAAGATGAAGCCCGGGGAGGTGAGCGAACCGGTCCGCACGCCGAGCGGATTTCACATCGTGAGGCTCAACGAGCGGCGCAGCGGCGAGGCTCAGGTGATCGTCAACCAGATCCACGTGCGCCACATTTTGCTGAAGCCCAATGAGTTGGACGATGACGCAACCGTGCGGGAGAGATTGATGAAAATCCGCACCCGCATCCTCAGCGGCGAGGACTTCGCCGGCATCGCTGCGGCGACTTCCGAGGACCCCGGGTCGGCGCCGGACGGCGGCGACCTGGGTTGGAGCGGCCCCGGGACCTTCGTGCCCGAGTTCGACAGGGCGATCGCGGATCTGAAGGACAATGAGATCAGCGAGCCCTTCAAGACGCGCTATGGGTGGCATATCGTGCAGATGCTGGGTACACGAACCTACGACAGTACCGACGATGTGCGCCGCCAAAAGGCGTTTGCCGCGATTCGTGAGAGCAAAGCGGACGAGGAAACCGAGCTTTGGCTGCGTCGACTGCGCGACGAGGCTTTCGTCGAAATCAAGATGTAGCGTACGTACCGAGAATCATCGTCACGTCCGGCGAGCCGGCAGGAATCGGGCCCGACGTGTGCGTGACTCTCGCACGGAAAGATTGGCCTGCGGACCTCGTCATTGCCGGCGACGCCGGGCTTCTCGAAGCGACCGCCGCGGATTTGGGAGTGACATCGACGATCGAACGCTACGACCCGTCGAAGGCTCCTGCGGCACATCGGGCGGGCACGCTCAAGGTGTTGCACGTGCCCACGGCGCAACCGGTATGCGCCGGCGAGCTCGACCCGCGCAACGCTGCCTACGTCATCGAGCTGCTCGATCGGGCATGTGATGGCTGCATGAACGGGGAATTCGCCGCCATGGTCACGGCCCCGGTGCAAAAGAGCACGCTCATGGACGGCGGCTTCGCCTTCACGGGCCATACGGAGTACCTCGCCGAAAGAACTCGTGCGGCATTGCCCGTGATGCTGCTTCAGAGTGCGACTCTGCGAGTGGCCCTGGTCACCACGCACTTGCCGCTCGCGCAAGTACCGCGCGCGATCACGGCCGAGCGCCTACGGGCGACGCTTCGAATCGTGCACACCGATCTCGAGCGGCATTTCTCGCTCGCCGAGCCACGAATCGCCGTGTTGGGCTTGAATCCGCATGCCGGGGAGTCGGGGCACCTGGGGCGGGAGGAAATCGAGGTGATCCAGCCGGTGCTCAGGCAGCTGCGCGACGAGGGACTCGATGTGCGCGGGCCGATACCGGCGGACACGGCCTTTACCCGCGACTTCCTCGCTTCCGTCGATGTCGTGGTCGCCATGTACCACGACCAAGGGCTGCCCGTGGTCAAGCACGAGGGTTTCGGCGGCGCGGTCAATGTCACGCTCGGCCTGCCGATTCTGCGCTTGAGCGTCGATCATGGTACCGCGCTCTCCCTGGCGCGCACCGGCAAGGCGGACAGCGGGAGCCTCGAGGCCGCCTTGAGGCTGGCGATCGAGTTGGCAAGCCATGGTGGTGCGTAAGCGATTCGGGCAGCACTTTCTCCACGACCCCGCGGTAATTCGGCGCATCATGGATGCCGTGGCGCCCTCGTGCGCCGAGCGCATCGTC
>Ga0187784_10004214_pt1 | contig 11624 bp, 10 predicted proteins | sample 1015_SJ02_MP15_2_FD_132964 | JGI IMG/M metagenome (GOLD analysis project Ga0187784, IMG submission 132964) | Tropical peat soil microbial communities from peatlands in Department of Meta, Colombia - 1015_SJ02_MP15_20_MG | ecosystem: Environmental > Terrestrial > Soil > Wetlands > Peat | place... | reverse complement strand
GTCTCCGACGAGGCGCTGGAAGCCGCGGCGGGCTCGGTGAAGGAGAAGGCTGGGGCTTTCACGCTTGCATTCTGCTCCGGTTTGGATACCTGCCCCGCTTGATCGGTCGCTCAAGACCGGTCTTAGCTTCTTAGTTCGTCACTGAGGGTCGGACAGGTTTCCGGCGAGGCGCTGGGTTACCCGGCGCCTCGCCTTATTTTTTTTCAGCCGCTTGTTGACTTTGCCGCCGCCGGGCGCGTGCCCGCTCGACCGGCCTTGTTACCCCGTCTTGCGCGCCGGCACTTTGGCGTTCCACCACGGGCAGACGTCGGCGGCGCGCAGATAATTGCCGTCCATCACGTTGACCGGGGCGCGGCCGCCCGCGGCGGCGACCTTGGCGCGCAGATCGCGCGCCTGTTCGCGGCCCTCCGGCGTCAGCCACATGCGGTCGTGGCCCCACAGGCTCGGACCCTCGGTGCGCTCGTGCGGCGTCCAGTTGGCGGTGTCGATCGAGCGGCCGCCCCAGCCATATTCGACCATGAATTGCGACGGCGAATAGGAATAGAACGAGGTGACCTGATCGTTGACATGGCGGCCGAGCGTGGCGCCGATCATGTCCGGCTTGCGCAGCGCCAGATCGTAGGCCTGGCCGACATCGTCGAGATAGCAGACCTCGAACATCATGTGATGGATGCCGTTCTTGCCGGTGTCGATGAAGGCGAGCGAATGGTGGCGCGCGTTGACGTGGAAGAAATAGGCCTTGAACGGTTCGAGGATATAGTCGGTCGGCTTGAAATTGAGGATCTCGGTATAGAACGGAATGACGTCGTCGAGCCGTTCGGCGGTGAGCACGGCATGGCCCATGCCCAACACGCCGGTGCGGAAGCCGGAAATGGCGCGCCCGGGCTTGAACGGCTCGCTGGCGATCTCGGCGCCGTGGAACGCTTCGAGCCGGTTGCCGATCGGATCGGCGAACACGATCAGGTCTTTGACGCGGCGTTCGTCGGCGAGCGCGCGCGAGCCGCGCGCCAGTTTGACGGCGTGCCGCTCCAGATGCGCGGCGAGGCCGTCGAGCGCCGCGGCGTCGGCGACTTCCCAGCCATAGAACGACGGGCCTTCGTCCGCGTCGGCGTGCACGATGACGCGCTGCTTGCGGTCGTCCATGCGCAAAGCAAGCGCGCCGCGGCTGTTCTCGACCAGCTGCATGCCAAGAAAGCGCGTGCCGTAATCCGCCCAATCGTCGAGATTTCTGGCGCGGATGCCGACATAGCCTAGCGCGTTGAGATTCATCGCCATTCCCGCTTCGCTATGAGGCAAAATCATATCACGTTGATGCCCGTTGGGTAAATTCGCACTCGCCGCGCGCGGAACCCTTGTTGGGCGCCTGCTTTGGCAGTAGTCTAGACAGATACCGTCGCCGCCGCCGTTCAGGCCGGCTGCGCCGCCGCGCCCGCGGCAGGAGTTCTCCGCTATGCGTGCAAAATCTCATGTGCGTAGACTTGAGCGCGCGCCGACGCGCCGCCGCAAAGCATCGCAGCGGCGCGCGCGCCGCGAGGCCAAGATCGACGAGAGCGTGGAGGAAAGCTTTCCCGCCAGCGATCCGCCGACTTGGGACCCGCCGGTGCGCATCGGCAGACCGCGGCGCAGCTAGCCGAGACGGCGCAATGCTGCGCAGCAGAGCCGGATTCGCCGCTACGGCGAAGGCTGCATGGCGGCCGCGCTCAACGGCCCTCGCGCAACGATTGCGGCAGGTTAAAGCGCTGATGTTCGTCCGGGCGGGGATCGAAAATCATCAGGCTGCCGGAGCCGACACATTTGAACTCGGCGGCGTAGTGCACGCTCAACCGGCAGCCCTCATACAAGCCGCGGGCGTGCGCGAGCACGTGGCGGCGGCCCGCTTTATTGACATGAAGACGCACCCGCTGCCGGCAGATCGGACATTCGGTCAGCAGCGGATGACGCCGCCGCCGGCCGATGACTTTGGCGAGCTCGACAATCCAGATCGCAAGCTGCCGCATGGTCCCTCCCCCGACGTCGTCTGTTCTCCCCGACTCGCCGTTGGGCAGGCTATACCCGGATCGGACCGAAATTAAGACTGTGCCGACGCCAAGGCATGGTGCAACCCCATGGCGCGACATCTTGGCGCGATGCGGCATGCGAGCTATGCAGGCACGGCTCGCTCTTGGCCGAGGCTTCCACGCGGCTGGCAAAGCATTTAGGTATCAGCGCATTGCGGAACCTTGGGGACGTCAGTGATGTGTCGAAATCCTCGCGCTTACAGCGGCGGCCGCCGGCAATGGATGCGGTAATCCCGGCGGCCCGTGCGCCGGCCCCGGCGCTACGGCCGGCGCCGGAACTCTGCATCGTCGCCCCCGCCTTCAACGAACGGGGCAACGTCGCCATTCTTGTCGAGCGGCTCCGCCGGGCGCTGGCCGCGCTCGATTGGGAGGTCATCTTCGTCGACGACAATTCGCCCGACGGCACGGCCGCCGCGGTGCGAGCGATCGGTGAGGCCGACAGCCGGGTGCGCTGCATCCACCGCATCGGCCGGCGCGGCCTCGCCGGCGCCTGCCTCGAAGGCATGCTCGCCACCCAGGCGCGCTACGTCGCCATCATGGATGCCGACCTGCAGCACGACGAGACGCTGCTCGTCGCCATGCTCGAGCGGTTGCGCGCAGGAACCACCGATCTTGTGGTGGCAAGCCGTTATCTGCGCGGCGGCTCGGCGGCGGGTCTGTCGCGCCGGCGCGCCCTGATCAGCCGCTTATCCAATGCGCTCGTTGGGCGCATCCTGGGCCGCGATCTGACCGACCCGATGAGCGGCTATTTCATGATCAGACGCGACATTTTTGCCGCTTTGGCGCCTGCGATTTCGTCGCAGGGATTTAAAATTCTATTCGACATTCTGGCGACGAGCGGCGACCGCCTGCGCACCGTCGAGCTGCCGACGAAGTTTCAGGAACGCGGGCACGGCGAGAGCAAGCTCGACAGTAAAATTGCGCTCGATTTTGCCGGTCTGGTCACGGCGAAACTTACCGGCGACACCGTCTCGCCGCGCTTTCTCTTGTTCTGCCTGGTGGGGCTTTCCGGCATCGGGGTCCATTTGAGCATATTGACGGCGCTGTTGACGGTGACGTCCTTTGGCGCGGCCCAGACGCTCGCCACGATCGGCGCCATCGCCTGGAATTTCTGGTTCAACAATCTGTTCACCTATCGCGACCAGCGGCTGGCAGGCTTGCAGTTTCTCACCGGCTTGGTGCGCTTCGAGGTGATCTGCGCCATCGGCGCGATCTCGAACATCGGCGTTGCGGCGTGGATCTATGATTATGGCAGCCGATGGTGGGTGGCGGGACTCTGTGGCGCCGTGATCGGTGCCGTGTGGAATTTCGCCGTCAGCGCGGCCTTCGTCTGGCGGCAGCGGTAACAAATTTGAGGCTTGGCGCGCCACCGGGCAGACGAAGCCGTCGCCGCGGGCTGCCGACGTCTAGAAGGGCAGGCCGCCGCGATAGCCGTTCAGCGTATAGACGCGGTACGATTCGATCGGGTCGCCGTCGCGCGTGCGCCAGATCGTTGCGGCGAATTCAACCGAAGCAAAATGCTTGCGCAGCTGCGCGACGTCGTCGAACGGCGGCGTTGCCAGATAGATTCCGGGCGTGCCGGCGAGCATCGCCTGGTCGAGCGGCGGTAGGAAGGCATAACGGATGGCTTCCGAGGTCTGAAATACCGGGATGTCGTGCAGATAGAATGCCAGCGTAGCGTTGGTGCCGTAATCGTCGGTTGCGATGTAGCCGGCGTGGTTCGCCGCGGCGACGGCTTGCGCTTGCGACGCCAATTCAGCCCAGCCGGCGAAGCGGCTGAGCGGGTCGCGCGCAGCCGTTACCGGCAGCAGACGTATCGTCATCTGCGCCAGCATCGCCAAGGTGAACAGGAGACCCAGCCACGGCGCCGCGGCGAAACCATAGCGGGTGACGGCTAAATGCTCGCGATTCTTCGCTCCGGGCGCAAAGGCGGCGACCGCGGCGATAATCCCCGTCGGATAGGCGGCGCTCGGCCATTGCGCCAGAACTTCGGCCGACAGCGCATGGGCGAGGAAATAAAGCAAGGTCGGTGCCGCGGTCAGCGCCAGCAACAGCCAGTTCGCCTGTTGGGCGCGCCAGCCGCGCCAGGCCGCCACCGCAAGCCCGGCGATGATGAACGCAAAAATCAAGGGCGACACGAAGACCGCCTGGATGCCGACGAAGGCCGCCATATTCGCGACACCGCCGGCGGCGGAGGATTCCAACGCGCGGCCGAATTGTTTGGCCAACGAGACCCAACCGTGTTCGGCGTTCCAGATCAGGACCGGGCTGAACAACAGCGACGCAATCAACAAGGCCAAATAAGGTTCGCGCCGTTTTAGCCAGCGCCGCATTTCATGCGACGTCAAAAGCCAAGCGAGGATGCCGAACAGCAAAAACATGCCGGTGTATTTGCTGAGCATGAGCAGGCCGATCGCGATGCCGACCAGATACCACCATTCGCCGCGGCCGCTGCGCCAAATGAGCGCCAACGCCAGGCAAGCCAACACCCAGAACAGAATCGCGGGCGTATCGGGGTACATGATGATGGAAAAGAACGCCGTGTGCGGGGTCACGTTGAACCACAGCACCGACAACAGTCCGATGCGCCGCTCGCCGAACAGAACCGCGGCGAGCGCGTAGAGGAGCGCCGAGGCGGCGGTCATCGCCGCGATCGCCATGCAGCGCACGCCGAAAAGTGTATCGCCGAACAGCCAGGTCCCGAGCTTGATCAAATAAGCGACCATTGGCGGATGATCGAAATAACTCATCGCCAGCTGCCGCGACCACAGCCAGTAGTAGGCTTCGTCGGTTTCGAAATCCATGTGCGCCGCGACGGCGCAGCGCAACGCCACCATCACGGCCAAAAGCACGAGCAGCGGCAACGCGCCGACGAGCGGCGAGGCCGCCGGCCGTTGCCGCGGGGCAGCGGTCGCCGCCACGGCGATCGCGCGGCTCGCCGGTAATTTTTGTCTGATGTCGCCCATCCGCCGCTATTTGCCCTTGCCGCGTCGCCTTGGGCAAGTCTTTTTCGGCAAGCCCCGCTATGCCGGCTAGTTCTAAGGCAATCTCGGGATTGCGCTGTTGCCACTCGCCCTATCGCCGGCGGCGGATTTCCTCGATGACAATGGCGTTGTCGGCGTCGCCGTCGCCGTGGCGCAGGCAGGCTTCCAACAACTCGGCGTGCACCTTAAGCAGCGGCAGTTGCTGCCCCCGCTTGTTGGCCTGGTCAAGCATCAACTTGGCGTCCTTGAGCGTCTGGCGCACGCGGCCCTCCGCCGTAAAATCGCCGGCGACCATTTTCGGACCCTTGGTGTTCATGACTTGCGAGGCCGCCGCCGACGCCCGCGCCACGTCGAGAAAAGCCGCCGGATCGAGGCCCAGTCGACCGGCAAAGACGAGCCCTTCGGCAAGCGCCGCCCGATTGAGCCCGAGAATGAGATTGATCGCGAGCTTGGCGCAGCCGGCGTCGCCGACCTTGCCGATGTGGAAGCGCCGCGGAAACAAGGCATCGAGCACGCTTGCGGCGGCCTGCGCGATGGCCGGATCGCCGCCAATGAGGCCGACGCCGTCGCCTGCACGAACCTGGGCGCTGGTGCCGGACACCGGCACTTCGAGGAAGCGCAACTTGTCGGCCACGCGCGCACCAAGCGCCGCAATGCGGTCCGGATCACAGGTCGAGGTGCAGAGCACGATCTTGCCCGCAGCGGCGGGCGCGAGCGCGCGTTCGACCACATCCTCGACCTGGTCGGTGTTGAACACCGCCACCACGATTGGCTCGCAGCAGAGCGCGATCTCGGCCAGCGTTCCGGGGCGGCCACCGATCTGCGCAAGCTTTTCGGTCTTCGCCACATCGACGTCGAAGCCGATGACCGCTAATCCCGCCGCGCTCAGCCGCCGGGCATAGACTTCGCCCATCAGGCCGATGCCGATGAGTCCGACAGGCGTTGGTGTCGGCATCGCGCTAGATCCCGCCCGTCATGGCGAGCGAGGCGAGGGAAGGCGCTGTCGGCGCGGCATTAATTATTCTTGGCGCCTTCGAAAATCCAGCTCCAGACCTCTTGGCGCAGGCAGCCCGGCAGCGGTTTATGCCCGTACGGCATCCGCACCTGGGCCCGTCCCTCTATGAGCACGATGAGATTGGAGTCGTCGGGCTTGTGGGGAATCACCATCGGCCCGAATTTGGTTCCCTTCATCAGGCCGTCGTAGCTCGTTAGGTCAAAGCCGCTTGCGTTATAACCCTCGCCGCCGGGTTGATGACACGATACGCACCAGCCTTTCAAAATCGGCGCGATGTCATCGGCGAAACTCACGTGCGCGCCTTGCGCGCAGACTTGCTGCACGGGCGTTACCAGCGTCGCGCCGCCGCATGACAGCGCGCCGGCGGCAATGCTGATCGTTACAAGTTTCGGTATTCTCATGAGTTTCCCCTTCACGATTAAGCGTTCAATGTCGGCGCCGACGCCACCGCCCGATGCCCGTATTGTGGTCGGGAAAAGTTAAATCGGCAACGGTGCGTGTGATGTGATCCAGATCAATCGGCTATTGCCACCGCCGGCCCGGTCCCGGTTACAACGGCGCAACCGCAAGGTCGCGCGCCAGCGCATCGAGGCTCTCGCGCAAGGCTTTGGGCATCGGTACGCCATTGCTGCGGCGGTCGATGAGCTTGGCGTGGCTCTGCTCCCCGGGGATGAAGATGCGCTCGACGCCGGGAAGCCGCCGCGAGCCGCGAATATCGCGAATCAGGCGGTCGACCGCACGCTTGAATTCCCCGACCGACATGAAGGTCTCGATGGCAAGCGCCGCGATCGCCTGTCCGGTATTGCTCGCCTTGCCGGTTTCCTTGACGAAATCGATCACGTCGCGGCCGACGGCGGCGCCGTTGAGCGCGCCGGCCAGCAGCGCGATGATGAGACTCAAGCCGTAGCCCTTGTAATCGCCGATCGGCAGCAGATGACCCTCGTCGGCGCGCTTGGGGTCGGTCAGCGGCTTGCCGTCGCGGTCGATCATCCAGCCGACCGGCATCTGTTCGCCGCGCTGCGCCTTGAGCCGGACCTTGCCGTAGGCGGCGACGGTCGGCGCCATGTCGAGCACCACCGGCGGCTCGGTTTCCGCCGGCACCGCCACTGCGAGCGGATTGGTGCCGAGAAGACTTTCGCTGCCGCCCCACGGCGGCAGATGGTTGTTGCTGCCGACCGCGAAATAAAGCCCGATCATGTCGTGCTGCAGCGGCATGGTCACATAGAGCGCGGCGGGGCCGGCATGGTTGCTCATGCGCGCGCCGACCCAGCCGATCCCGGTCGTCTTGGCCTTGGCGATGGCCAATTCGGCGGCGCGGCACATCACCAGATGGCCCATGCCGTTATCGCCGTCGAGCAATGCCGCCGAGGGCCGGTCGCTGACGACGCGAATGTTCGGCCGCGTATTGATGCCGCCGGCGCGGATGCGCCGTACATAGAGCGGCAGCCGGATCACCCCGTGGGTATCGCTGCCGCGCAAGTCGGCCTCGACCATCAGCTTAGCCAGCGTGGCGGCGTCCGTCGCCGGCAAGCCGACGGCGGCAAAGACCCGCGCGATGAAAGCGTCAAGTGCGGCGGCCGGAAGGCGAGGGATTTCTTCGGGCATCTTGCTAAACTAGGCCAGCTTTGCAGCCGAAGCTATCGCAAGATAGAGACCGCGATTGCTCAGTTTTTTGTCACGCTCATATTGCAGGCAACGATGATTTGGACTGTTGCCCGCAACCGAAACGCGATTCATATTCGCTGTATTGGAGCCGAGGGGAAAATTCGCTCGAAGCCAATGGAGACCGGGATGTACAAGCACATTATCGCCGTCGCTGCCGCGCTTGCAGTGTTGTCGCTGGGAGCGCTGACCGCACAGGCCGGTAACGGCGCGCAGGGCTCGCCGTCGAGGTACAACAGCAACATCGGCAAGACGAGCTTCCATTCCTCGATTACGGAATTCTCGTCGTCGTCGGCCAAGACTTCAGGCCCCAGGCGTTAGCGCCGTCGTTCCGCGATCGCGGGTTCAGGCGCGGTAGCAAGCCGCCGCGGCGCGCGCCGCCGGCGGTTCAATTCGCGCCGTTGGGCGGATTGACCTTTGTCGCCCAGGACCGCACCTCGGGCAGGATTTCCGGCATCAGTGCGTCGACCTCGGCCGTCGTCATCCCCGGCCGCAGCTGCGGCGCATAGAGGATATTGACCAGGTATTGATCGTAGAGATCGAAAAATCCCATTTGCACCTGGTCGTTGAACATGGTCCACGGCACCGAACTGTCGTCGTTGATGACGCCGAGCCCCTGCAACAATTCTTCGTAGGCGCAATCGTAAAACGAAAAATCATCGACGTCGGCCGGCAGGATCGCCTCGGCATGGGTGATGCGAAAGCGCGCATCCACGCCGATGCCGGACAGGCATTGCGGCCGCAGCGCGTGCTGAATTTGTCTTGCTCTGGCCGGCCCATAATAGGCGCGAATGGTTCGCGAAAGCTCGCGCTTGGGCACCAGCGTCACGACAAAATTTGCAGCCGGGCGCTCGTTTGTCACGGCGAGGTCAAGGTGCTCGACGCGTTTGGCAATATCCGCCACGACAGCCGCGATTTCGGCGCGCCGGTCCGGTCGGCGGTCGCCGATCACGAAGATGCGGACCGGCTCCTCGAACTTGCGGATCCGCCCGGCGCGGCGGTCGAATTGCAGCTCGGCGCGGAACGCGATCTTGTGGAAGCCGTCGGTGATTTGCGCATCGGTGAAGCTTGTCTGTTGCGCGGCGCGCCGCCGCGCGATCTCGGCGTTCTCGGCGCGCACCGCGGCGCTGTGCACGGCGACAAGCGCAACCGCCGCGGCGGCAACGGCGCGACGGATCGCCTTCGCCAAATACCGCGCTAGAACGGCGGGCTCGTCCGATTGCACTGTCGCTCCTGCGCCTTGCGTGGGGGAGACTGGCTTAGGGCCGCGCCAGATCATAAGATCAACGCCAGTCGAAAGGTAAGCCGCCATGAGCACCATGACCGCCGAAAAAATCGCGACGCTTGACGCCTGTTTCGGAACCTACCCGCAAACCCAGGCGCTCAAGAGCGGCCTGATCAAATCCGACCGCGTGGCGCTCAACCTCACCGAGGTCAATCCGCTGTACAAGGCGTTCAGCATGATGGTGCGCGAACAGAAATTCGACATCAGCGAGATGGCGCTGGTCACCTATCTGCAGGGCAAGGCCTACGGCAAGCCGATCACGCTCATTCCGGCGACCATGATGGGACGCTTTCAGCACGGCACCATGCTGTACAACTCCGAGCGCGCAACGGTGACGCCGCGAGATTTGCAAGGCCGCCGGATCGGGGTCCGCTCTTTCGCCCAGACCACCGGCTGCTGGCTGCGCGGAATCTTGTGGAAGGATTATGGCCTCGACAACAGCAAGGTGAAATGGGTGACCTTCGAGGACGCCCACATTCCCGAATTCAAGGATCCGCCCGGCGTCGAGCGCGCCGCCGAAGGCAAGGACATGACCAAGATGGTGCTCGACGGCGAGCTCGACGCCGCGATTTTCGGCGGCAACATGCCGACCGATCCGCGGCTCAAAAGCGTCATTCCGGATCCCGATGCGGCGGCACAGGAATGGTACAAGAAATACAAGACGGTGCCGGTCAATCACATGGTCGTCGTCAAGAATTCGGTGCTCAAATCGAACCCCGGCGCGGTGCGCGAAGTGTTCCGCATGCTGCACGAAAGCAAGACGGCCGCCGGGCTGCCGAAGCCCGGCGCCATCGATACGCTGCCATTCGGTTTCGCGGCGGTCAGGCCCGCGCTCGAGTTGATGTCGAGCTACGCGCTTGAAATGAAGATCATCCCCCGCCGTTACGCGGTCGAGGAATTGTTCGACGACACCACGCGGGCGCTGTAGCGACCGCCGGCATCTGCGAATTTCAGGTCGACTGCGCGCCGGCGCCACCCCGAGGGCGAAGGCGTAAAGGATTGTGGCAAACGCCCCCACAAATATCTCAGATTTCGACACAATCCGTCACGCTCCCGCCGCGGCGATTTGCTGAGATTTACCTCGGCCGCTAGGTCGGGGAGCCACGCGTGATGCGTTGCCGGGGGATTGTCGTCATCCTCATTGGCATTATTGCCATTGCCGCAGGCCGGCATGCCGCCGCTGCTGAGCCGGTCGGGTCGGCCGGTTCGCTGATTACGGTTAACGGCAACCGGCACATCGGCACCGACATGATCCGCTCCTATTTCCATCCGGGCCCCGGCGGGCGGCTCGACGCCGGCGCGCTCAATGCCGCGCTCAAGCGCCTCTACGCCACCGGCCTGTTCAAGGACGTGAAGATTTCGCACTCCGGCGACCGCGTCGTGGTGACGGTGGCGGAAAATCCGACCATCGGCATTCTCGCCTTCGAGGGCAATAAGAAGCTCAAGGACGAAGACCTCAGCAAGGCGGTGCAATCGAAGGCCAACGGGCCGCTGTCGCGGGAATTCGTGCAAAGCGACGTGGTCCGCATCATCGAGCTTTATCGCCAGCGCGGCTACTACGACGTGCACGTCGTGCCGCAAACGATCGCCGGCAAGAACGATCGCGTCAATCTGGTCTTCGCAATCAAGGAGGGCGACAAGCTTGCGGTGCGGCGAATCGTATTCGTCGGCAACGCCGCTTTTTCCGCGACCACACTCAAAGCCGCGGTCAAAACCGGCGTGAGCAATCCTTTGAGCTTCATTCTCGACAACGACGTTTACGATGCCGACCGCATCGAGAACGACCGCGATCTCGTCAGCCGCTTTTATCGCAATCACGGCTATGCCGATGTGCGGGTCGCGGCTTCGGCAAATTACGACGCCGCGGAAAAAGGCGTGCTGCTGACTTTCAAGATCGACGAAGGCGCGCCATACCGTTTCGGCAGGATCGACATCGAATCGGCCCTGCCGGCCGTCGACCGCGCCGCGCTGCGCGCCGCGCTGCACACCGAGGCCGGCGAGGTCTATGACGCCGACGCCGTGGACAAGACGATCGACGACCTCGGCATGGCGCTGGCCAGGACCGGCCAGCCGTTCGCGGACGTCAATGTGCGCAGCGCCCGTCACCCGCCGGTCCAAGGCAGCGCGGGGGTGATCGATCTCGTCTACACGATCGCCGACGGCAAACGGCTTTACGTCGAGCGCATCGATATTCACGGCAACAGCAAAACCCACGACGAGGTGATCCGCCGCGAGTTCGATATCGGCGAGGGCGACGCCTACAATCGCGCGCTGGCCGATCGCGCCGAGCGCCGGCTCAAGGCGCTCGGTTATTTCAAGACCGTGAAAATCACCACGCAGCCGGGTTCGGCGCCGGATCGTGTCGTGCTCGACGTGGCGGTCGAGGAGCAACCGACCGGCAATTTCTTCATCTCCGGCGGCTATTCGACGACCGACGGCCTGCTCGGCTCGGTGTCGATCAGCGACAGGAATTTCCTCGGCACCGGCGACAGTGCCAAACTGGCGCTCACCTACGGTCAATACGCCAGGAGTTTCGACGTCACCGTCGCCGATCCGTTGTTTCTCGGTCAGCATCTCGGCGTCGGCGTCGAAGCGTTCGGCCGGCAGACCTTCGCCAATCC
>Ga0187784_10004213_pt1 | contig 11624 bp, 14 predicted proteins | sample 1015_SJ02_MP15_2_FD_132964 | JGI IMG/M metagenome (GOLD analysis project Ga0187784, IMG submission 132964) | Tropical peat soil microbial communities from peatlands in Department of Meta, Colombia - 1015_SJ02_MP15_20_MG | ecosystem: Environmental > Terrestrial > Soil > Wetlands > Peat | place... | reverse complement strand
TACGCGGCGGTTCAAAATCGAAGTCGCGGGCATCCGGCTGCGCGAGCGCTTCAAGCAGCGACTTCTCGGCGCCTGTCAGCTCCGGATAAGCATTGACGCTCAACAACGCATGTGCGGGCCGCCCACGGTCCGTGACGAACGTCGGACTGTGCTTCGCCGCCTTTTTGGCGGCGCTGGCGTCCCGATCGAGTTCTCGGCTCAGAAGCACGATCGAGGGCATTGGGGCTAATTCTCCGTGTGAGGGGGGCTCCTTTACGTACCTTGCTACGTACATGTACGTATTTTGACGCTTTTATGACCTTTCTGGCCTGATTGCAAGCGGAGATTGCAAGCACAGTGTCGCCGCAGCGAAGGCCCGGAGTCGGCAATGGGCGGTCGGCAGTCGGGGATGCGGGACGACAGCCGGCTGCCGATCCCGTGCGATTCGATTGCTTCGTGGCGCCGGCTGGGGCGTCCCAAGCGTCTACTGCGCGAAAAGCTCGATCGGCTCGGCTGCTTCGCGAGCCTGCCTCAATTTCCTGACAGCGCCTGAACCGGAGAACTTCAGAAGCTATCGACCGCTTGCCGTCGCCTCTCGATTCGCACCGCAACCTCCCCCACCCCTTCAACGCTCCCCTCGACGAAATCGCCGGGAAGGAGCGGGCCCACGCCCTCCGGCGTACCGGTGAAGATGAGATCGCCCGCAGCCAGCGCCACATAGCGCGAGATTTCGGCGATCACTCCAGCCGTGTCGAGGATCATATCGGAAATGTCGCCGTCCTGCCGCGTCCGGCCGTTGACGGCTAGCGTGATCCGCCCGAGCTTCGGGTGGCCAATCTTCGAGGCCGGGCGGATCGCGCCGACGGGCGCCGAAAGATCGAAGCCCTTGGAGAAATCCCAAGGCTTGCCTTCGTCGCGCGCGCGCTTTTGAAGGTCGCGCCGAGTGAGGTCGACGCCGGCGGCATAGCCATAGACATGGGCGAGCGCCTCCTCGCGCGAAATGTTGGCGCCGCCCGAGCGCAAAGCGGCGACGAGTTCGATCTCGTAATGAAGATTGCTCGTCTGGGACGGATAAGGAATGGTCGCGCCGCTCTCGACCACGGCGTCGGCCGGCTTGGTGAAGAAGAAGGGCGGCTCGGCGCCCGGGTCCTTGCCCATCTCGCGCGCATGGGCGGCATAGTTGAGCCCGACGCAAAAAATCCGCCGCACCGGAAATCGTCGAGCGTCGGCGTCGAGCGCGACGCTGGGAGTTGCGGGGGGCGGGAACAGATAGGTCGCGTCGCGCATGTAGCCCTCGGTCTAGTCGATGAGACGCAAATGTAGCCGGTTTCCTCCACGCCGGCAGCGATAATCATTCGCTGAATACGCCGTCTCAGCGCGCCAGGCGAGGGGAGGCGCGTGACCCTGCTCGCGCGGCCGCAGACTGATGAGGCCGCAATCGCAAATTAGCCTCAAACGGGGTCTACTCCCTCCGCGAGAGGACGAGATGAACCGACGCCGCTTGGGAACAGGGAGCGCCATGCTTCTAATTTGCGCGATGGCGGTCCCGCCGCTCGGGCCGGCCCTGGCGCAAGCGCCCCAAGCTGCGCCGTCGAGCGCGCCGGTCAAGCCCGCTAGGCCGAAGCCGCCGAAGGCCAAGACCGCCAAGGCCGCCCCGGCGCCGACCGGCGCGCCGCCTTGCGCGCGTGGGCAATGGAAGGATGATCCGGTCTGCTTCGGCGCCGACGACCCCTCCGCCTTGCCGACGCCCTCGGCCCGCAGCGGCGAGGCCGCGCGCGCAGGGGACATCCTGCTGGAGCCCAAAGGAGGCGCCAACCTGGACCCGAAAGCGGCGCAAGACCCGGTCTCGTTCACCGGCAACCTCCCGACCCCGAAGCCAAGCAATAACGATTTCGGCGCCGGCTTGGGCATCAAGCTCCCCTTCTGACGGCCGCCTCAATCGAGCCTCCGGCTCCACCTCTCGCGCGCGACGACCTCGACGATCTGCCGCGCCGCTTCCGCCCAGCTCGCGCGCAGCACCTTTTGCGGATCGGCGGCGATCTCGCCCTCAAGAAATGCGTATAGCCGCGCGGCCAGCGCGTCGCTGTCGTTGACCCGAAAATAGATCGCGCCGTCGCGCCCGACCTCGCGGAACACGGGAATGTCGCTGCAGAGCGCCGCGACGCCGCGCCGCGCGGCTTCCACGATCGGCAGGCCGAAGCCCTCGGCGAAGGAGGCGAGCACGAGGCCCTTCGCACGGGAATAGAGAAAATCGAGCTCCGCGTCGCTCGCGTCCTCGAACCAGAACAGGCGCTTGCCTTGCTCAGCGTGCTCGCGCAGCTCGGCGCTGATAGCCTCGTCGAGCCACCCGCGCCGCCCGACGACGACAAGCTTTGCTTCGACGCCCTCGCGCCACAGTCCTTCGAAAGCCCGCAACGCGACGCGCTGACCCTTGCGCGGCTCAATCGTGCCGACGCAGAGGAAGACCGGCGACGGGCCCTCAACGACTGCGGCGATCTTCTCCCGCGCCGGCGCGGCCTTGGGCAGAGCGATGTCGCTGCCGCAGTGAAACCAGCCGATCTTGAGCCCTGGCCGGTGCGGAAAGCCGCGCGTCGTCACGAATTCCGCGAGTTCGTCCGCGACCGTGCTGGAGATCGCGAGAAAAGCGTCGCTCTCCAAGAGCGCCTTGCGCAGCCAGGCGTCGTAGAGCTTCGGCGTGACCTCGTGGCAGGCGTGCGGATGCAGCTCTGGAATGAGGTCGAAGACGCAGGAGATGAGCTCGCCGCCCTGCGCCGTGATTCTGGCGAACAGCGGCGCGAGCTCGTTGAAGGCGTTCCAGCTGTCGGAGAGCAGCAGCAGCCGGTCGCCGGGCTCGACCTCGATCTCGGCGTCGGCCGCGCGCGGCGCGCCGCCGGTCAGCGTCGCAGCATAGGCGTGGGCCGTGTAAAGCCGCCCGTCCTGCGCGCGCACGGCGAGCGCCGGGATATCGTATGCGTCGCCCCGATAAAGCGCCTCGACGACCTTTTTCACCACGCGCTGTATGCCGGTGCCGGCGTCGCGCTTGATGGTTCCCGTCACGTCGACGAGGAGGCGCCGGGGGGCCGCGCTCTCGCCGCGCGCGAGCGCGGGCCCTGGAGTCGAAACAGGCGCGTCAACGACCGCCGCCTTTTTCGGAAAAAAGCGCCGATAGAGGCCCGTGACCTTGCGCACAAGCGCCGCCTCGGCGCGGCGCATCGGCTTGAACAGCAGCCAGGAGGCCGAATAGACCATCTCGTCGCGCTCGCGCACGAGGCGCAAAAGTTCCGCACGCAGGTAATCAAGCTGATAGTCGAGCAGACGCAGGCGCTCGTCGTTCTCGGTCGTCACGCGCACGCTTCCTTCTCGCGCCAATGGTCGAGCAGGGATTGCAGGAGGTCGTCCATGGAATGGCGCGGTCGCCACCCCGTTGCGGCTGCGAGCTTCGAGGCGTCGCAGGCGACCGTTGGGATGTCGACCGCCGCAGGCCGCAACAAGCTCGCGTCGGTCTCGATCACAAAGCGCCTTTTGGCGCGTCGCCTCAAGCCTTCGAGAAGATCGCCGACGATGCGCGGCTCGCCGCAGGCGATGTTGAAGACGCCGCGCGCTTCGAGCTGGTCTGCTTTGGCGACGAGCAGGCGATAGGCTTCGACGACGTCGCGCACGTCGAGAAAGTCGCGGGCCTTGGAGAGATCGCCGACGCGCAGCCGCGGCTCGGCGCGGTCGGCCTCGATCGCGGCGATCTGCGCGGCGAATGAGGCCAGCACGAAGCTCTTCTCGTTCTGGCGGGGGCCCGAGTGATTGACTGGACGCGCGACGATGAGTCGCGCCTGCGCCGGCAGAAGATCGAAGAGCGCCGCCTCCGCCGCGGCCTTCGAGCGCCCGTAGGCGTCGAGCGGACGCAGCGGCGTCGTCTCGGTCGCCGGCCCGTCGAGGAGGCTTGCGCCATAGACCGAGACGCTCGAGGCGAACAGCAGCGTCGCCTCCGGCGCATGGCGCGCCAGCGCGCAGGCGAGATTGAACGAGCCGTGGAAATTGACGCGCCAGGTCGTCTCGGCCGCGCCGAGCGCCTTGCCGATCGAAGCCTGCCCTGCAAGATGCAGGACGAGATCGGGGCGAAGCTCCTTTATGATCGCGTCGACGCGGGAGGCGTCGAGGATGTCGCCGCAAACCGGCTCGAACCCCTTGTCGAGCGCTTGCGCCTCGCCGCCCAGCGTCAGCGCGCGACGCGAGGCTGACGGGTAATCCGCGACGATCAGCGGCGCCAGATAGGAGCCGACGAAGCCCGCGCCGCCCGTGAGCAAGATGCGTTGAAACGACGCCATGCGGCCTCCCGCGCCTCGCCTTCAGTCCTGGCGCCCTGCTTCGGCGAATTTGGCGGGGCGGCTTTGGCGCGCGGGACGCGCGCCCTCCCCGGAGGGCGGGCGTCTCGCCCGCCGATTCCGATGGAGCACGCCGCTAGTCCTCAAAAGCGCGCTTCACGCGCTCGATGTCGGCGTCGACCATCTCCTTGATCAGCGCGTCCAGCGCAATTTCCGGCTGCCAGCCGAGCTTGGCGCGCGCCTTGGCCGCGTCGCCAAGCAGGATGTCGACCTCGGCCGGGCGGTAAAAGGCGGGGTCGATGACGACATGCTTCTCCATGTCGAGGCCGACGTGATCGAACGCGATGCGGCACATGTCGCGCACCGAGGTGGTGACGCCTGTCGCGACGACGTAGTCGTCCGGCTTCTCCTGCTGGAGCATGAGCCACATGGCGCGCACGTAATCCCTGGCGTGGCCCCAGTCGCGCTTGGCGTCGATGTTGCCGAGCCGCAATTCCCTGGCCTTGCCGAGCTTGATGCGCGCGACGCCATCCGTGACCTTGCGCGTGACGAACTCGATCCCGCGCAATGGGCTCTCGTGGTTGAACAGGATGCCGGAGGAGGCGTGGAGACCGAAGCTCTCGCGATAGTTGACAGTGATCCAATGGCCATAGAGCTTGGCGACGGCATAAGGGCTGCGCGGATAGAATGGAGTCTTTTCGTTCTGCCGCGTCTCCTGGATCAGCCCGAACATCTCGGAGGAGGAGGCCTGGTAGAAGCGGGCCTGCGGCGCGCCGATGCGCACGGACTCCAGCATGTTGGCGACGCCGACGGCGGTGACGTTCGCGGTGAGCACGGGCTGGCGCCAGGACGAGGCGACGAAGGATTGCGCCGCGAGATTGTAGATCTCGTCGGGCCGGGTCTCCTGCACGATGCGCAGCAGGCTCGACAGATCGGCCAGATCGCCGTCATGCAGATGGACGCGCTCGGCGACGCCGAGCCAGCGCAGGCGATGGTCCTCGACGCCGCGATGCGAGGACCGGCGGATGACGCCGTGGACCTCGTAGTCTTTTTCCAGCAGAAGTTGCGCGAGATAGGCGCCGTCCTGGCCGGTGATGCCCGTGAGCAGGGCGCGCTTGGTCATGAGGGGTGGTCCTTTGCAACCCGGACGCAGTTTGAGCCGAAGCCCTAAAGAGCGGCGCAACCTAGACGAACCGTCCGCGGGCGGCAAGCAGGCGTGATTCTATAGGCCGCAAAATTCGCGCCCATTCACTCCAACATCATCTGAAGCTCGGTCGCCGCGCGATCGAAAAGCCCTTTCGGCAGATAGCAATATGGATTAGTCGAAACCGGCTCTTCCCGGCAGCGCGCCTGCGCCATCGTCCATTCATAGCCGAAGCCGTTCATGCAGCGCGCCACATGCGCGTGGATCGCGAGGCTGTTCTTGTGGCGCTCGTTCGGCAGGGCGGTTTCCGCTTCGAGCCGGCACTCCAGAAGATCGCTGCGCTGGCCGTTCAAGAAACGCGTCCCGCTCGCCGCGAAGATGAACTCCGTCAGGACGAGCAGCGCCAGGCCGCCCGCGAAGGCCGCGCGCGCGGCGGATCGCTTGTTGAAGAAGTGAATATCGAAAAACGAGAGCAGTCCGGCGGAGAAAAGGCCGGCGCCGAGCGCCAGCGTCAGTGGCGCGACGAATGCGATCATATCCTCCTTCATCGCGCCGTCGATCCGATGGGGCTCCCAAAAAACACCCGCGCCGCTGGCATATGGTGGCGAAGGCGCAGGGGCGCAAGCGAGCCGCCGCTTAGACGCCGATGTGCGCTTGCCGATCGCCTTGGGCCGCAAGATTCGATCGCCAGATCGTTTGGACTCCCGCGGTCGCCGTACAGCCGAAGCTTGGGGCGCCGGAGCGTTAGATTTAGGTCCGGCGGCGCCCAGCCTCCACTTGACCCTGACCGCGCTTGGCGGAACAATCGCCGCCCGCCGCTCATGAAACAAGGAAGACCATCACGTGCTCGTCGCCGCCATCTGCCTGATTAGGCCCGGCCATGTGGAGACGCGCCTAGCAGCGCGCGCCGATCGTCCCGCCTTTATCGAGGCTCACGCCGTCAAGCCCGGCGACGCTTTCCGCGACGGCGAGGGCAAGCCTGTCGGCTCACGCCTCGTCATCGACCGCGCAGAGCTTTGAGCCATGGCCCATTGGCTGTTCAAAAGCGAGCCCTCCACGTGGTCCTTCGAGCAGCAGCTGGCGGCGGGCGCGCAAGGCACGTTTTGGAACGGCGTGCGCAACCATCTGGCCAAGCAGCAAATGATGGCGATGAAGCTCGGCGAGCAAGGATTCTTTTATCACTCCAACGAAGACAAGGCGATCGTCGGCATTGTCGAGATCATCAAGACCTATTATCCTGACCACACCGATCCCACCGGCAAGTTCGGCATGGTCGACGTGCGCGCGGTCAAAGCCCTTAAGCGCAAGGTGACGCTCGCCGAGATCAAGGCCGAGCCGCGGCTCGCCGAAATGATGCTCGTGAACAATTCGCGCCTGTCGGTGCAGCCCGTGCGCGACGAGGAATGGCGCGTCGTGCTGGAGCTTTCCGGCGAAAGCAGTTAGGCTTTTTGGCCGTCCTATCGCGAGGCCCATGCGGCCCTCGTCCGCGGCGCTCAAGCGCCGGCAGGCAATAAGGAGACGGGTCCTTGACCGAAACGCTTTCCGCGTCCGCCGCCGCGTCGAATTCGATCTGCGAAGAGATTCGCGAGCAGGCGCTGACGGTCGAACGCATGAAGCTCGCGCTGGAGGCGGGCCACACCGGCATCTGGGACTGGAACCTCGTCACCGGCGAGGTGCTGCTCGATGCGCGCGTGCGGACCCTATGGGGTCTTGGCCCCAACGATCCGGCCAATCTCGACGTCTTCCGCAACGCGCTGCATCCGCTCGACAAGAAGCGCACCAAGGAGGCGATCGCCCATGCGCTCGATCCCGAGACGAGAGAGGATTACGAGGCCGAATATCGCGTCATCGGCCAGAACGACCGCATCGAGCGCTGGGTTTCGGTGCGCGGGCGCACCTTTTTCGAAGGCGGACGCGCGGTGCGCATCGTCGGCACGGCGCGCGACATCACCTATCGCAAGCATCGCGAGCAGCATGTCCGCACGCTGCTGCGCGAGCTCGTCCATCGTTCGAAAAATATCCTCGCCGTCGTGCAGGCCATGTCGCGGCAAACGGCGAGCAATGCGGGCTCGATCGAGGAGTATCAGCGCAAATTCTCGGCGCGGCTGCAGGCGCTGTCGATGGCCCACGACCTGCTGATCTCGCAGGATTGGCGCGGGGCCTCCATGCACGAGCTCGTGAAGGCGCAGATCGCCTATTGCCTCGACGTCGGCGCGGGGGAGGTCGGCGAGCATGCGCGCATCGCAGGGCCCAAGATCATGCTCAAGCCCGAGGCGGCGCAGAACATCGGCCTCGCGCTGCACGAGCTTGCGGCCAACGCGCTGACCTATGGCGCGCTTTCCAGCGAGTTCGGGGCGGTGACCTTGAGCTGGAGCTTGGATCAGGATGAGTTCCTGCTCGTTTGGCGCGAGCTCGGCGGCCCGAAGGTGACGCCGCCCCCGCGAGAGGGCTTCGGCCACAAGGTCATCCGGCGGCTCGTGGCGCAAGCGCTCGACGGGGAGGCGACGCTGGAGTTCCCGCCCGAGGGGTTCGTGTGGACGCTGACGGCGCCGGGGAAGTCGGTCGTGGCGGGGTAGGTTTTCCGCCGATCCCCCAGGCTTGCCTCGCGCCCCCCTCGCGCCTATTGAAAAGACACGCAAACCGCGCCGCCGGAAGACGCCCATGGCCAATGTCACGCTGATCGACAATTACGACAGCTTCACCTTCAACCTCGTCCACTATTTCGGCGAGCTCGGCGCGACTGTCGCGGTGCATCGCAACGATCAGATTTCAGTCGCCGCCGTGCTCGCGAGCGCTCCCGACGCTATCGTGCTCTCGCCCGGCCCCTGCACGCCGCACGAAGCCGGCATCTGCCTCGACCTCATCGCCGCCGCCGCCGAGCGCCAGGTTCCGCTGTTCGGCGTCTGCCTCGGCCATCAGGCCATTGGCGAGAGCTTTGGCGGCAAGGTGATCCGCGCGCCGCTGCCCGTGCATGGCAAGATGGCGACGATCCTCCACAAGGGCGAGACGATCTTTCGCGGCATCGAGGGGCCGTTCCAAGCGACGCGCTACCACTCGCTCGTCGTCGAGCGCGCGAGCCTGCCCGAGCGCCTCCACGTCACCGCCGAGACGCCGGACGGGCTCATCATGGCGCTCTCGCACAAGGACCTGCCGATCCACGGCGTGCAGTTCCACCCTGAGAGCATCACCTCGCAGCACGGCCACAAGATTCTGCGCAACTTCCTCGATCTCGCGCAGGACTGGAACGACTCCCGCCCCCGCCCCGCGAAGGTCGCGTGAGCGCCTTCAAGCCCTTCCTCGCGAGGCTCGCCGAGGGCGCTCTGCTCTCGCGGCAAGAGTCGCGGCAGGCCTTCAGCCTGATCCTCGACGGCGAGGCGTCGCCGGCGCAGCTCGGCGCCTTCCTGATGGCTCTACGCCTGCGCGGCGAGAAGCCACAGGAGCTCATCGGCGCGGCGGAGGCGCTCCGCGCCGCCATGCTGCGGGTGGAGGCTCCTGCGGATGCGATCGACATCGTGGGCGCCGGCGGCGATGGGGCGCATACTTACAATATCTCGACGCTCGCGGCGATCATCGTCGCCGCCTGCGGCGTTCCTGTCGCCAAGCACGGCGGCAAAGCGGTGTCGTCACTCTCGGGCGCCTCGGACGTGCTCGCGGAGCTTGGCGTCAAGGTCGGCGTCACGCCGCAGGCTGCGGCCCACTGCCTGCGCGAGGCCGGCATTTGCTTCATGGCCGCGCCGACGCATCATCCGGCGCTGCGCCACGCCGCGCCCGTGCGCGCGGAACTGGGGCTGCGAACGATCTTCAACCTGCTCGGGCCCATCTGCAATCCGGCGGGGGTCACGCGACAGATCTTGGGCGTGTACTCCAAAGACTGGCTGGAGCCTCTGGCGCTGGCGCTGCGGGAGCTCGGCTCCGAAAAGGTCTGGCTGCTCCATGGCGCCGACGGCCTGGACGAGGCGACGACCACGGCGGAGACCCATGTTGTCGCCCTGGAGCACGGCGATATCCGCAGCTTCACAATCGCGCCGGAAGACGCCGGCCTGCCGCGCGCCAAAACGCAAGACCTCAAGGGGGGCCACCCGGCGCATAACGCTTCGGCATTACGCCGGGTGCTCGCGGGCGAGAGAGGCGCCTACCGCGACATCGCCATGCTGAACGCGGCCGCCGCGCTCGTTGTCGCCGACGTGGCCCGCGACCTGCGAGACGGCGCCGCGCTCGCGAGCGCGGCGCTGGATCGAGGCGCGGCGGCGGAAAAGCTTGCCCAGCTCATAGAGGTCTCCAACGATATGAGGCGTTGAAAGGCCTTTTCGCCTCGACGACGGTCAAGCTCCGCGTTAACAACATGTCATCCGCGGCGCCGCCGCCTGCCCTTGGCGCCGCGGAATTTCGCGCCCATATTCAGCGCGCCGCGCCCTCAAGGCCGGTCACACATCGGAGAGACCCATGTCACCCGAAGAACGTCAGCTGCTCGCGGGACTGTTCGACCGCGTCAAGGCAAACGCCTCCGCGCCGCGCGACGCCGACGCCGAGGCCTTCATCAATGAGCAGGTCAAGGCGGTTCCCGTCGCGCCCTATCTGCTGGCGCAAACGGTCATCGTTCAAGATTTCGCCCTTCAGGAGGCCAACAAGAAGCTGCAGGAGCTCCAGGCCCGCGTGCAAGCGGCCGAGTCGAAGCCCGCGACGAGCTTCCTCGGCGGGCTGTTCGGCGGCGGCGCAGCCGCCTCCGCGCCGCCCCCGCCGCCGCGTCCCGCGCCTCCGCCGGGCTACGGTCAGCCCCCTGGCGGTCCCTGGGGCGGCGGCGCGCCGCAAGCCGGGTACGGCCAGCCTCAACAAGGCTTCGGCGGCGGCTTCGCCCCGCAGGCGGGCGCCGCGCCTGGCGGCGGGTTCCTCAAAGGCGCGCTCGGCGCCGCGGCGGGCGTCGCGGGCGGCGTGCTGCTCGCCGACGGCATCCGCAGCCTGTTCCATGGCGGCGGGATGGGCGGCGCGTTCGGCATCGACCCGGGCTTCGGCCATGCCGGCCTCGGCGGCGGCGAGACGATCGTCAACAACTATTATGGCGACGCTCCGGGTTCGGACGCCGGCTATGATGCGGCCTATGACGACGGTCCCGGTCCGCAGGACGCTGACTATCAGGACGATTCCGGCGACTATGACGACGGCGGCTTCGATAGCGGCGGCGACGGCGGCTTCGACGCCTGACGCCTGTTGACGGCGCCGGCTAAACAGCAGATTTCTCCGCCCCTGAGGGGGCGGAGAGATTTTTGATGGCCGCGCTCCAACGGCAATTTGAGTGAATTTATTCAATAATATCGATATTCCGCTATAAATGGATAAACTTGGTAAAATCGCTCAACGAAGTGAGAACGCGCGCGATGGGGGGCACACCAGAAAAGCAAGCTTTCCGTTCGGCCTGGATATTTTTAGCTGTCGGTTTGACGGGCGGACTAGCGCTCGCCGCCCCACCGCCCCGCGACCAGGGCGACTGGCCGTGCCGGCAAATCAAGGTCGCCGATCTCGCGCTCGCCGCGATTTGGGCAGGTCCCCCGATCGCAGAGGCGCAAAAGCATTGGCGCGACGATTCTGAAATCAGCGATCTCGCGGCGCGGCTCGCGGCGCGGCGCACGCCGATCGAGACCGCCGAGAAGCTCATCGTCGACTTCGCCAAGGCGGCAGGCGAGAGGCGCAACGAGCGGCTGACGCTGCTCTTTGCGGCGCTCTACGACACGCTCGACAGCGAGCGGTCGCAGGTTGTCGCGGGGCTGGAGCGCTTCGGGCGGACGCAAAAGGAGACCGCCGAAGAGCTGCGTCGCGAGACTGAGGAGCTGCGCGAGGCGCAGGACGCCCACGTCGATCAGGAAAAGCTGTTGCAAAGGTCGGAAAAGCTGCAGTGGGACATGCGCATCTTCGACGAGCGGCGGAAGTCCGTTTCCTATGTCTGCGAGAGTCCGGCGCTGATCGAGCAGCGTCTCGGCGCCCTGGCGCGCGCGATTGAAGCGGCGATGGGGTGAGCCCCCTCGCGCGCCCCATTGACCCCCGATCCCGCTCCCGTCTATCTCTCCGCTCGCGGCGTGAGGGAGAAGGCGGGCGATGTCTGAGGAGAGATTGGCGCCGGGTCTCGTCCCCGAGCGTCACATGAGCTTCGAGCGCAAGCTCGCGCTCATCGCCGCGGCCGCCCTCCTGCTCGC
>Ga0187784_10004212_pt1 | contig 11624 bp, 5 predicted proteins | sample 1015_SJ02_MP15_2_FD_132964 | JGI IMG/M metagenome (GOLD analysis project Ga0187784, IMG submission 132964) | Tropical peat soil microbial communities from peatlands in Department of Meta, Colombia - 1015_SJ02_MP15_20_MG | ecosystem: Environmental > Terrestrial > Soil > Wetlands > Peat | place... | reverse complement strand
CCCAGTTCACCAATGAAGACTATGCTCTATTTCCCAACCAGTTCGTCAATGCCAGGCTTCTTATGGAAACCCTCCGCGGCGTAACGGTTGTTCCCTCCGCTGCCGTACAGCGAAGCCCCAAGGGGACATTCGTCTACCTGGTGCAGGACAACATGACGGTAACGGTGCGCTGGGTCAAGCTGGGGCCTTCCGAAGGAGACAAACAATCCATTGAAGAAGGGGTTTCACCAGGTCAATTCGTGGTGGTGGAGGGCACCGAAAGACTGAAAGAAGGCAGCAAGGTCGAGGTGCTGTCATCGTCAGCCGCGGATTCCTCTACCAAGGATAATTGATGAATCCTTCTCAAACCTTCATTCTTCGACCTGTTGCAACAACGTTGCTGATGATTGCCATATTTCTCGCCGGCGCGGTAGGATACTACCAGCTGCCTGTTTCAGCCCTGCCGCAGGTCGACTACCCCATTATTCAGGTATTGACGTTTTTCCCTGGCGGCAGCCCTGACGTAATGGCATCAACGGTTACGGCACCCCTCGAGCGCCAGTTCGGACAAATGCCCGGACTAAAGCAGATGATCTCCAACAGCTCAGCCGGCAGCTCGGTCGTTATACTCCAGTTCAGTCTGGACCTCAGCTTGGATGTCGCAGAGCAGGAGGTACAGCAAGCGATCAACGCTGCGACCACCTTTCTGCCTCCGAACCTTCCCGTCCCTCCGGTTTACAGCAAGGTAAACCCAGCTGACGCGCCGATTCTGACCCTGGCGCTCACCTCGGACTCTCTTCCTCTGCCCAAGGTCGAGGATTTAGCCGATACGAGGCTTGCTCAAAAGATCTCCCAATTGCCAGGAGTCGGGCTGGTTAGTATAAGCGGCGGGCAGAGGCCCGCAGTACGAATCCAGGCCAACCCGACGGCTTTGTCTGCCTACGGCCTCAGCCTGGAAGACCTCCGAGCGGCGATCGCAGCCGGCAATGTCGATCAGGCCAAGGGAGCGTTCGACGGCCCCCGACAGTCTTGGATCATCGGGGCAAACGATCAGTTGCTGACCAGTAAAGACTACCGCCCTCTGATCGTCGCCTACCGCAACAACGCGCCGGTATTGCTCTCCGATGTCGCCGAAGCGATCGACGGGGCCGAGAACGTGAACCAGGCAGCCTGGATGAACGATACCCCCGCGGTGATCGTAAATATTCAGAGGCAGCCGGGAGCCAACGTGATCGAAGTCGTCAACAGGGTAAAAAGGCTGATGCCCGTGCTGCAAAGCACTTTGCCCTCTACCGTGCACGTCCGGATCCTGACCGACCGAACGACGACCATTCGCGGTTCGGTCCAAGATGTTCAGTTTGAACTGATGCTGGCCGTAGCGCTGGTTGTCATGGTGATATTCCTGTTTTTGCGAAACCTTTCGGCAACCATCATTCCCAGCGTCGCCGTCCCACTTTCCCTGGTGGGCACGTTCGGAGTCATGTATCTGCTCAAGTTCAGCCTTAATAACCTTTCCCTGATGGCCCTCACCATTTCCACGGGTTTCGTAGTCGATGACGCCATTGTCATGATCGAAAACGTAGCCCGATTCATCGAACAGGGAGACTCACCCGTAAAGGCAGCCCTGAAGGGTTCGGAGCAGATCGCTTTCACCATCATGTCACTTACCATTTCACTGATCGCCGTTCTCATTCCCCTGCTGTTCATGGGGGATGTGGTGGGGAGGCTGTTCCGCGAATTCGCCGTAACTCTTGGCGTCACGATCCTGATCTCGGCCGTGGTCTCACTGACACTGACCCCCATGATGTGCGCCCGTCTTTTACGGCACACGCCAGAGGAACAACAGGGAAGATTTTTCCGGGGATCTCAAAAGGTATTCGACAGCGTCATCGGTTTTTATGGAAAAACGCTGCGCTGGGTGCTCGACAGACAAGTAGCCACCCTGTTGGTGGCAGCGGCTACGCTTGTAGTCACCATCTTCCTATACGTAATTGTGCCCAAAGGCTTTTTCCCTGTCCAGGATACGGGCATTATTCTGGGTATCTCCGAGGCGCCTCAATGGATATCTTTTTCAGCCATGTCCGAAAGACAACAGGCCCTTGCCAGAGTAATTCTCAAAGACCCCGCCGTTGAAAGCCTGTCTACATTCATCGGAATAGACGGGACCAACGTCACTCTAAACTCTGGCAGAGTCCAGATCAATTTGAAGCCTATAGAAGAGCGCCACATCAGCGCCAGTGAGGTAATTCGCCGCCTCCAGCCGGAGTTGGAAAAACTCGGGGACATCACTTTATATATGCAGCCGGTGCAGGACCTCACGGTGGAAGACCGAGTGAGCCGAACGCAATTTCAGTACAGCTTGGAGGACCCGAATGTTACGGAGTTGAACACCTGGACGCCGAGGTTTGTCGAGGCCCTCAGACAATCGCCGGTGCTTCGAGACGTTAGCAGCGATCAACAGGACCAGGGGGCGGAGGCGTGGCTGAACATAGACCGCATTACCGCTGCCCGGTACGGGATCTCGACGCAGCTTTTGGACAATATTCTTTACGATGCTTTCGGCCAGCGGCAGATATCGACTATTTTCACACAGTTGAACCAGTACCGGGTCGTTCTCGAAGTCAAACCCGAATATCAGCAAAGTCCAGACAAACTCAAGGATATCTACATCCCTACCCAGGCCTCAAATACCACCACGACTGCGTCCCAGGCGCTGCCCACCCCGTTCACGACCGCAATTCAGACCTCGACCCCGCCCGCAGCCGCAACCGCAAATAGCGGTGCGGCCACGATCACGCAGGTGACGCCGGTCACGACCGGCGCGCAAGGGCAGGTCCCTCTTAGCGCAATCACACGTTTTTCAAGGACGACCGGACCCCTTGTCATCAGTCACCTGGGACAATTTCCGGCAACGACCGTCTCTTTCAATCTGGCCCCGAGGGCTTCGCTGGGGGAAGCTGTCGACGCCATCGAAGCAACTGCGGCAAAACTGAGCATACCTGACAGCATTCAAAGAAGCTTTCAGGGTACTGCTCTGGCCTTTCAAGCCGCCCTGGTGAATGAGCCGATCCTGATATTGGCTGCGCTGATAACAGTCTATATTGTGCTCGGGGTATTATACGAGAGTTACATACACCCGATTACAATCCTCTCGACACTGCCTTCAGCAGGTATAGGGGCACTTCTTGCGTTGCTGCTGTTTCGCACCGAGTTCAGTGTGATTGCCCTGATCGGGCTTATCCTGTTGATAGGCATCGTCAAGAAAAACGGCATCATGATGGTCGACTTCGCCCTTGAAGCCGAGCGAAAGGAAGGAAAGGAACCGGTCGAGGCCATTTATCAGGCCTGTTTACTCAGGTTCCGGCCGATCATGATGACCACCATGGCCGCCATTCTGGGAGCGCTCCCTCTGACCATCGGAAGTGGACTGGGCTCCGAGTTGAGGCACCCCATGGGCATTTCCATAGTGGGCGGCCTCATTATCAGCCAGGTGCTCACTCTTTACACCACCCCAGTAATCTACCTGTGGTTCGACCGCCTGGCAAGGCGCCTGCTCCGAACTGGCGGCAAAGATTCCGATAACGACAGCGGGGCTGGACAGGCATGAACTTTTCCGAGATCTTCATAAGACGCCCCGTCGCCACGACTCTTCTGACTATTGGAATGACCATGGCCGGATTCGTAGCCGTCCGTTTTTTGCCTGTAGCCCCTCTTCCTCAGGTCGATTTTCCTACGATCAGTGTCTCGGCGGCCCTTCCCGGGGCAGACCCGGAGACTATGGCCACATCGGTGGCCGCTCCCCTGGAACGGCAGTTGGGACATATTGCCGGGGTTACCGAAATGACCTCAAGCAGCGCCCTGGGTTCAACGTCCATTACTCTCCAGTTCGACCTGGACCGTGATATCGACGGCGCCGCACGTGACGTGCAAGCCGCCATCAACGCGGCGAGAAGTTACCTGCCCACCAATCTGCCGAGCAATCCAATCTATCGCAAGGTCAATCCGTCCGATGCCCCGATTCTCATCCTGGCGCTGACTTCAGACATGGTAAGCAAGCCGGTCATGTACGATGCAGCATCGACGATACTTATGCAGAAGATCTCGCAGATAGAAGGAATAGGCCAGGTTTTTGTGGGAGGAGGCTCTCTGCCCGCAGTTCGCGTGGAATTGGACCCCGGACCTTTGAACAAGTACGGGGTCGGCCTGGACCAACTAGCCGCCGTACTGCAGGCCACCAGTGTAGAACAGCCCATGGGACAGTTTTCCAACGGGAAGGAAACGCTACAAATCCAGGGCAACGGTCAACTGCATAAAGCCGAGGAATACCGTCCCCTTATCGTAAAATATCAAAACGGGTCTCCGGTCCGCGTGTCCGACCTCGGAACCGTAGTAGATTCGGTTGAAGATTTGCGCACGGGGGGGTCGGTAAACGGTAAGCCGGCAGTAATGCTGGTCCTTTTCCGTTCACCGGGCGCCAACATTATCGCTACCGTTGACCGGGTCCGCGCAACAATGCCTCAGTTGGCGGCCCTGCTTCCCGAGAATGTCGATATGTTCGTGGTTGTCGATCGAAGTCCGCCGATCCGAGGTTCTCTTGAGCACGTCGAGTACACACTCGTCATCTCGGGCATTCTGGTCATTCTTGTGGTGTTCGCATTCCTGAGGAGTCCGCGAGCCACGATCATCCCCGGCATTGCCGTTCCCGTGTCACTGATCAGCACCTTCGGGGTGATGTATCTTTGCGGCTATAGCCTGGATAACCTTTCCCTCATGGCCCTGACTGTCGCCACCGGATTTGTGGTGGACGACGCCATCGTCGTGCTCGAAAATATTACCCGGTACATGGAAAAAGGGAAATCACCCCTGCAGGCCGCTCTGCAGGGCGCACGCGAGATATCCTTCACCGTAATTTCGATGAGCATATCTCTTGTTGCCGTATTCATTCCCATTCTCTTGATGGGAGGAATGGTGGGCCGCTTGTTCCGGGAGTTTGCGGTCACTCTTTCGGTGTCCATCATGATTTCGCTTGTCGTCTCTCTTTCGACAACCCCGATGATGTGCGCGACTATACTCAAGGGAGAGACAGAGCGAACTCACGGCATCGTTTACAGGACCATGGAGTGGATATTCGACAGCATGCGGAGCACTTACGAAAAGAGCCTTCGCTGGGCGCTGCGGCATTCCCTCATCATGTTCTTCATTACCGTACTGACGCTCGGAACCAATGTGTTATTGTTCTGGTACATTCCCAAGGGGTTTTTCCCCGAGCAGGACACCGGGCGCATCCAGGGCCGGATGCAGGCATCCCAGGACATCTCTTTTCAAGCTATGAGCAAAAAACTCACCGAAGCGGTGGACATCATCAGAAGCGATCCCGATGTTGCCGCCGTGGCCGGCTTTGCCGGCGGGGGAGGGTATGGCGCCAGCACTGTAAATACCGCGCGAATGTTCATAACACTCAAACCGTTCGAAGAACGCAACGCTTCTGCATTCGAGATTATCGCGCGGCTGAGCAGGAAGCTCACCAGGATACCGGGGGCCCCCACATATCTTCAAGCGGTCCAGGAACTGCGAATCGGCGGAATGATCAGCAACGCCGCCTACCAGTACACCTTGAGGAGCGACAGCCTGGCAGACCTGAACACATGGGCGCCCCGTGTACTGGAGCAGGCGCTAAGACTTCCCCAATTGCGGGATGTGAGCAGCGATCAGCAGAACCATGGCCTGCAATCCATGGTGCAGATTGACCGCCCCACTGCCTCGCGCCTCGGAATCTCCGCGCAACTCATCGACGATACCCTCTACGGCGCCTTCGGCCAGGACCAGGTCTCCATCAACTACACTCAGTTGAACCAGTATCACGTGGTGATGGAGTTTGCTCCACAGTTTTGGCAGAGGCCTGAAATTTTGCGCGACGTCTACGTTCACTCCTCCACCGGCGCCGAGGTGCCGTTAAGCGCGTTTACCGAATATAAACTCACAAACACCTCGCTTTCGGTTAACCATGCAGGGCAGTTCCCCGCGGTGACCATTTCTTTCAATCTCGCTGCCGGCGCTGCGCTGGGGGACGCAGTGAACGCGGTTCAAGAGGCGACCTCGAAAATGGGAATGCCGGAAGACGTTCACGGCACTTTTCTTGGCACTGCTCAGGCATTCCAGGCCTCTTTGGCCAACGAACCCATTCTGATCATGGCTGCTCTGATCTCGGTATATATTGTGCTCGGATTGTTATACGAAAGCTATATCCACCCGATCACCATTCTTTCCACGCTCCCATCTGCCGGCGTTGGAGCCCTGTTGGCTCTGCTGGTTACCCGAACCGACCTCAGCCTGATTGCGGTGATTGGAATCATCCTTCTGATCGGCCTGGTAAAGAAAAATGGCATCATGATAGTGGATTTCGCCCTGGAAGCCGAGCGAAAGGAAGGCCTGGAGCCCACCGAGGCAATCTATCAGGCATGCCTGCTGAGGTTCCGGCCGATAATGATGACAACCATGGCGGCCCTTTTGGGGGCGCTGCCTCTTGCGCTGATGAAAGGCGTCGGGTTCGAACTGCGGCGGCCGCTGGGGATATCCATCGTAGGCGGGCTGATTTTCAGCCAGATGTTAACCTTGTTTACCACTCCCGTGATTTACCTCTACATGGACCGCATGAGGTTCTGGTTTTTGAAAAGGCGGGGAAGAGGCTTCGACCAGGGAAACCTGAATGGAAATTAGGGCCATTCCCCTGGCGGGATTGAAATAAACCGGGGTAAAGGTATGAGGCGATTTGAACTCATAAAGTATGTGACGACTCTTTTGCTGCTCGGGCTCCTTTCCGCGTGTACCGTAGGCCCTAACTACCTGAGGCCCAAGGTCGAGACTCCGGTCTCTTACAAGGAAGTCGAAGGCTGGAAGCAGGCGGAACCCAAAGACCATATTCCTCGCGGCGCCTGGTGGACGATCTTTAACGACGACCAGTTGAATGGACTTGAAAAGCAGGTCAATATCTCTAACCAGAATCTCAAAGCAGCCGAAGCTCAGTACAGGGAAGCCGTGGCCCTGGTGAAGGCGGCACAGGCAGCATATTTCCCAACGGTTACCGGCGGCCCCAGCGTATCTCGAGAGCGACCATCCGGTAATGCTCCCGGAAGTCGCGGAGCGACCTTGGCTCCAGGGGTATCTTTCACCAGCTCAGACTACATTCTTTCCGGCCAGCTGACTTGGGAGATCGACCTGTGGGGCAAGATCCGCCGGCAGGTCGAATCAGCCAAGGCAAGCGCCCAGGCAAGCTTTGCGGATATCGAAGGAGTGCGCCTCAGCGCTCAGGCCCAACTGGCGCAGGACTACTTCCAGCTTCGCGCCCTGGATTCCCAGAAACAGATACTGGAGACGACTGTAGCAAACTACCAAAAATTTCTGGACCTTACGAGGAACAGGTATGCAACCGGAGTGGCGGCTCAATCCGACATACAGACGGCTCAAGTTCAGCTCGACACCGCCCAGGCGCAGCTTGTCGGTCTCGGGGTTCAGCGCGCCCAGTTCGAACACGCAATAGCAATACTGATGGGCAGGGCCCCGTCTGATTTTACCATTCCAGTCACGCCGCTTGACGGGCCTCCACCGGAAACACCATCCGGCATACCTTCGGAACTTCTCGAACGCAGGCCCGACATAGCTGCTGCCGAAAGGCAGGCTGCCTCGGCAAATGCTCAGATAGGGGTGGCTATCGCAGCTTATTATCCCGCCCTGACCCTGAACGCGTCCGGCGGGTTCGAGGCTTCCACTCTTTCCAAGTGGTTTACTTGGCCGAGCCGCTTTTGGACCCTAGGGCCGGCGAGCCTTCAACAAATCATTTTCAATGGTGGACTGACACAAGCTCAGGTCGAACAGGCCCGGGCAACCTATGACGCCAATGTGGCTACTTACCGCCAAACCGTGCTCACCGGATTTCAACAGGTTGAAGATAATCTGGCTGCGCTTCGCATCCTGGAGCAACAGGCACGGGCGCAGGATATCGCGGTTACTTCGTCAAAAAAGAACGTTGAGATAACCGTCAATCAGTATAAGGTTGGGACAGCCAGCGCTCTGGATGTCATTACGACTGAGGCCATAGCGCTAAACAATGAGTTGAGCGCCGCCATCATCCTTGGTAATCGGATGACTTCGGCCGTTCTTCTCGTTCAAGCTCTGGGCGGAGGCTGGCAAGTGTGTGAATAGAATCCGCCAGGCATAGAATGTTCACCGGTTGGCATCAGTGCTTGAACGCACGCTGTTCTGTGAGCACCATTGTCACTCCGGCTTCGTTGCAGGCATCGATTACTTCCCAGTCCCTCATAGAACCACCCGGCTGTACAACCGCCTTAATCCCCTGGCGGATACCGACGTCCACACCGTCCCGGAAAGGGAAAAAAGCGTCTGAAACCATCGCAGCGCCCGTGAGACCCGCCCTGGCTTCGCAGGTTAGAGCATCTATTTCCTCTTTCAGCTCTTTGGGTCGATCCCCTTTTTCAATGGCCAGCTCAAGGTCTTTGTAGGAGATCTTATGCCTGTCGAAACAGAGCGTGTCGGCGTACTTCTGATAAGCCTTGTAGACGGCGATTTCGGCGACCCCCACGCGGTCCTGCTCTCCCGTGCCGATTCCAACCGTGCATTCATCTTTTACGTACAAAACCGAATTCGAGGTAACACCCTGCTCGACAAACCAGCCGAACAGCAGGTCCGCCGTTTCCTGCCGGGTCGGCGGTCTTCGGATTTTGTAGATTTTCCCCTGGCAGCTGGTTTCGGCCAGCTTGAAATCCTCTGCACTCCGGATCTTATAAGTTGGCGACTGCTGCACGATCAGGCCGCCATCGATAAGTGACTTGAAATCCACGAACTTCATATCAATGTAATCCTGAAGCCGGTCTATCCTGGACACTTGGATAATGCGCAGGTTAGCCCGCTTTTTGAGAATTGCGAGAGCCCCCTGCTCATAGTCGGGAGCTGCGACCACCTCGAGGTAGTTTTCCGAAATGAGTTCCGCAGTAGCCTTGTCCACAGGGCGATTGACCACCAGGCATCCGCCGAAAGCGGCAATGCGGTCCGCGCGGTTTGCGCGATGGTATGCCTCGGTGAGGTTGGTGCCCAGGGCTGCGCCGCAGGGGTTATTGTGCTTAAGGATTACCGCCGCAGGCTTTTCCATTAGAAATTTCAGAATATTGAGTCCATTGTCCAGATCGGTCAGGTTGATTTTTCCGGGATGCTTTCCTTCCTGGAGCATGTCTTCCTCTGCAATAGCGCTGACCAGACCGTTTCCGGGATCAATGAATCGACAGGCGCCCAGCATCAGATTGCCGCCGACCAGTTCGTAGAGGGCCGCTTCCTGACCAGGATTCTCCCCATAACGCAGCCCCTTTTCGATCAACTCACCTGTTTTTTCATCCGGAAACTTCCAGGATCGCTTTCTGTAGACAAGAGACTGGTCTCCGAAGCTCACGCGCAGCGAGTCCGGGAAATGGTCCTCCATTACCGTGCGATACATTTTCTTGAGGTCTTCAGCCATTGATTCCTCCCTGATTGCTAAGGTTGAGGCATTTGTAAAACAGCAAAAGACCTAAAAGCAAATAAAACTTGATACCGGCACAAGATGGGATTATTTCCGATCTACGGATAACTCAAACGGAAAGGAGCTGCACTTTGAAGAACTTTCAGGGACTTGGGTCCGCTACTCTCATCGGCAGCATGCCTCAGAAGGATCGGAAAGAGGCAATCGGGCTCGTGCTCCAGGCTGCGCCGGAGATACCGGCCTGGCCCCAGTTGCCCATTTATCCGGCCGAACAGATGATGGCCCAGTATCTCGAGGGTCTGCCGGGGCTTGTAGCCGAAGGTGGCAGGCAGTTTGTGAGATCGAATACGCCGCAATTCGACCACGAGGCCCTCCTTTTTTACGAACAATACCTTGCTCTCGACGAGGGACCGATGCGGGTCGATGATTCGCCTTTCAGAATGGGTGAAGAAACCGGGGCAACCTTCCGCTGTTTTTTGGAGACCATCAAGATCGTCAATCCACCCGTCCGTGCGCTGAAAGGGCAGCTGGCAGGGCCATTTACTCTGTTGAGCGGCCTCAAGGACCAGGACGGCCGCGCTCTCATTTACGACGAACGCTTTCTGGACATCATACCGAAGCTTCTCGGCCTCAAAGCCAGGTGGCAGATTGAGTTAATGCAGACATTCGGGGTCCCGGTGATCATTTTTCTGGACGAACCCGCACTTGCGGGGTTCGGCTCTTCTGCCTTCATTACCGTAACTGCCGAACTGGTCCTGAGGGTACTGGCCGAAGTGATCGATGCAATTCATGCGGCGGGTGGGATTGCCGGGATTCACGTCTGTGCGAACACCGATTGGCTGCTGGCGTTCAAGTCGAATCTCGACATCATCAATTTCGACTCTTACGGCTACTTAGATAAGTTTGCCCTCTTCAGGAAAGAATACCTCCAGTTCGTGGCCGGCGGAGGCAACATAGCCTGGGGCATAGTTCCAACCATTGACCTCGATACGATTCGGTCCGAAACCCCGGAAAGCCTTGCCGATAAATGGACCGGCCAAGTCCGTACGCTCGCCGCAGGCGGCATGGAGATGGAAGAAGTAATCGCTCACTCCCTTTTTACGCCCAGTTGCGGCTTCGGCAGCCTGCCGGAGGACTGCGCGGCACTGGTGCTCGACCTGCTCAGGGGGTTTTGCCGCATAATCCACAAGGAGCTGTGACGCACTGAGGTACCCTTCAGGCGTCACTTTTCTTTAATCGCCGGGAAAGGCTTTTCTTATTGAAAGGCGGGCCGATCCCCGTTTTTGAAGCTGGATTCAACGATTCAATTCGGGACCCGTGCCTTAGACCGCGGGCAGGTTAAACAATTCATTGCCGGGTGCTAATAGGGATATGTGAAGGCTCGCTGCGCCTTTGAACATAAGGTGAAAGGCATTGGGTCCCCTGTCCCGCTGCGCTCCGGAGTCTATTGAAGGTATTCCATATGTCTTTTGAACAGGGGGCGATACCGCGAAAGGGCTACCTGTTTGTAGTCGCAGCAGCAGTAATGTGGGCCGTATCCGGGACTTCGAGCAAGTTTCTTTTCAACCACGGGATCACACCACTCCAGCTCGTTCAGCTTCGAGTGACTCTTTCGACCGCTTTTCTCTTTCTTGTGCTCCTGACCAGACAGTCACTCCTGAGAGTCTCTCTGCGCGATATTCCTTATTTCGTGCTGCTCGGAATTTCCGGACCGGCGATGATTATGATCACTTATTTTTATGCGATCAGCAAAATCAACGTTGCCGCGGCAATACTGCTCGAATACCTCGCGCCCGTTTTCATCGCCGTTTTTTATGCTTTTACCGCATCCGAAAAACTCACCCGGATAACCCTGGCGACCGTGGTGCTTTCGGTTTTCGGCTGCTATCTGGCGGTGGGGGCCTATGATGTGGACTTTCTTGCATTAAATTGGCGGGGAGTCGTTGCCGGGGTCTGTTCCGGCCTTTCCTATGCCTGGTACGCCGTGTACGGCGAAAGAGGCATGCGCAGATACGACCCATGGACCGTAGTACTCTACTCGTTCTTGTTTGCAAGCCTGTTCTGGAACCTGGCCGCGCCATTTGACGCCTTCCGGCTCCGCTACACAGGAGTCCAGTGG
>Ga0187784_10004211_pt1 | contig 11626 bp, 7 predicted proteins | sample 1015_SJ02_MP15_2_FD_132964 | JGI IMG/M metagenome (GOLD analysis project Ga0187784, IMG submission 132964) | Tropical peat soil microbial communities from peatlands in Department of Meta, Colombia - 1015_SJ02_MP15_20_MG | ecosystem: Environmental > Terrestrial > Soil > Wetlands > Peat | place... | reverse complement strand
GGTCAACGTGCGCACTCTCGGTGTCAAAGGTGATGGGGCGACGGATGACACGGGTGCTTTACAGCAGGCGATCGACGCGCATCGCGTGCTGTATTTCCCCAGCGGGCATTACGTGGTGAGCGACACGCTCATGCTGAGGCCCGACACGGTGCTGATCGGACTGCATCCGACGCTCACGCAGATCGATCTGCTCGACGAGACGCCCGGATATCAAGGTGCCGGCGCACCCAAACCGGTGATCCTTGCTCCGCCGGGCGGCGCGAACATTTTGAGCGGGATCGGGGTGTTTACCGGGGGCGTCAATCCGCGGGCGGTCGGCGTGATGTGGAAAGCAGGCGAACAGTCGCTTATCGACGACGTGCGCTTTCTTGGCGGCCACGGCAGCGGCGCGAATCCCTATAACAACAACCGCACCGCGGACCCCGATCTGCGCAAGCGCTGGGACAGCCAGTATCCCAGCCTGTGGATCGCCGACGGCGGGGGCGGCACGTTTGCCGATATCTGGACCCCGAATACCTTTGCCCAAGCCGGGTTCGCGGTTTCGAATACGAAAACGCCGGGGCACGTTTACGAGCTCTCGAACGAGCACCACGTGCGCGACGAGATCAAGTTCGACCATGTCGAGAACTGGGACATCAACGCGCCCCAGACCGAGGAAGAGGCCGGCGATAGCCCCGAGGCCCTGTCGCTCGAAATCGACGACTCGCGCAATCTCACGTTCGCGAATTATCATGCGTATCGCGTTACGCGTTCGCGTGCGCCGTTCGCCACTGCCGTCCGCATCTACAACTCATCTGAGATTCACTTTCGCAACGTCCACGTGAACGCAGAGAGCGGCTACCCGATCTGCGACAACAACGGCTGCGGCGCCTTTCTGCGCGCCAGCAAATTCCCTTATGAAAACGCGATTCAAGACGTTACGCATCATCTCGAGGTGCGCGAGCGCGAGTTCGCCGTCCTGGATATTCCGGACCATCCGCGTCAGCCCGCGCCTCCGGACGCTTCGGCGGTGCTCGCTCCCGGAACGGCAGTGAAGAGACTGGAGGACGGATTCTTTTCGATCTCCGGAGCGGCGGTCGATGCAGCAGGCAAGCTGTACTTCGTCGACCATCACAACCAGCGGATCTACTCGTGGTCGGAACGGGAGGGTCTCGCCGTGGTGCGCGACAGTGCTCTCGACCCCGTCAATCTCGCCTTCGACAGATCGGGCAATCTGCTCGCGCTCTCCTCCGCCGGCCCGGAAGGCGCGGTGTACACCTTCAAGCCGGAAAGCACGGCGGAAGAACTCACAGTTCTGGCGCCGCAGCCCGCGCAGCCGCACCCCAACGCGTCGGTCATCCTGCCGGTGAATTGGTGGAACAACGGGGAGTTCAAAGACCAGCTCGATCTGGAGACGATGCGGTTCAGGACACTAGCCGAGATGTTCGCCGCAGACGCGACGACGCCGAAGGCGCGCGAGGTTGTTTCGCAGGATGGCAGCGTTTTTCTGCCGGCAGGGCGCGTCTTCCAGCAAGGCCCGGCGAGCGACACCTCGGGCTGGCGCTTCAGCGACAATATCGATACTTACGGCTTCATCGCTGCCAAGCCGGGCCAGCGCGTTTATGTCAGCAGTGAATCGGAGGACATTACGTACATCGCCAAGGTGAATGGCGACGGGACGCTCGCCGATTTGGAGCCCTTTGCATTCCGCGGCGGGGAGAGCGTCGCCGTCGACGGCAATGGCAATGTCTATGTGGCCAACGGCCAAATCTTCGTTTATTCGCCTGCTGGCAAGCAGATCGGGGAGATCGACGTGCCCCAGCGCCCGCTACAACTGATTTTTGGCGCTGGGGACAGCAAAACTCTCTTCATCCTCGCGCACCATGCGCTGTTCGCGACGCCGGTGCGGTGACCCTTTTGCGGAAAAGCTGGAGGTCGCGCCCAGTGCTCTGACTTCATGTTTTCGGAATCACAATATGGACGGTGCAGGCGGGGACGCCCGCACTACAGCCGGCCAGGAGGCCGGCGGTACGACCCGTGCGGCTATTCTCAGGGCAGATCCTTCGACTCCCTCGCTCCAAGCTGCGCTCGGAGTTCGGTCGCTCAGGATAACGGTAGTAGGGATATGGCGCATAGCATTCATTCCCTAATTACGCGGTCGCAGCACTAGCGAGGAATCTGTGCGGCCCCGACTGCTGCCGAATGCGGGCTACTTGGCATCCATTGTTGAAAGGAGCGCCTGACGATTCTTCACTTCGGCGATCATCTGCCGGACCTTGTCTTTTTGTTCGTAGTCCGGGTCGATTGCGAGGAGCTTCTCCCAATCGGCCAACGCGCCTGCCGGATCGTTTTTCCCTTGCCACTTCACAATTCCGCGATTGAAAAGTGCGTTCGGGCTGTCGGGAGCGTAGGTGAGCGCTTGGTTGAATTCCGCGATGGCCGAATCCGCGTTTCCCATGAACCAGTAGGCGGTCGCCATGTCCGTGCGCACCGCGACGTCGGCCGGCTTCGATTTGAGGGCGCGCGCGTAGAAATCGACAGCCGTAGGGTACCGCTGGGCGTCGTAGTAAATGTTGCCGAGTTCGATCAGCACGGCGGGGTTTTCGGGGTCCGACTTGAGCCGGCCGATTAGCGGGGCGGCCTGCGCATCGGCGGCGGCCTTCAGTTCGGCGGGTGCGGGCGGGGCCGCAGTTGGGCTTTGGCCCGCCTCCCGCGCCGCAACTTCGGAAGGTTCCGCGGAGACGACTGCCGGACGACGCTGGATCCCGCGAATGGACCAGCCGCCGGCAATGCCCACCAAGAGGCTGGCAATCGACAGGATCGCGGCCTGCTTTCTTGTCCAGGGCCGGGAAAAAGTTCGCTTCGGGCCGGTCATTGCTCGCCGCTCCTTGGCTGCGGTTTTGGCTTGTCCAGCGAGGTCTGCACCTCGGCTAAGAGTCTTTGTACTTCGGCTTTGCGATCCGGACTCAATTGCGGGTTTGAGTCCAACAATTGCTGCCAGGCGGCTATAGCGCCCGCGCCGTCCTGTTTGCCTTGCCATCGGATCATGCCCAAATTGAAGAGCGCATTGGCGTCGCCCGGGTCGTCCCGGAGCGTGCGATTGAGCTGGACAATCGCCCCGTCCACGTCGCCCTCTCTGTACAGACTGATGGCCAGCTTGGTGCGAGCGGCGGCATTCATCGGATCGGCTTGCACCGCCTGGCCATAGTAGGCGGCTGCTTCCTCGAACTGGTGCGCGGCGTGGTAGATGGACCCGAGCTGCAAGAGCAGAACAGCGTCGTTTGGGTTGTTCTTTAGCTTCTCGATTAGGGGCGCTGCCCGCCGATCGGCCATCTGCCTCATGCCGTCCGGCGTTAGAGGATTTGCGTTGGAAGCCGCTGCCTGCGCAGTCGAGGGTGCCGCTGCAATTGAGGCGGATCCGGCCGAAGGTGCGGGTGATTCCGCCGCGCGCAGCACGTATCCAATGGCCATGCCTGCCACAAGGTAGATTACAGCCATCGAGTAAACCCGCCACGGCCGCAACGAGGGAGTGGCCCTGTGAGCCGGGGTCTGTTCGATCGCCATTTGCCGTCTGCCTCTTGCCGGACTCGCGGCTCCTCATGGTGCGTATTGGGTCCGGCGCCTACAAAGGCTAGTGAATCATGCAGTCACCGGCGTAATTGTGACATTGGTCACAAGAATCTAAACCAGCGGGGACAAATACAGATCATTAGTGACGGGTGTCACATCATGACAAACCACTGCGATGGTGACATATGAGCGTTCCTGTGGGGCAAGTCACTAAGCCTTTGTTCCGGAACCGATCAGTATCCGGCTTGGCTCAGGTTGGGGGCTGAAGGCAGTGAATTGGCGAGCTTCAGAATCCGTCTTTCGAAGATCACTCGCCGGATGGATCGCGAAGAGAAGCCAGCACCAAAGGGACAGCATGAATCGTTCTCAAGGTTGGTAAGGAGACTGCGTTGTACGCAAACCTGTAAGGCCGGCGACACGGTTCAGGCAAGGCGCCGGAAAGCGCGCAAGGAGGAGTTAGCGAATGAAACGGACTTTTTCATTTATCGTCGTTCTTCTGGCAGCCGCGGGGTTTGCGGCGGCGCAGACGTACTCGCCCTCGACCGACGTCCTGGGCGCCCACCTCAACTACGGCCGCGGCTGCGCGGCCTGTCACGCACCGCACAGCGGCGCCTACGGCAACGGCAATGCCAAGACCGCCGACGCGACTTCTGGCAACGTCGCTCTCTGGGGCGAGGATGTCGCCAGCCTGTATGGCAAAACCATCACGACCGGCGGAGGCAGCTTCCCGGAGACGCTGCCGAGTTCCTTCACGAACACCTCGGAAACCACCGGCCTGCTCACCTGCTTAAGCTGCCACGACGGCAACTACGCAACGGGCGCCATGATGAAGAACAAGGTGTATGAGACGCTGCCGTCAACCTACGGGACTTACAACAACATTCCGACGCTGCTGGGCGACGACGGCACCACCACCGGCAATTACCTGAACGACCACCCGGTGGGCGTGAACGCCACGTTTGGCTGCAACAAGATTCCCACCGGCCAGACGTACGGTGAAAGCGGCTACGACTGGGACTGTGCGTTGAGCGGAACCACCATCACTGCGGGACCCAATATGGCCAAGTTCATCAATAACTACGGCTTCTTTGTTTCGTTGGGCACCAGCACCAGCGCCACGGCCCCCATCGTGGTGTGCACGACCTGCCACAACCAGCACCTGATGAACGTGGTGGCGGTGACCAACACAGCGGGAATCGCCGCTGGGTCTACCGCTAAGGCCGGGCTGTCGGGGCAATCCGCAGGAACCTACCAGACGATGTTCTTCCTGCGCGGCCCCTACGATCCGATGAACCCGTCCAGCAACTCGGCTGCCCAGTTCTGCCGGCAGTGCCATGGCGGCGAGTCGAACGAAATGAATAATGGAACGGCAACCACCATCTGGTAAGCCGGCCGTTGTGCGGATGGGGAGGGACCGAGCTTTCCCTCCCCGTCTTTGTGGCAACAGGGGGTCAACCATGAGCTGGAAATGCACCGCCTGCGGCCTCTTTCTCCTGGCCGTAGCAACGGCGGCTGGGCAAGTTGCGTCTCACGCGCCGACGGTCTTCACCCAGAAACCCGCTTCCTACGAGGACGGCCTGGCGCCCATGACGCCCACCGACAAGCCGGTGGCGCACGTCAACGGCACGGTGTTGACCGAGGCCGACCTGGTGCGCGAGGAATACGCAATCTTTCCCTATGCGCGCCAGCACAACGGAATTCCGAAGGAATTAGCGCCGCAAATCCGCGATGGCGCCATGAAGATGATGATCTTCGAGGAGCTGGTGTATCAGGAGGCGCTGCGGCGCAAGATGATCGTGCCGCCGGCGAGGATGCAGCAGGCGGAGACGGATTTTCAGAAGACATTTGCCAATCCCGAGGATTTCAACGCCTTCATGGAAGACGAATTTCGCGGCTCGCGTCAATTGCTCGAGGAGAAGATCCGGCGCTCGCTGCTCATCGACGCTTTATTGAAGGTCGAGGTGCAGAGCCGGAGCTTGGTCTCCGCGGGCGAGGTGAGGGCCTTCTACGACAAGAACCCGGAGCGCTTTCACATTCCGGAGTCGTACATCTTCCAGACGATTACCGTGCTGGTTCCCGGGAAAGCGACGGCCGAGCAGGTGAGGGAAGCTCGGGAGCGCGCCGAAAAAGAGCTGCCTCAAGCCAGGGCTACCAAGACGAACGACGGATTCGGCCTTCTGGCGGAGAAGATCTCGGATGACGATTACCGCGTGATGGAGGGCCAGCACCAGTCCACGCCCGCCGATCAGTTGCCGCCCCAGGTGGTGAGTGTGCTCGCGAAGATGAAGGTCGGCGACGTGAGCGATGTGGTTGAGGTGGGGCAGGCCTTCACAATTCTTCGGCTGAACGCACACACCCCGGCTGGCGAGGAGAGATTCGACGACGTGAAAGCGCAGCTCACAAAGCAGCTCGAACAAAGCAAGACCAACCAACTTCGCGCCGCGCTGGACCAGCGGCTAAGGCAGAGCGCGAGGATCGAAGAGCCTTAGACGGCCGGAAGCGGCGTCGCGGATTTGCGGCCCTCGGCCAGCCGCAGAGAAAGGCAGAAGTTCAACCGGAAGATCAAGGCTAGTGCGGTGAATCCGAAGTTCATTGAAGGAAAATGCCGGTCCTTCGACTCCGTTCGACGCCAGGAACGCGCCGAACTCCGCTCAGGATGACTACCGTATTCCTGTTGCGAACTTTGGAGACAGGCCGCTAATGAAGTGATGGATCGAGACAGTGCCGGACTTTCCTCGAGTCGCGTTGTTGGTGCAGATATGGATGCTGCTGCTGGCGGCCCCGCTTGCCGCGCAGGTGAAATACGGCCTATTTAGCTCGAACCTGAGCGGAATGGTCTCTTCGGGTTACACGGCGGACTTCGGGAATATGACCGCTTCCGACCACAATTGGTCGGTCGGAGGCACGGCCAATCTGACCGGGAATTACTACAAGCCCACGTTCCTCTCCTATGCCGGCTCTTTCTTCCTGAACCAATCGCGGGCGAATTCCGATTTCCAGTCGATCTCCAGCGCCAGCGGGTTGTCGGTTGCCACCAACATCTTCGGCGGCAGCCGGTTCCCCGGATCGATCTCCTTCTCCAAGGGCTATAACAGCGACGGCAACTACGGCATTCCAGGAGTGGCGAGTTACGTGACGCACGGCAACAACGATGAGTTCGCCGCCGCCTGGAGTCTCAACCTGCCAAAAGCCCCCACGCTTTCAGCAGGGTTTCAGACGGGCAACAACGACTATTCGGTTTACGGAACGAACAACGAAGGGAACAGCGCGTTTCATACCTTCAATCTGCGCTCAACCTATCTGATTGACGGATTCAATATGAACGCCTTTTACAGCCTGGGCGGAAATCATTCCCTAATTCCAGAGGTCGTGAGCAGCGAGGAGGGCTCGCAAATCCGCTCCGATTTCGACGGCTTGGGTTTCGGCGTGTCGCACCGGCTGCCGCTGCAGGGCTCGATCTCCGGGAATGTGAACCGGTCCAGTTGGAACACAAGCTATCAGGGCTCCTCAAGCAGCGGCGCCATCGACACCGCGAATCTGTTCGCGGCCATGCGTCCCGCCGAGAAGCTGACGGTTTCAGGAAGCGTGCAATACTCCGACAATCTGACCGGGCAACTGATCCAGGCGGTGGCCGGCGCGGGCGGTGTGGTGGCGGGGCTGGAAGGGAACCAAACGTCGAATTCGCTCGACATGCAGGCCATTGGCGCCTATCTTCCCACACACGATCTGCAGACTACACTTTTCGTCGAACGCCGCTCCCAGTTATTCGAAGGGGAAGACTATGGAGTGGATTCCTACGGCGGAAGCGCCACCTACACGCGCCGTCTGCGGGACGGGACCATCAACGCCTCGCTGTCGTGTGTCGGGAACCGCTCGGCGCAGAACGGGGAGGATACGTTGGGCTTTTCGGCGACCGCGAATTACTCCAACCAGTTCGGAGCGTGGCATGTGAACGGGTCTTTCGGGTACGCGCAGAATATGCAGACCTTGCTGGTCACTTACTTAAACTCGTCCTACAACTTTTCCGGGAATGCCAGACGGAGATTCGGAAAACTGAGCTTCAGCGCAAGCGGCGGCGGCTCCCGGACCGCGCTGACCGATCAACCCGGCACCTCGAGCAGCAGCGAGAGCTACAACGCCAGCTTGGGCTATAGCTCGTGGATCAACGCCAACGGAAGCTACTCCAAGTCCAGCGGGCTGGCGTTGGCGACAGGAGCCGGGCTGGTTCCGGTTCCCGTGCCCGTGCCGGTGCTGCCATCGAGCCTGGTAACGCTCTACGGCGGAGACAGCTATGCCTTCGCGCTCTCCAGCGCGCCGGCCAAGGGATTAACCCTTTCCACGAGCTTTGCCCGATCGGACAGCGCCACTTCCTCCAGCGGAGTTTCGTCGAGCAATCAAAACGAGCAATACAATTCCCTGATTCAGTACCGGGTGCGTAAAATTGGATTCATCAGCGGCTACGCCCGCTTGCAGCAAGGCTTCAGCCAGTCCGGCACGGCGCCGGAAGTTATCTCGACTTACTATTTTGGAGTGTCGCGTTGGTTCAATTTTTTCTAAAGCGCCGCCCCTGCTTCTGCGCAGTGGTTCTTCTTCTCGGCGCGGCGCTTCCCGCATTCTCCTGGGCATCGAAAAGAACCAAGCCGCCGGCCGCACCGGCAGAACTTTGGGAGATGTCGCTGGACGGGGGGCGCAAGCTGACGTGGGAACGCGATTTCCAATCGGAGCGGGAAGTCAAGCCGGACCGCGGGTTCTGGGCCAAGGTGGTCGATGTCGTCGCCGGCGCTCCCGACTACCGGTCGCTGGTGCGTCCTTACAGCATTGCCGTCGACTCGCACGGGCGGATTTTGGTCACGGATCCGGGCGCCCAGGGCGTGCACGTCTTCGATTTCGCTGAGCGCAAGTACAAATTCATTCAGCGCACCGGCAAGAGCGACTCCATGCTCGCGCCGCAATGCGTTGCGGTGGATGAGCAGGACAACATCTACGTCACCGATTCGAATGCGGGGATGATTTTTGTCTTCGAGCCGGGTGGAAAGTATCTCAGGACCATTGGCAAGCTGAAGGGCGGCGAGGGGTATTTCAAGCGGCCGACCGGAATCGCTGTGGACTCGGCGGCGCAACGGATCTTCGTCTCCGATACGCTGCGGGACCAGGTATTTGTCCTGGACATGGACGGAAAGGTGCTGAAGACCATCGGCAAGACAGGGGACGCAAACGGCGAGTTCTATTACCCGACGGAGCTACGTCTGGATGGGCAAGACCTGATCGTCGTGGATGCGTTGAACTTCCGGGTCCAGGTGTTCGACCGCGCCGGTACGTTCCAGTATGCCATCGGCAAAATCGGCGACGGCGCGGGCGCAATGTTCCGGCCCAAGGCGGTGGGCGTGGACTCTGAGGGCGACCTCTACGTGGTGGACGCCTTGTGGGGCGTGGTGCAAGTCTTCAACCGCCAGGGTCAGCTCTTGTATTACTTTGGCGCCAAGGGCACGCATGCAGGGCAATTCCAGTTGCCGTCAGGTTTGTTTATCGATCATGAGGACCGCGTCTTTGTTGTGGATTCCTTCAATCGCAGGGTCCAGGAGTTTCAGTACTCGGGTTTGAAGAAACCCGCCGCGGAGGGAACGCAGTGAAGCCGTGGAATTGGTTAGCGGCCCGTGGCGAAGGCCCGCCTTTGAAGGGGCGCGGCGGTGCAGTTTGCTGGAAGACTGGCCGGAAGAGCACGAAGTGTCAGGGCACGACTTTTCGTCGTGCCGACAGTGAGGCAGAATGCCTGAGGGGTTTAGCCCCTGAGGGATGTCTTCAAGCGCGTTTGAACTTTCACCTCAGGCTGCTGGCGGCATTGGCAACTCTGCTTTCCGGGACCACCGCGCCTGCGCAGGTGATCGGCGGCGATGTGATGGGGATGCACAACCTGGGGCCGACCGGCATGTCGCCGATCGTGGGCGCCCGCCCCGACGCCTGCTCCTACTGTCATGCGCCCCATTCCGGACTCAACACCGGCCTGTGGAACCAGAAGCTCACCACGCAGATCTACACCACGTACACGAGCAACACCCAAACCAACACCACTGCGCAACCGGTGCTTGGCAGCGACAGCAATCAATGTCTCAGTTGCCACGACGGCACCGTGGCGGTGGGGTCCACCGTGGCCTATGGCCAGGTGACCACCTTCGGGTCGATGTACTCAACCGATGTCTTCGGCAGCAATATGCAACCGTCGCATCCGTTCAGCTTGGTGCTGCCCATCAAGGACAACATCGACCTGGCGGCGACGCTGGCGGCGGGCAGCAAGACGGCCGACACCACCGGATCGGTCAGGTTGATCAACGGGAATATCGAATGCACGTCGTGCCACAATCCGCATGTGCAGGCCACAGACCCGGTGTCGAGGAATTTTCTGGTGATCAACAGCGCCAGCGGGCAGATGTGCCTGGCCTGCCACGATCCGGCGCGCGCGATCGGCGGCCAAGTCAATCCCATTGCGGACTGGCTCACCAGCGCGCATGCGATCTCCACCGATAAGATCTCGCCCTCGGCATCGCTGGAGAGCTACAGCACGGTGGCCGCGGATGCCTGCATCGGGTGCCACGCGGTGCACAACGCGGCCAGCACATCGCGGCTGCTGCGGGGCCAGAACGAGCAGGACTGCATCGCCTGCCACAACGGCGCGAATGTCTCGCCGATGGCGCCTTACGCGAACGTCTTTGCCGAGTACGCCGCGCCCAAGGTGGGGCATCCGTTTCCCGGCTCGACCAATCCGCACGATGCCGCCGAGGCCGTATTGCTGAACAGCAACCGCCATGCGACCTGCGTGGACTGCCACAACGCGCACGGATCGGAGATCGTCGGCGTCTTCCCGCCGCCGCCCTTGATCCGCATCTCGCAGAAAGACATCGCGGGCATCAGCGCCAGCGACGGCGTGACGGTGCTGACGCCGGCGATCAATCAGTATGAGAATTGCCTGCGCTGCCACGGCACGAGCGTGGGCAAGCAGGTGCTGCCGATCTTTGGATATTTTCCGGTGCGCGCGGTTTCGGCGGGCGATCCGCTGAATCTGATTCCGCAGTTTGCGGTGTCGGCTACTTCCAGCCATCCCGTGATGCACACTCGCAGCAGCCCGTACGCGCAGCCCAGCTTGCGCGCGACCATGCTGAATTTGGACGGTGTGACGCAAGGCCGCGCTATGGGAACGCAAATCCTTTGCACCGATTGCCATAACAGCGACGACAATCGCGAGTTCGGAGGCTCCGGGGCCAACGGCCCTCACGGTTCCCGGTGGACCCACATTTTGGAGCGCCGGTATGAATTCAGCCAGGCCGCCACACCGGGTCAGCTGATTTCGAATCTCTTTCCCAATCCCGATCTGAGCGTCAACGGGCCCTATGCGCTGTGCGGCAAGTGCCACGATCTGACGAACCAGATTTTGCAGAACACGAGTTGGAATCAGCACTCGAGCCACATCAACGCCGGTTTCACCTGTTCCACCTGCCACACCGCCCACGGCATGGGAGCCGCGAGCGGAACCATCACCGGCGAACGGCTGATCGACTTCGACGTCAACGTGGTCGCGCCCAACGACGGCCTTCCCATCTCCTACACTCGCGCCTCGAACACCTGCGTGCTGGTTTGCCACCAGACGGCGCACAACGCCAACGGCAGCGTGACAGCCGCCGGCGCGACGCGGTTTAGCCGTGGAAGGAATTAGGCGGCATCTCCAGTCAGATGCAGCCTAAAACACGGTCGCGGCGGTGCTGCCATTCATCTCGTTGGATTTGTCGGCGTGGCACTGGCGGCAGAACTGCGCGGTCTGGTTGGACATGGGGTTCGAGTCGTTCGGGTTGTATGGCGCGCGCAGAAAGAACATGGTTGCGTAAGTGCCAGGCGGCAATCCCGAGGTGGAACCGGTCGTGACGGTCACCGCATTCATCGAATGCGGATTGTGGCATGTGGTGCAAAGCACGACGGCTGAACCGTTGTAAGAGCCCGGCTCAACAAAAAACCCGTAGTTCCTAACGAACCGGCTGGAATTGGGGCCGCTCATGCGAATCGCGCCGTTGGCTTGCACACAATCCCAGTT
>Ga0187784_10004210_pt1 | contig 11627 bp, 10 predicted proteins | sample 1015_SJ02_MP15_2_FD_132964 | JGI IMG/M metagenome (GOLD analysis project Ga0187784, IMG submission 132964) | Tropical peat soil microbial communities from peatlands in Department of Meta, Colombia - 1015_SJ02_MP15_20_MG | ecosystem: Environmental > Terrestrial > Soil > Wetlands > Peat | place... | reverse complement strand
TACCTGTGGACGCAACTGGCGGGTCCGGGCGGCGACCCGTGGGAGATCGGCCGGCAGCGCGTGACCAGCGAAACGCTCGGGGTTTGCTATCGCAACGCGCTCATTGCGGAACGCAATGGCACGACAATGGGCGTCCTCATCGGGTATCCGCTTGGCAACAAACCGGGGCACGATGACACGTTACCCGCTCTCCTCGCGCCCCTGCATGAGCTGATGGCCCTGGCCCCGAACACCTGGTACGTGCAGGTGCTCGCTGCGTACCCGGAACACCGCAGCTGCGGCGTCGGGACGGCGCTTCTCGGCGAGGCGGACCGATGCGCGGCCGCTGCCGGCATCGACGGCCTGAGCCTCGTTGTCAGCGACACCAACACCGGTGCCCGGCGGCTCTACGAGCGAAACGGCTTCCGCGAGGCCGCCCGACGCAGGATGGTCAAGGAAGGCTGGCGGCATCCCGGGACCGATTGGCTGCTCATGACCCGGCGCGTTGCGGGCGATCCGGCGAGCGGACGTGGCTCGGCAGCCCTGCGGCAATAGCTGGCCACCCCTCTCAATATTTCATGGTGCGATGCACCAATTAATGTTGCAATGCACAATAAATGCGCTTATATTAACTTTGTCAGTTGAACCCCAGGGCGGCGACGGTCGCGGGTTTCTCAACATCCTCAACGGCTTGCCGCCCAAGCCAAGGACGCACGTCATGACCGACATCCCCGTCACCAAAACCAAGGCGGCCAAGCCCGCCGCTACGATGGCTGCGCTGTTCGAACTGCCGAAGTTCGATATGGCAAAGTTCGAGTTCCCGAAGTTCGACCTGCCGAAGATGGACGTCCCGGAAGGCATGCGCGAGTTCGCCGAGAAGGGCCTTGCCCAGACCCGCGAGGTCTACGAGAAGGCCAAGGCGACCGCCGAGGAGGCGACTCGCGTGCTCGAAGAGGCTAACCGCGCGTTCGGCAAGGCCCTCGCCGAGTATAACCGCACGGCGCTCGAGGCCAGCCGCACTAACGTGAACGCCGCTTTCGACTGGGCGCTCGCGCTCGCCAAGGCGACGACCCTGAACGAGGCGATGGAACTCTCCGCCGCCCACATGCGCACCCGGTTCGAGGCTCTGGGCGAACAGAGCAAGGAATTGGCGGCGCTGGCCCAGAAGGCAGCCAACGACACCGCCGAGCCGATCAAGAGCGGCCTCTCCGAGGCGTTCAAGAACGTCGCGTAAGCGTTAGTTTTCCCCCGCGTAGAAGAGCCCGGGCCGTTCGCCCGGGCTTTTTTGTATGCATCAAAAGGATGTACCGGACCGCTGCCCTGAATCGCTGCTCAAAGGTTAGGTACTGACCAGTGCCGAGGCCCCCTATCTCTCGATGATACCAACGCAAAAGGTCATTTTACCGCATTGTTTGGTCAAGCGGACATTAAGGCCTTCGAGTAATCCGTGTGATCCAGCGGAACCAGTGGCACAGCCAATATCGGCATTTCCGATATATCCGTAGGACGAAGAAGTACCACTGTTCCTTCTTTTTCAGTCCCTCGGCGATGGCTTGTAAAAGCGGCACCCAATCGCGCTCATTGAGCTCGCCCTTGACCGCATCAACTTGCCTGAGCTTGACTTTGGACTTGTATACGGCATCGCGCAGAAATGCCGCAGCTTGGTCCTGTGTTTTTATTTCCATGGTTGGGCATTCCTCTGGGAATGCCTTGCACCACAGTTCTTTGATTATGGATATTATTGCGTTTGCCAAAGCAGACATCACGGCCTTCGAATAGTCCGTGTCATCCGGCGGAATCACCGGCGCAGCAAAAATCGGCATTTTATCGCGCTGGCGCGTGGGCCACAAAAGTCCGGTATTGTGAAAATACGGAGATGCATCCTCGCGGGCGGAGAGTGAGGAGTTCGGCCACCCCTTTTTTGCGTGCATGGTTTTGAGAAACGAGCTGTGGGACATGCAGTCATTGATGATGGTGTTCTTCTTTATGTAGGGGGAGACCATAATTGTCGGAACACGCAGGCCAAGACGCTTGAAATCAAAGCCGTCCCATTTTTTGTAGCCGCAGAGGTCTGGCGGAGTGGCGATCGCGGCCGGCTTGACCAGATTGTCCCCGTACCGGCCCGGTGGACTCACATGGTCGTAGCAGCCCCCGTGTTCATCAAAGGTAATGATAAGCAAGGTATTGTCGCAATGGTGCTGTGAAGTAAAGATCGCATTATAGACTTCCCACACGAGGGCGTCGCCCAACAGCACCGGACTTATTTTTTGCGACCCATCGCCTAATTCGCCGGGAGTCGACGGATGCATGTCGTTATGCGGGTTGAAAAAATTCGGCTCAATGAACGAATACGCAGGCAACTTTCCGGCGGCGCAGTCGCTTTTGAAGCCATCCAGCGTATTGAATATGTCCGCATCGAACACTTTTAGACCCTCTAAAGCAGATAGAACCAAGAAATTCAAGAAATGGAGCAGAGGAGTAACTGGAAGCGAGAAATTCTTTGTCTTGGAGATCGGAATCCGATTGTCGCTGTATATCTTCCATCTGATGCCCGCCTCCCACAATTGGCTGAAAAGAGTATCGCCAAGGGTATCATAGAGCCAACTATCGGTGTTCGGCTGATTGGGATCATCGCCTGGGTCGTCTCCCGGGCCGGGGTTGATGACGTGGCCCCAAGACGTGCCGGCATGCCAGAAATTACGATTGCAGATGGTCTCGCTCGGGACCGAACAGAACCAATGATCGAACACTCCAAACTCGCGTGCCAGACCGGACAACACAGGAATGTCCTCCGGCCGATAACTTTCCATGATGTATTTATATGTATTATAAAACGCTTGACCGGGGGACGGTGGTTTCCAGTTGGGAAATTCGTTCTTGGGAAATTCGTTCTTGACGTAGTTGAGAATATAATCGGTGACAAACCCGGTCATCGCCGGCTTGGGGTCCGTGGGTAAATTATAAGGCGGGTGGTTATAAGGTACAGGTGGCGGATTGGCGACGCCGTCGGGGTTGAGAGGGTTGTAAAAGAGCTGGGTATTGACATGGGGGTAGTCCTCGCCGGGATCGGGATAGGGTGGGCAAAATGCCGTGAGGTCTATATCATTGTTTGGCGCAACGATTGGTCCAACAGGCACCTTGGTCACCCGCTTCCCGTTCCCGTCGTTGAACTGCCACTCAGGAGGAATGGGATTGGAAAGATTCTTGCCCTCCACGCCTTCAAATTGCTTTCCGGGCGGGACTGGATATTCTTGCGAATAGAGATATCCAAATAAATTATCAAACGATCGATTTTCCAGCATCAGCACAACCACGTGGTCGAACGTATCAAGCGCGTTGGTGAATTGCTGGTCGCTTTCACCCATGGCTTCAATCCCATCCTTCGCGCGTGGCCCGACTCTGCGGTCGCCCCTACCCGCTCTGAGCCCGTGCCCTTGAGGGCGGCGCCAATGTCGTTGAGGATCGCCGGATCGTCGACGGTCGCCGGCGTGGTCCAGGGTTGTGATTCTCCGCACTTCTTGCGGAGAGTATACGTGCTGTTCGCCGCAGCGAGAAGCCTTGCGCGATCGACGGTGATTAGAAACTGGGCGTGTCCCCGGCCCTCGCCTACCCGGCCCCCACCCCGTGCTGCTTCAACGCGGCGCCGATTTCGTCGAGGATTGCCGGGTCGTCGATGGTGGCGGGCATATTCCACGGGTCGTGGTCGGCAATTTTCTTCATGGTGCCGCGCAGAATCTTGCCCGAGCGGGTTTTGGGCAGTCGCGCCACCGTGACGGCGAGGCGGAAGGCGGCGACCGGGCCGATCTTTTCGCGAATCAGCGCGATGCATTCCTTCTCGATCTCGGTCGGCGGCCGGTTGACGCCCGCCTTGAGCACGATGAAGCCGCACGGCACTTCGCCCTTGAGCTCGTCCTTGATGCCGAGCACGGCGCACTCGGCGACATCCGGGTGCGAGGCAAGCACTTCTTCCATGCCGCCGGTCGAGAGGCGATGGCCGGCGACGTTGATGATGTCGTCGGTGCGGCCCATCACGTAGATGTAGCCGTCCTCATCCTTGAAACCGGCGTCGGCGGTCTTGTAGTGGTCGGGGAACTCGGTGAGGTAGCTTTCCTTGAAGCGCTCGTCCTGTTGCCACAACGTCGGCAGGCACGACGGCGGCAGCGGCAGCTTCACCACGATCGAGCCCATCTTGTTGGGCGCGACCTCGCGGCAGCCCTCGTCGACGATGCGCACGTCGTAGCCGGGCATCGCCACCGTGGGCGAGCCGTGCTTGACCGGCAGCATGCCGAGGCCGACCGGATTGCCGGCGATCGCCCAGCCGGTCTCGGTCTGCCACCAGTGATCGATCACCGGCACTTTGAGGAGATTCTCCGCCCACACGATGGTGTCGGGATCGGCGCGCTCGCCGGCGAGGAACAGCGTGCGGAATTTCGACAGATCGTAGCGGGCGAACAGCTTGCCCTGGGGATCTTCCTTCTTGATGGCGCGGAACGCGGTCGGCGCCGTGAACATGGCGGCGCAGCGGTGCTCGGAGATGACGCGCCAGAATGCGCCCGGGTCGGGCGTGCCGACCGGCTTGCCCTCGTAGAGGATCGACGTGCAGCCGTGCAGCAGCGGGGCGTAGACGATGTAGCTGTGGCCCACCACCCAGCCCACGTCCGAGGCGGCCCAATAAACCTCGCCCGGCTCGACGCCGTAGAGATATTGCATCGACCATTCGAGCGCGACCATGTGCCCGCCGTTGTCGCGCACCACGCCCTTGGGCTGACCGGTCGTGCCCGACGTGTAGAGAATGTAGAGCGGGTCGGTGGCGGCAACCGGCACGCAGGGCGCACTCTTGCCGGCGGCGAGCGCTGCCTGGCGCAGCGAGGCCCAGTCGTGGTCGCGGCCGACGACCAGCGGCGCGGTCGCCTGCGGCCGCTGCAGGATGAGGCACGCCTGCGGCTTTGCCTGCGAAAGCGCGATCGCCTCGTCGAGCAGGTTCTTGTAGGTGACGATGCGTCCCGGCTCGATGCCGCAGCTTGCCGAAAGGATCAGCTTGGGCTGGGCGTCCTCGATGCGGGTCGCGAGTTCCTTCGCCGCGAACCCGCCGAACACCACCGAGTGGATGGCGCCGATGCGCGCGCAGGCCAGCATGCCGATGACCGCTTCCGGCACCATCGGCATGTAGAGGATCACCCGGTCGCCGGCCGTGATGCCGAAATCTTCAAGTACCGCCGCGAGCGTCGCGACCTCGGTGAGCAACTCGGCATAGCTAAAGCTGCGCTTCACCCCGGCGAGGGGCGAGTCGTAGATGAGCGCCGGCTGGTTGCCGCGCCCGGCCGCTACGTGCCGATCGACCGCGTTATGGCAGGTGTTGCAGGTCGCGCCCACGAACCAGCGCCCGTAGACGCCGGCGGCGGGATCGAACACGCGCTTAGCCGGCTCGTACCAGTCGATGGCGCGGGCAGCCTCGCCCCAGAAGCCCTCCGGGTCGCGCTGCGCGCGCGCGTAAACGTCGTGGTAGCGGCTGGCGACACGGTCTTCCATGGCAACCTCCCTGCCGGCACCCGGCTGGCGAACATCGCCCGGCGGCCGCGCGCGGCCTTTGAAAAAAGGGCCTTTTCGGCCGTGCGGCGCATTGATCTAAATCATAACGCCCGCCGGCCCGCCGCGCGGCCGACAAACGACCCGTCAGAACGGAATCCGGCCGGTCAGCGTCTGCCAGTACATTTTCCAATCGCCCATCAGGCTGTAAAGCGGCTGGCGGAACGTCGCGGGCCGGTTGTGCTCGAAGAAGAAATGGCCGACCCAGGCGAAGCCGTACCCGCACACGAGCGCCCCGAGAAGCCAGCGCGGGTCGAGCGTGGCGACGAAGGCCACGAGGCAAACGAGCGCCAGGGACGACCCGACGAAATGCAGCCGGCGGCTGGTCTGGTTCGCGTGTTCGGCGAGATAGACCGGATAGAAATCGGCGAAACGCTCATACCGCGGCTGATCCGATACGGCGTTGCCCATGGCGTTTCCTCCGCAACCCAGGGCATTGTCGGCCCGTTTCGCGGCCCTCGCAACCTGACCCGCGACCCACGTGCCGATTGATTGCGGCGCACGGCGTTCGCTACTATGTCTTCACTTTCCGGGACAAGCCGCCATGGCGCACAACCCCTACGACATCGACCTCGACCGCAACCCGGCCAACTTCCAGCCGCTCACGCCGCTCCTCTTCCTGCAGCGTTGCGCGGAAGTTTTTCCCGACCGCACGGCCATGGTCCACGGCGCGCGGAAATCGTCCTACCGCGAGTTCTATGCCCGCGCGCGCCGGCTCGCCTCGGCGCTCGCCAAGCTCGGCATTTCACGCGGCGACACCGTCGCGGCGATGCTCGCCAACACCCCCGCGATGCTGGAAGCGCACTACGGGGTGCCGATGACGGGCGGCGTACTCAACACGCTCAACACGCGCCTCGACCCCGCGATCATCGCCTTCACTCTCGACCACGGCGACGCCAAGGTGGTGATCACCGACCGCGAGTTCTCGCGGACGATCAAAGACGCCCTGGCGCTCGCCAAGGCCAAGCCGCTGGTCATCGACTACGACGACCCGGAATTCGCCGGCCCGGGCGAGCGGCTCGGCACGATCGAGTACGAGGAGTTCCTGCGCGGCGGTGATCCCGACTTCGCCTGGTCGATGCCGCAGAACGAATGGGACGCGATCTCGCTCAACTACACCTCCGGCACCACCGGCGACCCCAAGGGCGTCGTCTACTCCCACCGCGGCGCCTATTTGCTCGCGATCGGCAACGTCGTTACCTGCGCCATGGGCAAGCATCCGGTTTATCTGTGGACATTGCCGATGTTCCACTGCAACGGTTGGTGCTTCCCGTGGTCGATTTCCGTGCTCGCCGGCACCCACGTGTGCCTGCGCCAGGTGCGTGCCAATGCGATGTATCAGGCGATCGCGGATCATCGCGTCACCCATCTGTGCGGTGCACCCATTGTGATGGCGACCCTGCTCAATGCGCCGGCGGAAGAGAAAAAGCCGCTCCCGCATGTGATCGAGTTCTTCACCGCCGCGGCGCCGCCGCCCGAGGCGGTGCTCGCCGCCATGAAGGGGGCCGGCTTCAACGTCACCCATCTCTACGGGTTGACCGAGACCTACGGCCCGGCCGTGGTCAACGACTGGCATGGCGTGTGGGACGCGCTCGCGCCGACCGACCAGGCGGCCATGAAGGCGCGCCAGGGCGTGCGCTACCTGCCGCTCGAGGCCCTCGACGTGCTCCATCCGGACACCATGAAGCCGGTGCCGCGCGACGGCGAAACCATGGGCGAGGTGATGTTCCGCGGCAACGTGGTGATGAAAGGCTACCTCAAGAACAAATCCGCGACCGAGAAGGCGTTCGCCGGCGGTTGGTTCCACTCCGGCGATCTCGGGGTCATGCATCCGGACGGCTACATCCAACTCAAGGACCGCTCGAAGGACATCATCATTTCGGGCGGCGAGAATATTTCCTCGATCGAAGTGGAGGACGCGCTCTACAAGCACCCGGCCGTGCAGGCCGCCGCGGTCGTGGCCAAGCCGGACGAGAAATGGGGCGAGACGCCGTGCGCCTTCATCGAGCTCAAGCCGGGCGCGAGCGCGAGCGTCGACGACATGATCGCCTGGTGCCGCAAGCATCTCGCGGCCTACAAATGCCCACGCTATGTGGTGTTCGAAGAGCTGCCGAAAACCTCGACCGGCAAGATCCAGAAATTCAAGCTGCGCGAAATGGCGAAGACGGTCGCAGGACGGAAAAAGGAAATCGCGGAAAGCGATTCAATCCGTCCTCTGTAATCCGTCCTCCGTCACCTGAAAACAGGACCGCCGACCTCGGAGAGGCCGGCGGCTCAACGCACCCGATACTTGGCGCCTTCAATGCACGAGGGCTAGCGACTCGTGGCGGAGGCGTACGATTTCGTCCTTCACATGCAGCTTGCGACGCTTCAACTCGCGTATCGTGAGGTCATCGGTGGACGGATGTGTGAGCGCTTCGCTAATTTCGGCTTCCAGCGCCCGGTGCCGTTTCTCCAATTCCGCAAGATGCGTTTGCAGGGACATGGTGGGGGGTTCTCCTTCGTCAGGTCGTCACCTGACCGTAACAGTGTGCCACGAATAAGCCCGACCGTCACATCACATCGATTGTGCAGCGCAGCAATTCTTGCCAATTCGTAACCAAATCGCCACTCAGTGCCCCGATTCCGAAGTTCGCCCGGGTTTGCCGCCCGCTTCGTAGCGAACTTCGGAATCGAGGGCACTGGCAACTCCATGATTCTAGTGCCGCTTTGAACCCGAAGTTCGCAATCGGACTCACCGCAATTGCAGTGCGAACTTCGGGTTCGCGGCACTAGCTTGAAGCGGAGCGGCCAAACCGGGATACTGGAAACGGCGATCACGGCGGGATTTCCGACCTGAGGGGCGGGTCCTGGCGCCGGAAGTTCCTGATTTGAGCGTATTTCTGCGGCAAAACGTCTCCACGGGTCCACCGGGGCGGGCTTTTTGCCGGGAAATGCTCCGACCTTGCGGCACCGCGGCGATGACGAAAGAGGAAGAACGCGAGCTGCGCGCGACGCTCATGCGCCTGCAGCAGGAGCATCGGGACCTCGACGCCGCCATCGGCGCGCTGCAGAACACGATCGGCTCGGATTCGCTCCAGGTGCAGCGGCTGAAAAAGCGCAAGCTATTCCTGCGCGACCGCATCACCTTCATCGAAGACCAGCTCACCCCGGATATCATCGCGTGATCACCGTGCTCGGAGCACGTTTCCCCAGCAATCGTGCAAGGTTAACCGCGGCTTTCGGCCGTTTCGCCTTGCCCCCGGAGGCGCGGTTCTTATAATCCGCGGCCTCTTTTTGGATTAATTGGAGTTGGGGAAGGCGCGGATGGCTGAAAAGCCGGTGGCGATCATCATGGGGAGCCAGTCGGACTGGACTACCCTGCGCCACGCCGCCGAGACCCTCGACGCGCTTGGCGTAGGCTACGACGCCCGCATCGTTTCCGCCCATCGCACGCCCGAGCGGCTTTACGCCTTCGCCACCGGCGCGCGCGCCGCCGGGTTCAAGGTGATCATTGCGGGCGCGGGCGGGGCCGCCCACCTGCCTGGCATGACGGCGGCACTCACGACGCTCCCGGTGTTCGGCGTCCCGGTGGAATCGAAAGCGCTCGCCGGGGTCGACTCCCTCTATTCCATCGTGCAGATGCCGCCGGGCGTGCCGGTCGGCACGCTCGCCATCGGACGCGCCGGCGCCATCAACGCGGCGCTGCTCGCGGCCTCGGTCCTGGCGCTCGCCGACGCAGGCTTGGCGGCCCGGCTCGAGGCTTGGCGCAAGCGCCAGACCGAGGCGGTCGCCGAGCGCCCAACCGACGAGCCCGCGGCGTGAGTGCATCCAACGGCGCACTCGGGTCCGACGGCACGATCGGCATCCTCGGCGGAGGCCAGCTCGGCCGCATGCTGGCGCTCGCCGCCGCCCGGCTTGGGCTCAGGTGCCACGTCTATTCGCCCGACCCGCAATCGCCCGCCTTCGACGTGGTGCGGCGCGCGACCCATGGCGACTATCGCGACGAAAGCGCGCTCGACCGCTTCGCCGGGGACGTCGACATCGTCACTTACGAGTTCGAAAACGTCCCGGCAGAGACCGCGCGATTCCTGGCGGCGCGCCGCCCGGTATTGCCCGACCCCGCCGTGCTGGCTACCACCCAGGACCGCCTGCTGGAGAAGAATTTCATCGCCGGCCTGCAAATCGCGACCGCGCCCTACCGCCGGATCGACGGCCCGGCCGATCTCACGCCGGCGCTCGACGCGGTCGGGCGGCCCGGCGTGCTCAAGACCCGGCGCTTCGGCTACGACGGCAAGGGGCAGGTGCTCATCCGCGACGGCGAAGACCCCGACGCCTCCTGGGACGCGGTCGGAGGCGCGGCCTCCATTCTCGAAGCCTTCGTGCCGTTCGAGCGGGAAATCTCGGTGGTCGCGGCGCGCGGCCGCGACGGGCGCATCGCCTGTTTCGACGTGACCGAGAACGAGCACCGCGACCACATTCTCAAGATCTCGCGCGTGCCGGCCGAGGTCCCCCCGGCGGTCGCGGCCGAGGCGCAACGGATCGCCGAAAGAATAGCCGGCGCTTTCGACTACGTGGGCGTGCTGGCGGTCGAAATGTTCGTGGTGCGCGACGGCGCCGGGCACGCCGTGCTCGTCAACGAGATTGCCCCGCGCGTGCACAATTCCGGCCACTGGACGATCGATGGCGCCTCAGTTTCGCAATTCGAGCAGCACGTGCGGGCGATCGCCGGTTGGCCGCTGGCAACGCCGGTGCGACGCGGCCGGATCGAGATGATCAACCTCATTGGCGCCGAGGTCGAAGAGTATCGCCGGTGGCTCGAAGTGGCGGGCGTCGCCGTGCACCTCTACGGCAAGGCAGGCGTTCGCCCCGGCCGCAAGATGGGACACGTCACGCGCGTCGTGCCCGAGTGAAAAACCGCCGCCACCGTGGACTTTCCGCGACAATTCTGCTAGAGGCCCGCCCACGCTCGGCAGCGGCGCATCCGCGACGCGCGGATTTTATTGCCGCTCAAACCGCAACCGATCGAAAAGGAACGACGCGTGCAGGTTCTCGTCCGTGACAACAACGTCGACCAGGCCCTCAAGGCGCTCAAGAAAAAGATGCAGCGCGAGGGCATCTTCCGCGAGATGAAGCTCCGCGGGCACTACGAAAAACCGTCGGAGAAGAAGGCGCGGGAACGGGCGGAAGCGATCCGCCGGGCCCGCAAGCTGGCGCGCAAGCGCGCCCAGCGCGAAGGCCTCTTGCCCGGGAAGCCGAAGCCGGTGACCCGCGGCCCCGGCGGGCCGGGCGCCCGCGGCCCTGGCTTCGGCGGGCCGGGCGCCCGCAGCGCTCCTCCGCGCTGAGCCTAGCTCGTCGGTTCGGCTCGGCCGCCGATCGCGAGGCGGCCGGCGGTGATCTTGACGGCTATGGGACAGGCATGACGCAGCCGGACGCCCAGGCCCGCAGGTCTCGCAGCGCGGCCGCGTTCGTCGTGCTCGCCGCGGCACTTGCCGCCTGCAGCACGCTCACCAAGCAGACCACGAGTTCGGAGGAGGAGGACACCGCTTACGGCGCCACCCCGACCAACATCGCCTCGCTCTCCGAGGTGGTCCAGCGCAACCCGGCCGATCCGCAGGCCTACAACATGCGCGGCACCGTGCTCGGCCGCGGCGGGCGTTACGAGGAGGCGCTCGCCGATTTCGACAAAGCGATCAGCCTCGACCCGAACTACGCACAGGCCTACGCCAACCGCGGCCTGATCTACCGGCAGACCAAAAAGCTCGATCGCGCGCTTGCCGACTACAACCGCGCGCTGGCGATCGACGCAAACTACGCCGTCGCCTACGTCGGCCGCGGCGTCGTCTACCGCCAGCAGGGCCAGGCCATGCCGGCGCTCGCCGACTTCAACAAGGCGATCTCGCTCCGCCCCGACAACGCCCAGGCCTACTACAACCGCGGCCTGCTCTATCAGACGCAGAACCAGCATCAATACGCGATCGACGACTTCACCACCGCGATCGGCCTCTCGCAGCAGCAGGCCGAGCCTTATATCGCGCGGGGCTTAAGTTATCTCGCGGTCAAGGACTACAAAGCGGCCACCG
>Ga0187784_10004209_pt1 | contig 11628 bp, 8 predicted proteins | sample 1015_SJ02_MP15_2_FD_132964 | JGI IMG/M metagenome (GOLD analysis project Ga0187784, IMG submission 132964) | Tropical peat soil microbial communities from peatlands in Department of Meta, Colombia - 1015_SJ02_MP15_20_MG | ecosystem: Environmental > Terrestrial > Soil > Wetlands > Peat | place... | reverse complement strand
TGTGCTCGCGCTCGTCAACTACAAAGAGCCGATCGGGGTTCACGAAAATACTGACGATTCGAGCAGGGCGATCAGCTCCGTGGGGGATGAACGCCCCGCCATTCAGGACTACCAGGGCGTCAAGTTCGCGGGCTTGAGCGTCGACTGATTTCGCTTGCGGCTTGGCGCGAACCAGCAGGCCGAAGGCCATGAACGCGATGCCGAAAACTAAATCGGCGAGTCCGCCATGAGCGTGCTTGTACCGCCAGCCCAGCAAGCACCCCAGCCCCGCCACCAGAAGCCGAACTGCTGACCATTCCCAGATTTTTCGGCGCAAAGCCCTGACTTTGGGAATTATGAGGATGGCCGTGAAGAGCACGGACAGGGCGGCTTTTTTAAGCGCCAGCCGGAACCGCGCGCCGCTGGGAATGACCGCCAAGGAGTTTTGTTCATCAGCCATGAGTCTTCTCATTACATCAGTCTGTGTGAAAACTCAGATTTGTATATCATTCCGAGGAGTTTCCATGGGCCTTTCGGACCCGAAATCGGACCTCGCCCCGCTCGGAATGACAGCCTGGAGGCGTTTTCACACAGACTCAAACGGCGCCCTCATGGTTTGTTCTTGTCCAAGTACTCGACCACTTGCTGCGGGCTTGTCACCAGCGTCACGATTTCCATGGCCGGCGACCTCCAATGCGGACAGGCAGAATTGAGCTGTCCTTCCTGCTCCAGGCAGGCGATGACCGGTTGCCAGTAAGGCGACATGACCAAGAGAGGTTTAATTCCGCCCACGCTCTTCGAGAGGCTGGCCTTGTTCATCATCTCCCAAGCCAGCGCCAGTTCCGCCAGGGTGCCTGTGCCGCCGGGGAGGACGACATAAGCATCGCCGCGCTCGATCAACGTCATGATGCGCTCGGAAAACGACTTGGTGCGTATCTCTTCGATGATCCAGGGATTCGCCATGCGCGTCCAAATCTCGCAGGTCACGCCGATGGTGTGCCCCCCCGCCTCGTGAGCCCCTCGCGCCGAGGCCTCCATTAGTCCTTTGTACCCGCCATTGCACACGGCAAACCCCGCTTCAGCCAATAGCTTGCCCAGCAGGCGAGCTTCCGCGTAAGCTTGGCTCGCTTCGCCGGGCAGGGAACTTCCGAACACGGTTACGACTTTCATTAGCTTAGCCGCCGATTAACGCACATGAACGCAGATCAGGTCAAAAAAAGAAACCGCGGGTGGCGCATACGTCCCGACGCTTGTTGTCGGGATGTATGCGCCTCTTTAGCACCAGAAAGGCGCAGACATGCCGAAGAACGGCACGTCTGCGCCACCTTTGCAATGTGCGCCGTTGTCAAGAATTACGCGGGACACCACTCTAGTTCGATTCATATTGAGCCAGCGGCACTGCTCTCGCGTCGCAGGCTATCTCTTGCTCCGAGAGAACCAATCATAAACGGTTGTTGTGATTTGGTCGAGGGTGGCTTCGGCTTGCGTCTCCTCGGGGGCCCACTAAGCCCCGAAGGCGCGGCCTATCCCAGCCCTGGCCAGCAAAGCTGTGAAAAAATCCGGCGCCCGTTCGCCAGGGCTTTGCTAGGCCGCGCCTTCGGGGCTCGGGCGGGATTCGGTAGTTTGCCAGACCCGAGGATTTTCAGTACGATGGCTCCTCTGACAGGAAACTGAGGTTTGAACTCATGTGGCGCACTGTCAAACGCCTTGTAATTTCTATGCTGATTCTGCTTCTGCTCGTCGTGGCGGGCGGGGGCACATGGCTCTATTGGCGCGCCCGCGCCAGCCTTCCTCAACTCGACGGAACCGTTCAAGTGGCCAGGCTCTCCGCGCCTGTCGAGGTGTTGCGGGACGCGCGCGGCGTTCCTCACCTGCGCGCTTCTACGCTCCGGGATCTGTTCTTTGCCCAGGGTTACGTCACCGCCCAGGACCGCCTGTGGCAGATGGACCTGAGCCGGCGGCTGGCGGAGGGAGCGCTCTCCGAAGTTTTCGGCGAGCGGACGCAGCGGATGGATATCGAGAACCGTACGCTGGGTTTCCGCGGGGTTTCGGAGCGCGCCTTGGCCGAGCTCAGCGCCGAAGCACGTGCCCCACTCACGGCCTATGCCAACGGCGTGAACGCTTTCATCGCCAGCCATCAGGGCCACTTGCCTATAGAGTTCATCCTGCTTCATTACCAGCCTCGGCCTTGGAGGGAGATCGATTCCCTGGGCGTGGCGCTGAATATGTCTAAAACCCTGAGTACAACTTGGGGAGTGGATTTGATGCGCGAACGCATCCGGGCGAAGCTTGGGCCGGAACTTTCGGCGGATCTCTTCCCTGACCACTCGTTCCTGGATGAGCCGGTGGCGGAACTGCCGCGAGGGAGCAAGCCAGCGCCCCAATGGAAAGACGTGTACCCGCCGCCGACCTGCCTCGAGCTTGATCCCAATGTGTTTCATAAACCGGTGGCGAGTCAAGACCAACCACCCTCTCACCCCCTCCTTAACCAACCAGGGGGAGTAGTTGATCTTGACCCTACGCTTGCGGCGCTGCTTGCGGAGGGCGACGAGGACGCAACCGCGCTGGGAAGCAACAACTGGGTGGTCAGTGGGGCGCACACCGAGTCCGGCAAGCCGTTGCTCGCCAGCGATCCCCACCTTGGCCACAGCGTTCCTAGCGTCTGGTACATGATTCATTTGAAGGGCCCGGGGCTGAACGTGAGCGGAGTGAGTCTGCCCGGAATGCCGGCGGTGATCATTGGCCACAACCAGAGAATCGCCTGGGGAATGACCAATACCGGTCCGGATGTGCAAGACTTGTACGCGGAGACATTCAACCCCGCCGCTCCCAACAAGTACCTCCACGATGGCGCCTGGCTGGACGCGGAGGTGCGAAATGAGATTATCAAGGTCCGCGGCGGGCCGGATTACCTGCTCACCGTCAAGCTAACGCGCCACGGCCCGATTGTTTCTAAGGATTGCGGTCGTGAACTGGCCTTGCGTTGGACGGCACTCGAGCCCCACGCACTTTCGTCGTTGTTTAACGGCGCCTCCAAAATGGGCATGGCCCAGAATTGGGAGCAATTCATCACCGCCCTGCGCGACTACACGGGCCCGATGCAGAACTTTGTGTATGCCGACCTGGATGGGAACATCGGCTACTATGCCGCGGCATGGGTGCCGGTGCGAAAACAAGGAACCGGCGCCGTGCCCGCGCCCGGCAGCATCGATGATTACGACTGGATTGGTTACATCCCGTTTGAGGCCCTTCCGCATTCCTACAACCCTGCAAGCGGTATCATTGCCACGGCGAATGGTCGCGTGGTGCCGGATGGTTACCCCTACTTCATCACGAGCGACTGGGATCCTTCCTATCGCACGGCGCGCATATTTCAATTGCTCCGCGCCGGCAAGGCGTTCAGGGTGGGCGATATGCTGCGGATTCAGACTGACATTCTAAGTCTGCAGGACAGATGGCTGGCGGGACAACTTCTGAACGCGGCCTCGCACGTTGAAGCACGAGACCCTGACGCGCAATACGCGCTCAGCGTTCTTCGCGGTTGGGACGGCGAGGCGAGGATGGATTCCGCTGCCACCCTGGTGTGCGAAGTGACTCGCGGGGCCCTGCGCGAACGAATCCTCAAACCCAAGCTAGCTGATGGCTTGGCGGGTTATCGCTGGGGATTGAGCTCCACATTCTTGGAGAACGTCCTGACGAACCATTGGACGCGTTGGCTCCCGCCCGGTGACGCTTCCTTCGACGATACGCTGATGAAGAGCCTTGAAGAAGCCGTTAAGCGAATTCCTCGACTGGTAGGAAGTCAGAGCCACGAAGCTTGGAAGTGGGGCGACACCATTCGCCTGACTTTTTACCATCCGCTGGGCCAAGGCATCCCGCTTTTGGGCCGATTGCTCGATGTCGGCCCGTTTCCCCAGGCCGGAACCAGTACGACAGTGAAAGCGACGACCGTTAATCACGGTCCTTCCATGCGCATGGTCGTCGATCTTGCGGACCTTGAACGTTCGGTTCAAAACCTTACTCTGGGTGAATCGGGCCAGGTGTTCAGCCCTTACTACAAGGACCAGTTCGAGGCTTGGTATGCCGGCCAAAGTTTTCCTATGCCCTTCGGTGATGCGGCAGTTGACCAGGACGGCGTTCACAAACTGGTTTTGGAACCGGGACAACCGTAGAGCTGACCTTCAGGCCAGCACCGTTGCTGCCGACCTGGAGGTCGGCTCTACAGGTCGCCGCACATTTTGCCATTGCTTTCCAAGCCAATTCAATGATATGAAATCGCGACCACTCCTGCCACGTTGGAGGCGAAATGGGTCCCGAACCAGGAGATCTAGCCGAGGAGACAACTATGCATTTTGGCCCCCCGCACGGTCCGTCGAGAGCTCGCCTCACGGTCGTGACTCTCGTCTTGCTAGCCCTTGCCCTGCTGCTTCCGCCTTTGACGGCGTCCGGCCAGCAGACATATGTTTCCCGCTTTAACACCTATGTTGGCTACTCGTTTCTCAGTAGCCCCCATCTGGGCCTTTTTGAAAACGGCCTGCATTTTCAAACTGGGGTGAACCCCACCCCATGGCTCGCGGTTGGCTTCGACTACAGCTTTTCGGCCGGCAACTCGACGCTCACCCCCAACCTGCTGACCCCTGCTCTGCAACAGGAACTGGCTTTAGAACTGGGAGTCATTGCGCCGGGGTATCCCTTGTCGTCTTTGTCGGTTGCCAGTCATTCGGCGACCCAGACCTTTGCCGGCGGGCCCCAATATGAGTATCGCCGCTTTTCCAAGCTAACGTTATTCGTTCGTCCCTCCTTCGGCGCCATTTACGAGCGCGCGACGCCGCACCCGGTCGGTGAGATTCCAGTGCTCGTAGTGGGGCAACTGGCGCCTGCCGGATACAAGACGGATTGGACTCCTTTCTATGGGTTTGGAGGCGGCGCCGACTGGCTCCTCTCTCAGCACGTGGCCCTGCGCGTGCAAGCCGACCTGGTCTACGACCACTTGTTCAGCGGTCTGCTGAAGGATGGCCGGCTGACCACCCGCTTCTCTATTGGACCTACCTTCAATTTTGGAAGTAATATCAGGAAAGCCGGGTCCCCGTAGCCGACTTTTTCAGAACCGAGTAGTAATGGTTGCACGCTTCACGAATTCTGCGGCAATGCGAAGGGGCAGCCCTCTGAACCTGTGACCACATTAACGGACAAACAAGCCTGTTATCCTGAGCGAAGCGAAGTCCGATTGCGGGACGCCCGCACCACAACCCGGACCCGACGCCTTCCTCTCCTATTTCAAAGGGCTTCAGTTTCGATCCTACTCACCCTCGTCTTGCTGGCCGGGTCGGCGGGGCCGTTGGGGGCGGCTGAAGAACCCCTTCCCTCGGCACTGCAACTGGAGTATCGTCTGATCCTGACTCATCCCAACTTGCACCTTGTGACTGTCGAGATCACCGCCGGCCAAGTCTCCGGCGAGTTCCTTGACTTCGTCATGCCAGCTTGGGCGCCGGGCCGTTACGCCGTTTACGATTTCGCCAAGAACGTGCAGGAATTCGAGGCGGAGGGCGCGCAAGGGCAGGCGCTGCCTGGACCAATCTCGATAAGCAGACTTGGCGAGTCCACCTCGGCCAAGCCGGGGGCAGCGTCAAGGCGCGTTACCGCGTTTTCGCCAATGACCTCAGCGGGTCTTTTTCTCAGTTTGACAACACGCACGCTAACTTGAATGGCCCCTCGATCTTCATGTACGTGGCAGGACACAAGCCTGACCCGCTGACGCTGAGCGTGGATGCTCCGAAGGACTGGCAGATAATAAGCGGCTTCTCTGACGACACCCGTGCGCGGACATTTCACGCGCCAAATTACGACCGCTTGGTTGACACTCCCATCGAGGCTTCCGCGGAGACCAAGTGGGCGGAATTCCAGGAGCAGGGGAAGACCTTTCGCCTCGCGGTGCACTCGTACGGCGAGGAAGACATTGACTTGTCGAAACTGCGCGAGGGTCTTCAAAAGATTGTGCGCGCGGAAATGGCCCTGATGCCCAGCCCCGATTTCGAGCACTACACTTTTGTTTTTCACTTCGCTCCCGGCCTTGCGCTGGGCGACGGCATGGAGCACCTGAACTCGACCGAGATCATCATCCGTGGCACCCTCAGCAGCGGCCTTGGCGAGGCGCTGGAGACTGCCGCGCACGAGTTTTTTCATGTTTGGAATGTCAAGCGGCTGAGGCCTCTGGCGCTGGGGCCCTTTGACTACACGCGCGAGGTCTATACGCCTTCCCTGTGGCTTGCCGAAGGGGTGACCAGCTACGTCAGTTATCTCAGCTTGTTGCGGGCGGGCCTGTGGACAAAGGAACAATGTCTGGCTCGCTTGTCGGAGGAGATTCGCGCCTTCGAAGAAGAACCGGGACGGGCGCTGATGTCCGCTGAAAGTTCCAGCCTTCACGCCTGGTTTTACGACCGCGCGCCGCAGATGCAGGAGACCAATTTCGCAAACTCCACCATCTCCTATTACAACAAGGGCGCGCTTCTCGGCATGTTGCTGGATCTCGAGATTCACTCTCGGACACAGGCCGCGAAATCGCTCCTGGATGTACTGGCGCTGCTCTACCATAAGTTCTATGAGGCGCCGCCGGCTACTTACTACGGTCCCGGGCGGGGTTATGCCGAGCAGGATGTCCTGGACGCAGTAAATGAAGTTACGGGAAGCAACTTCACCGTTTTTTTCGACAACTACGTTCTCGGAACGGCGCCGCTACCTTACAATAGTGACTTCGGCGCGGCTGGACTCGCGCTGCGAGTTAGTGTTCTGGCAGGTGCGCCGCCTAGTCTCGGAATAACCGGCATGCCCGATAATCTTGGCGTGAGGATCTTCGCTGTTCGGCCGGGTGGAGCGGCTGACCGTGCCGGGTTGGCGCGCGACGACCTCCTAGTTGCCGTCGATAACCAGTCGCTGGCGACTGAAGATCTGGATACACGGCTGAGAGCTTATCTGCCCGGGGCCAGCGTGCCCTTTACGGTCGATCGCCAAGGTCGACGGGAAATCATCAATGCGACCCTTGACCCGCCCCTTCCCAGCTTGTATACGATTCAGGACCTACCCGGCGCCACGCCCCAACAGGTGGCGGTCCGCAATCACTGGCTTTGGGGGAAGAATTAGAAAGCAGAAAGTGGAAACTAGAAACTCGAAATTGGATAATGGAAGGTGGAAATTGAAAAATGGAAAACGGGAATTAGAAATGGAACTTAGAAACCCTCAGCTTGTCATGCTGTGCAAAGCGAAGTCCGATTTTGGGACCCCAATGGGGTCCGCCCGATCCCAGAAATCGGGGAATCTCCGCAGTTTCGGGATTCATCGACAGCACAGGTTTTCAGGGGTGGGCATCGGATGGGAGCAACCCGCAGTGGTTCTTCGCTTCGCTCAGAATGACCTCTCACTTCAAAAGAAGGCGGGAGAATTCGCGAGATTCCATTTTGCATTTTCGAATTTCCACTTTCTGCCCTTCTGCCTTCTGCTTTCTGCCTTCTGCTTCCTGCCCTCGGCCCGCCCCGCCGATCCCGGCGCTGCCGAAGCGTTGATCGAAGCCGGGCACTGGAAGCGGGCGCGCGCCATAGTGGAGCCGCTCGTGGCTGCCAACCCGCGGGACGCGCAGGCGACCTGGCTGCTCTCACGAATCAAGCTGGCTTTTGGGGATTTGGACGGCGCGCTGGCGTCCGCCCAACAGGCAGTGGCGCTCGAAGACGGGAACTCCGACTACCACTTCCAACTGGCGGTGGTGTATGGAGAGATGGCGGCGGGAGCCAGCATGTTTGCTGCGGCCGGCCTCGCCCACAAGTTCAAAGGCGAGTTGGATGCCTCCCTCGCCCGCAACCCCAGGAATCTGGATGCACTCGAGGCCTTGATGCAGTACAGCTATCAGGCGCCCGGCGCGATGGGTGGGGACAAGGGCAAGGCCCGCTCCATTGCTGACCAACTCGTGCGACTCAGCCCTGTGCACGGATACTTAGCGCAGGCAGAGTTGGCGCGAGAAGCAAAAGATGAAGCCAAGGTTGAAGAGAATCTTCGCCAAGCCGTCCAGGCGGATCCGAAAAACTACGAGGCGCAAACGGCGCTCGCAGACTTTTACACGAAGCCTGCGCGAAGGAACACCCGCGAGGCGGAAAAGCACGGGCGCGAAGCTCTAAAGCTCTATCCCGGCCGGGCGAAGGCGTACGCCATCCTGGCGGTGGTCCTGGCTCTCGATCGGCGCTGGGATGAGCTGGAAGCTATTCTCTCCGCCTCCGAAAAAGCCGTCCCGGACGATCTTGCTGCTTACCTCCGTTCCGCGAACGTTCTCCTGGAAACAGGCGTTGAACTCCAACGGGGCGAGAGCTACATGCGAAAGTACCTGGGGCAGGAAGCGGAGGGTGAGGAGCCGGACGCAGCTCATGCCCACCGGCTGTTGGGGTTGATACTTGAAAAGGAGGGCCGAAATCAGCAGGCAATTTCGGAGCTCGAGACCGCGGTGCAGATGAATCCCCGCTTCAAGGAGGCAAAAGAAGATCTGAAGAGAGTAAAGGCTGCCTCGCAAAGAGGATGGCTGGCCTACCCGGTTTTTGCGCGGCGCCGAAAATAGAGAATCAAAATCACTAAGGCCAGAACCGCAACCAGGCTCAGTGTCGCGCGGTGGAGGTCCTTGACGACGTGAGTCAGGTTGTCCCAGTTGTTTCCGAGCAGAAAACCCACAAAACCGATGGCCGTGGCCCAAATCACTGCTCCCGTGAAATTGAAAAACAAAAAACGAGTGTAAGGCATCTTGAAAAGCCCGGCCAGCGGCCCTGCGAATACTCTCAGCCCGGTAATGAAGCGGCCCGTGAATACCGCCCAGTGTCCGTGTTTGAGAAAAAGCGACTTGGAATTGTCAAACTGGCGCGCCACGAACTTGAGGCGCCGAACGTAGCGATTAAAAAAGGGGCTGCCTCCAAAGCGCCCGAGGGCGTAGCCAAGGCTGTCGCCGAGCGTCGCTCCGGCAATTGCTACCCCGATCGCCCATTCAAGTCGGAGCTCCCCTTGGTAAGCGAGGAATCCCGCAAAGAGCAGAACGGTTTCGCCGGGCAGAGGCAGGCCGCCGTTTTCGAGCATTACGCCGATCAATATCACCCAGTAGCCGTACCGCGCGAAGAAATCCGTTAAAGTCTGGAAAAGTGATTCAATCACGGGTCATAGAATTATGCACTAAGGCGGCCGGTTTGGGCAAAACAGAGTCAGGGGGATGCATATGCGTACGCATACGTGTACACTAGATTCGAATCAAGGAGCAATGTTATGGCCACCACCAAAGTCGGAGTGCGAGAGTTCCGCGAACGAATATTCTGATTCGAGCGGTCTTAGGACGGCGCGTGCGGGACCTCGTCGAGGCGTTGGCGGCGCGCGGGGTCAGGTTCTTGGCTCCCGACGTGCCTATCGCTTTAGGAAGAAGGTCCGCGCGCTACCTACCTACCTACCTACCTACCTACCTACCTACCAATCCTCGTGTTAAACTAACTAGACAATGCGGGAACCTTTCCTGGAGAAAATCGAGAACCGAGTCCTGGTCTGCGACGGAGGGATGGGGACCATGCTTTACGCCAAAGGCATTTCCCCGACCCGTTGTTTTGATGAGTTGAACCTAAGCTCGCCGCAGCACGTCAAGGAGGTCCACCTCGCCTACGCCAAGGCAGGGGCGGATGTTCTTGAAACCAACACCTTTGGGGCCACGAGGCGGCGCCTGGAGAAATACGATCAGGGTGAGAGAGTGCGTGAAATCAACCTGGCGGGAGTGCGGCTGGCTCGCGAGGTGGCGGGGGATGCTCTCTATGTTGCGGGGTCCGTGGGACCGTTGGGGGTACGGTTGGAACCGCTGGGATCGACTTCACTCGAGGAAGCCAGGGCGGCGTATGGCGAGCAAATCGCGACCTTGGCAGAGGGCGAGGTGGACCTGATCATCGTGGAAACCATGAGTGATCCGAACGAAGCCCACCAGGCCCTGCTGGCCGCCCGCGACGTGTGTTCCCTGCCGGTCGTTGTACAGATGACCGTACAGGAGGACGGCAGCACGTCCGTCGGCGCGTTACCCGAGGACTTCGCCCGCAAACTGGACGAATGGGGCGCGGACGTTATCGGGCTCAATTGCAGCGTCGGTCCCGCAGCCATCCTGGAAGCTTTGGAGATCATGGCGGCGGTAACCAGCCGCAAGCTCTCCGCCCAGCCCAATGCGGGCATGCCCCGCACGGTCCAGGGCCGCAACCTCTACCTCAGCCCGCCGGAATACTTGGCCAGTTACGCTCGGCGTTTCATCCAATGCGGAGCGCGGCTGGTGGGGGGGTGCTGCGGGACGACGCCGACGCACATCAAAGCCATCAAGGCGGCGGTCCGATCGCTGAGCCCACAGCGCTCGCGCACCGCGGTGCAAATCCTGGAGCGCCCGGGCCGCCCTTTGGAACCGGTTCCAGTCGAGAAGCGCTCGCGGCTCTCTGAAAAGCTGGCGCGGGGCGAGTTTCCGGTTCTGGTGGAAGTCGTTCCACCCAAGGGCTGGGACGCCACCAAGGAAGTGGAAGGCGCGCACTTCCTGCTGGCCAAGGGAGTGGACGCGATCAATATTCCTGACGGCATGGGAGTGATGGGCCGCATGAGTGCTCTCACTCTCGCCGCTCTCCTCCAGCAGCAAGTGAGCCTCGAAGTTCTCCTCCACTACAGCGCTCACGATCGCACTGTGATGAGCATTCAGGCCGACGCCCTGGGAGCGCATGCCTTGGGCCTGCGCAATATTCTTGCCCTCACCCGGGATACCGCTCAGTTCTCGACGCTCCTCGAGACGGCCATTTTCGAAGTGGATTCCATTGGTCTGGTCAATATCTTTCACAACCTGAACCAAGGCCTGGATGCCGGGGGAAATCCCCTTGGCCGGCAAACCAGTTTCCTGGTCGGCGTGGCCTTGAATCCTCATGCCGTGAACCCTGACGAGGAGCTTCAGCGTTTTCAACTAAAGTTGCAGGCGGGCGCCAACTTTGCCGTCACCCAGCCGGTATTCGATGTGGAGCAACTGGCGGCGTTCCTGCGGCGCATGCGCTCTTTGGCGGGCGCCATTCCGGTGGTGGCAGGAATCTGCCCGCTCACCAGTTACCGCAACGCAGAATTCATGAATAACGAAGTGCCTGGAATCTCTGTCCCGCCCGCCCTCATGGACCGGATGAGAAAGGCGGACACGGGTGAGGCGGCTCGTGCCGAAGGTGTTAAAATCGCCCAGGAAACCCTGCTCTCCATCCGCGACTTGGTGCAAGGTGTGCAGATTGCCGCGCCCTTCGGCCGTTACGCCATGGCGGTGGAAGTGGCGGAGGTCCTGGGACGCCAGACGGCGAGCGAGCATGCTTAAGGGCCTGTCCGTTGTCGGTTGTCCGTGGTCCGTTGCACGCAAAGGCGGGAAGGGTTCCCGAAACGTAACCGGACTGCAGGCGCTTTAAACTCGAGAAGCGCTGAATGCAAGCCACGGGTTTTAGTCTACGGACAATGGGCAACGGACAAAGGACGAAAGGCAACGGACCACGGACCACTGACAATGGACGGATTCCAATGACCCAAACATCTAAACCCTCCAAATCCGATTCCTTCGAAAAGAACCTGGAACGCCTGGACGGAATCGTGCGCGAGCTCGAG